>Ga0334722_10000580_pt1 | contig 52497 bp, 48 predicted proteins | sample C3_bottom_MG_FD_207210 | JGI IMG/M metagenome (GOLD analysis project Ga0334722, IMG submission 207210) | Sediment microbial communities from Yellowstone Lake, YNP, Wyoming, USA - C3_bottom | ecosystem: Environmental > Aquatic > Freshwater > Lake > Sediment | place: USA: Wyoming | collected...
TTCACAGGAACTTCAGCTTTCAGAAGCTTCTTTTTAGTTTCTTCGTTGGGGCAGATGATGGCGTCAAGATGTTTTAAATTTGCCTGATAATTTTTCTTCAGCCAGTCCGGTTGAAAAGTAGCCAGGCATACCGGCACCCCGGCTTTGCTCACAGCCTTCATCCCGGCCTGAAATGAGGCTTCATCCAGAAAATGAATCAGCTGGGCCTGATGTTTTTTTAGCAGGCGCGAGAGTTTCCAGGTGGTCAAGAAGGAAGGTTTAAAATTAAAGCTCAGAACCTGAAGTCCGTTCTTTTTGCCGTAGGCAAAGAGCTTACTATCAGCTCCCGCCAGAATATGGCAGCTCACTCCTTTTTTTCTCAACTCCTGGTTCACCAGGAATATTTGTTTTAAAGCCAGTTCCTCTTGAACTTCACTGGCAGCCAGGAACAGACTCAATTTTTTCTCCTTTTCTCCATATTTCCTTGAGCTTGGCGTATTTTAGAAAAACAGTATAACCGGATAAGGCAGAAATCACCAGACCGGGAAATCCGTCCAGCCAGCCCAACCGGAAAAAGTAATATTTTAGAAAAACAAAAACAGGAGAAAACCACAGCTGATAAAATCGGGCTTTTTTCTTCCTGGCGTAAAGCTCACGGGCCCGACGTTCAGACAGGCGATTCAGGTACTGCACATGTTCAGAGATGGAGGAAAAAGCCAGATGTTCCAGAGGACTATGAAATTTTTTTACTTTTCCGTTAACTACCACAAACACCCGGCCGTCTTCTTTTTTCCAGCAGGCTTGGCTTTTGCGGTAAAACCTTATCCGCCGGTTAGGATACCAGCCAGAATATTTTATCCAGCGCTTGAGGTAAAAACTTTTCCGCGGAATGGTAAAGCCGTCGGCTTCAGCCGGATTCTTTTTCCAGGCAAAAAGTTCAAGCCGCAGAGCAGCAGAGAGCCTTTCATCCGGTTCTATGGAGAGCACCCACTCGTGGGCAGCCAGACGGTGGCCAAGCTCTTTAAGCTGGACGTAATCTGTTGAAGGATGTTTGATGATTTTATCGGTGAAATAACTGGCTATCTTGCGGGTGTGGTCAGTGCTGGCACTGTCCACCACCACAATTTCATCAGCTACACCCTGAAGAGATTCCAGGCAGTCCAGGATTACTTTTTCGTTATTATAGGTGACAATGACCGCTGAAAACTTCACTCCTGAATTTTAGCACAAGCCAGCAACGGCACTCAACCACGATTATTTTTGACCGATTTCAGCCAGAGTTATGTTTCTGTTCCGCAGACCTGTGCCTAACACTTTCTCCAGGCGAGCTACGGCCAGGTTATAATCAATCAGGGCTTTTAGCTCGGCCGAACGGGCTGTGGCCAGTTTTTCCTGAGCTTCCAGGACAAAATAATTGGTGGTCAAGCCCACAGACAGCTTTTTTGTTTCCGCTTCCAGGCGTTTCTCAGCGTACTCCCTGGCCACCCGGTAGGCTTCCACACTCTTGGCCATGGTTTCCAGGTTTTTAACCGCCTCGCTAACTTCCAGCAGAGCCTGCTGCTCCAGAGCCTTCTGTCTGGCTTGAGCTTGAGCCAGCTCCGTCCTGGCCAGAGCATAGTTCGCCCGGCTGATATAATCAGCCAGCGGGATGGTCAGGGTGAAGTTAAGCGACCAGTTGTTGTAAAGGAACTTGAGGGCATCGCGAAAAGAATTGGCCATACTCCCCGGTATCTTACCGATTATTACCCCCGTAAACGGGTTGTTGTTGAGATAAAGAAGGCGGTCTCCTGATATTCCCGGGCTCCAGTAAGAAACGTTAAAATCAAGCTGCGGCAGGAGCTGGTTTCTGGCCACTTCCAGCCCGAATTGCTTGTTTTCCACGGTCAGAGAATTAACCTGAAGGTCAGGGCGGTTGGCCAGAGCCGTCTCAATAGCCTCTTTTAACTCTACTTTAACAGGCTTGAAGGAAGGCTGCTCAAGAGTTTTGATGGTAATATTCCCAAGGTCCAGCCCGCTGGCCAGGTTTAAGATGACTTTCAGGCGGTCTTCAGCTACCCGTACGGCGCCCTCAGCCTGGACGATATCAGCTTCTCTTTGAGAAACGGCTGCCTGAACGTTCAGAATTTCTATGGCCGCCTGCTGACCGACTGATATTTCTTTCTGGGTCTTGGCTAACTGGTCCCGGGCCAGCTGGAGTGATTGCTGCTTGACCTTGAGGTTTTCTCTGGCCAGCACCAGATTCCAGTAAGCTTCTTCCACCTGGTAGATGGTGTCCAGCACCTGGCTCTTGAGCTGAGCTTCGGAAATAGCCTGGTTCTGCCGGGCGACGACGATTTCTTTCATGGCCACTTTGGGCCCAAAGTTTTTAAGCAACGGCTGAACAAAACTGAAGCGCAGCTGGGTGCTGTAATAGGGGTTAAAATTAAGAAACAACTGGTTAGTATCATTTTTCAAGTTGGCCATGCTGACCGACAGTGAACCGCCAATCGGCAGTTGCTGCGTAATTGTCGTTTCATATGAGCGCGTTTTGGTGATGTAAGTCCCGGAGCTCTGAAGCCACCAGGTTGAAGGCTCCTCAGTCCGGTCACTGCCAAAGTTTACTTCCAGCTTGGGATAGAACATCTCTCTGGCCAGCGAAAGCGAAGCTGTGGATTTTTCAATAGTATAAACCTCAGCCACCAGGTTAAGGTTCTGCTTGAGAGCCCGGAAGATAGCCTCTTCCAGCGTTAGAGCCACCTCCTTCTTGTTTTCCTGGGCCAGCAACAAGGCCCCGGAGGTCAAAAACACCCATATCAATAAACCTGTCAACCAGATATTTTTGCGGCTCAAAAAAGTCCTCCTTTAGCTCGAACCTTGTTTTCTTTAGTTTATCAGATGGCTATCTTTTAAAGCAAATTTTATCTGCCTTTTCACCTGCCATCCTCTTTATTTATACGTCGCAGAGAAGGCAAAGTTATAGTATGGGGGAGTCCATCCATCACCAAAAAACTAAACGTTAATAACCAGTTTTTTTTCTCACGAGACAAATCATCAGGGAAAGAACTCGAGCTCAAAAGCTATGACGGCTTAAAGTCCGGCGGCTTAAACCGGGTCAAGATAAGGTCTAAACCAGAAGCTGAAAACGAGCAATTCAAAAACGACCAGCTTGAAGCCGGAAGAATGAATTAAAGCGAAAGCCTTCGGTCTTTCAGAAAACTTTTTTCTCCCGGCTGAAGAAATCAGGTAGCCTTAGCGGGGGTAGGCATCAAGTTCCAGGTCAAGGACTGCCTGACCCTGTAGCTGATATTTTTTCCAGGCCAAAGCCCCGACCATCCCGGCATTATCCGTGCACAGCCGGGGTGAAGGAATAAAAGCAGGAAGTTTGTTTTCGGCCGCCAGCTCAGCAAAATGGCTTCTCAACCTCTTGTTTCTGGCCACCCCGCCACAGAGCACCAGGGAATTCGGCCTGAACTCCATCAGGGCTTTTTTGACGTTTTCCAGAAGCGCCCGGACGACCGTTTCTTCAAAGCTGGCCAGAAAATGTCTGAGCTCTGGATGCCGGGCATCCAGGTTGTTTTCTCTAATGATTTTCAGGGCAGCGGTCTTCAACCCGGAAAAGCTAAAATCATAACCGGAAGTTTTCATCCGCGGCAGAGAAAATTTAAAGCGCTGCGGGTCACCGCCCTCGGCGTTTTTTTCAATGACCGGCCCGCCTGGATAGCCGAGGCCTAAAAATTTGGCCACCTTGTCCAGGCCTTCTCCAGCCGCATCATCCCTGGTCTTGCCCAGAAGTTTATAACTCAGTGGTGCTTCCAGAAAGTAGAGCGAAGTATGGCCGCCAGAAACCAGAAGAGCCAGAACCGGGTACTTAACGTCCGGATTCTCCACAAAGGCTGCTTCTATGTGGGCCTGAAGGTGGTCCACGCCAATTAAGGGCTTCTGGTAGTAATAAGCCAGCCCTTTGGTGAAGGTGAGCCCCACCAGGAGTGAACCAATGAGCCCGGGCCCCTGGGTCACGGCAAAAAGGTCCAGCTCCTGGAGCTTGGCGCCTGACTTCTCCAGGCTTTCGCTGACCACAAAATCAATCGCTTTAATGTGCTGCCGGGAAGCAAGCTCAGGCACCACCCCGCCGTAGGGTGAATGAATCTCATCCTGGGACAGGATGACGTTGCTCAGAATTTTCCCCTCCTGCAGGACGGCAGCTGAGGTTTCATCGCAGGACGTTTCTACCGCCAGCAATAAGCTCGCTTTCTTTCGTGGCATAATTCTCTCCAGAACTCTTGAACCTATATTTTAGCTTAAGTTCTTGCCCCTGACTACGTTATTTCAGGGATTTAATACTCTTCCGGTAAGGCGGCCGGAGGATACCTTTCTCAGTAATGATGGCGGTGATGAGCCTTCCAGGAGTGACATCAAAAGCCGGGTTTTTAACCGGCACCCCGGGCAGGGTTATTAACTGACCGCGTATTTTTCTGACCTCTTCCGGGTTTCTTTCTTCAATGGGAATGTCCCGGCCGGTGCGCAGGCTGAAATCAAAGGTGCTAAGGGGAGCAGCCACGTAAAAAGGAATTTTATTTTCCCTGGCCAGCACGGCTAAGGAATAAGTACCTATCTTGTTGGCCGTGTCTCCGTTCTGAGCGAGGCGGTCAGCCCCAACTATGACCAGGTCTACCTGGCCCGTGTTCATCAACCAGCCGGCCATGTTATCAGTGATTAAAGTTACTGGAATTTTTTCTTTGGCCAGTTCCCAGACGGTAAGTCGGGCACCCTGAAGAAAGGGCCTGGTTTCATCGGCCAGGACTTTAACTTTTTTCCCCTGCTCCACCGCCGCTCTGATGACCCCCAGCGCCGTGCCGTAGCCGGCCGTGGCCAGAGCTCCGGCATTACAATGGGTCAGGATAACGGCTTTTTCAGGAATGAGGGTCTGGCCGTATTCGCCAATCTTTTTGTTGATTTCCAGGTCTTCTTTTTCTATGGCCTGCGCTTCAGCCAGAAGAATTTTTTTAAGCTCAGATAGTTTGCGATTTTTATTTTCGGTAAAAACTTTTTTCATTCGCTCTAAAGCCCAGAAAAGGTTACGGGCGGTAGGCCGGGTGCGCCACAGGCGTTGATAAAATTTATCAAAAGCTCTGCCCGGGTCCTCGCCGGTTTTTAAGTTGGCCAGGCCCAGTGCCAGCCCGTAGGCAGCCGCTATCCCGATGGCTGGCGCTCCTCTTATGATCATGTTTTCAATGGCTCTGGCTACCTGTTCCACTGAGCGGCATTTTACATAAACTTCTTTCCAGGGAAGCTGACGCTGGTCAACCATAACCACGGCTCTGTTTTTCCAGGCAATGGTCGGTAGCATGCTTACCTCCGTTTCCAGTCTGGCGTGGTTTCATCCCGCCAGTTCCACTTTTTAATCCAGTAATTATAAGCTTGGAGAAAACCGGTGACTTCTTCCGGCGAAACCTGTTTCAGCTTATGGTAGCAAAAAATTATTTGCTCGTCATTGTCCCGGAGCAATTTTTCTGAAGCCAGACCTAACTCCCGGGCCAGAACCGCTTCCTCAAAACTCTCCCGGTATTTTCCATCAAAGCTGTAAACCTGAGAAAGGAGATAATGGTAATAACCACAGCTAGCATAATCTTTGAGCATTTTTTCCAGCGTGTTGACCAGGTCCAGAACTACCTTTCTCCTTTCACCTTCGTTTTTTTCGGCCAGACCAGCCAGCCGGTTATCCAGGTACCGGCCCGTAGCGGCCTGCACCACTGGTTCCAGCTTCCCTTTCTCCATCAGGGAACGGTAGAGCTTCATGGCTCCTTCTGTCAACCCCTGCTTTTCCAAACTTAAGGCCAGGCCGTAAAGACTTACTTCCTTTGACCAATCACCTGCCTTTTCCTCACCCAGGAGCGAGGCCAGCCGGAAGCTTTCTTCTGCTTTCTCCCAGGCCTGTAACCTGGTTTCAACCAGGCCCTTGATGAGGTAGGCCGAAGCTGATGGTCGCCTCTTTATTTCTTTTTCCGCCTCCTGAAGGGCCGCCTGGTAGCAGCTCAAGGCTTCGGCTGTTTTAAACCTGGCTTCATATTTCTGGCCTGCCAGATAATGCACCTGAGCTTTTTCCAGGGAGAGCGAACAGGACCACAGGCTTAAAACCAGAACCAGCAGCAGAAAAACCAGATTGCTGCTTAATAATTTCCCTTGCCGATAGTTTTCTTTATTGTCCAGATTTCTCGCTTTGCTCATTATTCCCCCCGTAACACTTTTTGTAAATTTTTATTACTGGGTTCATTGATTTTTTAGCCACTGCTTGAGCCAGCTTCTAACCTCACTTTCCGTCAGCGTCTGCCAGCCAAGTTCTACCAGACCGGAAAAAATTCTCCCCAGAGCCGGCCAGAAATCCGACCGGTCTTCCGCGGCTTTAATTTCCTTGAAAGCCTTCTCAACTCTTGGCTGGTAGTCGGCCACTATCTTTTTAAAGTTTCCGGAATCTATCTCAGGCCAGAATAAAGCTTCCAGAAACGGGTCCTGCAAGCCCAGCAGTGGATAGAGAACAGCAAAATGCTGACGCAGAGTTTTCAGGTCTCTGGAAGCAATTTCCTCCTGGTAGGCCTGCTTAAGAGCTTCATCGTTGATGAAAAAATTAAGGATAAAGTCATCGGGCTTGTTGACCAGGATTTCCGGCCACAGCCAGACTTTAAGGCCGCTTATTTTCTCGCGGTAAGAAGCCTGCTGCTTTAGTCCCCAGACAGCCAGGGCATAAACCAGCGGACCAACCACCGAGGCACCTGGAGGTAAAAAGTCCTGCAGAATACCGGCCGTCTGCTGAAAAAAGGCCTGAATTTTTTTCTCGTCCATGTTCCCCCTTTCTCGATCATCAGAATTTCAGACATACCACATAACCGGCGCAAGATTTTTCTTATTATAAAAAATTGACAGGACAGAGAAAAGAATTATTTTACTTCCAGGATAGCCAGGAAGGCTTCCTGCGGGATGTCCACCCGGCCGACCCGTTTCATTCGCTTTTTGCCTTCTTTCTGCTTCTCCAGCAGCTTCATCTTCCGGGTGTAATCACCGCCGTAGAGCTTGGCCAGCACATCCTTGCGGAAGGGCTTAATGGTTTCCCGGGCGATGACCCGCTTGCCGATGGCCGCCTGGATGACCACCTCAAACTGCTGCCTGGGAATGACCTGACGCAGTTTCTCCACCAGCGACCGGCCAACCTGGTAAGCTTTATCTTTGTGCACAATGACAGAGAGGGCATCCACTTCTTCATAATTAACCAGGATATCCAGCTTGACCAGAGGGGCTTCCCGGTAACCAAACAATTCATAATCCATGGAGGCGTAGCCCTGAGAGAGGGATTTCAGTTGATTGTAAAAATCAAAGACCACTTCATTGAGCGGCACCAGGTAGTCCAGCAGGACTCTACTGGTGGAGATGTATTCCATCTTCTTCTGTTCACCCCGCCGGTCGTCTAAAAGCTGGAGCAAATTTCCCAGATAACGGTCTGGCGTGAGAATGATGGCCTCTATGATTGGTTCTTCTATCTTTTCAATAAATTGCGGCTCCGGCAGTTCCGAAGGGTTATGTACCTCCAGGACCTCGCCTTTAGTGGTAGTCACCCGGTAACTGACACTCGGAGCAGTCGTAATCAGGTTCAGGTTGAATTCTCGCTCCAGTCTTTCCTGGATGATTTCCCGGTGGAGAAGTCCGAGAAAGCCGGCCCGGAAACCAAAACCCAGGGCCGGTGAATGTTCCGGCTCAAAATGAAAGGAAGCATCATTCAAGCGCAGTTTTTCCAGGGCATCCCGCAGGTCTTCAATTGAACTGTCGCCAGCCGGATAAAGGCCGCAGAAAACCATGGGCTTGGCTTCTTTAAAACCAGGTAACGGCTGGGCCGCCGGACGGTGTTTGTGGGTGATGGTTTCCCCGATCCGGGCATGCGCCAGGTTTTTTATGCCAGCCACCAGATATCCCACTTCTCCCGTGTTCAGGCTGTCCACTTTAACTGGCTTGGGCGTCAGGTAACCGATTTCTTCGGCTTCATACTCAGCGCCAGTAGACATCAAAACAATCTTGTCACCGGCCCGGAGCTGGCCATCTACCACTCTTACCAGCACCACCACTCCCCGGTAAGGGTCAAACCAGGAATCAAAGAGAAGGGCTTTAAGCGGAGCCTCAGGATTCCCGCCTGGGGCTGGAATTCTCTGCACAATGCTTTCCAGCACCGCTTCCACTCCCGTTCCTTTTTTAGCTGAAACCAAAAGCGCCTCTTCTTTTTTGAGCCCGACAATGTGTTCCAGCTGTTCCAGGGTCATCTCCACGTCCGCCTGCGGCAAATCAATCTTGTTAATAACCGGAATGATGACCAGGTCGTTCTGGATGGCCAGGTAGGCGTTGGCCAGAGTCTGGGCTTCCACTCCCTGCGAGGCGTCTATGACCAGGATAGCACCCTCACAGGCGCTCAGGCTGCGGGAAACTTCGTAAGAAAAATCTACGTGCCCCGGAGTATCTATCAGGTTCAGGATGTACTCTTCGCCTGATTTGCTGGTGTACTTAAGTCTGGCCGTTTGCGCTTTAATGGTGATACCCCTTTCCCGTTCCAGCTCCATGGTGTCCAGCACCTGCTCTTTAAGCTCACGCGGGGAAAGAGCACCGGTAAACTCTATGAAGCGGTCCGCCAGAGTGCTTTTCCCATGGTCCACATGGGCAATGATAGAAAAATTTCTGATTTTTTCCTGCATACCTGACACCTTATTCCTGATTCCAGAAACGGGATATAATAACTAAACCAACCTGATTTTAGGCCGGGTAAAAGCAAGCTGGATATTTATTTTAATAGAAAAGACAGGGTTTTACAACCGGACCCGCCCGGCCCGACCTTATTCTTTTCTTGACTTTTTAAGATGGGTGGTATATTTTCAGTATGTAACGGAGAAAGATTGAGCTTATCTCCGTAAGGAGGATGTGATGTTAGGTTCTATTGGCCCAACTGAGCTTTTGTTGATTCTGCTCATTGTCATCATCATTTTCGGTGCCAGAAAACTTCCAGAACTGGGCAAATCTCTTGGAGAAGGCATTAGGAATTTTAAAAAAGCTGTCAATAGCGGCAAAGAAGAAACCCACCAGGACAACAACCCCAAGCCGCCGGCGGCCAGTTGAAGCGTTTAATGCTTAGCCATTAATTACCAAGCGGATAATGCTTTACGCTGGTTTTGACCTCGGGGGAACGCAGCTAAAGTACGGAGTCATAGACAGTCAGGGAAGGGTTGTTTATAAAAACAAAACCGACAGCCCGCCGGACATAAAGCAGCTGCTGAAAATCATTTCTGATTGCTGGCAGGAACTGACTTCTGTCTGCGGGAAAAAAATCCATAGCGTGGGGTTCGGTTTTGCTGGATTTTTCAGCCTGAAGAAAAAAAGAATCCTTAACTCACCAAATTATCAGGCTTTAAACAATTTTCCTCTGTTCCCGGCCCTGAGCAAAATTTTACCGGTTCCATTTTCTGTGCACAACGACGCTAACCTGGCCGCTTATGGCGAATACCTTTACGGCAGCGGGAAAAAAGCTCGCAGTCTGGTATTCCTGACCATTGGCACAGGAGTGGGCTCAGGCATTATTTTAAACGGCGAATTATGGCAGGGAACGGAAGGCTTTGCTGGAGAGCTGGGGCACATCACCGTCAACCCCGATGGATGGCCCTGTAACTGCGGCAGCCGGGGCTGTCTGGAAACAGAAGTCTCAGCTACGGCCCTGGTCCGGAACTACCGGGAATTCAAGCCCACAGATGAAGACCTGACCGCCCGGGATGTTTACCTGCGAGCCAGAAAAGGAGACCCGGCAGCAGCCCGGAGTTTTGAAAAGTGCGGATATTTTTTGGGCTTGGGTTTGAGCATCGTTATCAACTTTCTCAACCCGGAAAAAATCATTCTGGGCGGCGGAGTGATGAATTCAGGTAACTGGCTGTTAAAGCCCACCCTTTCTGAAGTTAAAAATAGAGCTATCCCCTTCAGTCTGGCCAGCTGTGAGATTAAGAAAGCCAGTTTAGGAAACGATGCTGGTTTTATCGGCGCGGCTGCCTGGGCCAGGCATCAGGTCCGCAGGACCAGCTCTAAAAGATAGGGCGGCCGGTTTTCCCTTTTCCTGAACCGCTGGTAACTTTTTCCCCTTTAAAAAGTTTAAGTATTTTGATACAAAAAGTGGTGAAAAATTATATAATGATATCCTTATCTCAACCTGAAAAGAAACTTACCAGATTTATGACAAAATATTCAGGTAAATAATTTGAAGAAGAGACACTAGCTGGAAAAAGGAGGAACAGGTGTTAGGCCAAAGGCGAAATTTAAGTTTGACCAAATTTAAGCTGACCATAATCTTTTTGATTCTCATATTAGTCGCTCTTACCAGTCTGGAAGCTACTATCAGAACCACGGGCGACATAAAAGGACGGATCCTGGACAAACAGGGCAAACCTATCACCGGTGCTTATTTATCACTTTTATCGCCCAGTCTGGTCGGTGTGGAATACTACCTGACAAAAAAATCCGGAAATTATCATTTTGTTGACCTGCCACCTGGCGTTTACAAGGTGATGGTGGAAGCGCCCGGCTTTGTTTCCGTCGTCATCAATGAACTAAAAGTGGAAACAGGCAAGACCATAAAGCTGGACGTAATTCTTGAGCCAAGTGAAAAAGAAGAAGAAGAAAAGATCCTCCTTATACCGTTGCCAGAGCTGGATAAAGAATCACCGGGTGTCTCCTACATTCTGGACCGGGATATCCTGGCTCACATCCCGAAAACCAGGGACCTCAAAGGATTGTTGAGCCTGGTTCCTGGTTTTTCCCCCGAAAAAGTGCCAGCGGATTTAAGTTTTTCAGTAAATGGTTCAACCGCCAGAGATAATGCGGTCACTTTTCTGGCTAATGAGCTGAACCAGCCCTTGGACCGGTCGGTCAACGCCCTGTTAGATGTAGACTGGGCCGAAGAAGTGCAGGTAGAAGCTGCCGCTCACCCGGTAGAAACCTACAGCACTCCTGGAGCTTTTATCAAAATTATTCCATTACAGGGCAGTAATTCAGGTTCAGGAGAACTCAAATTTTTTGCTACGGGCGGGAACCTGGTCCACAACCTCTGGCATCCCGACTCCCAGAGCCTGGTAGACCCCGGTTCCGTAATCAAAGAAAAATACAACCTGGATTTTTCCATGAACTTCGGGGGAGCCATCATGCCTGACCGGGTGTGGTATTTTACCAGCTTCCGGTACAACCAGAAATCCAGGTCCACACCATTTCAGCCCTGGAGAGACCCCAACAATATTATCTATCCCAAGTATAGCTGGAAAGCCAAGGATTTCTTCTCCCTGCTGCGAGTGACCACCCAGGTCATGCCTGAGCTGAGGGCTTCTCTGCTTATAAGCTACAACCGCGATAATCAAACGGTGGACCCCGACCTTGTGTCTGTAACTACCCCTCAAATTGCTACCATGGGCATCAACGGGCAGAATCTTTTTCTTCTTAACCTCGCTGGCAGTTACAAGATTGATTCCGAGACCACAGCCACCGGATTTCTGTTCTACACCGCCAACAAACGGCCGCGACTCCTTTACCCATCGGGAAAGGATAACCCGCGCTATGTTGACCTGGGAACAGGTTATGCCTGGGGAAGCGGTCCATACAACGACCAGAACAAAAACAACGTCTTTAGAGTTGGTATCTCGGCTACGCGCTGGCAAAACTTTCTGGGGATAAATCACGAACTTCTGGCTGGAGCCGAGTATGAGAGCAGCACCGCTTCTTACTCGGTCTGGAAAAACGACAACCTGCTCTATTTTTACCTTTTTGGAAGTCCGTATTATTACTCTGAAGGATTTTCACCTGTAAGCGGCAACCTGGTAGGCAAGGGTCTGATTGGCTTCTACCTGGCCAGCGCCACCGAGGATGGCCTGAAGCAGGGATCTTCGCTTCATCGGCTGATTTTTTATGCCCGTGATAATTTTTCCCTTGGTTCCCGGTTAAGTTTTTCTCTGGGGCTTAAATTTGAAAGAACCCAATCAGGTCTTGCACCAGTGTACATGAGCTCCAGCGGAAACGTTACTTCTATTCTTTACGGCAATGCCCTGATTAAATCCATTTACGGCCTTAATCCCTACAGCGCTCAGAGACTTAACGGCTGGGACAACATGCTCATCTGGCACACTCTTTCACCCCGGTTAGGGGTGGTGTTTGATGTTTTTGGTAAGGGAAATACGCTGCTAAAAGCTTCCTTTAACCGTTATGCCGAAAACCTTTCCCTAAGCTATCTGATGAATTTCTCTCCCGCTTCTCCCGGTAATTATCATCTTTTCTACTGGTACGATGAAAACGGAGACAAAAAGGTAGATGTAGATGACACCTTGGAGCTTTTCCCAGAAGATTATCGTGTCCACCAGAATGATTATTTTAGAAAGAGAGTAGCCCCTGGTCTAAAACCGCCTTCTGTCACCGAATGGACAGTAGCCGTGGAGCAAAAAATCCAGGAGAACATGACCGTTTCTCTGGCCTATCTTGACCGAAGCAAAAAGAACTTAATTGAAGATGTGCTTTATGACCCGGATAATGACCGGGAATGGTATCAGCTGGAAGAGGCTTCTTCCTGGTGGGTTCCCTTCAGTACCCTCGTCCCTGGCGGTTCCGGCCAGGGAGATACACCGATAACAGTCTACTTCCCGTCTGCCAGCGCTCCGGCTTATTTTACCAGGTTGAACAACGTTAAGGGCTTAAAACAACATTACTCCGGCTGGCAGTTAGTTTTCCGGAAAAAGATGTCCAGTAAATGGCAGCTCCTGGCCTCTGCTACCTGGAGCAAAGCTACTGGTAACGCTGGCTTAAGCCGGGTGGCTTCCAGCGCCCTGACCCAGCTGGCTAACTCGCCCAACTCTTTTCTGAACCTTTCCACTAACTCAAGACTTGACCTTGACCGGCCCTTCATTTTCCAGGTTATGGGCACTTACCAGCTACCCGGGGATTTCTTCCTGAGTGCTCGATTCTATGGCTACAGCGGTACCCCCTGGTTAAGAACCGTGACCATCGTGCCACCACAGAGCTGGCTGGAAGCCCATGGAGCAAGCAATACCCCGGTTACTGTTCTGCTGGAAGAACCTGGTACCAGGCGCTATCCTTTCTTTGAGAGCCTGGACCTCCGCTTGGAAAAGAACCTCAGACTCAGCTCAGGAACCAACCTGAACGTCTGGGTTGACATCCTTAACCTTCTGGGCAAGAAATACACCATAACGCAGTATGATGAAGGTGGGTACTGGTACCCAGAAACTGAAGGAACAAACCACGGGACCAGGATTTTCTCGCCTTTCTACCAGAAAATTCTGGCCGCTTATGGCACCAGAACAGCTCAACTTTGTTTTCGGCTGAGATTTTGATTGAGGTTTTCGGCTGGCCTCAGCAAAATAAAAGAAGCAGAACTATTTTCTTGACTACAATTTTATTTCCCGCACTTTTTTAATCTCTTTGCCTTCTGTCTTCTGTTTCACACTGCTGTAGAGTAAATATATTCCGGGCGGCAGCGGGTTAGCTTCACTGATGGGAATTAGCACTTCAAAATCTCCCTTGAATTTGTTCGCTTCCTGTCTTTTGAGCTCATCTTCATCTTTAAAAGCCAGGGCAAAAGATTTTTCTCCCTGCCAGACAAGTTGGCCAGCTTTATTTTTGAGTTCCAGCTTGAGATAAAGTATGGCTTCCAGGCTGGCGTTGTCCTTAACTTCAAACCAGATTTCATCGTACGACATGGAAAGGGTCACCAGAAACTTAACTGCCTCTGAACTTCTCTCCACCTTTGACACTTTGAGGTCATAATCAAAAAACGTCTTTTCCTGAGTAATCGTATTTTTCTGAAAATAGTTCTGCGCCAGGTTTAAATCCTGCAGGTGCTCAAGGTTGATAGCTGAAAGAACATAATTACCAGAACAGTTTTCGTCCACAAAGATGACAGGAAAAGACCCGTAGTACCAGACTTCCCGGCAATAGCCGCGGGCTTCCATGGGAAAAGTCTGTCTCTCGGTCGGCGGACCAAAAAGTATGTAGATGCGTCCCCGGTCAGTTAACCAGCCTGGCCGCCCTTCGCCCTGGAACAATCTATTAGCTTGCTCAATTCGCTTGTAATATTCAACTTTAAACTCATTAACTTCTGTGTCCGGGTCCGGGTCCCGTCTTTTCCAGAAATCTTCTTTAAACTGTTTTCTCTCTGACTCCGGCATCTCCAGGAATATCTTCCGTTCTTCTGGTGTGATGATGTAGCGCACCTCAGATAACCATTCGGAATCTTCAGGACTGAGTTTTTTTTCCAGCCGGTAGGAGGCACAGGAAGCCAAGCCCAGGATCAAAATGCCTGAAAAAGCAAAAAGGAGAAGCTGATTTTTAAGTTTTTTCATTTTTAACCCTTTTCTTTTATAATAGCCTATTTTTCTTCAGGCTGTAAATCAACTCTTTTTCTGGAGTCTGGATTTTATTTCCGTCAAATCTTCGGGGGTGATTTTACTCCAGAAATAGGGGAAAACCAGCTTGTTTTGCAGCAGGGGGTCTGAATCGGGCTGTAGCTTCCCGGTTTCTGTTAGTCTTTTCCACTCTAAGGTTCCGGGGACTGGTGAAAAATAGGCCAGTCTGGGCCTGGCTCCCAGCTTTCTGACAAACTCTATGCTCTCCAGCACCTGTTTTTTGTCCTGTTCCGGCAATCCAACTAACAGATAAACCGAGATGTCAGCAGGGTTAAAGCCGGCAGCCTGAAGATGTCTCAGCGCTTGTTCCAGTTCAGAAGGTTTAACCTTGGGGCCGGTCTCCTCCAGCAAATGCGGGTCGGCTGTTTCCAGACTCAGAAATATGGATTGAAACCCGGCTTCTTTCATTAATCTGGCCAGCTCTTCGTCCAGTTCTCGCACCTGAAGGCCGTTAGGTGTATGAAACTTAAGGTCAGGCTTGTTTTCAATAATCATCCGCAAAATTTTTTTGAGATGCTGATCTTTATTAAGAAGCAGAGCATCATCGTAGAAAGCCACGTGTTTTATGTTTAAAGTCTTTTTAAAAGTCATAATCTCTTCCACTACCTTTTCTGGCTTCCTGGCCTGAAAAGCTGGGAAAATAAGGCGACTGGCGCAGTAAGAACAATTAAAAGGACAGCCCCGCGAAGTCATCAGGCAAACAGTTTCTGGCTGACCGTATAATTCATAGGCAGGAGAAGGCAAGTCACCAAAAGCAACGAAATTCGCCTCTGGGCCGTCTTCTTTGAGGTACCGGGAGCCAACTACCTCGGCTATAATTTTCAGGATTTTATTCTCGGCCGGACCGCTTATCACCAGGTCGGCTCCAGAATTTTTTCGGGCATGTTCTGGGCAGAGCGTAGCATAGATTCCACCCAGGATGATGGGCAAGCGGCCAAAAACCTTTCTTACCAGCTCCACCATAGCCTGAACCCCAGGGTACCAGTAGGTCATGGTGCAGGTAATAAGCACTGCTTCAGGTACTGGTGTTTGTTTTAACCTGGCTTCTACCAGGGCGAGAGGAAGCCCATAGCGAGAAAACCGTCGGGGAATAGACCGGAAAACCTCGGGTTTGGCCACTTCTTCTTTGAAGAAGCTCCCCCGGCCGTCCGCTTTTATCCTTGGTTTGTATCCAGAATCAGAGCCAAGCTGCTGGACATCAAGGCAATCCAGATAATCAATTTTCAGGTAGGTGTATTTTTTCAGGATGGAGGCCAGATAAAGAAGACCCAGGGGTTTGAGCCAGAAATCGCAGGCGGTAAAATCGTAGGCCCAGGGGTTGATTAACAGCAGGCTTTTTGGCTGGGGCATAAAATAAAAATTAGGTGGTGCGGAAGGTGGGACTCGAACCCACACGGCCTTTCGGCCATAAACTCCTGAGGCTTACGCGTCTGCCAATTCCGCCACTTCCGCAACCAGCCTCGGAAAAGCAGCTGATATTATATAAATTTATTAGCCTTCTGTAAAGATGTTTGCTTAACTGGCCTGACCTGAAAGCACCGCGACGCCCCTTGAAGAAATTGAAATATTTGTTTGCCATTCCCGCCTCAACAGTTTAAGATGTTAACAAAGGATTTAACCGGACCTTGTTTAAAAAATTAAAAAAACTGTTTCCCCAGCACAAAGCTCACCCCCAGCAGGCTGGCTTTGTCCGCCGCGGACTGGCTTTCCTGGTTGACGCTCTGATTATCGGCCTTATCTCTTCTGTTGTTTACAGCGGTTATGCAGAAATCAGAGCCTGCGTTAACCAAAAGCCCTCACCGGCCGCCAAAATGGCTGAGGAAGTCAAGGAAGGTGGTAAGCTGACCGTTGACCTTAACAAAGGTACCTACGTTGAAAAAAAACAAGAAGAACAAGAAGAAACAGAATTAAAAAAGGCCTGCCTCAAGATACTCAAGGAGAAGCTACCTCCGGTGGAATATGAGAAAGCTGAGACTTTAAGCCAAGAGGAAATTCTTAAAAGGTACTGGACAGAGTTGAGAGCGGATTTTCCCGAAATGCTGAATGAGACGGCTTCAAGAGAAATCTCACAGTCAGCCACCAAAAGAGAAGAAGACCGGGCTTACAAAGTAATCAAAGAATACGTGATTACCCTGCTTTATTTTGTGCTCTTTTTTAGATTAAAAGGTCAGAGCCCGGGCAAAAAGCTATTCCGTCTGAAAGTAATTGACCTGGAAGGCAAACCCCGGCTGAGCTGGTATCAGTGCTTTGAACGGGCTCATGGTTACGTCTGCTCTGGCTTATTTCTTTCCCTTGGTTTTTTACAGGTCCTCTGGCATAAAAAGGGCCTGACCATGCATGATAAAATTGCTGACACCACGGTTATCAAGCTACCACCCCGGCCGAAAAAACCCAAAACTCCCAAGGTTGAGAAAAGGACAGAGAATTAACCCTGCGGCCCAGGTTCTTCTGGGAAAGCGTTTTGGCCCTTTTGGCAGATACTCAAGTTTGTCCGGGTCCCTTTCTCTCTCTCTCCGCAATACCTTACGCGCCGTCTGGCGGGTAGTCCGGAATAACCTCGCTACCTCAGAGATATTCCCCTCTCCTCGTAAGCCCTGACGATAGCCTTCCTGGCCAGAAGCGGTGCGCTCTTGCCAAGTTCATAGTAAGTAGGGTATATATTTTCTGTCACTGGGGCTTCCTCCTCCTTTCGTTTAAGAGTTTCAACAAAATATTTAAGGGGGGAAGCCCTGCTTTTTCAAGCACTAACCTAATAAATCTTCCCGCTTCTTCTAACCCAATTCCAACCGCCGGACTGCCACCCCGCCGCTTCCAGATACTGCCCTTAGACTGGATACCATGTCCTAACCTGAAAGAATTTTCTTCTTGACAAAAGCCCGGGGAATGGTTAACTTAAAATCAGTGGCTTTCAAAAGAGCCGTTTGTCCAAGCTTTCTTTCCCCAAAGATAGATAGTTCTAAAATTTTTAGGTGTTCATCTTTTTATGCTTTTGCTTTCAAGCCATCATCTAAAAAACTCAAAAACCTTAAAAAGGAGGTCCCATGAAATTTAACAGCTCTTCTCAAGTGGAAATGCTGGCAAAAATCAAAACCCATCCTTATCAGGCGACCAGTTTTTACCTGAACACGGATAAAGGCCAGCAATCGCTCAAAGCCATCAACGCCGCCTACAAGGCTCTGGTCAACCAGGCACGGATGGCCCTGGAGAAGGCTGAACTTAACAAAGAACAAAAAAAGTCTCTCCTGGACGACCTGGAAAAGATTTCCCAATTTTGTGCTCTCAAATTGAATTCCTGGAAAGCCCCGGGCCTGGCCCTCTTCAGCTGCTCAGGTCAGAATTTCTGGCAGGAGCTGGAATTACCCCATGGCCCAAGAAACCGGATTGTCCAGGACTTTGATTTTTACACCAGGCCGCTGGCGGCCATTTTAGAAAAATACAAAAAAACCTGCGTTTTTCTGCTAAACAGGAAAAAGGCTGTCTGGTATGAAGTCTTTCTTGGTGAAATTAAACTTCTGGATACTCTGGAAAGCAAAGTTCCCAAGCAGGTTAAAGAAGGTGGCTTTGAAGGTAATGAAGCCAAGAAAATAGAAAGGCACGTAGAAGCCATGCTTCTGGAACATCTCAAGAAAGCGGCCAACCGCACGTTTGAAATTTTGAAGCAGAATAATTTTAACTGGCTGCTGGTCGGCTGCGACGACCAGTATTATCCCAAACTTGAGGAACATTTTCATACCTATGTCCGGAACAAGCTGGCTGGACGGGTCAAAGCCCGGCCGGAAACAAAGCCTTCCAAAATCTTGAAAGAATGCCTGGAAATTGAAGATAAGCTGAAGAAAAAAGAAGAGGAAGAACTGGTTAAAAAATTTGTTTCCGAGCTGGAAAGCGGAGGAAGAGCGGTTTCCGGACTGGCTGATACACTCCGCCGGCTTAATTCTTTTGAAGTCCAGTCTATCCTGGTTACCCATAACTTTTCCAAACCCGGGAAAGTCTGTCCAGGTTGCCACCGGCTGTTCTTAAATGAAGAAGAATGCCCGAACTGCCGGATAAAAACAGAAGAAGCAGTTGATGTGGTAGACGAGGCGCTGGAACTGGCCATGAGCCGCAATATACCCGTTTATCAGATTACTCCGCCCTCGCGTCTTGACCACTACGGCAACATCGGCGCCTTTCTCAAGTTCAAGCCCAAAGAATAAGAGGGCTTAACTCTATTTCTTTTTCTGGCTTTTCTTCATCGGAAAAGTAAATTTTTCGCCCCTGACCCATTTGCCAGCCGTGCGCTCTGCCACCATCATCTCACCACTCCGGCGGCCAGTCTTGATGTTCACCACCAGAAATTCACCAGGGGCCGGGTCGTTATTCAGCGTACCCGCACACCAGGTCTTGATGCCATTCCAGCTAAAGGCCTGGGAAACATGCGAATGGCCCCAGAAAATAGCTACCACATTGTAAGGCTCAATGGCGTTTAGAAAAGCATTTCTCTCTCTTTCGGTCCAGAAGGTTTCACTCCAGGAATCAAAACCGTAATGCTGGAAGATAATCACCGGCCGGTCAGGACCGCCCACGTTTCTTCGCAGGTCTTCAATCAGAAAGTCCAGGCTGTATTTCGGATAGCGGGCATCGCTGGAAATCCGGCGGTGCCAGTAATTCAGCAATTCTTCGCCGGCTCTTCCGGGATAGAGATTAAGATGGACAAAATGCACCTTGCCCCAATCCCAGGAATAATGCAGGCCATCAGCCGAAAGGCTGCGAATAGAGGGGCGTAACTTATTCCGGTTTTTTAGATTATTTCGGACCAGGCCGTTGGAAGGCCCATCGTTCTCCCCAAACCCTTCATAAACCGGGAAGGCTAAGAGGCCTTCCCCCTTTAAACCAAAATCCTCTACGTATTCCTGCCAGGTGGAAAGAACATCCGGCGCTTCACCATCATCCACGATGTCACCAAGAATAATCACACCCCGCGGGGTATGAATCTTTCCTTTTAAGCCAAAATCTTCCGGATACAGTTGACCGGGCATGGAGTTCATCTCACGCACCATCAGCTGGTTGATTTCTCTGGCTTTCAGGCTGCCGCCATAATGGGGGTCCGCAGCCACGAAGAAAGTCAGGTCCTCGTCAGCTGGATTATCCTGAATCCGAAAACTCCAGGTTTCTCCCTTAATGGTCTTCCCTCGTGCCGTTCTGGTATCAACCCTCCAGAAAAACGGCTGACCGTAGGAAGCCTCCTTTCCGGGCAAAAAGAAAAAGCTCATCTCCGGCCGGAGGTCTTTCACCAGCGGCTTACTTTTTTCCAGTTTCTTGGGGTCCGGGCTGAAAAAAACATCCTGGGAGACCGCCCACTTACCTGGTGTCCAGCGCACCCGTTTAATCTCGCGGCTGACGCTGCCGTGCAGGTGGTGCGGTTCGGGGTTCCGGGCTTTTCCCTCATCCACTTTGAAGCTCATGATGACACCTGGCTGGAGCAATTTTTTCTGGGCGTCCAGCTGGTCCACGCGCCAGAAATAAACCTGACCCGGTTCCAGAGCCGTTATCTCGTAGTAATTGGTCCCTGCCGGAAGAGTGGCCTTCAAGGCTTTTTTCTCCGTCCTCTCTACCTCTTCTCTTTTTCCGGAAAAATAAACCTGGTAAGAAGCGGTCCGGTCATCTCCTTTCTCCCATTTCAAGGAAAGGCTCAGTTCCTCAACATTCTGGTTGTCTGCGGGAAATAGAGGTATGGCTTCGCGGTGTCCGGCCGCCTGCCAGACTTCCTGGGCCGTCAGGGCTGTATCAATAAGTTCCAGAGAAGCCAGGTAGCCATTAAGGGGGTCAAAAGGCAAAGGAAAATTTCCTAATTGTTGACCCCCCAGATAAAAATATCTATCTGGCCTGATTTTCAGAGAAGTCTCTTTTTCCCCCTTAAGCCAGCCGTCCACATAAACTCTTAATTTCTGCTTATCATAAACCACGGCCACCAGATGCCAGAGCTGCGGTTCTGGATAACCGCCGGCATAGCCAAGTCTCAGCGTGCCCAGGTTACTGAAAGCGGCATCTCTGGCTTTACCTACGCCGATGATGGCTGCCTGGCCGGGTTCCAAGGACCAGGCTAAAATTGTCCGATGTAAAGCCAGCTCGGGCAGGAAAACCCTGGCCAGGACGGTGAAAGGATTCTGGCCGTTAAGATAAGCAGGAGGAGAAAAAGTGGAGCGAAGCAGCACATCCACCGCCGTCAGGTCACAGGCTTTCTGGCCCTTCACGGTCTTAACAGAAGGAGTTACCTTAAACACCGGAACAAACTCGCCGCCGAGCACACCCAGGTTTTTCCAGCTTCTCAACGGACCTTCAGGCAGGATGGAAGCATCAAGGCGTATGAGTCTTCTGGGAGAATTTCCAGCCCCAGAAACAGTCACCAGAGCAAAAAGAAAAACAATGACTACCAGAAGCTTAACCACGATATTTTTTTTAGCCAAGGTTTTCACCCCGTATTCCTCCAAGCAGACAATTTTAATTAAAGAATAATAAATTTTTCATTTTGAGGCAAATTTCGGTTTCTGGTTGGGCTTTAAACGAAAGGGAATAATCAGGCGATATCTCTGTATAAAGATGAGGAGGTGGCTGGCCAGGTAAATTATTTTTTCTTTAAAACCAGCGCCGTCATCAAGAAAGAAGAAGGCTCTGAAATAAAATCTGAAATAAAAAAGGGGCAGCTGGTAGCTGCCCCTTTTTCTACCACCGATTTATCTCAAGTGGTTTCCTGTTCAGTTTTTTCTGCCTGGTACTCTTTAAAAGAAATTTTATTAATCAGACTGTAAATAATGGGAATGATAAACAGCGTCAGGAAAGTACAAACCGTCAGGCCGCCAACCATAACCACACCAATCGGGGACCTCATTTCCGAACCTGATGATTTGGACACTGCCATAGGAATAGTACCGATGATGGTGGTCAAGGCCGTTAACAAAACTGGCCGCAGTCTGGTTACTGCACCCTCCACCACTGCTTTCCTTCTATCCATGCCTTTTCTTATTAACTGATTGATATAGTCAATCATTACTATTCCGTTATTTACTGCCACCCCAGCCAGAATTATCACGCCTACCAGAGAAATTAAGCTGATAGATTGACCGGCCACTACCAGCCCCAGGACTACACCAATTAAAGCCAAAGGCAGAGTAAACATAACTACGAATGGATGGAGAAAATGCTCAAACTGGGCGGCCATAACCATATAAATTAGAAGAATGGCCAGGACCATGGCGAAAATTAGAACTTTAAAGGTTGAGACCATCTGGTCGTAATCGCCACCATATTCAATAAAATACCCTTCAGGTAACTGCTTCTGAAAATCAGCCAATCTAGCCCTTATGTCCTTGACCACACTTCCTAAATCCCGACCGATAATATTAGCGGTGACGGAAACTTCCCGAACCTGGTTTTCCCGGGTTATTTTAACCGGGCCTTCACCCCGCTTCCAATCGGAAACTTCAGCCAGATAAATGGTCCGCCCCGCCTGATTCATGAGGGGCAAGGTCTTAATTTCATCCAGATTATCACGGTACTCTTTTGCCAGTACCACTCTTATATCAAACTCGTCTTTCCCTTCTCTGTATCTGTTAACCACTTTGCCCTGAGTGGAAGTCAACACCAGGTCCGAAATCTGGCCTATGGATAATCCGAGCCGGGCCGCTCTTTCCCGGTCAAGAGTAAATTGATACTCCGGCGAGCCCTGAACCAGACCATGGGTTACGTCCCGTAATCCTTTAACATCACTGACTTTTTTTACTACTTCATCAGCCAATTGTTTTAATACATTTAAATCCTTGCCAAAAATCTTTATTTCTACCGGAGCGGCCGCACCGCTGAGCATGGCTGATTGCATATTAATCTGTTCAAACTTGACATTTTCCAATCTGGGCAGCATTTTTCTGACTCTTTCCAGAATTTCCTTATCTGAATATTTTCTTTTCTCCTTGGGCACCAGTCTGGCCATTAACATAGCCTCATTGGGACCGCTTAAACTCATCGGGCCACCAGCACTCATGGCATTTCGTTCAGCCGAAGAACCAGCCATAGCTGAAACTGCCAGAACTTCAGGTTGCTTTAAAAACAAATTTTCGGCCTGGCTTAAAACCCTATTAGTTTCTTCGAGAGATGTACCCACGGGCAGGGTGATTTTAAGTATAATTTGCTGCTGGTCTGATTCTGGCATAAATTCCATATGCAAAAAAGGAATTACGGCTAAGGAAATTAAAAAAGCCCCAAAAGCCACGGCTAGAACTGTTTTCCTTTTTTTCAAAGCTGAAACCAGCAGACGACGATAAAAGCGGCGGCCACCTTCAAACTGGGGTTCTTTCATGGCCCTCTCATCAGCCATTTCACTCCCTCTGGCTTTGTAGAGAAGCGAAGAAAACAGCGGAACAATAGTCAGGGCCACAAACAAAGAAGATAACAGAGCCAAGGTAACAGTTAAAGCCATAGCTGTGGTCATTTTGGCTACTATACCACTGGCAAACAAAATGGGCAGAAAGACAATAACTGTGGTCAAAGTGGAAGCGGTTATAGCCATGCCCACTTCGGAAGCGCCGATGATTGAGGCTCCATCCACTGGTTCTCCCAGTTCTATGTGCCTAAAAGTGTTCTCAATGACCACGATGGCATTGTCCACCAACATGCCCACCCCAAGGGCTAAGCCAGCCAGAGTCATAATATTAAAAGTGTAGCCCGCAAAATAAAGCCCAATAAAAGTGGTCACTATGGAAAGCGGAATAGCCAGGGAAATGATAAACGTCGGGCGCCAGTTCCTAAGGAAAAGGAAGATAATAAGCATGGCCAGCAGGCCACCCTGCCAGGCTGTATTGGCTGTCCGGCTGGTTACCCGGCTGATCATATCCTGTTGATCCATAACGGCAGTGAACTTGACCTCTTTGGGCAGGATAGAACTGATCTTGGCCATTTCTTGCTTCACCGCTTTGCCCACAGTTGCAGTATTGGCTCCAGACCGCTTGTTGATAATCAGAAAGACCCCGTTTTCGCCCTGGACCCGGCCGAGTGTTCTGGTCTCTTTTAAGGTGTCCTTTACCTGAGCGATATCTTTTATGTAAATTGGCTGACCCTTCGGAGACACCCCAACTACTACCTTATTGATATCATCTACACTCTTAAATTCACCAATAGTCCTGACCGTCAGGTCCTCATGACCCTCGATTAAATCACCGGCCGGCGTATTGACATTTTCTGCGGCTAGCGCCATAAGCACCTGGTTCAAAGGCAAGTTATAGGCAATCAAGGCATTCTTATCTACCTCAACCCTTATTTCCCTCTGGTCACTGGAAAAAACTTGAGCCGAGGCCACCCCATCAAGTCTTTCCAGGCGCGGTTTGACTTCGTCTTCAATCAGCTGTTTTAACCGGTAAGTGGACATACTGCCACCGGCCGTGACCCCATAATAGATGACTGGAAGTTGCGACAGATTAAACTTAACCACCAGCGGGTCGGAGGCATTTTCTGGTAAATATTTTTTGTAAAGACCAATCTGATCTCTGATATCCTGGGCGGCAAAATCCAGATTAGTTCCCCATTCAAATTCAACGCTGACGATAGAAGCTCCTTCTGAGCTGGTAGAAGTTATTTTTTTAACTCCTTTAACCGAACTGACCCATTGCTCTATATTCTGGGTAATGGTTGTTTCTATATCCTCGGGTGAAGCTCCACTATAAGTGGTGATAATAGAAACTGTCGGATATTCCAGGTCCGGGAATAAATCCAGACCTAACCTGGAGATGGAAATCAACCCGAAGACCACCAGAATCATGGCGATCATCGAGGTGGTGACTTTACGTTTGACCGAAAATTCAGGCAGTTTCATTTTTCTACCTCTCCTTCAACTTCTACTTGGCTGCCATCAGCCAGCCCAAAATTTCCTTCAACTATAACTAATTCGCCTTCTTTTAAACCGGAAGTAATTTCCACCAGGTCGGTGTTCTTAAGGCCAATGGTCACATTCCTTCTCACGGCTTTGTTCCCTTCCGTTACCATAACATACCAGTTACCAAGCAGGGCTCTTTGAGGAACAGCCAGAGCATCTTCCTTGGAAACTACCTCTATGATGACCTGGCCAAAAGTTCCTGGTTTAAGCACAAGTTCCGGATTATTGACCAGGGCTTCTACCCGGAATTTCTTGGTCTGAGGATCAGCACTGCTATTAACTACAGTGATTTCCCCTTCAAATTTCTGACCGGGTATATCATAGCTTTGAACATAAACTTTTTGTCCCCTGGCAATTTTTTTGACATCATCAGGAGAAACGTCAATTTTAACTTTTACTTTAGAATAATTGACCAAGGTAACCACCCCGGCGGTAGCGGTTAATCCACCCATCATCGGATTGATGACATCCCCCTCTTCGGCATTTTTGGAAGCAATAACTCCATCAAATGGGGCTTTCATAATTGAGACATCCAGGGCGTGCTTGGCTAGGTTAACGGCCGCTTCGGCTTGATCTCTCTGAGCTCGCGCCGCTTCCAAAGCCAGTCGAGATTTTTCGTACTGCTGTTCTGAAACCGCTTTTTCTTTAAAGAGCCGGTCCATCCTGTCAAAATTCTTTTGAGCATCTTCCAGGTTAGCCTTAGCCGCCGCTAAAGCGGCTTCAGCCTGCTGCAATTGTAATCTAATTGATTGAGTATCCAGTTCCGCCAGCAGTTGTCCTCTGCTAACTCTGTCTCCTTCAGCCACGTAAATTCTGGCTATTTTGCCCGAAACCTCGGGTGTAATAGCTTGTTTTTTCCATGGTTCAATGGTGGCCGTGTAAACTAATTTTTCAGAAATTTTTTGCTTTTTAACCTTATAAACCTTAACCGGCGAAGCTTTTGTTTCCACCACACCAGACTGGTTGGTTTTATCTGCCGGTTTCTGGCATCCTATCAGAGCAGCCAGCATCATAGTTACCGCTAAAATCCTGATTTTTGCTGTTCTCATCTTATTCCTCCTTATCGTTCACGGGAAAATTATCAGAATCAGCCGATTTAATCTGTTTTGCCGGTCAGGGCTGATTCGCCCGTAGCTTTTTCCAGCTGGGCTAAAGCCATCAGGCAATCATAAAGTGCCTGGGCATAATTGGTCCGGGCCTGACTCAAAGCCACCTGGGCTGAGGTTACATCCAGGGTGGTGGCCAGACCCTCCGAATAGTTTAACTCCGCTAAACGGACGGCTTCCTCGGCCTGTTCCACGTTCTTTTCCTGCGACAGAAGAGCTTCTTTCGCCTGCTGATAATTAAGCATGGCCTGCTGCACTTCCAGCTTAATGTTTTCCGCCAATCCCTTTAGCGAATATTCCAGCTGCCTGGCCAGCGCTGTGGCTCGAGCAGCCTGGGCCTGGTTGGCAAACCCGTTAAAAATAGGCACATTAAGAACCAGACTGATGGTGTAATAATTTTCCCAGGTGTTCTTTCTAAAATTCAGGTTGTTGGCCCAGTAATTCAGAGAACCACCAAGAGCCAGAGTGGGTAAATCAGCCGCCCTGGCTAACTTGAACATCTCCTGAGCCATCTGTTTCTGGTAATTGAGCTGGTGAAGCTCAGGCCGGTTGGCCAGTGCTTTCTGAACGGCTTCATCCAGGTTAATCTGCTTCTCTTCAAAGCTCAGCTCTCCTTTAATCTTGATGGGCTGATTGAGGTCCAGGCCCAGCAAATTTTTCAGTCCCAGTTCTGCCACTTCCAGACTGTTACGTGCCCGGATGAGCTGAGGTTTCAGATTAGAAAGCTGGACTTCAGCCCGGAGCAGGTCAAACTTGGTGGCCATACCCACTTCGTAAAGATTCTTGACATTGGTCAGGTGTTTTTCGGCCAGGTTGACGGATTCTTCCGCCACTTCTACAAAACGGCGTGCCAGCAGGTAGCCGTAGAAAGCTCTCTTCACATTAAAAATTGTTTCCTGACGGGCCTGGTCGATTGATTCCTGGGTGGCCTGATAATTGTATTGAGCCTGCTTATAATTGGAAAGCAGTTTGCCGCTGGTGAAAACCGGCACAGAAAACGACAGGCTCATCTGATAGGTTCGGGTAAAATCAAACTTAACGCGCTGCGGCTGCTGACCGGGATACATCGGGGGAATCTCCACGGTGAACACTTTTTTATCAAGAATATCCGTGCCCTGAGCACTCAGACTGGGGAAAAAACTAGCCGCCGCCTGTCTGACCTGAGCCCTGGCTTCATCTTCTTTGGCCTGAGCAGCCAGAAAGTAGGGGTTTTTCTCCAGAGCCAGTTTCAGACAATCCTGGAGGGTCAGCTCCAGAACCTGTTTCTGATTTTGCTTTTCCTGGGCTAACCCCGAAGCCAGTAGGACAAACAGAAAACCTACCAGAACTGAGGTAAGCTTTTTGCTTAAACTCATTGTTTCTCTCCTTTCGGAATGGCCGGTTGGCCTATCCCTTTCATCAGAAAAGCAAAGACTTCTTCAACTTCCTTTTCTGGCGAAAGTTTCTGTTCCTGCCAGAATCTTATATGCAGCAAACCTTCGGTTACAGCCCACACGTAATAGAGTAACCTTTCAGGTGAAGTATTGATAAATACTCCTTGATCTATGCCTTCTTTCATCACTTTGAGACCAGCTTTAAATATCTCTTCTCGCCGGGCATTAAAGTTTTTGACCGCCTGCTGCACCTCCCGGTTATTTTCTCTATCCGCAGGCCCAAAAAAGCGGTGTAAAAACTCCCTGATGTTTTTATCCTGAATAAAAAGGCGGGAAATGTTGGATTTTTTTACCTGGATTTCCAGCAGGGCATAAATCATTTTTTTCAGCTTTTCTTCCGGCGGGTCACTGGAGGCAGCAATTTCCAGAATGCGGTTTTTCATATCTTCAATGTACTGCAGAATTATGGCCAGAAGGATCTCGCCCTTATTTTTAAAATATTTATAGAGGGTAGCCTTGCAGAAGCCAGCCTCACGGGCGATTTCATCCATGGTGGCAGCCTTAAAGCCGCGCCTGATGATGACTTCTTCCGCCGCCTGCAGCATGTGCTTCCTGAACTGGGTCTGGATAATTTCTTTCCTGATTTCCTGAGCTTTTTTCATCTGCCTACTCTTAAATCTATTTTAATAAACTCCTGAGTTTACCAAGTAGCCTGAAGAGTCTATATAATTTAGCATCAGCCCTCCCACTTGTCAAGACCAGACCGCGTATGATAAAAAGGATGAGGGGAAGGGAGTTTTGCCAAGAGAGATTAGCCGCCAACTTTCTGTTCTTTTTCTGGTCCTGATATCTTTTTTGTTTTTCCCGGGCTTCTTTAAATCATGGTTACCGCCCGGACAAAAATGCTGGCAGGCCATCTTACAGATTAAGTTTGAAGGGGAATCATACCTTTCCTCTGGATTATCTGACCGCCTTAAAGTTATGGCTGAGGCGGAATGGCACGGTTTTCTGGAAGAGGACGGCCTGGATTTTATTATCTACCATCTGGCCAGCTACCTGAACAAATGTGAATTCTGGCCAGAAAAATCAGAAAAAAAAGAGTTCAGGCTAAAATCATCGCCCCTCTTTCCTCCAGATTTCCGGGTTGATTACGTAGAAGGCCTAGAAAAAGAAATTCGTTTTTATTATTCTTTCCGGCCACCGGAAATAACCTGGCCCGGAGAAGACGCCTCTGTTTCCTTCAAGGTGCTTCTTCCTTCTGCTCCCTGGCCCTTTAAAAAGGACCCTCGACCGGATATGATACTTAAAACCACTGGCTCCAGGATAGTGACGGTAGAAAGGACAGCTCTGGAAAAGCCTGTGGTTCAGAGAGAGTTTTTCTGGCAAGCTGAAGTTTACGACCGCTATCTCCAGCAGAAAAGGGAAATTTTTTCCACCTGGCTCAAACTTTTTCTTAAAAGGCTATCCTCTTAAGACTAACTCAGGCCCGGGGATGAAATTTATCATAGACTTGTTTCAGTCTTTCCCGGCTGACGTGGGTATAAATCTGAGTAGTGGTAATCTGGCTGTGTCCCAGAAGCATCTGCACTGAACGTAGGTCGGCTCCGTGCTCCAGAAGATGGGTGGCAAAGGAATGCCTCAGGATGTGAGGGTGAAGCTTTTCGCTTAACCCGGCTTTCTGGCCATAGGTTCTCAGAATTTTCCACACGCCCTGACGGGTAAAAGCCTTACCTCGCCTGGTCAGAAAGAGCACCGGCGAACCTTCTTTATCAAAGATGGGCCGCACGTTCTGAAGATAATTTTTCACCGCCTGCACCGCCTTTCTACCCATGGGCACGATTCTCTCTTTACTGCCCTTGCCCCGGCAAACCAGGAATCCCTGGCTAAGGCGCACATCTTCCAGCCTCAGGGAAACGAGTTCTGAAACCCGCAGTCCGCTGCCGTACATCACCTCCAGCATGGCCCGGTCTCTTATCCCCTGGGGCTTGGCGAGGTCTGGCTGTTCCAGAAGCATTTCCACTTCTTCTTCTGTCAGCACCTTAGGAAGCGTCAGCCAGAGAGAAGGCGAACTCAGGTTTTCAGCCGGGTTTTTCTTGATGAAATTTTCCAGTAGCAGGAACCTAAAAAAAGATTTAAGCGAAGAAACCAACCGGGCCAGAGAACGAGGTGCCAGACCTGATAAAGCCTGCTTTTGCAGGAAGCTCACCAGGTCCGTTTCCTTGACTTTAAAGAGCGATTTGTTTTCCTCCGCCAGGTATTGATAAAATTTCTGCAGGTCAAAGATGTAAGAATTGACGCTGTTGCTGGAAAGTCCCTTTTCTACTGTTAAATAGTCGCTGTAGACTTTAAGAACGTGTTCTTCTTGCTGGCGGTTCAATTTCATTCTGAGACAATTCTATTCCAGGAAAGGATTTGATTCTTTTTCTTCGCCGATGGTCGTTTTCGGTCCGTGGCCGGGCAGCACCACGGTGTCATCGGGGAGGGTTAAAACTCGCGAGCGCAGAGACTCAGCTAACTGCTTCCAGGAACCACCCGGCAAGTCGGTCCGGCCAACTCCACCACAGAACAGAGTATCTCCGGCGAACAAGATTCCCTCGGTATAAAAACAAACGCTGCCAGGCGTGTGACCTGGCGTGTGAATTACTCTCAGGCTGGTCTGGCCAATCTTAATTTCCTCGCCATCAGCCAGCAGTCTATCAGGCGGCGGGCTGGGCTTGGTCCCCAGCATCAAACCGAATTCTAATTGAACGCTTTCTTCCAGCATGGGCAGGTCAGCTGCGTGCAGGGCTATCGGAATACGGTAGCGCTCTTTAACCTCCACGTTAGCTCCAATATGGTCCACATGTCCGTGTGTGTTAAGGATGATGACCGGCTTTAAGTTCAGTTGAGTGACCAGAGGGAAGATTCTTTCGGCCTCGGCTCCCGGGTCAATAATGGCACATGCTCTGGTATCTTCACAGTAATAAAGATAGCAATTTGTTTCCAGCGGCCCGACAATTATCAGTTGATAACCCATCGTCCTGCCCTCGGCTTCATATTATGTTAACTAAACCTCACCCGTCAAGCAATTTTTGTCAGGCAATTTGAGAGTGTGCTATAATGCCAGCAGAAAAATGGACCTGGTAATTTTGCAAGAACCGCTAAAGGAACTGCGTCTGGCCCTGAAAAATGGCAATCTGTTTAATTCCGGTTACCTTCTCGGGCGTTACCAGGGACTCTCGGCCATAGTAGAAAAGGTCCATTTTGTTCACTGGAAGAAATTGCTGGAGCCAGGATTTTTCCGGGCCGTAGAGTCCTCTGGTCCTTGGACGGTGCTGGGTGTGTTTGAACTGGGGCCGACTTCGGCCAGGAAAAAACTACTCCGGCAACCTCTTTTTACCGAAAAAATTTATCTTTCCTTATCTCTGGACCGGAAACAGGAAATTAAAGTCCAGGCTCGAAGAATTCAGTTTAACGGGCGTTTTTCTTTTGTCCCGTTGGAGCGCTTAATCTTGGAGATGGAGGGAAAAGATGAATAATCCTGATGATAGATTTTTAACTGAGGAAGAACAGGCCTTTCTTTTAAAGGTGGCCCGCCAGGCTATAGAACATTACCTCAAAACGGGCGAGAAAATTAAAGTAAAAGTTGAAAATCCCCGACTCCAGCAAAAACAGGGGGCCTTTGTCACTCTTCATGTCAACGGAGAATTAAGGGGCTGCATCGGCTATCCACTGCCCTATAAACCGCTGTTGGAAACCATCATTGAGGTGGCTATAGCCGCGGCCACAGAAGATTACCGCTTTCCCCCGCTTTCACTGGAAGAGCTTGATGACCTCAAGATTGAAATTTCTGTTTTAAGTCTGCCCAGGAAAGTGGAAAGGCCAGAAGAAGTGGTTGTCGGCCGTCATGGGATTATCATCAGCAAAGGGTATCACCAGGGGTTGTTGCTGCCACAAGTACCGCTGGAATACGGCTGGGACCTGGAAACCTATCTATCACACGGTTGCCTTAAAGCCGGGCTACCACCTGATGAATGGAAGCGCGGGGTAGAAATTCAGGTCTTTGAAGCTCAGGTTTTTTCGGAAGACTGAGCTTTTTTAAAATTAAATTTCCTTGCTTGTGGCTTTTCTGACTGATTTTTTTAAGTTTTCCAGACCCGGTTTCTTACTTTTTTAAGGTGCTTTTCTTTTAACCGCCTGGGGGAGCTTTTTATTCATTACCAGCCGGCTGAATAAATAGATAGAGGGTAATCCGCAGGGCGAAACAAGTTTTTTTCACCCGTCCCTGAATAAATAATAAGCCAGAAAAGTCTGCAGCAGCTCGTCCTGTGGCTCCGATAAAGTTCTCAGAACATGGCGTTTTTCCCGGGATTAAAGTTACCGGACCTTTATTTTTTCAGTTTTTCCAGCTCTTCCCTGGCTTCTTCTTTCAGTTTCTTATCTTTGGAAGTGGACTCGGGCAGTTCCAGGCACTTCTTGAACTCAGCGGCGGCCAGGTCCTTCTTGTCCATGGCCAAATAGGTGCGGCCCAGTTCCAGGTGATGGTTGATATAATCGGGTTTTAATTCTACGGCTTTCTTCAACCATTTTTCCGATTCTTCAAAAGAACCCTTGGGTATAGAACCATAGAGCAGGCTGCCGATGGCCCGCTTGGCTCCGCCGATTTCCGCCATCCGCCGGTGCCAGCGGCCGAGGGCATGATAGGCCAGGTCGTTTTTGGGGTCCAGTTCAATGGCTTTATCAATTTCAGCCTTGACTTTCTTGGAAACATCAATCTGTTCCTTCTTGCCCAGCAAAAGAACCTTTTTGCCCAGGGCGGCGGAGAGGAAGAAATGCCCCCAGGTATCGTTCGGGTTAACCGAGATAGCTTTTTCCGCACATTTTTCCGCCTTAAGGTAAAGGTCAAACCTTTTGCTGTCAGCTTCCTTGCCCTTTCCGCTAACCAGGTCTCCCACGTCCACATAACCTCTGGCGGCTTTCCAGAGAGCTTCATAATTGTTGGGTTCAACCTGCAAGGCTTTCAGGTATTCATCCAGGGCTTTCTGGTCTTCCCACCTGGCATAATACTCATCTCCAGCTTTGATAAACTCAGCCGCTGTCTGAGAAAAAACAGAAGCCGCCAGGCAAAACAACGCGGCTAACAAAAACAAACCGCTTAACATTATTTTCCTGTACATCTATGCCCTCCAGAATAATTTCGCCTATCTTTTATCTGCTTTTCCCTTTCTTGTCAAGGAAAGAATGGCTTTTTCGTGAAACCTGTATGGACTGTATTTCTTTAAAAATCAATAAAATATATAAAATTAAACAAATTATAAATCAATTTTAAAAATTAAGGACAATCTAATTCCACTCTAACCTTTAAAATGAACTATGGTAAGGCATTATAAAGCCCCACTTTCCCCCTGAACCAGAGCTCCTTTTGTCGAAAATAAGTCTGGATGTTCATGACAAGAAATTGTTGAAATCACCACAATTTTTAAGGATGAGCCGGAAAGAATTCTTTCAGGTTAGGACATGGTATCCAGTCCAAGGGGAGCGTCTGGAAGCGGCGGGGTGGACAGCCAGCCTTCGGAATTGAGGTTGAGCAGGCCAAAAGCCAGGCAGTCAAAAAAAGTAATATCTGCTGTTTCATTTGAGCCGCCTGAACTTTCACTGACCGGGGAAAAGGACTTATTATCGGCTCGGGCCCTGGTTTCCGTTGACAACCACAGGCAGCCAAGAGAAAATAAACAGAGCCAAGTATTAAGAATTCGCCAAGCTGCCCGACTACGGCAGAAAAGGTTGACGAGCATGAAAATAGAAAAGAACATAGTGACAGAAATTCTCCCCAGAAAAAAAGTCCAGTTGCTTATTTTCCTCCTGTGCCTTCAGTTCGTCAGCCTCGCTTATCCTCAAGCCAAACCCAGCCTCACACCAGAAGACGTTCTGCGGCAGCTGGAATCCAGGATGAAGGCCATAACCTCCCTGCAGGCTGAATTCAAGCAGTTCTACTATTCCAGCGCCAGCCCTGAACCTCTCACCGGGCAGGGTAAATTTTACCTGCGAAAGCCAGACCGGATGCGCTGGGAATACGAAGCGCCGGAGAAGCAAATTTTTCTTTACCAGCGGGGTCAATTCTGGCTTTATTTTCCCGAGGACAAGCAATTGATTAAAAACGCCGTGGATTCTCCCGGCCACGAGTCTGAAATTCTCAGCCTGATTTCAGGAACTTATTCTATTACCGAGCGTTATTCCCCCAGTTTTAATCCTTTCCCTTCTGACCGCCAGGACGTCTACCAGTTAAAGCTAACCCCTAAAGAAGAAGGGGAATTCCGCTATCTCCTCCTGGAGATAGACCGAAAAACCTGGCTGATCACCAAAGCCGTCTTCTTTGACCAGGCCGGAAACAAGCTGGAATACTGGTTCACCCGTCTGAAAACTAACCTGCCGCTGCCTGATAAACTTTTTGAGCTGAAAGTGCCACCCGATGGCGAAATTATTGAATCTTCAGGCCCCAAAAAACCCGGGGGCCAGGCGGGCTAAACTTTCCAGCCAGTTTTTCGTATGGATAAACAGAAAGCGAAGATGACGGAGAATGAGGACAGAGTTTACGTCCGCCGCTGCCTCCAGGGAGAGAGGCGGGCTTTTGAGTTTATCGTGCGCAAGTACCAGTCTTCGCTGGCCAATTATTTTTTCAGGATGATACAGGAGAGAGAATTGAGCCTGGAAATGACGCAGGAAGTTTTTCTCAGGGCCTACGCCAGCCTACATACCTATAAAGAGGATTTTCAGTTTTCCACCTGGCTCTTCCGCATCGCTTCCAACCTGTTGATTGATTACTGGCGGAAGAAGAAACTCCCCCTGGTTTTTCTAGACGCCCAGGAAGAGGATGAACAGCCTGCCCCGGTGCAGCTTCCTGACCACGAGCCCTCAGTGGCGGAACAGTATGAAAGAAAAATGACCATGGAAGCCATCACCCGGGCGGTGGCCCGGCTCCCGGAGAACCTGCGGGAACTTTTCACCTTAAGGCACATAAACGATTTTTCTTACGAGGAAATCGCCAAGATGAAAAATTTGCCGGTAGGCACGGTTAAAAACCGGGTCTTTCAGGCTAAAGAATTACTCCGGCAATTACTGGAGGAAGCATGAGCTGCCTCAAGTGGAATGAAATTTACGACTACCTGGAAAACGAATTGAGCCCGGAAGAAAGAGACCGGGTAGAAAAACACCTGCAATCCTGCTCCCGCTGCCAGCAAGCCCTGAGCGAAAGACAGGCTTTGCTGGCCGGCGTTAACCGCCTACCGCGTTTAGAACTACCAGAGGAGTTTACCTCCCAGGTAATGGCTAAACTACCAGACCTCAGCCCCAAAAAAACCTGGCTGATCTTTCTGGCTGGCGGCCTTTACTTTCTTTTCAGTCTTTTGCTCGTCTTCTTGATAATGGCTGGCCAGTTAAACGCTCTGACCTGGACCTGGGAAGTGTTTAAGCACATTTTCGGGCTGGCCTGGAAACTCAGCCGTCTGCTTGTCCTGGGCTTTAAGTATCTTGAAGCGCTGGCTAAATCCCTCCGCCTGGCCGGGAAAATTATCGTCAATTCTCTGACTGACCTCTTTAACCCCACCCTGGCTCTGGGCCTTTCTGTCCTGGGTATTTTTATCTCTTTAGCTCTGGCCTTCTGGCTTTTAAAATACATAAAAATCTCCGAAAGGAGCTAAAAGATGAAAGTCAAAAGTAATACTGTTTTAATATTCGTAACACTAATTGTCCTGCTTCTAAGCCTCAGCACACTGTTGCCTGCGGCCTGGCGGAAGAAGTCTGCCCAGGATACTCCTCAATTTCACCAAGAAATCACGGTGGCCGCCGGAGAAACAGAGAAGAACATCCTGACCTTTCACAGCCGGGTCCAGGTGGACGGTCGGGTAGAAGAAAACGTTGTGGTCTTTGGTGGCGAAATCATCATCAACGGAGAAGTCGGGCAATCTGTGGTTGGCCTTGGCAGCCGGGTGAAGATCAAATCCACCGCCGTGGTCAACCAGGATGTGGTCGTACTCGGGGGCACGCTGGAGAAAGAGCCGGGCTGTGTGGTTAAGGGAGATACTGTCTTTTTCCCGACCGGAAGCAAGCTGACCGCTGAGATATTCAAGAAGGGTATCTTTTTCCCGCTGGGCACTGTAATCCTGGCTCTGAAACTAATTTCTCTGTTTTTTGGCCTCCTGCTCACTATCTTCGTGGCTGGACTTTTCCCCAGACAGGTCAACCTGGCGGCCAGCCGGATTCAGAGCGATTTCTGGCCTGTGCTCGGCACCGGTGTTTTGACCCTGGTTCTTTTCCTGGGGCTTATAGCCGTTTCTGTGCTGCTGATGTTTATTCTGATCGGCTTCCCGCTCTTTTTTGTCCTGCTCTCCCTGGGTCTGATCATCAAGATTTTCGGCGGAACAGCCTTCTCCTACTTTTTTGGTCAGTCATTCCTGCGCGCTCTGGGAGTTCAAAAGATGCCTCATATCATCTGGACCTCAATCATCGGTCTGGTACTGGCCACCTTTTTCGGTTTGATTCCTATGGTTGGCTTTCTTTTTTCTCTGGTAGTTAGCCTTATAAGCTGGGGTGTGGCCATCAGAACCAGGTTTGGCACTACAGACAACTGGTTTAAGCACCAGAGTTAAGCAAATTTTCCCGCCCTTCTCAGACACAGACCAGGACTACCCGCAGGAAGATTAAACTAAATAGTTCAAGTAAGAGTTAAAAGAAGAAGCAGTAAACTATTTATTTAGGGGGCCAGAGTTCAGGCTTCCAGAATCTCTTTTTCTTTGGCCGCCGCAATTTCCTCGGCCTGTTTTATGTACTGGTCCAGCAACTGCTGAAGCTTTTCCAGGCCCTGGAATTTATCATCTTCCGTAATTTTCTTATCCTTTTCCAGTTTTTCAATGTATTCTTTGCTTTCGCGCCGCATGTTCCTTAAAGCGGTTTTTTCTTCTTCCAGCATTTTGCTGACTTTTTTGGCCAGCTCTTTTCTTCTCTCTTCATCCAGCGGCGGGACCGGCACTTTAATGACCCGGCCATCATTTATGGGGTTAAAACCAAAGTCTGAAGAACGGATGGCTTTCTCCACTGCTTCCATCAAGCTGGGGTCCCAGGGCTGAACGGTGATGAGCGTGGGGTCTGGCACGCCGATGGTGGCTACCTGATTGATGGGCGTGGGGGTGCCGTAGTACATAACCTTGATATCCTCAAAAATACTGATGTTGGCTCTTCCAGTGCGCAGTTTGCTGATCTCTTTCCGGAAATGATCTATAGAAGCTTTCATCTTTTTTTCCAGGTCTTTTAAGACATCTTTCACCATGGCTGCCCTCCTTTTAAGAGATTTGAGAAAAAAATTAAGAAACTCTGGTCCCGACTTTTTCGCCGGTTACGGCCTTTTTGATATTGCCGGGAACGTTAAGGTTGAAAACGATGATGGGTAATTTATTATCCTTACACAGCGAGATGGCTGTGCTGTCCATAACTTTCAATTCCTGCTGCAGCACATCCAGAAAATTTATGTCCTCAAACTTGGTGGCCGTGGGGTCAACCATAGGATCAGCAGAATAAACCCCGTCAACTTTGGTGGCTTTCAGGATGACCTCAGCTTTAATTTCCAGAGCCCGCAGAACAGCTGCGGTATCAGTAGTAAAGTAGGGACTGCCCAGGCCGGCCGTAAAAATCACCACCCGCCCTTTTTCCAGATGCCTGAGCACCCGGCGTCTGATGAATGGTTCCGCTACTGCTTTTATTTCCAGAGCTGAAATCAGCCGGGTGTTTAACCCTTCTTTTTCCAGAGCATCCTGCAGGGCAATACCGTTGATCACGGTGGCCAGAAGCCCGATATGGTCAGCCGAAACCCGGTCCATCCCTTCAGCCACCCCCCGGGCCCCGCGGAAGATGTTACCGCCGCCAATCATAATGGCCACATCCACACCCAGGTCGTGAATCTGTTTTACTTCGGCGGCAATGGCGCGGGTTTTTTTGAAATCAATGCCGTAGGGTTGACTTCCAAGAAGAGCTTCCCCTGATAGCTTCAGAAGAACTCTTCTGTAGGCAGGTTTGCCCTCGTCCATTTATCTTTCTACCAAAATTAATATTTGCCTAGCTCGTACCTAACAAACCTTCTAATCTTGATATTCTCGCCGAACTTGGAAATGTGGGCGTTAACCAGGTCTCTGACCTTTATTTTATCATCTTTTATGTAGGGCTGGTCAAGCAAACAAACTTCTTCGTAGAACTTGGCCAGTTTGCCCTGAACAATCTTTTCGATGATTTCCGGCGGTTTCTTAGCGTCCTGGAGCTGAGCTTTAATGATTTCCTTTTCTCTTTCAATCACTTCGGCCGGAATATCTTCAGGAGAGATGTACTGGGGATTAGAAGCAGCTACCTGCATGGCCAGATTTTTTACCAGTTCCTTGAATTCTTCATTCCGGGCCACAAAATCGGTCTCACAGTTAACTTCAATCAAAACACCTATTCTGTTGGTAGCATGCACGTAAGAGCCCACGATTCCATCAGCAGCCTCTTTGGTAGCCTTTTCCTGAGCTCGGGCATGACCTTTTTTTCTTAAAATCTCTATAGCTTTTTCAATATCACCGTTGGCTTCCTGCAAAGCCTCTTTGCACTCCATAACGCCGATTCCGGTTCTATTTCTTAATTCCTTAACCATTTCGGCCGTGATTTCCATGGTCCACTCCTTTTTAATCTTTTTAATTATTCAGTTTTCTCTGCGGTTTCGCCTTCAGCCGCCCTGGTTTCAGGAGTACCGGCGCTTTCTTCCGCCGTCGCTCCCTCTTCCTTTTTCTCCTCCATCATACCCTGGGCCAGTCTGGCTTTTTTGCCTTCAATAATAGCTTCAGCAATTTTAGAAGCAAAAAGCTCAATGGCCCGAACCGCATCATCATTCCCCGGGATGGGGTAATCAATCACTTCCGGGTCACCGTTGGTATCAACCACCGCCACGATGGGGATCTTCATTTTCCGGGCTTCCTGAATGGCAATCTCTTCTTTGGAAGAATCAATGATAAAAACGGCGCCAGGTAATTCGGTCAATTTTTTCAGACCGCCCAGGTTTTTCTGCAGCTTGCGGTAGAGCTTTTCCTTCCTGGATTGGTCTTTCTTAGAAAGCAGCTCCCAGCGGCCGTCCTCTCGCATTTCCTCCATCTCAATCAGCTTTTCCACGCTGGTTCTGATGACTTTAAAGTTGGTCAGCAAGCCGCCCAGCCAGCGCTGGTTGACATAGCTTGATTCGCACTTGGTGGCATAATCCCGAATGATATCCTGAGCCTGCTTTTTGGTCCCGACAAACAGGATTTCCTTGCCACTTTCCGCCACACTGCGGACAAACTGCAGGGCCTCTTTAAAATTCTTGATGGTCTTCTGCAGGTCAATGATGTATATCCCGTTGCGCTGGCCAAAGATGTATTCTTTCATCTTGGGATTCCAGCGCCGCGTCTGATGGCCAAAATGAACACCAGCTTCCAAAAGTTCTTTCATAGTTACTGAAACCAAAGGCTTCCTCCCCTACAAGACTTTATCTCTTATGATATTGCGGTGCCTTACGGGCAGCCAGCAAGCCGTATTTCTTGCGTTCTTTAATTCTGGCATCTCGGGTCAGCAGGTTGGCATTTCGGAGTATTGGTCTGAGCTCTTTGTTAAACTCTACCAGCGCTCGGGCAATGCCCAGTCGCACAGCTTCTGCCTGACCGCGCAGCCCGCCGCCTTCTACTCTCATGAAGATATCAAACTTGTTTTCCGTTTCGGTAATCATCAGCGGCTGGCGGATGATATAACGGAGAGACTCCAGCTTAAAATACTCTTCAAAAGGACGAATCTTTCCCTTCACCACCAGGGTAATATCGCCTTTACCTGAGCGCAGAAAAACTCGCGCTACAGCGTTTTTTCTTTTTCCGGTTCCATAATACTGAATTAGGCTCACGGGTCCTCCTAAAACTTATATTCTTCAGGATTCTGGGCCTGATGGGGATGTTCAGGGCCACGGTAAACTTTGAGCTTCTTAATCAGGTCTCGCCCGAGTTTGTTCTTCGGTATCATACCCCAGACAGCTTTCCTGATCACTTCTTCCGGTTTGGTTTCCAGCATCTCTTTGAGCTTCTTCTCTTTCAGCCCGCCGGGATAAAGGGAGTGATGGTAGTAAATTTTGTCCTCAAGTTTGTTACCCGTTACCTGGATCTTCTCGGCATTTATTACCACCACAAAATCACCCACATCCACGTTGGGTGCAAACTGAGGTTTATTCTTTCCACGAAGAAGTACAGCAATTTCTGTGGCCAGACGCCCCAGGATCTTGCCCTCAGCGTTAATCAGCCACCATTTTTGTTGAATTTCATCTTTTTTTGGATGATAAGTCTTCATTGTTCAACCTTGCCTAAAGAAAATAATCCTATATGGATGAGTTAAGATACTAAATTATGGCTAAATTGTCAATAAACAGAAGGACCTTATTTTATCTCTTTTTTACCATAAAGGCAAGAGCTCATTAAACATAATAGAACGGACGCCGCTTTTTAAGCTGCAAAGAAATCAGCCCCAGCCCGGTCAAAAAACCGCCAATATGAGCAAACCAGGCTACTCCGCCCCCAAGACCAATGTTTGAGACCTGCAACACAAACCAGAGGGTAAGAAGAACCCAGGCCGGAACATAAATGATTGTAAAGTAAAAAAATAGAAAGACAAGGGTTTTAACCCTGGCCCCTGGATAAAGCAGGAGGTAAGCCCCCAGTAACCCAGCAATTGCTCCGCTGGCGCCAATCATCGGAACAGTAGAATTGGGATAAACGCCTACCTGGACCAGAGAAGCCGCCAGGCCGCAGGTAAGATAAAAGAAGATAAACCGCCAGTGCCCCAGATAATCCTCTACATTATTGCCGAAAATCCAGAGATAAAGCATATTTCCCAGCAGATGGAATAGGCTGCCGTGCATGAACATGCCCGTCAACAGGCTGAGGGGCCAGGCCACCCGCGGAACAGCTAAATCCAGATGCAAATGGGTTATCTCGTAAGGAATGATGCCAAACTTCAGCACATAATATTCCAGCCCATGAGGAGAAAGCGCCTGAAACAGAAAAACCAGGCAATTTACCGCAATAATAGCCACCGTAACGGCCGGGTAGCGTAAAGTTGGGTTTTCGTCCTTAAGCGGAATAAACATCGGGCTCTAAATAAAAAAAGGGCAGACTTTTAGTCTGCCCTTTTCATCTTCCTATTAAATTATTTTACCTTCTTAAGTTCCTCTTCAAGTTTCTTCTTTTCCAGAACTCTGGTTCTCAGTTCCTTGAACTTTTCAGCATACTTGTCCGCTTCAGCATTGTACCTGGCTTCTTTTTCCGGTTCCAGCTTGGCCAGAACGCTCTTGTACAGAACGCTTAACCAGCTGTAGGGCTCGGGATAATTGGGGTCCAGGTCGCGGGCTTTTTCTATGGCTTTCAAAGCATCGTAAGCAATAGCCTTCCTTTCTTCGGCCGGAACAGCCTGGAAACGGTACGCCCGGCTCCAGCGGTTAACTCCCTTGGCCAGCCAGGCCTGAGGATTCTCAGGGTCAAGAGCAATTCTCTTCTCCCAGAACATGTTAGCCTTATCAAAGTTTTCAATGGACTGCTCTAAGTTCTGCTCGGAGACTGGTAAGTGTTCATAATAGTTGGCAGCATAAGCATAGCCCATGGGGTTTTCCGGGTCAGCTTCAATACGGCGCAGGTACATGGTTTCCGCTTTTTTGGCCGCATCAGGCGCTTCACCAGCATAGCGGCTGTAAAATTCGGCCACCACGTAGAAATTATCCATGTTCTGAGGGTCAAGCTCAAGGATTCGGAGATAGAGCTTTTCTGCTTCTTTGAAGTTTCTCAGCTTGTCGTACATATCGCCCAGAGAAAGGATGATATCCTTGTTGTTAGGCTCAATCTCCAGGGCCTTGCTGAGAGCTTCAATGGCTTTCTTTTCCAGTTCCTTGTTCAGAGCAGATTCTACACCTGGTTTGAAAAGCTGTTTGTAGCTCTCACCGATGTACCGATAAGCCTGCACCAGATCCGGTTTGTACTTAAGAGCCAATTCGTACTCAGCCACCGCGTTGCGGTACTTACCTTCTTTAAAGAGGCTATTGGCTCTCTTAAAATGATAATTAGCCTTTAAATTGTTAACCTTTAGCTTCTCGCAACTGGTTGCGGTTACAAGAACAGCTAAGGCCAAAAGGATAACTGCCAAGCCGTTTATCCTCTTACGAGACATCATGACCTCCTTAAACTCCTGGTCTCAGCATAATTAGACTTAATTTATATAAGAATACGGGTATAAAGTCAAGAAAAAATAGAAGTTAAAAATCAGCCTGGGGGATAATTTTTCCCGGCTAAGCAGGAAAGTTTTATAACTAAAACGGGCTAGAAGCATTGATTTTCCTAACTTTTTCTCAATTGAAAGCGAATGGGAGTGCCGGTAAAGCCAAACTGTTCCCGGAAGACATCAGCCAGGAATTTTTCATAGGAAGGAAGCAGCGAGCTCCGGCTGTGGCCGAAAAAGACAAAGGTGGGCGGCCGCACCCCTTTCTGAACCAGGTACTTTATCTTGAGGGTTGAGCCATCCTTGGTCTTTGGCGGGTACTCCTGAGAAAATTTTTCCCAGAAGCGGTTTAAAGCTGAAGTCTCCACTTTTTTTGAAGCCGATTGGTACACTTCTTCGGCCAGGTCCAGAATTTTTACCACCCGCTGACCGGTTTTGGCCGAAATAAAGATAAGAGGTGCATAGTCCACAAAATGCAGGCGAGTAAAAACCAGCTGCCGTACCTCCTCCGGGTTAACTTTATCCTTCTCCACTAAATCCCATTTATTTAGAGCAATGATTAAGGGTTTTCCAGATTCATAAGCCAGGGTGGCAATGTGGGCGTCCTGACGCGTGGGGAATTCCTGGACATCCAGGACCAGACAGATAACGTCTGCTTCTTCAATATTCCTTTTAGCCCTGATGATGCCGGCTTTTTCCCGGGAATCCTTGGTGCCGCTCAATTTTCTTATGCCCGCAGTATCAACCAAACAAAAGGTCTTCTGGTTCCGCATGATTAAGGTATCCACGCTATCTCTGGTCGTACCTGGAATTTCACTGACCAGAAGCCTTTCTTCTCCACATAGACGGTTAACCAGAGAAGATTTGCCTACGTTTATTCGGCCAACGATGGCTATTTTAAGCGGTTTTTCCGTTTCCGCCGCGATTTCCGCCGTGGCTGAACTTTTGGGCAGTAGCTCAATTATTTTTTCTTTTAAGTACCCGATATTCAACTTATGTTCAGCCGAAATTTGTATCAACTCATCCTGCCCCAGGCGGTAGAATTCAGACAGGTCCGGTTCAATTTCCGGGTTGTCAATTTTATTGACGACCACCAGCAGAGGTTTGTTAAGCTTCTTCAGCTCGCGAAACAATTCTTCCTCCGCCGGCACCAGAGGTCTCTTGGCATCCAGCAGCAGAATCAGAACATCGCCGGTTCTGGCTGCTTCCCAGGCTTTTTGTTTGACCTGCTGGGAGAAGGGGTCTATTTCCCGGTCGGCAAAGCCGCCGGTGTCCACTAACATTACCTCCCGGTTTTCAATCCTGGCCACCCCGGTTATTATGTCTCTGGTCATACCTGGCAAGGAATGCACCAGGGCTTTTTTCTGGCCGAGCAGGCGGTTGAAAAGCGTAGATTTTCCCACGTTGGGATAGCCGATGATTACTACTCTGGGTAATTTTTTTATCTTCATGACCGCTACTTACAGATTCTACCTGGCTACCAGAGAAAAATCAGGGGTAAAGGGGCGGGAGAGGTCCACATGTCCTCCCAGGGTTTCTTTCTCATTACCTTCTACCAGGATAACAACTTGTTTGACTGATTTCAGGTTATAGGCCAGAGAATTTACCACCGAGTAAACAGCCGCCATCTCAGCCGAAGAACCATAATAACTCCCCTCTGCTATACGGCGCGAAAAATCAACGTAAGCTGTGCCGTCGGAAGTAATGTAAACCTGACGCAACTTTGTCCCTTCTGGCAGGGTATTCACCTTCCCCTGGCTGGAACCTTTTATTACTTCTTCCACAATAGCTCTGGCCAGGTCATTAGGCGAAGAGGAGGCAAGCTGAACCTCCCTTTCTTCGGGATGCAGCAGGTCATCATTCTCAGAAAGGAAAAACAGGGTAACAGTTTTCTTTTCTACTTCCGTGATTTTTTTGCCACCAGCTGCTGTTTCCAGCGGCCCGGTCATATGCTTGATAGTTTCCTTCCGGCGGCCAAAGAAGAAAACCAGCACCACAGTCACAAGAATTACAGCCAATACAATCAGTAACCGGATTTTTTTCTTTTTCTTAGCTTTCATGGTTTTTCGTACATCTGCAAGAATTTAGCCAGACCCCGGTATATAGCCTCGGCCACTGTGGCCTGGAAATCTTCAGACTGCAGCTTTTTTTCCTCCTCGGGGTTGGTGATAAAGGCCACTTCTACCAGGATGGCCGGGCAGGCCACGCCGGTTAAAACCTTAAAGGGAGCCTGCTTGATGCCCCGGTTAGCGGTGTTCAAGAGTTCATTTAGCTCAGACTGAACTATTTCTGCCAGCTGGCTGCTCTGTTTTAGATAAGCTGATTGGGCCATGTCCCAGAGGATCATTTTCAGGTCATCTGCTTCCCGGCCTTTTATCTGCTCGCTTAAACCGTTTTCATTATTCTCAAAATATGCCAGCCGCCTGGTTTCCTCGTCCGTGGCCGTGAGACTCAGGAAAAAAGTTTCTGACCCGTGGGCATTCGAACGTCTTGAACCATTGGCATGGATGCTGATAAACAGGTCTGCTTTGTTGTTATTGGCTATGGCTGCTCTCTGGGTCAGCGGAACAACCACATCGGCTTCTCTGGTCATCACCACCCGGTAATTGAGGTTCTTTTCAATCTCAGCCTTCAATTTCTGGGCAATGGCCAGGGTGACATCTTTTTCTAAGGTGCCAAAAATGCCCTTGGCTCCTGTTTCTATACCGCCGTGACCTGGGTCAATGACAATCGTGCGCCGCGTTTTCTTGGCACTGAAACTGCCCGCTGGTGGGTTTTCTTCCGCCTGCTTTTCTTTAACTCCTGGCTGGCTGGTCGGGCTGACCGCTGAGGCCTGATTTTCTGATTTCTGCGCCGCACTGCTTTCTTTTTTGGGTTGACTCGCTGACTTACTCTTTATTTCAAAGGTTATCTCAAAGGGCTTTTTCTTAAAGCGATGAGAATAGGTAAAATCTTCTGTGCTGAGTTTAACCACTACCAGGTAGGCATCGGGCGCTTTGGCCAGTTCCACTGACCTGACCAGCTGACTTTGAAAAGGCTGACGGTCAAGTTTCAACCCGGCCAGGGCCCGGAAAGTCACAATCAAGCTGTTTCCGCTTTTCCGGTGACTGTAAACCAGGCTGCTGTTTGAGCTAAGCCGGACACGCACATAATCTGCCCCATCTTCCACTACCACTCTGACCACAGGCACCGTCTTAACTGTTTTGGACCAGGCCACAGGAAGAAAAGAAATCTGAAAAAAAAGGAAAAACCCGATGAGTGTTAAAGTAATTATCCTGCTCAGTTTGGGCATTTCTGCGTTAATATAAAAAAATTGGTGGAGGCGGCGGGAATCGAACCCGCGTCCGGAGGCATTCCACAGTCAGCCTCTACAGGCTTATCCTCTTCAGCTTATCTCGTCAAGTGGTCCTTGAAGAGGAGAAGAACCACTTAACCAGCTCAAGTGGTGTTTCATCCACCGGACCCTGAGCACGTCCGGCAGACTATCCTGCAAGTCGGCGTCTCTCATAGCCCGCAGGAAAGGCTATGAAAGACGGCTGCACTTTCTATCAGGCAGCGACTGCAACAGGTTCTGCAGTTAATTTTTTCCCACCTGTTTAACGAGGTTGATGGGACCTCGGCCTGCAGCTTCTGCTTCACTACCTCCGTCGAGTCCATTTCGCCCCCGACTCATTTAGATTATAGGAGAGTTAGCCTCATCTTGTCAATTAAAAGACCGCCTCTCGGAGGTAATGACCTGGATAGGGGCAGAAAACAAGCGGGAAAAAAAACTGGCTATCAGAAACAGTCTCAGGGTTGATAAATAAATAAATAGAGCAATAGCCATACCAGGGCTTACCCTCGGCCTGGCAGCGGTAATTTCCGGTTGTTTTAATTTGTTTCCAAGCCAGTACCACCTCGCCGGTCTTCTTCTCTTTTTTAAATTTTTCCTTTCCCCACCAAGCCAGAAATTTTCTTTGGCCAGGTGGAACGGTCAGGAAACCGATGACTGTTGCTTCGCTTATGATAGATTTATCCCACCATTACGATTCAAGGGGATTCAATCCTTACGAAAGAAACAGAGAAAGCTTCTCCCGGCCCGGGCCTGCCATCTTCACCCAGTGGTCAGCGGCAGGCTGACATAAAAAGTTACCCATTTCCCCGGCTCAGACTCAAACCAGATGCGTCCTTTATGACTGTCAACGATTTTTTTGCAGATGTAAAGGCCAAGGCCAGAACCCTTAACTCCTTCCGTGCCTTTCTGTTTTAGCCGCTCAAATTTTTTGAATAGCCTCTGGCCATCTTCAGGGTTTATGCCAACCCCTTCGTTGTAAACGGAAAAAATGACTTCTTTATCCTTTTTTTCCAGACCCAATTTTACTTCTGTACCTTCATAGCCATACTTAATGGCATTGCTGATCAGGTTGCGGACTAAAATTTTCAACAGCCGCGGGTCTCCGTTTATTTTCACGTCATCAGTAAAGGTTTTCACCACTTTCATCTTCTTGGTGTTATCCGCTATTTCAGGAAGGAGCAAAACCTCATCAATTACCTCTTTCACCAAAAAGATGTCTTCTTTGAAAGAATCAAGCTGCTCCAGCTCCATCTTGGACAGGTCCAGATAACTGCGGATGATATCTTCCAAGTATTCGCAGTTGCGTATTATGGTTTCCAGGATTTTCATCTGTTCCGGCGAAAGCTGGCCGAAATAGCCTTTATACAAGGTAGAGGCGGTAGTATGAAGGGCGGAGACCGGACTTTTCAGTTCATGCGAGACAATGGCCATCAAATCAAGCATGGTCCGCTGTTTTCCGGCTCTGGCTTCCAGAGCATTCTTGATGACTTCCCTTATTTCTTCAGGCGTGAAAGGCTTGGGAATGTAATCAAAAGCCCCGTTTTTCAGAGCTTCCCGGGCTGTGTCCACGCTGGCATAGCCGGTGAAAATGATGACCGTGGTATCAGGCCGAACCTGCTGCAACCTTTTTAAAACTTCCATACCACTTATTCCGGGCATTTTTAAATCCGTGACCACGATGTCAAAATCCTGGTTGATGGCTTTGCTCAAGCCCTCTTCCCCGGAAAGAGCGGTGTCAATTTCATAATCTGAATTGGCAAAAATCCGGCGACAGCTGCGCAGGACTATTTCTTCATCATCAATGAATAAAATCCTTGGTTTACTCATTTTGGGTCCTTTTCCCGGCGTCATTCCACCGGTAATTTTATGATAAATTCTGTTCCTTCTCCTACCTTACTTTTAACGTCTATTGTCCCGTTGTGTCTTTTTATCACCCCGTAAGTCATAGCCAGCCCCAGACCAGTTCCTTTTCCTTTTTCTTTGGTGGTAAAGAAGGGCTCAAAGATTTTTTTCAGGTTTTCCTCACTTATTCCGATGCCAGTATCAGCCACTCTAATTATAACCTGATTAGCCGAGGGGTCAAACCTGGTGGATATGGTTAGCTGACCGCCGTTGGGCATGGCATCAGCGGCATTCACCGCCAGGTTGTTGATAACAGAACGAAACTCATCAGCATCAACTTTAACTTCAGGCAGGTTGGGGTCAAAGTCCTTGACAATTTTTATGTTGTGGAAGTTTACGTGTTTCTCCAGCAACTGCAGGGCCTCTTCAATCAAAGAATTCAGGTTGGTGCTGACTTTCTCCGGCTTATAATCGCGGGCAAAATCCAGCAGGCCCCTGACTATCTTACGGCAGCGCAGCGTTTCTTCTTTTATGGTTTTCAGGTCTTCTTCGTAAGGTGTACCCTTTAATTCTTCTGCCAGCAGGCTGCTGTAAGTAAGAATACCGGTCAAGGGGTTGTTAATTTCATGGGCAATGCCCGAAGCCAGCCGACCAACTGAAGCAAGTTTTTCCGAGCGCAGAATTGTTCTTTCAGCCAGGTCTTTAAGACGCTGGTCTCTCTCCTCAATGGCTTTGACCATTTCATTAAAATATTCTTCCAGCTCCCTTATTTCGGCGCTTTCCTCCGGTGGAATGTCCAGCAGATGGTAATTCCCCCGAGCAATTTCGGCCGTGGCTTTTATCAAACGGTTAATCGGCCTAGTGTATAAATTAACCAGGTAGGTGGAAACGTAAATAGCTATAACCGTCATCAGGAAAATCAGCAAAAAGTACATAAGGGCCGTGCGGCGAAGGATGCCACTGAACTTGGCTTCCAGAATGCCCACGTACAGCATGCCGATGGGCTGACCTTCAATATCAGTGATTCTGGTATACCCTGATAGATAATAATCGTTGACCACAAAAGCCCGGCCTAGCCAGTCCTGGCCATGTTCATAAACCTTTTTATAAACTTCTTCTGAAATGAGAGTACCGACGGCTCTGCGCCCATTTTTATCCACCACGTTGGTGGCTACCCGAACATCATCAAGAAATATGGTGATAGTCCCCACATCCTTGCCCTTAATCTTCTCTTCCTTGAAGATTAATTTTTTAAACCGGTCCACAAAGCGGTCATTGTTGTTGAGCAGCACCGCCGCATACAGCACCCCCACCAGGCGGCCCCGCTGGAAGATGGGTGAAACCGTTTTTAAAACCAGGGCTCTTTCTTCCATTTCTTTGCGCTGCGGTCTGGCTTTAGGGGTGGGTATGATTGGAATCAGAGTCCTTTCTGCCAGATCCTGCCCTTCTTTTTTGATGTTTTCATATCCCAGAACACCTGTGCCGGCTGCCGGCTTTTTGTTACGCAAAACCCACTGGATGTACTTGTAATGAGCCACGCTATCGCCATAAGCTTCAAAGTTATTGGCTCGCACGAGAATGGTTCCGTCAGGCTTGACCACGTTGACAATATCAAAGCCAAATTCTTCTTTTATCTGCAATAATTTTTCGTAGAGATACTCTCTGTTACCTGAAGCCGTGGCGTTGACAATCTCGGAAGTCCGGGAAAGATATTCTACGATTCTGGCCCGGCTTTTTATTTCTTCCTGGTAAAGGTCATTTATGGCTTTAAGGCTGTTTTTAACATTATCGTAAGCTTCGCGGATAACGTTGCGGTTGATGGAGCTTACGCCGAGATAAACGGACAGCGCCCCCATCAGAAAAACGATGGTCAGCAAGCCAAAAATCAGCTTGAATCTCAGACTGCGACGCAGGCTCTCTAATTTTTTGAGCAGGTTTTCGACATTCATCTCTGTGGCTTAAATATAACCTGTTTTCCTATTTCCTGGCCAGGTTTTTTTCAATTTTCTCCAGCAATTCTTCCACTTCCACCGGCTTGGTCAGGAATTCATTGTGCCCGGGGAGGAAACTTTCTTCCTGGTCCAGAGAAAAACGCGAATTGGTCACCTGGTCAATGGCGGTTAAAATGATAATAGGCAGGTCTTTAAATTCCCGGTACTTTGAATCAGGACGTTCACTCCTTATTTTATAAACCGCTTCAAAGCCGGCGGTGTCGGTCTCCATCATGACATCCAGGATGAGCAGGTCAGGTTTAACTTCCAGCAATTTTTTCAACCCTTCCTGTCCGCTATGGGCTACTTCCACCTCATAGCCTTTGACTTTAAGCACCTGGCTTAAACTTTCGGTCAGGTCGCGGTCATCATCTACCAGAAGGATCTTGGCCATATTATTTCCTCCCGAAAATCAGGCGGTCGTCTTCTTCGCCCAGAAGTTTATAAATGACATTATTGGCTTCCAGAAGCTTGCGGTGCCGGTACATATCCACCGGAAATTCCATCTGCTTTAACTCCACCGGGGCCACTTTTTTATCTACCAGGCCGAGGGCCAGGGCTACGCCATAGATGATGGCTTCTGGCCGCGGTGGACAGCCAGGGATAAAATAATTTATCGGAATGGCTTTATCCCCGCCGCCGGTAACGTTGTAAGTATCATACCAGCAGCCGCCGCCAATGGCACAGGAACCCACGGCCAGGACCAGCTTGGGCGCAGGCACCGCCTGGTAGGCTTTTTTGACCAGAGGCAGAGTTGGCCTGGTCACCGCGCCAGAAAGAAGAATGGCGTCCGCATGGCGCGGGGAGCCAACCAGTCTGATACCAAACCTTTCCACGTCATAATAGGGTGTGAGCACGTTGAGAATTTCTATGTCGCAGCCGTTACAGGCACCACTGTTGCAGTGGTAGACCCAGATGGAACGGCGGAAAGCTTTTTCAGCCAGTTTCTTCCACATGGTCATTTCTCCAGCTTTTTGGGTCTTTCATAAGTGCGGGTTTCCTCCAGCATTTCTGGCGAGAAATCAGCCGTACTCCGGCGCATAACCTTTCTCACTTCCAGATTATCATAACGGTAGCCCAGAGTATGAAGTTTATCCAGGCTGTTTTTAACCTCCAGGTCGTAGCACCGACCGCAACGCTGGCAGGTCATCATAAAAAGCTCAACGGTCTGAGTGATGTCTTGCTTGTTCTCTGTGGCCAGTTCATAGCGGTCGCTCATGGTAATGGCTTTCTCCGGACAGAGGTCAGCACAGCGTCCGCAATAGGTGCAGCGCGAGGAATCGTAAAGCAGCACCCTGATTTCCTGGCAGATATCCCGCAGGAAAATCGTCCGGGCCGGGCAGTGGTTGGCGCAACCAGCACAGCCGATGCACTTGGTATGGTCCCAAACTGGCTGACCACGAAAACCAGCCGGGGCCGGCCTGGGCTCAAAAGGATAGCGCAGGGTAACTACTCCGCTCTTCCAGGAAATGGCCAGTTGTTTTATTTTATTCCAGAGCCACATTTTGAGCTTCTCCTCTACTCATCATAAGCCACTTACTCCCAGCCCAACGGCCGCCAGTGCCAGAACAATAAGAAAAGCATAGTACTTAATAGCCTGGTCTATTCTGAACCGGGGATGAGTAGCACCAACTACAGAAATCAAGACAAAAAGGAAAATAATCAGAACAGTCTGCAGTACCAGGTCCAGAAGAAAACTGGCCGGCCGCAGGAAGCTTAAAAACCCGTTGACCAGCAACCAGGCGTAAAACATCCTCTTGATGTTCAGGGTGTAGCGAAAAAGAGCATAATTGGGCCCGCTGTACTCTACGTAGGGCCCTTCCAGAATTTCCACCTCAGCTTCCGGGATGTCAAAAGGCTGACGGGAAACAAAGGCCTGTAAAGCCAGAAGGTAAACAGCCAGCATCAGGAAGTAGGAAAGGCCCCGGCTGCTGGCCACCCCCTGCATGGCACCCGAGAGACTCATGGTCCCGCTTCTAACCGCTCCCAGGATGATGGTCATGGCCAGAACCGGCTCCAGCATGATGATGGTCATCATTTCCCGGCTGGCCCCCACACTGCCGAAAGGATTGCCGCTGGCCAGGGCGCCAATCAGTACCGAAAAACCGCTCAGGGTCAAAAGATAAATCAGAGTCATCAGGTCAGCCTTCTGAGAAAAAATGTTTTCCTGCCCATGAAGAGGCAAAATAACCACCGCCGCCAGCATTGAAGCCAAAGCCAGAAGAGGAGCCAGGCGGAAAGCCCAGTTAGGAGCGGAAACCAGGTTCTCTTTTCTCAAAAGTTTAAGAAGGTCCAGGTAAGGCTGGTAAAGAGGTGGCCCCTGACGTGATTGAACCCGGGCGGTTACTTTTCTCATCACCCCTTCAAGAAAAGGTGAAAGCAGCAGGAAAAAAAGCAGGTTTATGAATACAGCCACGATTTTCATCTGCCAAACCTCACCTGTCTGGACATTTTTTCCAGCTCCTGTCTGGAGATAATTCTGGCTCTTTTTTCTCTGAGCTCAACCAGCATCACCCGGTCCGTGCAGGAAATACAGGGGTCAATAGAGCCAACGATGATCGGAAAATCGGCCAGCTTGTTGTTCAGGAGCATCTGCGGTACAGCCTGAAGATTGGGATAGGTAGGTGCCCGGACCCGCCAACGCTCGGGTCGGTTTTCCTCACCGGTCAGCACATAGTGAACCGCCTCACCCCGGGGTGCTTCCACCACCGAAAGCCCCTGTTTACCAGGCGGTATGGCCGCTTCCAGCTCCACCGCCAGAGGTTCAGTCTCAGGCAGTTGAGCCAGTTTATCCAGGCACTGTCTTATTATCTTTACCGCTTCATAAATTTCTTTTAACCTGACCACCAGGGTTCCCCAGACATCTCCGCTATCCGTAACCGGAACATCAAACTCTATCTCATCATAAGCCGCGTAGGGATGGTCACGGCGCACGTCAAGGTCCAGCCCACGGGCTCTGGCCACCGGACCGACCAGGTTCCACTTGACCGTTTCTTCCTTAGAAAGATAACCAACTCCTTTAGTTCGCTTATGAATGGTTTTATCCTTGACTATGGCCTTTTCCAGAGCCATGGTTTCTTTTTCCACTTCCTGCAGGACTTTGCGTATTTCTTCTGCTTTTTCCGGCGTGATGTTTCTCCGGACTCCACCGATGATAATCATCCCATAAGTTTTACGGTTGCCGGTCAGGCTTTCAGCCAGCCACATAATTTTTTCTCTGATTCTCCAGGCCTGCATAAAAACGGTGTCAAAACCAATCAAGTGCCCGGCCACACCCAGCCACAGCAGGTGAGAATGAAGCCTTTCCAGCTCCAGCATGACCACCCGGATGAATTCTGCCCGGCGGGAAATCTTCAGGCCAGCAGCCGCTTCCACCGCCTGAGCATAGTTGGTGGAGTGGACCGAACCGCAGATGCCGCAGATTCTCTCGGCCACAAACGGCACATCATTATAAGTCAGCTCGGTCTGGCCCAGCTTTTCAATGCCCCGGTGGGTCATAAAACCGCGGTATTCGCAGCCTTTGATATCTTCTCCATCCACGTAGACTGAAAAATGGGCTGGCTCATGCAGGCTGGAATGAAACGGCCCGAAGGGGACGACCGAGGTTCCAGCCGGCGCCTGGTCCAGACGGAAAGCCACTTCTTCAGCAGAAGGCGGCATCAGGTCATGGGGCACATCTTTTCTTAAAGGATATATCCCTTCCGGCCAGTCATCTGCAAGCACCAGACGCTTGGGGTTGGGATGGCCCTTAAAATTCAGGCCGAGCAGGTCATGGTATTCCCGCTCTGACCAGCCGGCACCGGGCACTATCGGCGTTATGGAATCAAACTCGGGGTTATCGTCCGGAGCAAATGTGCGTACTGCGACCAGAAGTGCATCACGGTCAAAGGCAAAAGTATGAAGCAGAGCAAACCCCTGGCCACTTTTTCTGGCATCATAGCCCACACCCACCTGATAACGCCCGCCCTGCTCAAGAAGAAGCTTCACTGCCGCCACCAGGGCTTCTCTTTTTACATCCACAAACAGGCGGTTTGGCGAAGCCGGTTCTTCAGCCAGAAAATCCGAGCCCAGTTTATTTTTTAACAAACCGATTAAAAATTCTTTTTTGCTCATGAGCCAACCTCTTTTTCGGGTTGAACTCCTACCGGTTCAATTGCTTCGTCATCAACCACCAGGTTGGAGTTTCCACCTGTCCACCAGAAAAATTTCTTGAGGTCAGAAAACATGTTCCGGTCAGCGTAAACATTATCCTGGTTGAG
>Ga0334722_10000581_pt1 | contig 52302 bp, 64 predicted proteins | sample C3_bottom_MG_FD_207210 | JGI IMG/M metagenome (GOLD analysis project Ga0334722, IMG submission 207210) | Sediment microbial communities from Yellowstone Lake, YNP, Wyoming, USA - C3_bottom | ecosystem: Environmental > Aquatic > Freshwater > Lake > Sediment | place: USA: Wyoming | collected...
AAAACCTTATAATTCTTTAATCAAGTTCTGCCCAATTGATAAAACTCATTTTTCCTGAATCATTAGCATACAATATTTAGTTCCTAGATTACTTAACATGCACGTCTTATTTTAGCTAGATTTTGTTTATCATTATCTTGTGTACATGATTAATGTTTTAACTCTCAATTAGCTATTTTCGGTTTACTTTTAATATGAAAAAATGTATGTAAAGACATGCCCCCAAGTTACTTTGATAATAGAATAACAACAGATTCTTTAAATCAAAAAAAATCTGATCGTGAAGTTATTTTAAAAAAAGACGTAAGAGATGGAATATTATCATTTTGTAAGATAAAGCATCCAAATGAAGGCATTCTTATCTTACGAGGTAAAAATAGGAAAGGAACCATTACCATCGATGGATTGATTATACCCCCTTTCGCATATGGTGGATCTACTTACTCTGGATTTCCTCATTATCGATTACCAGCTGATACAAGTTATGTTGGCATTATTCATTCTCATCCTAGTGGTTCTGCACAACAATCAATTACTGATCAAAATAATTTCTGGGGTTTAATCTCATTAATTGTAAAATATCCGTACGATGATGATGATATTTTTGCATGGGATAGTAAAGGAAATTCTGTCAAAATGACTGTAATCTAGCTTGAGAATTTAAAATTATGAAGTAAATAATTAAATGAATGAAGAAATAAAAAAATTCTTGTTATTCTAGTTAGATAAAAAATAAATCAAGAGATAATGAAAATAATGTGGTTTAACGCAATAAACATGAAGACCTTATCTAATGATATTGGGCGATCTGAATGTAATAATGAGAAACAATTTTTGACAAAAGAAAAGAAATCTGAATGAATTAGGAAATCATAACTACAAGATTAATGTTTACCAAGTATGCTGAGAAAGTGGAATCTTTTAGCAACTATAATCGTAGCAGTTAGTGTAATCTCAATTCTCTCTATTTCGGCTGAAGAACCAGGACCTCCCTCCATTCCACAACCTGAACCTACGCCTAAACAAATACCAAAACCCGACCCAATTGCTGGATCCGAAGTTGACAGTCTTAAAAAACAAATTGCTGATCTAAATCTTGAAATCAAAGAACTTAAAATGAAAATAGATGAGTTGAATCAGGAAATAAAAAATCTAAATCAGATTATTATAGAACAAATTAAGGTAATTTACAAGTGGATAATATCTAGATAATTTGAAAATCTGAACTATCTAATTTAGATATGAAATACAAGAAAACCCCAAATCTTCCTAGCCGTCATTTAATATAAAAAATACGTTTAGAATTAGGTTTCTTGTGAAAATAAAACAATCAGGCGTAATTTTGAACATTTGCTAATGATTTTTATGGATTTATGACTATTTTTGATTCTGGATTGTCTGTCTTTTTTTGGACATATTCAGAGATATCAAGCAATTCATCTAACCTATAGTAAGCAAATGAAAATCCGAGGGGCCATGCTCTCATCCCAATAGCAATGTCCTATTTCCCCTCGGATTTTTCTTTTTTACAGAATTAGCCAAAAATTCGTTCTCTTATGTGAGGAATTTTTTTGTAAACCATGTCTCTGATTTTTAGCTGATCTTCTGGAGTGGGAAGGCCTTGTTTTATCTGAACTAGCCCCATAATGCCAGTTGTTAAGGCCGATCCAATAATTAGTCCATAGACAAATTCATTAGGATTTTCTACCTGAATAATATCCTTATTTTGTTCGATTTCTTGTAAATGTGCTGGGATTGTTGCAAGAGCACCATCTAGTGTTTGGTTGATGAGTTGTTCTAATTGTTCGTTTTCGCTCATAATTGGCGTAAAGTCAATTGGGTAATAAACATGAACCTAAATTTTAAAATTTCTAGTATTGAAATAGATTTTTAATAAACCCAACTTTTAGAAAACCTATGTTTTCTTATTTTACCATTGCAACTGCTAATGAAAAACTTCCAATAGTAGTAGATAAATTCAAAAATATCATCAAACTCAAAAATGAAATAGTAAAAATTGAACATGAACTAAATTTAGATTTAACTCCTACTAGTACATTTGAACAGTATGTAACAATTAAACAAAAACTAAATTCCGCTGTAACAAAATTTTATCAAGCCATTGAAGACCTTGAAAATACAGGTGTTGTGATTAAAGGAATTGATGACGGCCTCTTAGATTTTCCATCAAAACGATTTGATGATGAAGTATGGCTATGTTGGAAAGAAGGTGAAAAAGAAATAAAGTTCTGGCATGAAAAAGACGTTGGATTTAGTGGAAGAAAACCAATTAGTATTAGTGATGAATCATTAGTATAAGTTATTTCAGTTTATTCATTATTTCAACATATTTTTTTTGTAATTCTCTAAATTCAGATTTTACTAAATTAAGTTCGTTTAGTGTAGCTTTATTTTTTTCATTTAAAAGATCTACCAATACGTTTACAGTACGGAATATTCTTCTAGATTCATTTAGATCTACAACTCTCGCTAATTCTTTTTTAATGATGTCAATTGCTTCCTGTTCTGTTTCTATTTTATTTTGTAATGCTTCTTTCTTTTCAAGACGATGTAATTCTAGCTCAATATCATCAATTTGGTCTACTTTGAAATTAAGCTCTGACTGAGCTTGGTTAATTTGATTCTTAAAATGAATTAAATTATCTTTGATTTCTTTACGCTCAGTTTCTAGCTTAACTAATTCCTGTTTTAATTTAGTAACTTTAATTTCTTTGTAATCTAATTTATTCAGATCAAACTTTATTTCTTGTTTTGGAGGGTTGAGGATAGATATTTCCTTGTCAAACCGCTCATAATCTTTTTTAAATTTATCAAAACTTGATTTTTTTTCTTCAACATACTGTCTTACTAAATTACCATATTGAGCAGTGTTACTGAAAGCATCTTTTATTTTTGGAGCATCTTCTTCATATGCATCAAGATTTTTCTTATTGATTCTCTCAATGATTACGGATCTGTCTGGAACTTCTGCAATTATTTGATCACCTAATTTTTGTCCAAGTGTTGGAATCTCTTCCCATTCATCTTCTTCGTTTAATCCTGATTCTGCTTTTTTTATTCGCTTCAGGTGCTTTTCTAACATATTCTTTTTGAACGGTCATTAAATATGACTAGTATGTAGTCTAAAGCGAACGGACACTTCTCAAAATTTGCTTTGAACTCATGCTTTCCAAATACCAAAAAATGTTTAGAGGGTAAAAAGTAGGGTAGATAGTATGTTGTCTGCGTGGCTTCGCGTAATTCGAATTCGGTTTTTATTATCTTCAGTAATTGCAGTATCTGCAGGGCTTGGCATTAGTTGGTGGCATGTAGGTCAGATTGATATTTTGTATGCAATAATGACTATGGGCGGTGTTGTTTCCCTACATGCTAGTGTTGATCTTCTCAATGACTATTGGGACTTTAAGCGCGGGATAGACACTCAGACCCAACGAACCAAGATGAGTGGTGGCACTGGTGTTCTTCCTGAAGGCTTACTTCAACCTAATCAAGTATACCGCGCAGGGATTGCTTTTCTTATAATTGGAACTATAATTGGAAGCTATTTTGTAATTATTGATGGAATAGTAATTGGAATGATACTAGCATTTGCTGTGGTGTCTATCTATTTTTATTCTACAAAAATTGTTGACTCTGGACTTGCTGAAATATTTGTAGCGATTAAAGGAACGATGATTGTTCTTGGAACATATTTTATTCAAACTTTAGAAATTAATCTTACAACAATTATGGGAGGAATTTTTATAGGTGCATTGTCGTCTCTTGTTTTATTTATTACCGCATTTCCAGATTTTGAAGCAGATAAGGCAAAAGGAAGAAAGACACTAGTCATATCTGTGGGAAAACAAAAGGCAACGATAGTGTTTTGGATTTTTCCTATAGTTGTTTATTCTATATTAATTTCTGGCATTTTTTATGAAATATTTCCAATTTATTGTATTATTTCATTAGCAACGTTTCCATTAATAATTAAATCTGGACTCTTGCTAAAACAAAATTTTGATGATGTCAATAAACTCATACCTGCAATGAGTTATACAATTACTTTTAGCAGAATAACTGGAGCCTTATTTGTTATTGGGTTTCTTTTAAATCTCTAATATGTTCATTAAAAACATACAATGTGATATTACAAGTTTTTCATAAATTTACTTCTTGATTAAAGTAATAGTAATTGACGATGAAAATGACGTAGCTGAAGTTTTATGCGAATTTTTAAAAATTAAAGGCATTGAGGTTTTGGGACGAGGTAAAAATGGCAAAGATGCAATTCAATTATATCAAAAACTACATCCTGATCTGGTTTTGATGGATCTAGTCATGCCAGATTATGATGGATTTTATGGTATTGAAAAAATTCGTGAATTTGATCCAAAATCTAAGATAATGATCATTTCAGCATCATTGACTCACACATATGTTCAAAAACTGCTAGAGATGAATGTCAATTCAATTTCCCTTAAACCTTATGATCTCAATAACATCATCGAAGTAATCAATAAGGTAAACCATGGAATTGAAGTTAAAAAAATCCCAACTGCATTTTCCAAAAACAATTAAACCATCCGGTTTTCCAAACATATCATGATAGAAGGTCATGCCACCACAGAGGGTACCGCCGAATTTTCAAAAAAACACTCTGATGTAAACCCAAAAAATTTTCGAAAAATACATGGGTTGACATTATCAAATATAGGCGTTGGAACTTACCTTGGAAACCCAGATGCACAGACAGATGAATTGGTAACAAATGCTGTAAAAAAATCTATTCTTGCAGGAATCAACGTTATTGACACTGCAATAAATTATCGTTCTCAGAAATCAGAACGTTCTGTTAGTAAAGCAATTTTAGAATTAATACATGATGGAAAAATTAATCGAAATGAGATCTTTATCAGCACTAAAAATGGTTATCTAACAAATGATGGTGATATTAAAGAGGATTTTTGGCAGTATGTGAACAGAGAATATGTTACAAAGGGAATAATTCAAACAAATGACATTTCATCTGGCTACCACTGTATGACGATCCCCTACCTTGAAGATCAACTTGAACGTAGTAGAAAAAATTTAGGGCTTCAATGCATTGATTTAATGTACCTTCATAATGCAGTTGAGAGTCAAATTCAAGACGTTACGAAAGAACAGTTCATGAAAAATATGCGTGTGGTTTTTGAATTTTATGAATCTAAAAGAAAAGAAGGGAAAATTAGATTTTATGGAATGGCTACCTGGGAATGCTTTAGGGTTCAACCCGACAATCCAAATTTTTTAGAGTTATCCGCGGTCATGGCTCTAGCAAATGAAGTTGGAGGTGTAGAACACGGCTTTAGGTTTATCCAATTACCATTTAACATGTATCTTGATCAGGCATTAATAATCAAAAATCAGTCATTTGATGGAACACTTGATTCTATTTTGCAAGCTGCAAAAAGTTATGGCATAGGTGTTTTTACAAGTGTTCCTTTGATGCAGGCAAAGCTTCTCTCACCAGGCGTGATGCCTGAGTTTGATGATCTAAAACCCTCATTGAGGGCTTTACAATTTACTCGTTCAACGCCTGGAGTCTTAGCTCCTCTTATTGGACACAAGTTAGAACAACATGTAAAAGAAAATCTTGAAATTATGAAAATTCCCCCAATCCCAGAAATGGAATTCCAAAACCTAATCAAAAAACTAACATCATCTAAAACTAGTTAAAATTTATTTTCCAGTTATGATTCGTTAATAATTCCACCAAAGTTTATAATTTCAGTTGAAATATTTGGTACGTCTTGCTCAATTTTCAAAACATATCCTTCAGGAACATTTGCTTGAATGAAGAGCTGCTCTCCACTGGATGGTCTATCTCTATCTGCATATACTATTGCAAGTACTGCTAATTCGTTATTATCGATATAATTATCAAAATTTTGATTTATTATCCAATAAACAAAGGCAGTAGTGCTTGTAGGTTTTTGTTCATCAACATAGGGATTATTGTCAATCAAGCCTTTGTTCTTTGCATCTTCTACAGCATCTCTTAGCGAATCATAGGTTTTGTCACTAATACTTCCAACATAGATATTATCATAGCTAATTGTATAATTTTTATTTTTTACAAGTTTGTATGAAACATCCATAATTTGTGAATCCACATTAACTGCACCATCTGAAACCGTTTTAACTGGTGTTGCAGTTGCCAATATTTTATGTGAAGATACATCTGCAAGTGCAGAAATTTTTCCTGCTATTGCCAACCGATCATCTATTTCATCTAACGCTTTATTCACAACTTCTTTTTGCGTCTTGGTAACTGATAATCCTATGTTTACTAATAAAATCACCATAATTACTGCGATTGTGAAAAAGACAGCAATACCAGTATTATGCATTGGGAATACTGCTCTATGTTGTTTTTTCATTATCTTATCCTATAATTTCAAAGTAAGGTGATTCAGTATTTTCTCTCGTATGTTTACTGCGAACAGACAATTTCTCCAAAAGTTGACTCTAGATTCATGTTAGAATCTTATAAATAGTAAAAACCAAAGTGGATAACTGTGCCTGTTGATCCTGTGTGTGGAATTGAACTTGATGAAAGTTTAGCTCTTATTCATGAACATCAAGGAAAAAAATACTTTTTTTGTTGTAATGGTTGTAGGAAAATATTTATTAAAAAACCACGAAAATGGAAGAAAAATTCTTAGATAGGAAAACTACCACACATTATACAAAACTTTGAACCATATTTTACTTCGAATTGGCAGTTTGGACATTTAGTATTAGAAGAATGTAACTTGTACGGGGGCTCAAAATATTTTCTGTATATCTCATAATAATGAAGCGATTCTTTTGATTGTATAGAAACATTATCTGACTCTTGAACCTGTTTAAATTTTGTATTAAAAACATCGTCAGAAATTAAGGTGTTAAATAGATGTGTTAATCCTGTAGTGCCTGCACCATCTTGCATTGGAGATTTGTCGCGCCATACTATAGTTTGAGGGAGTTTGTCTTCAAAGGCTTTTCGTAAAATCCACTTTCCATATTTTTTTCCATCTTTTTCTTTTACTTTCAAATTTATAGGAATATTTTTTGCAAAATCTACTACGTTTTTATCAAGAAATGGAGTTTCTACCGTGATCCCTAATGCCTGGCCAATTTTTTTTGAGGAAAAATGCATTATTTTCCATATTCTTTCAAGATCTTTTTGTATTTCGACATCATTTTTTTTTAAAAAAAAGCTATATCCGGCAAAAAGTTCGTCTGCTCCATCACCTGTTATGATACTGTGCTGGCCATTTTCTTGAACAGACTTTAATGTAAGATACATTACAACTGAATTTCTAATTTCTATATCATTGAAAACCTTTAGGATCTTTATAGTTTCCTCAATGGCCGACAATAAATTTTCAATACTTACTATTTTCATTTCTAATTTGAGATTGAACTTTTTTGCAACAAGTTGACAAAATGTTAAATCCGTTGCAATAAAATCTTCTATACTAATTGAAATTGCATTACATCTTTTTTCCTTAAGAAAGTATGCAATAATGCTACTATCTAATCCCCCAGACAAGGCAAGTGTTCTTGCTTTGCAAGCCAAAGTAGATTCTTCCAAAATATCATATAGTTCCCCCAAAAATTTTTGCAATATTAAACATTGAATCTGAAATTATATAGGTTAACCTAATTTTGTCAAGGTAAGTAAAAAAAGTGTAGACATAAAGCTCGTAATCTTCGTATGTACCTTTAAATATTTTATCAGATATTTTTCTTATATGTTACTGCCAGCAGAAATTGAATCAAAAACTTTGATTCCTGCATTACGCGCAATTTTGGCAAAAAAACTTGCTGAAGATCACAAAATTAGGGAGGATGAAATTTCTAAAATGTTGGGAGTAACACAGGCAGCTATAAGTAATTACATTAGAGGTACAAGAGGAGATCCAAAATTGATTGCCAAACTTTTATCTCAAAAATCTGTTGCAGAAATGATCTCTGAAATTAGTGAGAACCTTGCTTCAAATAAAGCGTACACTCCAGCAAGTTTATCAAAATTTATCGGTTTATGTAACTACATAAAGTCAAGCTTGATGATTTGCGAAATTCATCACACCCTTGAATCAAATATTGATGAGGCGGTATGCAAAGAATGCGAAACAATGCTTCTTAAAGGACCTGGTAGCGTCTATTAGATTACTAATTTTTTTGTAAAACAATCTCAATAGTTGAAAGCATTTTTCCAATGCCTGCAGGCATTTCAGTATCCACCAAAATTTTATGAATTTTTGAATTTCCTTTTAGCATTTTTTCAGTAATTATATTGGCTATCGCTACTGCATTTGGAATAGAATCCCCCTTTGCTCGAATAATTACTGTGTTTGATTTTCCTAAAAGAGAAATTACATTTATGGCTTCTATCATCACTGGGTCACTATGAACATTAAAAATTGGTAACTCGTCATTTTGATTAGCTGAAATGGATGACAATAATTTACTTTGACCAGAATCCTCCATCATGCTCAACCCAATACAAGAAAAATTCTTGAGTTTAAAAATATTATCGACGAATCATCCATTAATCGAAGTAATCAATGGGTATATTTTGAAAATCTCCGTTTGGTAATTTTCTTCTAATGATGATTGGAATTGCGCGTTGTTCAAGTTCTTCTAGTGCAATATCTAGTGATGTAGTTGCAGTTTTTGGAATTTCGATAAATGGAGGCGCACCAAGCGAAAGCTGTAAAGCTCTTGCTCCCATAATTCGAGCCTTTTCAAATCTAGTTAATGTTGGAGGTCCTATCATTATTTTTCCTTTTCCTGTTATCTCAATTTCTTTAACTTCATGAACTGGATCTATTTCTATAATTTCTCGATTCTCAATTACTTTGCATTCTTGATCTAAAGCGGCTGATTCTTTTTCGGATAGCTCTTCTTTTCCTTGTTTTATTTTTCTATAAGCAGTAATGGCATCATCTACACTTTTTCCTAATTCTGATCCATCCTCCCCATTTTCTTCAACAGGTTCCTCAACTTCTACTATGGGTTCAATTACTTCTGTTTCTTCAGCTACTTCAGACAACTATGCAATTTTCAAAAAAACGGTAATATAATCGAATACGGACTATGACACAAGATGTATCAGGATTTTTTGTATATGTCATAAAACCTAGTGTTTATCTATGGAACTTAGACGCTACGATAAATGGAACAAGATTCTGTATCGAAAATCAAACTTATTCTAGAGTTACGTGGAAAGGCAAAACTAAACTGTGAACTAAAGCGGCATCTTTCCCCAAGGACAGTAGGGATTATCTCGAGATGCTTGCCATTAGAAGGAAATGCGCATTTACTAGGTAACAGTATAGCTTATTTTGAAACTTCAATCGAATCTGGTATTGATAGACCAAGAAACGAATTCAAAAAAGGTGATATTGCTTTTTTGCCAGCAAATGGAAGTATTTGCTTTTTTTTTGAAAATACATTTTCAACAAAAACCATGACTCCAATTGGAAAAATTATTTCAGATAGTACAGTTTTAGAGAACATAAAACCAGGTGACGTGATTTTACTTTATACAGACATTGGTTGATAAATATGGTGGCCACTATAACCGCCAACTTTTTTGACAATGCCCTCTTTTGCTAATTTTTTCAAAAATGCATTTGCAGCAGAAATCTTAACTCCTGTCTGTCTTGCAAGATCTTGAATTGTAATTACCTTTGCACTTTTAATATATTTCATAGCTTGTTCTTCATTTACAATTACTGTGATCTCAGCTTTTGAAGAACCCTCTACTGATTTTTCTTTCTTTTTTCCTTTATGTTTTACATCTGATTTCTTTGAAGAATCATCAGTCTGAGATTTTTCCTGTTGAGATGGAGATTTCTTTTTTGATCCACCCATAGAAAAATTTGAAATTTATCCTCCTTATAAAGGTGGATGCTATTACATAATTTATTTTTCTTTCACGTGCGTTACAAATATTTCTGAATGGTCATAAACATAAATTTTTTTCATATATGGGATAAGTTATTCTCAGTTGAATTTTTCCGTGAATTTACTTGATTTTTTGGTCGGGTATTCTAAGTGTTGAAACATCAAAAAATCTTCATAATGCCAATTGATTTATTCAAACAGGTTAGTAACTTTAATTAAAATTCTTGTGTCACAGCATTTCAACTATATATAATATCATTCCTATGAGAAATTATGGGAGTTATTGCAAAAGGAGCAAAGTGTAATGTGAGTGGGTGTAATAATGATGGTACACGTTCACTAAATTCCACTAAGGTAGAAAATGCGGGTTTGCAGGTTTCATCAAATGGGAAAAAAACTGTTCTTTGTAAAGAACATTATAAAGAATGGAAAAAAGCATCAAAAGATGATCGTGATCTTGAACGTGCAAGATTTGACAAGTTCTAATTTCTTTTTCTATGTTTGATATTGTCAAATTTAGAAGGCGATTCATTCAAAAATTCATCTCTAAGGTTGTTATAATATTGACCAAGTTTTTTGTAAAGCCTCTTTGGTTTTCTTGGTTTTTGGTTACTAAGTGCATATAATGCAAGAATAGGAAAAGCAATAGTAGAATCTGCGTAGACAGTTATCATATCTTGGTGAGCATCTTGCACTTTACCCCAACTTTTTCCTTCTTGAAGAGTTGCTCCTGAGAGTCCTCCGGTATCAGGACGTGCATCGGTAATTTGAATAATGTAATCCTGTCCTCCATCATTTCTTCTTAATATTTGGTCTAAAAGAGGCCCAGTTTGCTGTGCAGTATTTTTAGGAACACCACCTCCTAATTCAAGAATTCCTGATTTTTTAGAATTATACACAATTGCCGCTTGTTCAATTATCTCCCTGACAAAATCCAAGTTATATAATTTATCTCTAAATCGATGCACTGCCAAATTCAGAGCAAGTGAAGAATCAAGTAATGCAGGAACATAAACTGGTACGTCATAGTCATATGCAGTTGTAATGAAACTTCTTTTAGGATATTTTGCATTTTTCTTACTAATCTTTCCCATAAGATTACAAAACTCTGCACTAGTAAACGGTTTATCAGTAAGATTTTCCTTAAACATTTTCTGGACTACTTTATCTTCTGCCTCAAGCGTTTCATAGAACTTGATAAAAACATCTCGAATTCTAACAATCTCCTTTTCATAAAGTTTCATATCATCAACTTCATAATGACCTTGTTTTACAGGAAACCCCCAAGCAAAATGATCTTCATGGTATACGTTTGCACCAGTTGTAATTATCCAATCAACAAATCCTTTTTCAATTAAAGTTTTGATTATCCCCCCAAAACCAACTGGCGTCAATGCTCCTGAAACTGTGAGGCAGATTACTGCATTCTCTTTAATCATTTTAGAATAAAGTTTAGCTGCTTCTCCAAGTTGTCTTCCATTAAATCCACTTCTAGCATAGACCTCCACTAGGTCTCCTATTTTCATTTTAGGATCTAGCTTAATGTGCGGAATGTCTTTGCCGTGAAAATTGTGAGGATCCACACATGAAAAAATTTCTAGCGCTAATTAATACTTACGAATTATGTTCTTATGAGGTACACGAATCAAGCATAGGCAGTAAAATGAAAATTATCGATGTTTCTAATCCACTGCGAGTCAATCGTTTACCTGATAACTCCGTAATGCTACTTTCTCAAGGAAATTACTCTGAACATGGCTTTAAGATAAAAAACGTAGAGCTTCGACTTTATCTCGAAAAAAAAGATGAAAAACTTGGACCTTTTTCATTGATTACTACATTTGTGGAAACTGACAAAGGAACAATTGAAATGACATATGAGGAAGGCTATATTGGATTAAATCCTCTTGAAAAGATAAAGGAATTTCTTATCTTAAACCTAGGATTATCTGGAATAATTTTACGTTCTATTATATCTCTTGAATCGTATCAGAAATCTATCTAAAGACTGTTATTTTTTCCAAAATGCATGATCATCTTGCCTATTACATAGGTAGTCAATGACTAGTGAACATTACCACTGATTGATTCTGCAATAAAAAGACCAAAACTGTTCTACTTTAGATTTAAAATAAAAAACACAAACATTGCAACTACCGATAACGCCATTAGGCAAAAAGTAAACCAGCCCAATATGTTGGATATTTTTCCATTTGTTCTATGATGTAGGATTTGTTTGTTGTTTGCAGTTTTTAGTATGACAAATAACATTGGGACTGCAACCACGCAATTAATTATTGCCGCATAGATCAAGGCACTAATAGGATTGATATTCATTAAACTAATCCCCAATCCAATTCCAGTCGATATAATTATACTAAGATAGAATGCCTTTGCCTGCCTGAATTTTTTGCTGAGTCCCTGCTTCCATCCAAAACCATCAGATAACGCATATGCCGAAGAGCCAGCCAGAATAGGGATTGCCAAAAGACCAGTACCAATTATCCCAAGCGCAAAAATTATTTTGGCTATCTGACCAGAATGAGGAAATGTTTGTACCAATGGCTCCAGTGCTTTTGCTGCATCATCGGCAGTAGCAATGTTATCTATTCCGTTTAGATGTAATGTCCCAGATGTAGTCAAGATGATAGACCACATTATTAGCAAAGAAAAACCCATCCCGGCCACAACATCGGTTCGCATCACTTTCATCTCACGTTTTGAGATGCTAGGTGTTCCAGAGTCAATGTCTGCAATTTTGTTTTTTACCACGTCTTCTTCTGCTTCTTCGGACGCCTGCCAAAAGAAAAGATATGGAGAAATGGTAGTACCAAAGAGTGCAACAAGGATCATTACAAATGCAGAATTGAATTCAATGTGAGGAATGATACTTGCAACAAAGATATCATATCCATTTCCGCCAACAATGAGGGCAGTAATCATGTATGCAAATAGTGAAAATGTTAGAAATTTAAGAAATTTGACGTATTTTTTGTAAGGAATAAAGATCTCTGCACCAATAATAAATCCAGTAAAACATAGTGCTACAGCAAAGGCCGGAATTTGTGGAAAAATCAATCTAGTTGATGCAGTCATGGCAGCAATGTCCACGCCAATATTGAATGTGCTGGCAATCAACAACAAAGATGTGATTGGAAAAACAACTTTGTTTGAAAATTGTTTTTTTATTGCATTACCCAATCCTCCCCCCGTAACCATCCCAATTCTTGCACACATTTCCTGCACCGCAACCATCAACGGATATTGGAATAATGCAACCCATAGTATGCCCAAACCAAATTGAGCTCCTGCCTGTGAGTATGTTGCGATTCCAGAAGGATCATCATCTGATGCGCCAGTTATGACGCCAGGCCCAAGGTTTTTGTAAAATCTTCTAAATCTATTCAATCGTGATTGAATAGAGGCATTGCTAATTAATTGTGTTTTTTGTCATTTTTTAACTGGGAAAATGCCACACGTTTGTATTTAGAAAGGAATGATGAAAGGCAAAATCTCAATGCTGATTAAATCTGGACGAACTATATAAAAGGACAAACTAACATTTTCCAGTCTGTTTGCCTTTACAAACAAGTGGCTTTATTCTCTTTTTGTCTATAATATACAATGACTTTACAGGTTAACAAAGAAAGAATCAAAGCTATTGTTATAGATGATGACGAAGATTCATCAGATTCAATTTGTCAAGCACTTGAAATATCTGGGATAAATGTAATCGGTAAAGGTTTTGATGGAGAGCAAGCATATCAATTGTATAAAACACTGACACCAGATATTGTTATTTTGGATATGAATATGCCTAATTATGATGGAGCATATGCTCTTGAAAAAATTAAGCAGGATTATCCAGATGCAAAAATAGTAGTAGTGACTGGTTTTACTAATTATACGTTTGAAAAAGAACAAGCCGACGCAATTTTTACAAAACCATACGATCTCGAACCCTTTATAGATACAGTAAATAAAATCGCCTTAGCTACTCCAACAATAGTAAAATAAATTATTAAAAAACCACTAAATAACTCCAAAATTCACTTGATTTGATAATTTTTTAATTTTAAAGTATTAGATACCTTTATTTCAATAACCTATGAGTGTCAAACTGTGCGTATCCTCCAATTACATTGTAACAGTATAGAATTCACTCCTACGAAAAAAGAGATCAAGTCAGCTGAAGAAATTACACCCGAAACAAAACACCTTGATGAAGTAGTTGTGACATTTATTGCTGTAGAAGAAGGTGATGATAATGCCGTTGCCAAAAAAGCTATTACAGAAATTAAAGATTCTATGAATAAGGTTGGATGTAAAAAATTATTGTTATATCCTTATGCCCATCTTAGCTCAAAACTTGCATCACCAACTTCAGCATTGTCAGTTCTAAAAGAAATGGAATCACTTGCTACTGATCTAGATGTTTCAAGAGCACCATTTGGATGGACAAAATCTTACAAATTAGATGTAAAAGGACATCCGCTAGCTGAGAATTCCAAAGTAATTACTAAAGAGGAAGGAAAAGACAATACTTCTGAAGCAGTCAAGTCTGAATCTCAGATTAAGTCATACTGGTATATTATGAGTCCAGATGGAACAATGAAAGAAGTTGAAAAATTTAATTTTTCGCCATATCCTCAACTGGAGATTCTAACAAAATATGAAGCAGCAAAGAAAAGATCTGTTGATGAACCTCCCCCACATGTCAAGATAATGAAAAAGATGGCAATTGCCGATTATGAACCAGCATCTGATTCTGGCAACATGCGCTTTTATCCTAATGGCAGACTGATTAAATCGCTAATAGAACGATACGTATCAGAAAAAGTTCTAAACTATGGTGGATTTGAAGTTGAGACTCCTATAATGTATGACTCACATCATCCAAGCCTTGAGAGTTACTTTAATCGTTTTCCTGCTAGACAATACAACATTAATTCTGAAGGTAAACAACTAATCTTAAGATTTGCTGCCTGTTTTGGACAGTTTTTGATGGCAGCAGATTTTCAATTATCATATAGAAGTTTGCCATTAAGACTTTATGAAATGACAAGATACAGCTTCCGACGTGAACAATCAGGAGAACTCGTTGGCCTTAGAAGACTGCGTGCGTTTACAATGCCTGACTGTCATGCCTTCTGTAAAGACATGAACCAAGCAATTGAGGAATTTAGAAAGCGATTTGAATTATCACGTGAAGTACTTCACGGTTTAGGGTTAGTTGATTCTGATTATGAGATGGCAATACGATTTACAGAGGAATTTTACAATCAAAACAAACAGATTATTCAAGAAACAGTCAAAAAACTTAACAAACCAGTTTTGATAGAAATGTGGAAGGAAAAATTCTTTTATTTTGTATTAAAATGGGAATTCAACTTTATTGATAATCTAGGTAAGGCGTCGGCTTTGTCTACTGATCAAATAGATGTTGAAAATGGAAAAAGATACAATATAGAATTTTTTGATGAACAAAACAAACCACATAATCCAATCATTTTACATAATTCCCCTAGCGGTGCAGTTGAACGAATAATTTATGCACTTCTTGAAAAGGCTGCAAAGGATATCAAAGAAGGCAGAAAACCTCATCTACCATTCTGGCTGTCTCCAACTCAAGTAAGACTAATTCCAATAAATCCAGAATTTTTACCATTCTGTGAAAATTTAGCTGATAAAATTACAGAATCTAAGATAAGAGTAGACATTGATGATAGAAATGAAAGCATTGGAAAAAGAATTAGAGAAGCAGAGACTGAATGGATACGATATATTTTGGTAATTGGAGAAAAAGAAGTTAATGCCAAAGATCTTAATGTCAGGGATAGAGAAACTGGGGAAGTAAAACAAATTGGATTTGATGACTTTGTAAATGGAATACGCGAACAAATTAAAGATAAACCATTTTCAGGTCTTAATTCAAATCGGCACATAACTTCTAGACCCCAAATAATGGTTTAGCATCGTTCACTTTAGGTGCGTTCAATTCAAACAGACTAAGGCAGAAATCATCTAGGACTAAATTAAATTTAGAAAACCCATGGGATTGAAAATACTTGTAGCAGAGGATAGCCCATCTATTGCTTTACTATACAAAAAATCATTGGAAAAACGAGGTCACACAGTAATAATTACTGAAAATGGACTAAAATGTCTCTACCAATACTCGGATGATTTTAAAATTCGTGGAGATGACAAGAAAAAAACTTCACTATATGATCTAGTAATTCTAGATCATAAAATGCCAAGAATGGAGGGCACAGATGTCGCAAAAGAAATTATAGAAATGAATCAAAAACAAAGAATTCTATTTGTTACGGGGTATGTTAAAGACATGATGAAAGGAGTAAGAAAAATAGGCCAAAAAATTGAATTATTACAAAAACCTTTTCCAATTAATGCAATGATCCGTCAAGTTGAAGGAGTCAATACAAGGTGGATAAAAAAAATGGTTGAAAACACTGCAAAAGAACCATGGGATGGAGAAGATGGACTCTCAGACCCTCTTCAATAATGCAACCACTTTGAATTTATTATAGGGCAGATTTTCTATTATCTTGTGATTGATAGATGAGCTTTCTTGACTTGTATATGAATGGAAATCCCCTAATTACAAGTCCAAGTGAGGGAGGAGAACCATCAACTATTATGTATGGAGTGCCTTTTGATTCTACCCACTCTTATCGACCAGGGACAAGATTCGGGCCTGACGCAATACGCGAAGCATTTAACAACATAGAAATTTTCATGCCGCAGTTTTCAGTTGATTTAGAATCAGTTAACATTGAAGATTTAGGAAACACCAAACACACTGTAGTTGCAAAAGAAATGCTTGATATGGTATCCAAAATCACATCAGAGCTACTCAAAAAAGAAAAACAAATAATCATTTTAGGTGGAGAACATCTAATCACTCTAGGAACTTACACCAGTTTTCCAAAAGAAACAGGTTACATTGTTTTTGATGCACATTATGATCTTCGCGATGAATACGCTGATACCAAGCTTAGTCATGCTGCATACTTGCGAAGACTAATCGAAAAACAAGGCTCTGATAGAATAATCCATGTTGGAGCAAGGTCATATGTTAAAGAAGAATTAGCATTTAAAGAAGAACACAAAGTAAAGACCATCTCTGATTGGGATATTCGACATGGCAATGGTCCAAAATTAGTAAAAGACGCAGTCTCAGTATTTGACAAGTTGTATGTTAGCATTGATCTAGATGTATTAGATCCTGCATTTGCTCCAGGTGTTGGTAATCCTGAAGCAGTGGGGATAACTTCTAGAGAGTTATATGAAATGATTTCTTCTCTTAAAGATCAAAAAATTACGGGTGCAGATATTGTAGAATTGTGTCCAACATTTGATAACGGTGCAACCTCATCAATGGCTGCAAGGTTAATGTCAGCAATTATAGCTATGAATGTGAAGAAATAACTTTGGGGTTACTCTGAAAGCCGTCTGAATTTTTCAGGAATGATTCAAGTATTGTCGAGTCTGGATTATTAGGCACTTTATCATTATTTGATTCTTGTTGAGATTTGAGAGTAATTTTATGAATCATATATGTAGTTATGACCATATTGATTTTTTGTATATATGAATAAATGATGTTGTGTGTTCAAAAAAAATCTACAAAGAACCCTGCCTAAATACCTTATTGAAAACTTTTCGTCATGAATTTTTTTATATATATGAAAATTTAGGTGAATCACGTGTTAAACAACCTTAGGCATTCGTTGCAACCGTATTTAGAAAAGATTGGAAGCGGATTTGCAGCAACCGGTCTTTCTCCTAATTTTTGGACAGGAGTAGGAATCGCATTTGCATTTGCTTCAGCAATTGCATACGGCTTGAATATTGAGTTTGCGCTAATCATTGGTGGCGTTCTTTTACTAGTATCAGGATTTTTTGATATTGTAGATGGTCAAGTTGCTAGAGTTACTAATAAGACATCAAAGAAAGGTGCATTTCTTGATTCTATATTTGATAAAATTGCTGAAGTTTCAATATTTCTTGGAATTTTAATTGGTGGATTTGCAGAGCCATATTTAGTGTTGTTAGCAATCACATTATCTTTGTTAGTCAGTTATGTTAGGGCACGAGCAGAATCACTGGGAATAAAACTTCAAGGGATTGGTATTGGAGAACGTGCAGAACGATTGCTAGTAATAGCTATAATTGGCATGATTGGATTCATGGAATACGCAATAGTGATAGTGATTGTAATAGCTGGAATAACCTTAATTCAAAGAATTCATGCTACTACAAAACAATTAAGTGAATAATTTAACGCAGCCTTCCACGTTCTCTTCTTTTAGATTCTGATCTTATTTTCAATATGCCAAAATGTATGGCACACGAAATGCAATACCATTTTAAGACTCTAGGTGATGCGATGTAGGCTCCTTGTGCGCGTAACTCTTTTGCAAGAGTATGCTCTACTAGATTTAGTCTAGATGTGACTTTTTTTGCTTTATCACTAGGTACCGTAGCACCACAATTTGTACACTGAATACGGGTAGAAGATCCCTTTCCACCTTTTCTACGTCCTCTACTAGCACGCTTTAGTGGCATAAGTTATCCTCCATTTTCTTCCTAATATGCTTGTGTTTTTACTGATGATTTCTACGCGAGTCTTTTATTGAAACAAGACAAAAATCAGCAAGATAGGAACGTGGGGAATCTTATTGTCCTCACAGTCGGTCTGACTGACTATAGCCCTTTGGTATGAGCTATTTGGGAGGGATTATTTCCTAAAAATGCTCTGCCAATAATACAAATTTCAATTAAAAAATTTAAAGTACATTTTACTAAGAATAGCATGAAAGGATTATGCCACTCGTGCTTGACGTCTAATGTTGAAATCGTCATAGTTAAAGGTGAAATTCTATGTAATGACTGCCATAAAAAAATAAAGGAAAACTAATAATCTCATTAAATTCGCAGTAAGAAATGAAATTCGCTGTATTTTCTCATTGCACCATTGATACTATAGACCTTGGCACCTCTTCTAATGAACACATCGGAGGCGCTGCATGCTATTGTGGCATTACTGCAAAAAACCTAAAGTTTGATGCTAAAATTCATACCAAGTTTGGAAATGATTTTCCAAAGGAATTTCTTTTAAGAAATAAAATAGAATTTGAAAATGCATTATCTGAACAACCAACAACTAGATTTAAAATCACAATTTCAGGTTCAGATAGAACGTTATCTCTTCTAAACACATGTGAGCCAATCGAATATTCAAAAACAAATGCTGATGGTATTGTTATTAGTCCTGTATATCATGAGATTACAAATGACGTATACAAAAAAATTAAACAAGATTCAAGTTTTGTGTTACTAGATCCTCAAGGATTCCTACGCCGAACAGATTCTGAAAAAAGAATCATTTTAGAAAAAACTGACATTGATCTATCAAAAATTTCTGCAATAAAGACTAGTCCTGATGAGCTTTTTTGTCTAACAAACAATATTGAAATTGAAGCTATGAAAAATCTTCAAAAAAAGGGAGTCGAACATGTTATTGTCACTAATAAAAGAGAAATCACTATGCTTGTAAAAGATAAACTATATTCTATTACTCTTCCTAATCTAGAATTATATGATACGACTGGGATTGGAGATATTTTTTGTTCAACATTTTGCTGTACCATGTTAAAAGAAAAGGATTTTTTTTGGGCTTTATGTTTTGCAGGTGGAGCAGCTCAAGCAGCAATTGAATCTAAAGAAATTGGACTAGAAAAAATTCCTGCAAAGGGTGCTATAGAGAATAATGCATCATATTTCTACAATCAAATAAAATTTAAGCAGGTCTAGTTTTTATTGAACAAAATATTATAATTGTTTTATGCAAATTGGCATCTTTGACGCAGGAATTAACGAGTCTGCAGTCAAATCCATAAAAAACGAATTAGACAATGTAGGAATTCGTTCTTTTACTATTAGTTCCCGCTCCACCCCAAAAACAGCTGATTGTATTATCGTCCTAGGTGGAGATAGAGGGGTTCGAAATTATTTTCATGGAGATGATGGTTTAAACATTCCAGTATTAGGCATTGGAGAATCTGAATCAAGTGGTTTTTTAGCTCAGATTGATCTAAAAGAGTTTTCATCATATATTAATCGATTAAAAAATCAAAATTATAAAATAGAGGAGGTGCCAAGAATTGGAGTAAAAATTGATGGAAAAAATGTCTATCCAGTACTCAATGATGTAGCAGTCTTTACTTCTAAGAGTGCCACCTTGATGGAATACACTTTGCGAGTAAATGCTGAAGAAGTATGGCATGATAGTAGTGACGGTGTAATAATATCTACTCCAATTGGCTCTTCAGCTTATTCTATGTCAGCTGGTGGCCCTGTAATTTTTCAAGATTCACCAGTTTTTGGGATAATTTCTGTAAACTCTCTTGATGTGACTAGACGTCCTCTAATTGTTTCTAACGAAAGTCTAATTGAAGTTGATGATATCTCATCTAGACTCTACTGTGAAGCGATATTAGATGGAATAGACCGATATAAAATCAATAAAACTTTAGAATGTAAGAAATTCAATCCTGCCAAAATCATCAGAATGAAAAAGGACTCCACTGCAATTTCTGCTCTTGCTAAAAAGGTACATCTTGCTGAAGATCTTCTCAAGATGCCTCCAAGCTCAAAATTGTTACTAAAGATTCTCGAATATGAAGGTGCTATGACTCAAAAAGAACTTTTAACTAAAACAATGTTGCCAGACAGGACGGTAAGATTAGCACTCAGTCATCTATTAGGCAAGGGGTATGTTAAAAAGAAGGTCTCAATTCGCGATGCTAGACAAAAAATCTATGAAATTTCTAAATTAGATTAACTAAAAATACAATCTCCCCTCCCACGTACGAAAATACATTAAACTACGTTATGACAGAAGTGTGTTTTGTTGGAAATAGTTTATTTCTAAACTATCACAATGTAGACTATGACTGCACTGGAAAAATTGCGTGGCTTATAGTATGTCTGACCCAGATGATTTGACAAAGGCCAAAGTAGTTAGAATGATTCTTGACAAGAAAACTGAGAGCGCATTGGAACAATTAAGTGAATTTTATCATGTCTCCCCTCCCAAAATAGTTGTTGGGACAATAAAGGGAAAACGGAGAACTGTCTATGCAGTTTACGTTCCGGCAGAAGAGAAAATTTACGCACTAAATTCTGAGATTTTTTACAATCCTTTTGTAATTTTACATGAATATTATCATCACATACGCTCAAAGCTAGGGGTGCATCGTGGTTCGGAAAGACATGCAAACGCATTTGCTAAGAGCTTCATTGATTCTTACAGAAAATCTGAAGCGGAGACTTGATTTTAGAAAATTACTACCAAGTCAGACTAGTAAATTGTTCAGATTTTCGTAATGAGGTTAAAAGATCAACCGAATCATTATAACGTAAAATTTCTAAGGTTCTAGAGGTTCCATAACTTCTTTTTTTATTCCATCGATAGTAGTGATCAATATATCAATTTGTTTATCAATTGCAGAAATTTTCATTAAGACAGTATCATTTTTCCAATCAAAATTTTCTTGTACATCTTTTAACATTGTTCCGTAGCTATTACATTGGTTTATGATGTTTTTGGATAATAGTGGATCTTGAAATAGTTCACCAATGTATCCAAGGTCATTTTTTATATGTGGAATGAAAAAATGCTCAATAGTTTCCCAATTTCTTCTAGATGATAAAATTATGTTTTGCTTATTTTCTTCTGTGTCATTGTTGAGATAATCTGTTAACCAATTTTTTAATGCAAAATGGTATTGTCGGGTGGATTCTAAATTAGATATGATTCTTTGACTAAATACCATCAATCTCTTTCTCTCTCGCTCATAATGCTGTTTTTCAATATTTTGTATGTTTGAAACTAATTCCGTAATCTTTTCTTGCTGTTCTTCAGATCTTCGTTGCTGATTATTCGAATAAATCAAAATAGCAATAGTAATTGATGTTCCTATTCCCATTTCAATTATGGAAGTACCCCAGTTTGTTGAATCATTATCACTAAAAAAAGAAACGTTAAAAATCCAATATATCAAAAAGATTGTTAATAACACAACTACTGGAGTGGCATAAAATAGTAATCTAATTTTCTGGTTTACTTCAATTTTTTCTTTCCGTTCCATTTTTTTAAATTAAATTTCATACTTCTTAAAGTAATTCATCGAAAAGGCATCAAATCAATCCGAGATACGTTTAACCCATGATATTTTAAAAATGAGAAGAAGTTGTTTGAGGTTCTTTTTCAAATCAGCTAGTGATGCGTTTTACTTGCAAAATGGATTCTATCGATTCAATGGAAAATTAAAACAATACCATTACTAATCTATCTCTGCTTGTAAAGTGAATACTCGTCTCATGTTGGCCTCAAGAACTACCAACAAAACACGATTCCTAGAATATGGTCATTCTTGTACTATTACTTCTTTACACCCATTTACAATTTATTCGTAAAATATTACAACTTTTTCTGTAAATATTGGAAATCATGTGATGTTTGAAAGATATTACATACAAATATTCTTAAGAATTTTCGTATATATATAAAATATAGAAATGTCTCATATTGTATGCCAGGAAATTGGTAATTGTAAAGTAACAGATTATGCATTTGTTAGACGAATTCTTGTTCCTTTTAATGACGCCAGACATGCACCTAACGTGTTTGGTTTTGCCCTGACTTTGGCAAAAATAATGGGTGCATCTATTACGATTGTGTCTATAGTCAATAAGGATCTCCAGAGAAGCTGGGTCAATGATACCCCAAGTCGAGAAAAATCAATATCACTTAACAGTATTGATATTCTAAAAAAGGGAATTAAAAAGCTAGAAGAACAAACCAAAAAGTTTCAAATCCCATTTGACTATGCAATAATCCCATCAAGAAAAGTATCGGATTCTATCCTTGCATTAATCGATTCACAAAAAATCGATCTAGTTGTAATGGGAACAAAAGGTAACGCAATGTGGAAAGAGATGTTGTTAGGAAGAGTTTCCAGTTCTGTGGGATTAAATGCTAAATGCCCAGTTTTATTAATAAAGTAAAATTGTAAACTCGCAAAATTACTATATCATCCAAATTTGTAAATGATTTTGTTACAATTTCGCTAAATCGCTTTGATAGTTAAAGTAATTCTAACAATCACGTAGAGTTACTAGATGCAGCTTCTAAAAATGCTTTAAACGCTTCTTCAGGAAAGCCAGGTCTACTGCTGAATTCAGGATGAAATTGTACTCCAAAAAAGAATTTGTGTGATGGAATCTCTAATATCTCCATTCTTTTTCCATTATCACTTTCTCCTGAAAAGACCATTCCTTTTTCAATAAACATGTCAATGTACTCTTTATTGAATTCGAATCTATGTCTATGTCGTTTGGAAATGAATTTGGAATTGTAGATTTTGTATGCTAGGGAATTTTCTTTTACATTGATATCATTTGTTCCTAATCGCAATGAACCTCCCATATTTGCAACAGCTTTTTGTTCAGGCAGCAAATCAATTACAGGATTTGTTGTTGTAGGATCTATTTCTGTAGAATTTGCACCATTCAAACCACATACATTTCTTCCAAATGCAACTGCGGCTAACTGAAAACCAAAACATATACCTAGATATGGTATGTTTTTTTCACGAGCAAAATTTGCAGTTTTTATTATGCCCTCAGAGCCCCTTGTTCCAAACCCTCCAGGAACAAGTATCCCATCAAAATTCCCTAATTTTTCCACGTTTCCATCTAGAGTTTCAGAGTCAATCCATTCTATTGATACATTTTTACCAATTGACGCCCCTGCATGTTTTAATGCATGGTTTACACTAACATAGCTATCAGTTAAAGTAACATATTTTCCAACCATTGCAATATTTACCGTTTTTTCATATTTCTTAATTGAATTTACAATTGAATTCCATTTATCCCAGTTTGCTGATGTGTTGACTAGTCCAACCATGCCAAATTTTTTAAAAATAATGTTTACTAAATCTTGATCATACAAAATTTGTGGTACTTTAAAGATAGAATCTACATCATGACAAGAAAATACATCTTTTACAGAAACATTAGTAAACATTGAAATCTTTTTCTTGGTTTTTTCTAATAGTGGATTAGTGCAGCGAACTGTAAGTAAATCAGGTTGAATGCCAATCCTTCGCAATTCCTGTACACTATGTTGTGTTGGTTTTGTTTTTTGTTCTCCTACTACATCAAGTGATGGAGCCAGAGTAACATGGACAAAAATGACGTTTTCAGGACCGTCCTCTGTTCTAATTTGTCTTAAAGCTTCAAGAAATGGTAAGCTTTCTATGTCTCCTACAGTTCCTCCACATTCGACTACTAAAATATCGAGTTTTTCATCTTCTGCAATCTTTCTAATGCGATTTTTAATTTCATCTGTGATATGTGGAATTATTTGTACACATGCTCCAAGATATTCTCCTCTTCGTTCTGCTTCAATTACCTTAGAATAAATTTGAGCAGTAGTGATATTGTGAGATTTTGGAATGTTTTGATTTAGAAATCTCTCATAATTTCCAATATCCATGTCACATTCTCCCCCATCATCTGTAACAAAGACCTCTCCATGAGCAACTGGATTCATTGTTCCTGCATCATAATTTAGATAGGGATCTATCTTTACACAAGATACCTTCTGATTTGATAATTGTAACAATTTTGCTATTGAAGATGAAACAACACCTTTTCCAAGGCCAGACATAACTCCCCCAGTAATGAAGATGAATTTCGTCTGCACATATGGGAATAGAAAATCCCTTATTTATTCGTCACATTATTTGGTAGTGTTTTTTAGACTTTTTGTAAAAGTAGCAATTTTTGATTCGATTTTATTAAAGGGAGTTTTGCCTATTAATCGAAGAAATGCACTCCCTACAATGATGGCATCTACCCCTAGAGATAAAAAATTCCTTGCGTCATCTGGTGTATAAACCCCAAAACCAATTCCAATGGGGATTTTTTTATTCACAATTTTTTTTGTTTTTTTAATTGCATCAATTGTATATTTCTGAATTCTAGTCTGCATTCCTGTAGTGCCATAGATTGATACTAGATACAAAAATCCAGATGTTGCTTTTAGAATTTTTTTAATACGTTCTTTACTGGTATTAGGCGAGATCAAAAATATAGTATCTAATTGATTTTTCCGTGCTGCATCCAAATAGGTCTTGGATTCTTCTACTGCCATATCTGGCAAAATCAACCCATCTATCCCAACACTTTTTGCCCTTTTCATGAATTCATCAAATCCTTTTTTATATAATATGTTAGTATAAGTCATCAACACTAACGGCACATCAGTTTCTTTTCGAATTTTTTTTATTATTTGAAAAGAATTCTCAAGTTTAGTTCCTTTGTTTAAGGATATTGTACTTGCATTTTGAATTACAGGCCCATCCGCAATAGGATCTGAAAATGGAAATCCAATCTCAATAATGTCAGCTCCTCCTTTTAATAATCCCCTTATTGCAGATATTGTAGTTTTTTCATTTGGATACCCAACCATTATGTATGCAATTAGAGCTTTTTCTTTTTTCTTTTTTAGCTCTAAAAATTTATTTTTAATTCTTGACATGTTTTTTCATATATTCCTCAACAACTTCTACATCCTTATCCCCTCGACCTGATAGGGTAACCACTATTGATTCTGACTTGGGTCTTTTCTTTGCAACTTTAATTACATCTGCAATGGCGTGTGCAGATTCCAAAGCAGGAATTATTCCTTCTGTTCTAGTTAATAACAAAAATGCATCAATTACTTCTTTGTCTGTAGCACTATGATATTTTACCCTACCAGTGTCCTTGAGATAGGAATGTTCAGGCCCTACCCCAGGATAGTCTAACCCTGCTGAGATGCTATGCGTTTCACGAATTTGGCCCTCTTTATCCTGCAATAGATAAGTCATCATTCCATGAAGTACCCCTTTTGAACCTGCGCTAAGAGTGGCTGAATGTTTATCAGTTTTTAATCCAAGACCCGCGGCTTCTACACCAATCATTTCTGTATCACTGTCAAGTAACGGATAAAATGTTCCAATCGCGTTTGATCCTCCACCCACACAAGCAATAACTACATCCGGAGTTTTATTATTAATTTTCTTCATCTGTTTTTTTATTTCTTCACCAATGACTGATTGAAAGTCACGCACCATGACAGGATATGGGTGTGGACCAACTGCAGACCCTAATAGGTAATAGGTAGTATCAACGTTTGTAATCCAATCTCGAATTGCCTCATTTATTGCATCCTTGAGTGTTTGAGAGCCAGATTTTACTGGATGCACTTTTGATCCTAAAAGATTCATTCTAAATACATTGAGCTTTTGACGAATTGTATCCTTGTATCCCATATAGACCTCAGAATGTATTTTAAGACATGCGCATGCCATTGCAGTAGCAACTCCGTGTTGTCCTGCACCAGTTTCTGCAATGATACGTTTCTTTTTCATTTTTTTTGCAAGAAGTGCTTGTCCCAGTGTATTGTTTATCTTATGAGCTCCACCATGAAGTAAATCCTCTCTTTTAAGATAAATTTTTGCTCCTCCAATTTTTTCTGTAAGGTTTTTTGCAAAGTAAAGTGGGGTTGGCCTTCCAGCGTAATATTTTAGATAATAGTCCAGTTCTTTTTTGAAATTTTTATCATCTTTGAATTTTAGATAATTCTCTTCTAGCTCCTCAATTGCAGGAACAAGTGTTTCAGGAATGTATCTTCCACCGTAGTCCCCAAATCTACCTTGTTTTGGAAGACTAGTTTTCATATTGCATTCACCAATTGACTGACCCTCTCTTTGATATTATCGCTTTTCATTATACTAGAGCCAACAAGAAAAGCATCTGCGCCACAGCTATGGAGAAAACGAATATCTTCTGGAGTTTCAATCCCGCTTTCAGAAATCACTATTCGGGATTGTTCATAATTTTCCAAAATTTTCTTTGTATTGTTGATATCTAATTCTAGAGTATCTAAATTTCTATTGTTTATGCCTAAAATATCCGCCTCTGTTTTTAGCGAATTTTCAAATTCTGTTTCAGTATGAGATTCTAACAATATTTTGAGGCTATTTTTATGCCCATATTCTATTATTTCGTCAATTTCATTGACAAAACCTTGATCAAACAAGGATTGAATTAATAAAATATAATCTGCTCCAATTTTTTTGGCTGCGTCGATTTGAATTTTATCAATAATAATGTCTTTCATTAGTAGGGGCACTCTCACCTCCTTTCTTATTTTAATAAAAAATTCTGGCGATCCAGAAAATAAATGTGGTTGTGTTAGTATAGATAATGCTTTTGCACCACCATTAATCATAGATTTTGCAATTTCAACAGGATCTGATTTTTTTTTAATTAACCCTAATGATGGAGAAGAAAATTTTATTTCTGTGATTAGAGTAGCATGTTGATTTTCTTTAATTATTTTTATAAAGTCCTGATTTGATTGTGATAAGTTTTCCTTAATATCATAAATGCCATCGTTTATTGCAGTTTTAGAATTTTCAAAAAGTTTTCGAAGAATTCCTTCCATCACTATTCAAATCCTTCTAATTTTTTTATGTCACCACAATAGCGAACAAAGTCTTCAAAAAGACTGTATGACATTCCGCTTTTAATTATATCAAGTGCGATTTCAATTCCCTCCTCAAAACTATTTGCAATATTTGCAACTAATAGACCACCAGCAGCATTTAATGCAGTAATTTCCATCATTGCATTGTTTGCAGTACTATTTAGAACTGAAACAAATGCAGTCACAGCTTCATGTTTGTTTGTAATTTGAATTTCTTTTATCTGCGGTTTAGTTAATCCTAGTTTTTCTGGATCTACAATCATTGGAGTTATTATTCCATTTTTTAGAAAATAAACTTTATTTTTTGATGTAGTGGATAGCTCATCTAATCCATCTTGTGATCTTACAGTCATTATATTTTCAGACCCTCGTTTTTTTAACAATAACACCAATCTTTCTAAAAGTTCATCTGAGAATACTCCAATTAACTGATTTTTTACTTGAGCTGGATTTGTCAATGGGCCTAATAGATTAAATGCTGTTCTTCCCCCTATCATTTTTCTTGCATTTGCTACGTTTTTCATCGCAGGATGAAACTTTTGAGCAAACATAAATCCAATTCCAAATTTATCGATAATCTGAGTAACTCGTTCTGGGGACGAATTCAAATCATAGCCAAAATACTCAAAAATGTCTGCACTTCCTGAAACTCCCGATATTGAACGATTACCATGTTTTGCAACAACTCCACCTGCTGCAGCAATTACAAAGGAGGCAGTAGTAGATATGTTAAATGTCTGTAAATTATCTCCTCCAGTACCACATACATCAATAATTGTTCCTTTATGTTTTGGTGAAATATGTAATGCAAAGGCTTGCATTTTATCTAACATTCCAAGCAACTCGTCATCAGATTCACCTTTATCTCGAAGAGATTTTAAAAAATCACAAGTATTTTCATCTGAGACATTCCCATTCAAAATATCTTCCATTGCAATACTGATTTCATCATAAGAAAGATTATTTTTATTTTTTAATTTGGATAACATGTCTGTAATCATTTATTTTTCACCATTTTTACAAAATTTTCTAGAATCTTTTTTCCTTCTGGAGTCATTATAGATTCAGGATGAAATTGTACTCCTTCTATGAGGTATGTTTTGTGACTGACTCCCATAATCTCTCCATCATCTTCAGCCATTGCGGTAATCTTTAGACTGTCAGGAATTATTGTCTTATCACCTACCAATGAGTGGTATCTTGTTGCCTGAAATGGATTTTTTACATCTTTGAATATTGGATCTTCATAATGCATGATTGGGCTGGTTTTTCCATGTCTGACATGGCCTGCATTTACTACTTTACCACCAAAACAGTGGATAATTCCCTGATGTCCTAAACAAACTCCAAGTATTGGAACTGTTGGGCCTAATTTTGTAATAACATCATTACAAATTCCAAAGTATTTTTTTTCTTCAGGGGTTCCAGGACCTGGGGAAATAATTATCGCGTCATAGTTTTTTTCTTTGATATCATCAATAGAGATTTTATCATTACGTATAACATCTGAATTGACACCTAGTTCTCCTAAAATTTGGGCTAAATTATACACAAACGAATCATAGTTATCAATTATGAGAAATTTCATTTAGATGCCTCCTTTAATGCTAAAATCATAGCATTTGCTTTGTGTTCTGTTTCTTTTAGCTCATTTTCAGGGATAGAATCAGATACAATTCCAGCACCAGCTTGAACAAATCCTTTTGAACCATCAAAAAATATACTCCTAATGGCAATGGCAAAATCGCAACAACCATTAAAAGAAAAATATCCTACCGCCCCTGCATATGCCCCTCTTGAATGAGGTTCTTGTTCATCAATTATTTCCATAGCCCTTACTTTTGGGGCTCCAGATACAGTACCAGCTGGAAAAACTGCTTTGAAAGCATCAAACATATCGTATTTTTTATCTAAATTTCCTACCACGTGAGTAACCATATGTTGAACATGACTGAATCGTTTTACTTCCATTAATTCTTCAACATGAACTGAGCCGTATTTGCAAACCCTTCCAATATCATTTCGTCCCAAATCAACTAACATAGTGTGTTCTGCAATCTCTTTTTCATCATTTAGCATTTCTTGTTTTAGTTGCTCATTTTGTGTTTCATCATCAGTAATTTTTCTTGTACCTGCAATTGGAAATGTTTCTACTATATCTCCAGTCACTCTAAGCAACATCTCTGGGCTTGCACCAATAATTGTTCTATCATTCATTTTCATATGATAAAGATATGGTGAAGGATTCATACTGCGTAAAATTTTGTAAACTTTTAGATAATCTCCGTTAGCTTCAAAATTAAATCTTCTTGAGAGGACTACCTGGAAGACATCTCCGTCATGAATATATTTTTTTGCTTGATCAACAATTTTTATAAATTTTGATTTATCCAAGTTTACTGAAATTTCTGAAACATGAAAATCATCAAATTTATTTTCTGATAGTTTTATTTGGTTTATTCGGTTTTCGTTATAGTAAAAATAAAATGATTTATTTTGTTTGTTATCATACAAAATTCCATCTTCATATATCCCAAATTCCATTAACGGCATATCCATTGAATGCGATTGGGGGATTTTTTCCCATAATGTTACTGCATCATAATTTATGATACCTACTGCACCTCCCAAGTATCTATACGATTGGTCAGGGATTTTTTCAAGGAATTGCTTAAGTGTTTCCAAAGGATCATCCGTCTTAATTGTTTTTTGAGTTCCATCTTTGTACAGAAAAATAACTTTGTTAGAATATCCTTTTACAATTATTGATGGATCAAATCCCATGATTGAAGTTTCTGCTAATTCTTCTGGACCAGTAAGGGATTCAAACAAAAACGAATGTGTATAATTTCGTGAAAATTTATTGTATATTTCAAATTGAGTGCCAGTTAGCTCTAGGGGTATTACTTTAGGATTGTTGCGTCCAAATATGGCCACCCATGATAGGCATCATAACTATGTTCTATATTTAAAATTTCTATTAGAGGATTCTGGATGGAGTTTGTTCTTATGACACAAACATGTTCTTAATTGTTCATTTCGTGTCACAATCATTAGGAACTGAGGGACTTCCCAAGCCCAGTTATGCCCCTCCATTTTGGGATCCTCAGTCTCCTTTAATTACGGTATAGTACGGTACCTTTATATGCGATCAGGTGCAATTAATCTCATGAGTCAATTGCTTGTAAGAAAAACAGAGTCTAGACTTTACCAAGACCTGATTTTTCCAGCCAAAGAATCTTGTTTAGATACAATTGCAGTTGAAGCTTCATGTTATGTATGTGGCAAAGGTCTTGAAGATGGCTATTCGATTACTGCAAAAAATTTTGCTACGGGAACCATGCTATTTTGTGACAAGCACTATTCTGTAGACTAATCAACAGGTTTTGTTATGGCGCCTTGAGAAGCTGATCCTACAAGTGAAGCATATTTTGCTAATGCGCCTGATGTATAATTTGGCGCGGGTCTAACCCATTTTTTTCTTCTTTGTTCTAAATCCTCTCTAGATACATGAAGATCAATTGCATTAGTTTCAATATCAATTGTTATCTCATCCCCGTTTTTGACAAGAGCTATTGGGCCGCCTACAAATGCTTCAGGTGCTATATGTCCTACCATTAGTCCACGAGTGCCTCCAGAAAATCTACCATCAGTAGCCATTGCAACTTTTTTCCCTAATCCTTGACCTATAAGAGCTGCAGTAGTAGATAACATCTCTCGCATTCCAGGACCCCCTTTAGGACCCTCATATCTGATTACTATCACATCTCCTTCTTCTATTTCACCTTTTGAAATTGCATCAAAAGCATATTCTTCTCTATCAAATACTCGTGCTTTTCCAGTAAATTTAGTCATCTCCACTCCAGCAGTTTTAATTACTGCCCCATCAGGAGCCAAACTTCCTTTTAGAATAACTGCAGTTCCAACATTATGAATTGGGTTATCAACTGATTTTACAATGTTTTGTTCTACTTCTGGAATACTCATTGACTTTAGATTTTCATGAATTGTTTTACCCGTAACTGTAATACAATTTCTATTGATCAGTCCTTTGTCATCTAATTTTTTTAAAACAAATGGAATTCCGCCGATTTTATCTAATGAATTCATTACATAGCTTCCGCCTGGCTTCATATCAGCAAGATGCGGAGTCTTTTTTCTAATTCTCTCAAAATCATCATATGTTAGTTTGAGTTTGGCTTCATAAGCTAAAGCCAATAGGTGCAATATTCCATTTGTAGAGCCCCCTATAGCATTTAACATTGTAATTGCATTCTCAAACGCCTCAAAAGTCAAAATATCGCGAGGTTTGATGTTTAACTCTAATAATTTTACACATGCCTTTCCAGTATCAAAAACTATCTTTTCTCTTCTATCATCTTCTGCTGGAGGACTAGCACTTCCAGGTAATGCAAGACCAATAGCTTCAGAAATAGATGCCATTGTATTTGCAGTAAACATTCCACCACAAGATCCAGCACTTGGACATGCAGTATTTTCAATATTTTTTAAAGCTTCAAGGGATAACTTTCCTGCATCATATGCCCCTACTGCTTCATACACATCTACTACAGTTAATTCACGTCCATCTAAGATTCCTGGCATTATGGTTCCACCATAAACAAAAACAGATGGTACATTCAATCGAGTCATTGCCATCATAGTTCCAGGTAAACTTTTATCACATCCTGCAATTCCCACTAATGCATCATATTGATGAGCTCGTACCATTAATTCTATAGAATCAGCAATTACTTCTCGAGAAACTAGTGAAGATTTCATTCCTTCATGCCCCATAGCAATTCCATCACTTACTGCTATGGTGCTAAACTCTCTTGGGGTAGCTCCTCCTTCTAGAACTCCTTCTTTTGCTTTTTGAGCTAATCTTCCAAGATGAATATTACATGGCGTAGCTTCATTTCCAGTGTGACATACACCAATGAATGGTTTGCTTAGGTCGTCATCAGTTAACCCCATTGCCTTGTACATTGCTCTATGTGGAGAACGTGCAGTACCTTCTACAACATTCCTACTTGAAATTTCCATTCGATAACACACTCCAAACATATTGCTATAATTTAGGGTTTCTTGAAAATTACATCCCTAGTTATTGTAATTAGAAAGTTGTTGCTAGTTTAGGATTGGTTGGGAGTCTAATTCTGTTAATTGGGCATCGATTTGTGTTTGATTTTCGTTACCATAGGAAACTAATATTCTATCTTCATTATGAATTACCAAATCTGTTATGCTAGGAACTGGGGCATGATTAAAGTAAAACTTTAAAGAATAATCCTCATTAGTACAAAATTTTCTTGCATCTGGGAAAATAAAACATTTATCGTCAAGACCAATTTTAATTGTTTTAAACAGATAACCCAAAGTCACTCCTGATGAATGTCTATGAACTGTGTTACCATCCTTAGCTTCAAAATGTATCCAGCTACTCTTAACCTGATAAGCAGGAAGTGAGAAATCAAACTTGTCACCAAAAATTTTGACTAATATAGAAGCATGCTCATGCTCATCTCCAAGTTTCCCAGCTCCTGGAGGAGCACCTGGAGCACTTTGAGTAAGATTTGTAAAATTATATGCAGATACAACTACAACAGCAGCTATCCCACTAAGAACCGCAATAGCTATCAGAGTGTGCTTTCTTTTGTCTTTTGTACGTAGAGTTGCATAACTATCCCTTTTTTCTTCTCGCTCTATTCGTGATTTTTTGCCCATGTATGGTCAATTTACGAAAATTCCCTTAATTAATTAACTGAATCAATGGAAAAACCATAAATAAAATACAGCATCGGATCTTAACGTGGCCTGTATTTTTTGTGATATTATACAAGGGAAAAAACAGGGTCATTTTATTTACGAAGATGACACCCATGTTGCATTTTTGGATAAATACCCAATTGACCATGGCCATTCTCTTGTTTTACCACGGGAGCATTTTGAAAAAGTAACTGATATGACTGCAGATAAAGTAGGAGATCTTTTTTCGAAGGTTCCTAAAATTGCAAAAGCCATTATAAAAACTACAAATGCAGATGCATTTAGTATGGCGCAAAATAATGGAAGGGCTGCAAAACAAATTGTGCCGCATGTACATGTACATATTATTCCACGATTCAATGATAAAGGCACAATCTGGACAAAAAGAGAAATTTGGGATGATGATGCATTAAAGATCCTTGCTGAAAAAATTCGTAAATACATCTAATTCTCATGATTTTTTTATATTGAAATTATTGATTTCGTTTGTTCAGCATAAACAAACTCGTCTTAAAAGGGGTTTGTGTTTAATTTAAAAATATAAAATGGCATTAAATATTTTAGTAGCAGAAGACAATGATTTTACTGCAAAACAATACAAAACTGCATTAGAAAAGAAGGGTCACAGGGTAACGTTAACTAAAGATGGTGAAGAATGTTTTGATGTATATAATGATGAGGTCAAATATTCAGAATTATTTAAAAAATCAAAGCAATCTCCATTTGATATTGTACTATTAGATCAAAACATGCCAAGAAAAACTGGAATTGAAGTTGCCAAAGAAATTTTAGGTCTTAGAGGGAATCAGAGAATAATATTCTTATCAGCATATGCACAGAAAATATTAGGTGACGCTGACAGTGTCAAAGAAGACACGATACAAATTCTCCAAAAACCATTTTCATTAGATTTTTTGGTGAAAAAAATTGAAGGAAGGATTCTCAACTCTCGTGCAAACAGAACTCTTGAAGACAGGATAAAAGGAGATCAAGTAAACAACTTGATGACAATAACACAAGATAAAGAATCTATACGTTAATTGTTATTGATTTGGGTTATATCTTAAAACGGCTCCAATCTTTCCAATACTTGATAGCATTGCGCCATGCTCTGCTTTTCCCGAAACAACTTCAATTGTTGTACCAGTTTTTGTAGCAATTAAAGAAAGATAATCTACGATGTCTTGTTCCATTACCTCAGAATCTGTACTTTTACAATTTGGACATGGTGAATTTAAGAACTCAGTTTTTTTTGGTATTACTTGGGGACGTTCAACAATTACTTCTTGGATATTTTTACATCTTTTACATGTGGCTTCAACTCTATGTAGGTTAGTATCATCAGTAATCACTATTCTATCGACAACGTTGTTCTTCAAGTATGAAATCACCTCTTTCATTCCATAAGATCCAAGTCCAGTGTTTGTATTGATATGTTTGAACAAATCTTCTATCATTTTTTTCTCTTCTACCATTCTATAGTCTGATAAAATTTCAGCCGATTTTGCAAATGCTTCTCTAATACCTTCTGATCCTGAATATGATGCATCTATTGTATCTAAAATCATATCCTGTAATCGATATTCGAGATAATTATCATTAATAAATTCCTCTTTGGTAGGACCTGGTCCAGAGATGATTAGTCCTTTGATAGGATAAATATCTATAAAATACTCTTTGGTAATTGCTGCTACTCTATTAAAAAAATATGTAAGCTCCATCTCACGTAGTCTTTGAAATCTTTTTGCAGACTGTCCACCCTGTCTATGTTTTCCTGCAACTCCAGAACCTGTCTCCTTTAGAACTTCTATCTTATCTCCATGTAATAACCCCCATCCAGCATCTTTAGAATCAATCGCAAGAAATCCGATTAGATTATCATCCTTAAGCATGTCTTTTAGGATATCTACATGAAAATGGTCATCGCATCTATACAGAAATGTCTTCAAATTTTTGGGCGGATCAATTTCATAAACTGTAACCACCTCACTTCCGAGTGGTCCTCCTCCTTCAGGTGGCAAAGCACCACAAAACATTACCAAACCGCGTTCGGGAGTTTTTTTATACATCTTTAATCTTTGAACTACTTTAGATAAAGAATCTACTACGTGAGTTCGTGTTAAATCTGATTTAATATTATCGGCAGTTCCTTGTTCCTCTCTTAAAATAGTAATCACCTCATGAAGTTGTTTACCTTGTGGAACATACAAGCTGATTAACTCAGTTCCGCGACCAGATTTTTGGGATAACTCCTCCAACGTCTTTCTTATTTTGTAAAGTTTTACAGAATCTTGCTTTTCTATCACAATTTTGCCCATGTTTCAATTTGTTTGTTGATATGAATATTAAGTTTGATTGGCTTTTTCAGAGATTAATTAGATAGTGCCAATTTGGACCTATTATTTTGAAAAATTTACCGCACTAAACATTACCTATACTATAACATAGAAATCTATGGTAAGCCGCACGATTGGAAAACTATATCCAATTCCGTTAGATGATTATCCAAAACTTTTGAGATACAAAGTTTCTGAAAAAGGTATATTCTATATCGAAGATTTGATTCGAGAGATTTATGTAGAAAACAAAGAACTGTCTTTGAATAAATTAACTCAATTAGGCCTTTTATTAAAAACATACATTTGCCAAACTAAGCGGATTGACGAAGAAGCAATGTTTCGAGACATTTCAGATCGAGCCAAAAAATATGGCGGGGTGGAAACTAACTTTATCAAAGAAGTACTAAATAGCCTTACAATGCGGGATTTTATTGCTTCAAATCCGCAATATGATCCTAGGGTTGCTATTAGAATACATCAAAAAGGATAAAAATTAAGTATACTTTTTTGTAAATCGTGTGTTCGAAACGAACACAGAACTCAGTATATTTAGAAAATACAAAACAAGACAAATGGTAGAGGAATATCACAAAACAAAAGACAGTCCCAAAAAACTTTCATTAAATAATACAGATATTCAGATTAGAAAAGCAGAAGAATACATGCAAAAAATTAATGATCAACTATCTGATCGTGTATCTAGAATTGATAAAATCAAAAACTCTCATGCAAAATTTGAACATCAAATTGAAAAATTACAATCTGGTAAAAATTTACAATCCAAAAATACCATTCTGGATATAATAGATGAGATTATTGATGTCCCAGAAGCAATTAAGATAAATTCAGAATTATCTACTCTTATTGAAAAATATGCTACTGAAAAACTCGATTTAATGAAAAAATTATTCAATAATGAAAAAAAGCAAACGAGTGAACTAACTCAAAAATTAAAGGAAAATTTATCCAGTATTGCAATTTCTGAACTAAAATTAAAACGAGAGCGTGATCATTTAGAGATAGAATTACGAGAAAAAACAAAAAGACTAGTTCAAGCTGAAAGACTTTCAGCTATTGGAGAGCTATCTGCTCGCTTAGCACATGATTTGAGAAACCCTTTAACTGTAATTAAAGGAGTTGTTGAAATTACCAAAACAAGAAATAATAATTCAAACAACATGAGCTTTTCTTCAAAACAAATTGACATGATGGAACGGGCAATTTCTAGAATGTCAAATCAAATTGACGATGTTTTAGAATTTGTAAAGATTCAATCTTTACGAACTACTAGAAATTCACTTTTGAGTACAATTGGATTATCATTAGCAAAAATAAAAAAATCAGACAAAATTAAAATAAATATTCCTGACAAAGATGTAGAATTTGTATATGATGCAGATAAAATTGAAGTAGTTTTGGATAATTTGTTAACTAATGCTTTGCAAGCAATTGAGGATAGTGGAGAAATTACAATTAGAGTAAATGATTTGGAAAATGATGTCATTGTTGAAGTAGAAGATTCAGGTATTGGTGTTCCAGATGATATTATATCAAAAGTTTTTGAACCACTTTTTACTACAAAAATCAAAGGTACTGGGCTAGGGTTGGCAAGCTGTAAAAGTATCGTAGAACAACACGGTGGAAGTATTACAGTGAAAAATAAGCCAAGCACATTCACACTAAAACTACCAAAAATGCTTGAAATTTCAACTATCTAGTATTGTAAATCAGCGATTGCTTTTCTAAACACGTCTATTGGTTGATTTCCTATTATTTTGATAATTTTTTCGTCATTAAATACCAAAAAAGATGGAGTTGCATCAATTCCTATATCTCTACCAAATTTTTCTAATTCAAGTACCTTTAGTTTGTATTTTTGCTCGTTTAAACATGAATCAAATGCATCAATTTCCAAATTGACTGTTTTTGCAAATTTGTTTAAGGAATCATGTGTAATCCAACCAGTTCTTTCTCCGCCCCAATTAACATACAATTCATCATGATATTCCCAATATTTCCCTTGATCACCTGCACAATAAGCTGCTTCAGCGGCTAAAACAGAATCAGGACCATTCAAGGGAAAATCCTTGAAAACAAGATTAACCTTTCCAGAATTAATGTATTCATCTAAAATTGTATTCAAACTTGATTCATGAAATAGATGACAATACGTGCATTGGTAATCTCCCCACTCCAATATCGTTATTGATGCAGATGGGTTTCCAATCATTGGAGAACCATTTTTAATGAGATTTTCTTTACTCAAAAGAACGTCTTTATCACCTCCTATACCATATAGAAATAATCCCAAAATAACACCGAAAATTATTGTGACTGCGATATAGTATCGGTGTTTCATTATCCTAATTGATTTTTTGATGATGTAAATAATTGATTGTATGACAGAAATTCAAATTTATTATCCAATCATATGCCCAATAATTTAAATACGTCAGCAAGAAGTGAAATAAAAGATGAGTAAGTCAAGGGGCATAACAATTTCAAAGTCGGAAGTCCCGCTTTATGCTATAATACTTCTCGCAGGAATTTTTGCCTTTGGATTATTTGTTGTGGGCTATGATCAAGGACATATTTTTAGTATAGTTTTAGGTCAAGATGCATATGCTGAGAAATTCATACATGAACTCTTTCATGATATGAGACATGCTGCAGGCTTTCCCTGTCATTAAGGTGTGAATCAAACTTGAAGACATCGCTGTTTCTTGCTATAGTGTTATTTTCTGGTTTTTCTGCTGGAATTATTCAAGGATTAACAAACCTCGCGCTTATTGAACCCTATCTCGATAAAGCAATTGGAATTGAAAATCAGAAATTATTTGCATCAGAAAAAGCTCAAGATGATCCTGCATTTTGGGTTAAATATAATTCGTATAGAATTTGGCAAAAAGGGGGAGAGATTTTGGCTGGAGGAATATTGGGTACATCTATGGGTGCCTTGTTTGGAATTATTTTTGCATTTTCTAGGAAAACCCTACCTGAAGGACATGATGCTAAAAAAGCTCTTGTTCTGGCTGCAATCATGTGGTTTACAATATTTTTAATTCCATTTCTAAAATATCCTGCAAATCCTCCAACAGTGGGGGATCCAGACACAGTAGTTCTAAGAGGGATTTTATTTCTCTCGTTTATTGCAATTTCTGGCTTTGGCGCACTAGGGTTTTATCGTTTATCTAAAAAACTACAAAAAAGAAAAAAAGTTCTATCTATTATTGGCTATGCTGCTTTCATGAGTATAGTGTTTGTTCTCATGCCCATAAACCCTGATAAAATGACAGCACCACTTGAGTTAGTAAACGGTTTTAGAGTGATGTCTCTTGTGACTGTATCGCTATATTGGATATCTAATGCTATCATTTTGGGAGTCTTGTGGCAACGATTCAAGCCTGACAAACCAATTCATACAAAAACTCATTAATTTTATTCTAATAATCTAGAATGAGAATTGCAGGTTTAAATAACTCAGCAATGGATAACACACACTTGAAACATAGATTAACATTACCGCAATTAAAAAAATATGATATTACACAAAAAGTAATTGAGGCATTAGCTGATGCAGAATCAAGAGCTATTTTGTTTTCAATAATTAAAAAAGGCAGAACTGCTTCTGATATTTCAGAGAAATGTAAAATTCCATTAAGCTCTGTTTACAAAAAACTATCTGAACTAGAAGATTTAACTCTAATCGAGATAGAAAAATGGCTGATTTCAGATAAAGGTAGAAAATTCAAGATATATCGAAGTAGAATTAGTAAAGCAGATATCAGCATAAAAAAATCAGACCCTTCTCTTATTTTAGTTCCAAATTAAAGGTGCCAAAAGATTGTCAAAATCAAACATGATTCAACAACTAGATGAATGTGATATTACACAGAAAATTATTGAAACAGTAGTAAATGTTTGTTCTAGAACAGTTTTATTCTCAATATTGACAGAAGCAAAGGATGCTACTCAAATTGCAGATGAGTTAAAAATATCCATTTCAAACGTCTACAAAACACTAGCTAATTTAGAGGATTTTGCGCTAGTAAATGTAGATACTTTTAAAATTTCTCCAGAGGGGAAAAAAATCAAGATGTATAAAAGCAGGATCGCAGGAATAGAAATTAAAATCAAAGGTATTGAACCAGTTTTGAATTTGTATCCAAATAATCAATAATTACCTACTCAATCAAATAGATTGTAATTACTCTAATTCAAAAACTTTAGTGAAAATAGTTTAGTTATCATTAATGTAGTTTTATTTAGATCTTCTAGATTTCATTCAAAATTATTTCACACATAGTTTTAATCTGCATACGACTTTATCGGCAAAGAGTAAAAAAATAATAAATCCGTGTATACATAAAAAAGTGTTCTATGGTTTTAGAACAAGGTTGTTGTTTAAATTATCTTGCCCTAATGTATACTTGTGATTGATTACTGGCAGCTTCTTGTACTTGGTGCAGTATCTGGATTTACAATTTTCTTGGGTCTTCCACTTGCAATACTTCCGCATCTTAGTCCTAGACAAAAAGGATTTCTAAACGCATTTGCCCTTGGCATTTTGATTTTCTTAATAATAGATGTCTTTAGTCAATCATGGGAATATGCCTCGAATACAGCAAAAGATGCGTTTGCTGGCAAGGCATCATGGGGTGATGCAATTTTTGATTTCATGGCATTCTTTGGAGGGCTAGTGATTGGATTGTTAGGTCTAGCATTGTATGAAAGTAAAGCTATGACAAACAGATTTCCAGACATTTTATCACTTGAGAATATCAAAAAAGGGGACGAATATTTACACCAGTTATTCCATAAAACAAGTGCCTACAGACTGGCCATGATGATTGCAATCGGAATTGGCGCACATAATTTTAGTGAAGGCCTAGCGATAGGACAATCATATGTATCAGGGGAGATCGGGCTTGCAATACTTTTGATAATTGGATTTGGAGCACACAATACAACAGAGGGTTTTGGAATAGCAGGACCGTTAACCGGTCTGATAAAAAGGCCCTCAGCTAAATTTTTGTTTCTATTAGGCATAGTTGGTGGGGGGCCTACATTTATTGGAACAATTTTGGGGGGACTCTGGATTTCAAATCTTGCATTCATATTGTTCTTGTCAGCAGCTGGTGGAGCACTGATCTATGTATCATTACTCATGTACAAGGCAGGCAGAAAACAAACTACAAACACTGTTCTCATGATAGGAATTTTAATTGGCCTTTGTGCTGGCTTTCTTACTGATCTTATAGTCGACCTTGCAGGGGCATGACCAAAATTAAGATTTCACTAGAACAAACAATTGAGTTAGAACATTGGTTTAGACAATATAATAGGTATATAGATAAATTACAAAGTTAAATGTAGGTTAAATCTTGAAAATCGAATCTTTAAACAAATATGCGATTTCTTTATTAGTATTTACAATTTTAATTCTACCAAATTTGTCTGCATTTGCTGAAAAAAACTATCATTTAGAAGTAGATGGAAACTCTTTTGACATTAAATACGATTTTGATGGAGATGTAATTGCCATGGATGTTGATAAAGAATTAAATTCTGTATTAATTGGAACAGAAAATGTCAAAGATACCAATTTTCAAATCACATTTCCAGATGAATTTATTCGTGCAGACCACAACGAATTTGTAGTACTTGTAAATGGTTATGAAACAGAATACAAGGTGATCAGCGGTGCAGATACTGTTCTTACCTTTCTTGTTCCTGATCTTACAGAAGAAATCGAAATTATTGGAACGCATGTAGTTCCAGAATTTCCTTTAGGAGTAATTCTGGTATTTGGCTCAATATTTGGGATTATAATTGCAATACAAAAGTCTAAAAAATTTCAATTTAGGTAACAATTTTGTCTATTTGATTACTAGATTCTGCGTTCTTTATTTCTAATGCAATTCTTCTTCCCATGCTCATTGGAACGTTATACAGTAAAGTAGAGTATGGCGAACCTTCCATGTACATGTTGGTACCAGCAACTATTCTTGCTGAGAATTCAAATGCATTGAACTTTGCATCTGCGTCATAAACCCCTTCAATACAAAATGGACCGTTCATTCCTGGTGAAACAAATTTTTTGGAAGCCTCGACAAATCGTTCACCCATAGAATAAACTTCATCTAACAATGATTCACGTAACACTAAAGGACTATTTGCTATTACATTAAAGGATGGAACATCTTCAATTTCCATTTGTTGCTTAGATGGGATTCTTGCCAATCCTTCAATATCTGATTCATGTCTTTTATCGACTCCAAAAAATTCCAATTCTTCTTTTAATGGAGAATAAAAATATTGCAAATATGCCAAAACTCCTGAATGATATTCTTGAAGATATAGATCATTATCCCCTTTGATTATTCCTTGTGCAATAAGCTTATCACGTTTTTTATTATAATCAGATTCGCTAGTTGTAAGAAAGTATCCTTTTCCACCAGCTGCACCGTATCTTTTAGCAATGGTTAGTTTGGTAATTTCTTTAGGATTAGAAATTGATTTTGGTACATTCAGATTTGCTTCATGCATTAATTTTTCTTTTAGTTTTCTATCTGACTCCCATCGTAAAATCGATTTGTTACCAAAAACTGGAACTTTGAGAGATTCTATTTGTTCAGAGCTCATTTGGGCAACCAAAGTACCATGTGGAATTAAAATAGCATTATTTTTTTCCAAAATGGAGTTACATTTTTGTTCTAAAATTTCAAGAAATGAATCAACCAAAATTAATTCATCAATAAACCCAAATCTACGATAAAGTTTTTCACGTTTTTTTTCACAGATCAAAATTGATTTAAGACCTTCGTCTTTTGCCCCTTTTAGAACTTGAAGAGCACAGTGGGAACCCAAAGTAGCGATTGCAGTCAAATCTACACTATTTATTAAAAAATAACACTTTATGAATCATATAGGAACCATGAGTTGTTTTAGGATTGTTTTCTATTTTGAACACACTCTATGCTTGATCTAACAAATGCACTATCTGCATTGCAAAGGATTTTTACCATATTTGTAATGACAGAGGAAAAAAGTGTTTTAAAATAAATGCCACATTAGAATACGCAATGTTAAAAATGGCTCCAAAACGCCCACTCCTCTTGCGGCAGATCATTGATTGGGTAAATCTAAAACTAACTTGCCCATCATTACAATATTGAATATCAGATTATGAGTTCTCTCGGGTTTTGGAAACATAATCGAATACTTCATCAATCAAATCCATAGAAATTTCAGATTTTATTTCTTCAGGAATTGATTTTAAAATAAAATCAATCATGGATTGGTTTTCAGGCAAAGACTTCTTTTCAGTGTATAAAGAATAGGCAGCAATGGCGTTTGAAATTAGAGAGATTGCTTTTTCTTTATTTGATAAAACCATAGAAATTCTTTTGGGTTCAGACATAAAAATGATGAAAATTACCTAAGAGATTTTTCGATGTTGTATGTGGAACATGAACAGACATGGTTTTTATGCATTGATTGAATAAATCGGTTCATGCATCGATGCAATAAATGCCATCTGGAATTTCAGAAAAAAAGGACTCTAGAACAACATATCCAATATATCCATAAATCTGATTTTCCATCAGTTAAAAAGATCTTAATTTTAGGAGGAGGATTTGGTGGAGTAAATATTTTAAGAAATATTCAAAAAATGTTTCAAGATAAAGTAAATGTAGATATTAGTATTGTAAATCAGGAAAATTTCTTTCTTTTTACTCCAATGTTGCCAGAAGTAGCTTCAGGAATGATTCATCCACGTGATATTTCTTTCCCTATTCGAACCTTTTGTAAACGTGCTAAATTCTATCAAGCAGTTGTATCTTCAATTGACTTGGAACAAAAATTAGTTACAATAACTAGACTCTTTGATGGAAAAGTACATGCATTAGAATATGATTATCTTGTTCTTGCTCTGGGAAGCATAACAAACTTTTTTGGAAACAAAAATATCGAGAGATATTCTTTCACAATAAAAACAATTGAAGACGCAATAGGCATTAGAAATCATGCAATCAACATGCTTGAAAATGCGGGTCAAACTAGTGATCCTGACCTCCAACAAAAACTTATGACCTTTACAGTAGTCGGGGGAGGATTTGCTGGTGTTGAAACTATTGGAGAACTTAATCATCTTATCAGAGAATCAGCTTCACGCATGTATCCAAAGATTAACCGTGAAAAAATCAATATGATTTTAATTTCATCAAAAAATGGAATTTTACCAGAAGTGAGTGAAGATCTTAGTAAAAAAGCAATGAAATATTTGAAAAATCAAGGAGTGAAGATATTAACTAATACAAAAGCTATTGATGCTGATGAAGATTATGTATTATTAGATAATAATAAAAAAATCCCTTGTACTACTCTCATTTGGACTGGCGGGGTAACAGTTGATCCTGTTATTTCTGAATTAAAATGCGAACATGAAAAATCAGGAAAGGTCCAAGTAGACAAATTTTTACGATTAATCGGATATCCAAATGTATTTGCACTTGGAGACTGTGCTGAAATAATTGACGCTGCTACTGGTAAACCATATCCTCCTACAGCACAACATGCAATTCATCAGAGTCAAACTGTATCTCATAATCTCAACGTATTATTTACTGGTAAAGATAAAATGAATCAATTTTCATATCATAGTAAAGGCATGATGGCTACAATTGGCAAGAGAAATGCAATTGTGTCCATATTTGGATATAATTTACAAGGCATTATTCCATGGTTTATTTGGAGAACGTATTATGTACTTCAAATGCCATCATTAGGAAAAAAGATTAAGGTTATTTTAGATTGGACTGTTGACTCTTTCTTTAAACGAGATTTAACATCTTATGGACAAATAAAAAAGAAAAATTTGACCAAAGTGGATGTTAAAGACAAGGTGCCATCGCTCAAAGAATTATTATTTCCAGATCTGTAATAATAAAATTAGAAAAATGATTTAGAAAGTACCTGAATTATCATAATCATGGCTTCACTGAAAATATTACAAGTATAACAGATCTGATGATTCTCTCTTAACATGACATGAAAATCCATAACATAATCTAGTTTTATCCCTCATTTCTCTCGTGAAAACATCCCAAAACATAATTTTCAACATAATTTTTTAAGAGGAAGGATAGACAAAATTAAAGTTATGATAGAGACAGAACTGGGAAATTTACGTAGAACTCATTATTCAAAAGAACTGGATCCCTCAAAAGATGGGTCTGATGTTACTGTAATGGGCTGGGTTTTAAGTGTAAGAGGACATGGCAACATTTCGTTTGTTACAATCCGTGATAAATTAGGCGAAATTCAAATAGTAGCCAAGGCAGGGAATTGTCCGGAGGATATACGCGAAAAGATTTCAAAATTAAAGGAGCATTCATCAATTGGGATATCAGGCATGGTAAAATCTTCTGAAAAGGCACCAAATGGGGTAGAAATTATTCCAAAAAAGTTAAGAGTGTTTTCAGATGTAGAAAAAATTCCTCCTTTTGAACCCCAAGCAAAAACTGTAAAAAATATTGATACTAGGTTGGAGGTAAGGCCAATTGATCTTAGAAGAAAAGTTTTACAACATATATTTTTAGCACGTAGTCTTGTGTTAAAATCAATCCGAGATTATTTTTATCAAGAGGGTTTCATTGAAGTTAACACACCAAAAATAATTTCAACAGCTACCGAAGGCGGAGCTGCATTATTCCCAATTTTTTATTATAACAAAGAAGCATTTCTTGCACAAAGTCCACAGTTATACAAAGAACAACTTACAATGAGTTTTGAAAAAGTTTTTGAAATTGCGCCTATATTTCGTGCTGAACCTTCTCGTACAAACAGACATTTGGCAGAAGCTATTTCAATTGACTTCGAAGAAGCATTTGTTGATTACAGCGACGTAATGGATAGAATTGAAAAAATTATCAAAAAAGCTATTCAAACTGTAAATGATTATACCAAGGAAAATCCAGATTCTGAATTTATCGTTCCTAATTTGCCTGAATCAATTCCAAAATATTCTTACACAGAATTAGTTGAAAAAATGCAAAAAGTTGGATCTAACACAGAATGGGGAGATGATCTTTATCCATCAAATCTAAAAAAAATTGGCCTAGAGGGATTTTATTTTATCAAAGATTGGCCTACTGCGCCTAAACCATTTTACGTTAAGGTTAGCAAAGAAAATGCGAAGATTTCAGAATCATTTGACCTGATGTTTGGAGATTTAGAATTATCATCAGGTAGTACAAGAATTGAAAAAAAGAATGAACTCGCTGAGCGCATGAAAAACAAAGGAATGAAAGTTGATGCGTTTGAATATCACTTGGGAGCTTTTGATTATGGAGTTCCCCCACATGCAGGATGTGGAATAGGTCTTGAGAGACTCATGATGACCCTTACTGGAACTGAAAATATACGAGATACAACATTTTATCCAAGAGATGTTGATAGGTTAACACCTTAGGTGGAATAAATGGTATCAAAAGAAGAGATTGAGCATGTTGCAAAATTGATGAGAATTGAAATTGATGATCATGTGGTACACATTGATAGAATACAAAAAATGATTGCTTATTTTGACATTCTTGATAAGGCAAATGTAGAATCAGAGGAGCTAATAGTAAGGGAACAAACAATTGATGCTCTTAGAGAAGACAAGTACATTCCTTATGATGGGAAACTAATTGAAAACTTGAAAAATTACAAGGGGTCCTATATCAGGGCACCAAAGCTGATTTGATTTGAGTCTTGGGATATCTGCTCTAAAGTATATAGAGGAAATTAAAAACGGTAATCTAACTGCAGAAGAATTTATTTCTAAAACAATCGAAAGAATTCAAAAAGTTGATACAAAACTTCATGCATATCTATCAATAAATGAACAAGCCGTAGAGCAGGCAAGATCAATAGACAAAAAAATCAAAGCAATGGAAAATGTTGGGGCATGTATGGGAATGCCGATTTCTATTAAAGATAACATATGCGTTAAAGGGACAAAAACAACGTGTGCCTCAAAGATGCTAGAAGATTTTATTTCACCATATGATGCAACAGCAGTTTTAAAATTAAAAGCAGAAGACACTATAATTATAGGAAAAACAAATCTTGACGAGTTTGCAATGGGCTTTACAACAGAATTTAGTGCCTATGGTCCTAGCAAAAACCCATGGAATACTGAATATGTACCTGGTGGCTCTTCGGGTGGGAGTGCAGCAGCAGTCAGTGCGCTAGAATGCATTGCATCACTAGGCTCAGATACTGGAGGTTCAGTAAGAAATCCTGCTAGTTTTTGTTCGGCAGTAGGTTTGAAACCTACTTATGGTTTGATTAGCAGATATGGTCTAATTTCTTATTCTAACAGTATTGAGCAAATCGGTCCAATTACAAGAACCGTAGAAGATACTGCTTTTTTGCTTAACATTATTGCAGGAATAGATCCTCACGACAATACGACAATCAATAATCAAAATGAAAATTATCTAAATGATATAGATTCTGGAGTTGAAGGAAAAAAAATAGGAATAATTAAAGAAATGACACATGAAGGAGTTGATAAGCAAGTTTCAGCTGCAACAAATAAAGCTATTTCGAATTTTGAAGGACTAGGAGCAACTTTTGAGGAAATATCCCTTGATATGGTAGAATATTCAGTTGCAGCATACTATACTATTACAGCAACTGAGGCTGGAAGTAATCTTGCGCGTTATGATAATCTTCGTTATGGTTATGATTTTGATTCAGAGGGTTATGAGTTCAATTCATATCTTTCAAAAGCTAGAAAAAATTTTGGGCCTGAAGTCACTCGAAGAATGATTCTTGGAGGATTTGTAGCGTCTGCAGGCCATGCAGGAAAATATTTCCTAAAAGCAATGAAAGTAAAAAGTAAATTAACAGCACAGGTAAACGAAGCTCTAAAAAAAGTCGACATGCTAATATCTCCAACAGTACCAATTCTTCCATTTAGATTTGGAGAAAAAATAGATGATCCAGTTGCGCTTTTTTTGGTAGATATCAATACTGTGACTGCAAATCTAACAGAAAAACCCGCAATTTCGATACCATTTGAAATTTCGGGAGGTTTGCCAATTGGAATTCAATTATTAGGAAAGTCAATGCAAGATAAGATGCTTTTACAGGCCGCATATGCACTTCAAAATACAGTCAAACTTCCAGAGGTACCTATCTAAAATGACAAAAATAGGGTTAGAAATACATTGTCAACTTACAAATTTACAAAGTAAATTATTTTGCTCATGTAAAGCAAATTACCGAGAATTTTCTCCAAATGCAAACATTTGTCCTATTTGTGTCGGATTACCAGGTTCTCTTCCAATGTTAAATCAAAAAGCAGTTGAAAAAGCTACTATGATTTCAATGGCATTGAATTGTAAGATTCCAGAAAAAATTGCATTTTTTAGAAAAAATTATTTTTATCCTGATTTACCAAAAAACTTTCAAATTACACAATTTGATGCATACGGGCCAACAAGTATAGGTCATGATGGAAAAATTACAATTGAAGGCAAAGAAATTAGAATTAGACGAATTCAAATTGAAGAAGATCCTGGAAGATTAATCTACGAAGGTATGTCTGAAAAAACCCAAATCACCTTAGTTGATTACAATAGAGCAGGCACTCCGCTAGTAGAAATTGTTACAGAGCCTGATTTTGATAATCCTAAACAGGTAAGAGTATTTTTGAATATTCTAGTGGATTTATTAGAAAATCTTGGAGTATCAGACCCAACTCTTGAGGGTGCATTAAGAGCAGATGGTAATGTTTCAGTTGAAGGAGGAAATAAGATTGAAATTAAAAATGTGACGTCTTTTCATGATTTGGAAAAAGCAATTCACTTTGAAATTACTAGACAGCAAAGTCTCGTAGAACGCAATATTCCAATTATATCAGAAACAAGACAGTGGGACGATAGAAGAAAGATTACAGTTTCTGCAAGAAAAAAAGAAGAAGAACAGGATTATAGATATTTCCTTGAGGGAGATATACCATGGGTTAAACTTAACTCAGATCATTTTAAAAAATTGAAAGAAAAAATGCCTGAGAGTATTGCATCAAAAAGAGAGCGTTATGTTGAGAAATATGGCATAACAACCCAAGTAGCTGATGTACTTTCTTCTGACAAATATTATGCAGATTTATTTGAACAATCTCATGATGAAAAAAATGCCAAAGAAATAGCCAATATAATTACTACTGATTTAATGGGGTTTGTTGACACACGAGAAAAACGTGAAACTTCAAAACTCACTCATCAACACTTGACTGAATTAGCAAATTCTATTATGGATAATAAAATAACCAGAAATTCTGCAAAAACTGCCCTTCAAGAAATGGTTAGCACTGGAAAATCACTTATTGAAATAATTTCAGAACTAGATTTAGACAACGTTTCTAATGAATCTACAATATCTTCCATTATTGATGAGGTACTAAACGAAGAAGCCAATGCAGTCCAGGAGGTAAAAGAAAAACCAGAAACAGTAAACTTTTTTGTAGGTAAAGTAATGAAAAAGTCAAAGGGGAAGGCAGATCCTTCAATGACATTGAATATTTTGAAGAAAAAATTGGGCATTACCTAGTTTTTGTTATTACGTAAAATGAATAGTTATTTTTTAATTTAAAAACATGAGTAGGTACTTTTAATCATGATACAAAAGGGTAAGAGGAAACAAAAATTTGTGACTAAATTTGCGGTTAAACTAAACATTTGAACCTAGTCCGATCGCTTTGATAAAACGTAATTTGAATCAAAACAAATACTTTATAATTAAAAATTTGTAGAAATCAGTATTGATTAGAGCAGTAGTGGCAGATGATGATAAGGAAACAGTCAAGCTTTTCAGCGAATTACTACAAAGTAATGGCATTAAGGTCGTAGGAAAGGGATTCAATGGGCATGATGCGGTGTTTTTGTATCAGAAACTAAAACCAGACGTAGTTTATCTTGACGTAACCATGCCTGTTTTTGATGGAATTTATGCCTTGGAGAAAATAAGAGAATTAAATCTAGATGCGGTCATCATTATGTTGGCTGACAATATTACCCTAAATAATGAAATGGCTATGAATAGACTAAATCCATCTGCAGTAATTCACGAACCTATCGATATTAACGAAATAATAAAAAAAACTAATGAGTTATGTGCACCTACAACAGATTCTGAACAACATATGAGAAAGACAATGGTAACTTTGGCATTAAAAAATACCTTACTTCAATTAGGGACTCAAGAATTAGATAAAGTGACTGATATATTACATAAAGATTACAATTGTACTTTAGAAGATTGTTACGAGTATCCACAATATCTTAAACAGGTTTTGAAGGATTTGTTTGGCGAATCATATCAAGATTATATCTTAAACTCATTAACAGAAAATATGAAGGATATTATGTCACAAAAACAAATCAAAGAGTTTCTTCAAGAGTTAAGCGTATAACTTTCCAATATTGTAGAACATAAATCTATTTTTTTAATTTTTTAAGTTCTTCTGTTACCATAGGTATGAATGCACCTACATCAGAAACTACCCCAACAGCTTGCCATGTTCCTCTATCCATTAGTTTAGTTACTGTTGACTGATTAATATCGATTATTATTATTTTAACATCAGCTGGCAGCATATTCCCAGTTGCAATGGAGTGAAGCATTGTTGATGCCATAATGACCATCTTTGCATTTCTTAATACTTCTTTGTATTTTTGTTGTGCAACCACAACGTCAGTTATTACATCTGGAAGAGGCCCATCATCACGTATTGATCCAGCTAAGACATATGGAATATTTTTTCTAACACATTCATACATTATACCTTTTGACAACTGTTTATTTTTTACCATTTTTACTATAGAACCTGCTTTGAAAACTGAGTTTATTGTTTGCATATGATTTCTATACCCTCTTACAGCAAGTGTTCCATCATCAATATTCATTCCAAGAGAAGTTCCTAATGTAGAATATTCTATATCGTGTACAGCTAATGCATTGCCAGCAAGTAATGCATTAATGAAACCAAGCCTAATCATTGTGGCTACAGAGTCTGCAGCACCAGTATGCACTATTGCTGGTCCACCAACAAGAACAATTTTCCCACCTAATTTTCTTGTTTTGTAGATATCTTCTGCAACTTTTTTTGCAATATGTTGAGTAGGCCTTTCACTTGAGCTACTTCCACCCATAAACTGAAATACATTCATACCCTCACGTGGTCTTTTTGGAGGAATGATTCTGACTCCTTCTTCTCCAACAACAATTTTGTCACCTTTTTTAACATCGCGAATTGGAGTACACTTTGCTTTGTTTGATTTTACTACGATGCATTTATCCATCATCATATTATCTACATTAACCCAATTGCCTTGAAGAAAAATCAGAGTGTGGTTATTTGTAGTACTGTAAAAATTATCAGGTATTACATTATTTTTAGAAGCAGGCTTCAAATTAACCTCTTTTTGAATTTTTGCAGTTGCGCCTTCTCTGTAAACTAGTTCAAGGATTCTTTCAAGATGGTTTTGGTTTTTTCCCTGTATTCGAAGTTCGGCGTAGCTTTCGTCTTTTTTCTTTTTTCCAATTTGTATTTTTAGTACCTCAAATTCTCCTCCAAGATCCATTACTCCATCAAAAATCTTCGTTAGAATCAAGGAATCTATAAGATGTCCTCTAACCTCTATTTCACGAGAAAATTTAGCCATTGATCATATCACACCGGTAGAGATACTTTACCTTTGTATTCAGGAATATTGTCATCTTTGAGCATTTTTTCTATGTTTTCTTTCTGCTCCTTAGAAAGCCCTTGCACTATTGCCTTTGAAATCCCATTTTTATCACATAGAGTAAGAATGTAGCCACTGGTGTCAGTCAACACAAAACCAGAAGATTCGTCAACAAAGGCATAGAGGTTTTCCTCACCAACTGGCTCCCATACATTTGTTTTATTATCAAGCAAAGCCAATGCAGGCATTGCTTTGTTATCAGCTAATTTGTTAAGATATTCTCTTGCAACCTGAACTCTTTTTTGACCCATTCTAAGTGCAGCAAAGTATTGCATGTAGGATTAAAATATGTTTAAGAATTTAAGGAAATCTGAATAATCAAATATGAAATCTAAATCCAAAGACGATAATATGGCTTATTGTAATAAACACAAAAGAGATTACCCAATGACATTGGGGTGTCCTCAATGTAAGAACGAATCTGAATAGAATCATTTTACCTTTGTTTTTCCCTCTTAGAATGTTATTATCTGCCAAGTTTAATATTGTAATTCAGAGGCTTCATTACTATAGTACAGTGTTATTTTTCAAGTAAGAACATGAAAAACCCATTTGCAATACCTTTCTCCATGTCTGCAAAAATCATCCAAGATGCTAGCTGATGAGAGTTTGATTATGAAAAATGAAAATACGTGGCAATTCTTAATTTCTAGTTTAATTCAGAAAAAACAGGAATTAAGAAAATTAGATAGACTATGAAAGCATTATATAAAAAAGAAACATTACAAGATCCAGAATCTGAAAATAGTACATATTCAAGTTATACATTAAAACGTAATACAGAATTTTGTTGTGAAAAATTCAAAAA
>Ga0334722_10000582_pt1 | contig 52290 bp, 43 predicted proteins | sample C3_bottom_MG_FD_207210 | JGI IMG/M metagenome (GOLD analysis project Ga0334722, IMG submission 207210) | Sediment microbial communities from Yellowstone Lake, YNP, Wyoming, USA - C3_bottom | ecosystem: Environmental > Aquatic > Freshwater > Lake > Sediment | place: USA: Wyoming | collected...
AGAGGATGTCGCGCTCCCGCGCCCCGACCGCCATCCGGATCCCGATCTCCCGCGTCCGCTCCGTCACCGACACGAGCATGATGTTCATGATCCCGATGCCGCCGACCAGCAGCGAGACGGAGGCGATTCCGCCCAGCAGCAGGCTCATGATCCGCGTTGCGGACTCGGCCAGGGCCAGCATCTCGGAGAGGTTCCGTACCGAGAAATCGTCGGTCCCCCCCTGCCCGATCCTGTGGCGCTGGTGCAGCAGTTCGGTCACCTGCCGCTCGGCCTCCTTGACGCGGTCGCCGTCGACCGCCTGCACCATGATGACGCCCACCGCCCCCACGTGCGCGCTGCCGGACAGTTTCTTCTGCATCGTCGTGATGGGGAGGACCACCACGTCGTCCTGGTCCTGGCCCTGCGGCGATTGACCCTTCCGGTCGAGGATGCCGACCACCGTGAAGGGAGACCGCTTGATCCGCACGATCTTTCCCACCGGGTCCTCGGTGCCGAACAGGTAGTCGGACACCGTCTGTCCGAGCAGGCAGACTTTCGACGCCGCCTCCGTCTCCTGGGAGGTGAAGTTCCTTCCCGACACGACCCTCCATTCGCGCATATCCAGGTATTCCGGGACGGCTCCCTGGAGGATCGTGCTCCAGTTCTGGTTCCCGTAGACGACCGGTCCGCTGGATCGCATGGTGGGAGAGGCCGCCCGCACCGAGGAAAGCTCCTTCCCGATCGCACGCGCGTCGGTCATCGTCAGCGTGGGCGCGCCTCCGAACCCGGACCGCAACCCTCCCGACGTGGTGCTCCCCGGAATCACGAGAAGCAGGTTCGATCCGACGGAAGCGATCTGGGCGGAGATCCGCCGGTTCGCTCCCTCGCCGATCGCCACCATGATGATGACCGCCGCCACGCCGATGATCATCCCCAGCATCGTGAGGATGGAGCGCATCTTGTTCGCGCGCAGCGAGCGGAAGGCGACCTTTCCCGCGGAATAGAGGTTCATCCCGCGCTCGCCTCGACGGCCGCCGGTCGCCGCCGCTCGGAGACGGCCCGATCCTCGACGATCCTGCCGTCGAGGAACCGGATCACCCGCTTCGCGAAGAGGGCGATGTCCGGCTCGTGGGTCACCAGCACCATGGTGATCCCCCGTTCGTCGTTCAGCCGCTGGAAGATCCCCAGGATCTCTTCGCTGGTGGAGGAGTCGAGGTTTCCGGTGGGCTCGTCCGCGAGGATCAGCGCGGGGGTGTTGACGATCGCGCGGGCGATCGCCACGCGCTGCTGCTGGCCGCCGGACAGCTGCGACGGGAGATGGTGCGCCCGATCGGCCAGCCCGACGGAGGAGAGGGCCGAGAGCGCGCGTTCGCGCCGGTCGGATGCGGACGTGCCGTCGTAGATCATCGGCAGCTCGACGTTCTCCCTCGCGGAGAGGCGGGAGAGGAGGTTGAACCCCTGGAAGACGAAGCCGATCCGGCTCCGGCGGAGGATCGCGCGGCCGTCACGGGAAAGTCCTCCAACCTCCTCGCCGTTCAGGCGGTACTTCCCCGACGTCGGGCGGTCCAGGCATCCGAGGATGTTCATCAAGGTCGATTTCCCCGATCCCGAGGGTCCCATCACCGCGAGGAATTCCCCCGCGGAGATCGACAGGTCCACCCCCTTCAACGCCTCCACGAGCACGTCTCCCAGCCGGTACGTCTTGACGAGGCCGGTGACCTCGATCGCCGCGACGCCCACAGTTATCGGAACCCTCCCATGCCCATCCCCGGCGGTGAGGCGCTTCCACCGTTCTTCTTCCCCTGCGACTCCCCGGTCACCAGGAGAACTCCTTCCTTCAAGTTCCCCTCCTCGAGCACGGTGAACGTCCCGTTGGAAACCCCGGTCTTGATCCGGACCGGTTCGGGCTTTCCGTCTTTCCCCAGGAGGTAGACGCGCTGCCCGCCCGCCTCTTTCGCTTTCCCGTTTCCCGTGCGCTTCCCGGCGCTTTCGGCCTCGGTTCCTTTCGCCGTCGGGCGGTACCGGAGCGCGGCGTTGGGGATCTTGAGGACGTCCCCGAATTTCTTCACCACGATCGAAACGTTCGCCGTCATCCCGGGCTTGAGGAGCATTTCCCGGTTGTCGACCCGGACGACCACGTTGTACGTGACCACGTTCTGCGTCACGATCGGGGAGTTGCGGACCTGCGCCACCTCCCCCGTGAACGTCTTTTCGGGCCACGCGTCCACCGTGAACGTCACGGTCTGGCCGAGGGCCGCCCTGCCGATGTCTGATTCGTCCACGTTCGTGTCGACCTGCATCTTCGTCAGGTCCTGCGCGATGGAGAACAGGGTCGGCGTCTGAAAGGAGGCCGCCACCGTCTGTCCCACGTCGACGTTGCGGGAGATGACGATCCCGTCCACGGGGGAGCGGATCGTGGCGTATTCGAGGTTCGTCTCCGCGACCCGCAGCGCCCCCTCGGCCTGTTGCAGGGCCGCCTCGGCACTCCTCTTCTGAGCCAGCGCCTGCTCCCAGGCGGTCTGCGAGGAGTCGACGTCCGACTGGGCGACGAACCCGTCCTTGACGAGCTCCCGGTTCCGGCGGTTCGTCCGCTCCGTGTCGATCACGCCGACCTGCGCCCGTTCGAGGGCCGCCTTCGCGTTGTCGACGCTGCCGCGCGCCTGGACGACCGCCGCCTCGAGCAGCCGGGGGTCGATCAGGGCGATGATCTGCCCCTTGCGCACGCGCGAATTGAAATCGACGAAGATCTGCTGGATCGTCCCCGAGACCTGGCTCCCCACCGATACGGTCGTGACGGCGTTGATGCTCCCCGTGGCGGCGATGGCGTCGACGATCTCCCCCTTTTCCACCTTCGAGGTCCGGTACGGGGCGACGCCGTTGTCCTTCCTGAAGTACATGTATCCGCCGAAGGCGACGACGGCCGCCAGGACGATCCCGGTCACGATTTTTTTCATGGGGTTTCCTTCCGCGCTCCCGATGCGATGGTATATCCGTCGATCCGCACGCCGTGCCGGTCGAGCAGTTCGCCGGTGCTCTTCCACAGGCTGGTCAACGCCGATTGGAAATCGGTGCGCGCGCCGGAGAGGTTTTCCCGCGCCTGGGTCAGGTTCGCCTCGGAGTCGAGGACGTCCTTGGTCGTGGAAAGCCCGAGCTTCCCTCTCTTGAGGAACGAAGCGAGGCGGGTTTCCGCCACGGAAACTCCCTTGCGGGCCACTTCATCCTGCTTCCTTCGCGTTTCGAGCGCCCGCAGGGCGGTCCGGATCTCGAGACCCACCGCCTCCTCGAGGACGGCGATTCCCACCCGCGCCTGGCTCGTCTTCAGGCGCGCGGCGGCGACGTCGGCCCGCGCGGCGCTGTTTCCCAGTGGAACGGAGAAGCGCAGACCGACCGTCCAATTCGGGTTCTTCCCGGCTCGCATGTCGTCGAACGCGTTCCCGTACTCCGTCGCGATCCCCGTGACTCCCGCGCTCCCCTCGAACGAGAGGGCGGGAAGGACGAGGTTGCGGGAGACCTCTTCGTTGAACTCCGCCGTACGCAGCGAAGTGCGGGCTTTCGTAACGTCGGGGCGGCGTCGCAGGGCGACCTCGATGGCCTCCTCCTCCGACGGATCCGGGACGTCCGTCCAGGGGGTGTCGGGGAGCTCGACGGTCGTTACGGGGGGCAGGTGCAGGGTGAGCCGAAGCTGATCGGCCGCGTCCCGTTCCGCCAGTTCCGTGTCGAGGAGGTCCTTCTCCCTCTGGAGCACTCCCAGCTCGGAGTCCTGAAGCTCGAAGGCGGCGAGCACCCCGGCTTTCACTCGCGCCGTGTTCTCCTCGTGGACGCGTCGGGCGACCCCGAGGGACGCCTTCCGCGTCGCGAGGCTCTCCCTCGCCTTGGCCAGCGTGAGGAACCGGTTCCTCGCCTCGGCGGCCGTGTCGAGCGCCTTCTGGTTCCATCCGGCCAGGGACAGCTCCATCGCGTCGTCCGCCGTCGTGATGCCCCGCTCCGTGACTTTCTTCCCCAATCCCTGGAGAAGCGGCTGGGAGAAGGAAAGGGTCAGATTCGGCTGGGTGTAGCGGGTGGTCGGCACGCCGGGGCTGTTCTTGAAGCCGAGATTGTCCTTGAACCAGAGATTGGTGAACGAGGCCGATGCCGTGGCCCCCGAAGAGAGCAGTTGCGAGATCGATGAGTCGAAGTCGAATAGGCGCCGTTGGTCGACTAGTGAAGATTCCGGGCCCGCCTGGAGGTTCGACCCCTTGTGGTCCAGAAGGGAGGTGAAGCGGGGGTCGTAGATCGACCGGGCCCGGCGGATGTCCGTCGCGGCGATGGCGGGGTTGAACGTTTCCACCTGGAGGCCGAGGTTCCGCTCCACCGCGATCCGGACGGCGTCGTCGACGGAAAGCAGGGTCGGTTCGGCGATCGCGGGACCGGGAAACGCAAGGGCCCCGAGGGAGAGCTGCACCAGGAAGAGAGCAATCGTTTTTCTCATTCGTTTTCCCTCTGATAACCCGAAATCACGTAGAATGTTCCTTCCGAAAACCAAACCGGGAGGTTGCGATGCGAAAATTGCTCGGGATCGCGGGGATCGTTCTCCTCTGCTCCGGGGTCGCCTTTGGCGCCGGGACCACCCGCAAAGGAGGCAATCCCATGGTGATCCTCGAAACAAGCCTCGGTGTGATCAAGGTCGAATTGTACCCCGACAAGGCGCCCATTACCGTGAAGAACTTCCTCGCCTACGTCAAGGAGGGCCATTACGACGGGTTGATCTTCCACCGCGTGATCCGGGATTTCATGGTCCAGGGCGGGGGGTTCACGAAGGAGATGAAGGAGCGCGGATCGAAGCACCCGCCGATCAAGAACGAGGCGGACAACGGGTTGAAGAACGACCGCGGCACGCTCGCGATGGCCCGGACCTCGGTCGTCGACTCCGCGACGGCGCAATTCTTCATCAACGTGGTGAACAACGACTTCCTCAACCACCGGGCGAAGACCCCGCAAGGGTACGGCTACGCCGTGTTCGGAAAGGTCACGGAGGGGATGGACGTCGTCGACAAGATCCGCGCCGTGCCCACCGGGAACTCCGGCATGTCCCAGGACGTCCCCGCGCAGCCTGTCACCATCACCAAGGCGACGGTCGTTCAGGAGTAGGTGGATTTCTCCGGGGCCGACCGGCCCCGGAGGAAATTCCCCTAAGGAACGTGCAGATACCCGTCCTTGTCCTTCGACGCGGCGGCCGGGAGCGGTTCCGGCTTGACGAGCATCACCGTGCGCGATGTGGCGTGGAAGACGCGTTCGGCGACGCTCCCCATCAGCATGCGCCCCAACCCTCCACGGCCGTGCGTACTCATGACGATCAGGTCGACCTCCTCCCGCGTGGCCACGTGAAGGATCGCGTCGCCGGGGGAGCGCTCGTCCAGGATCGTGCGGACGCGCATCCCCGCCTCGCGCAGAGGCGCGGCGATCCCGTCGAGGTAGCGGGCGGCCTCCTTCTTCGCTTCGTCGAGCCACTTTCCGTCGGGGGCGAGTACGGCCTCGGGGACGACGGGCAGGGGGAAGTTGACGGCCTGCAACAGGAGGATTTCGGCCCGGGACCCGCGGGCGATCTCCTGCGCGTGCCGGATCGCCCGCTCCGCGAGGGCGGAACCGTCCAGCGGAACCAGGATCTTCTCGTACATGGCGGAACCCCCCTTTCCGGTCTTTGCGCTTCGGCGGCGGCACCGTACGGCTTGACGGGCCGACGCCGGTCTTTGGATACAGTATACACTTTGCGATGCTGACCTTCCAGTCCCTCGAAGTTCCTCAAGGAGCGTCCGGGACCCGTCTCGACCGGTTCCTGCGGGACCGGTTCCCGGAGGTTCCTTCCCGCAGCGTACGGTTCGCCATCGAGGGCGGGGCGGTCCGGGTCGGCGGCGCCGCCTCGCCCAAGGGGCGCATCCTCCGCGAAGGGGAGATCGTCACCGTGGCGTCCCTTGCGGAGGGATCGGACTGGCTTCCCGTCCCGTCCGATCTTCCCGGGGCGTCCGTCGCCTACGAAGACTCCCACGTCGCCGTCCTGTGCAAGCCGCAGGACGCCCACACCGAGCCCCAACGGCCGCTGGAGCCGGGGACGCTTGCGGGCTACCTGAGGAAGCTTCACCCGGAAGTGGCGGAAATCGCCCCGGCCCCGGGCCTCACGCTGCTCACGCGCCTCGATTTCGCCACCAGCGGGGCGGTTCCGGCGGCGCTGACGGCGCAGGCCTGGACGTTTCTGCGGCACGAGCGGGAGATGGGGGCCATCGGGAAGCGGTATCTTTGCCTTGTGGAGGGGGATGTGCCGGAGCCGATCCCGATCGACTATACGATCGATTCGACCGGGGGAGGGACCGTCCGGGTGCGGAAGGAATCGGCGGACCCGGACCCGTGCCGCTGGACCTGGATCGAGCCGGTGCGGAGCGCGGGGACCGGCCGCACCCTGGTCCGGGCGACGATCTCCCGGGGCAAGCGGCACCAGATCCGGGCGCATCTCGCCGCCGCCGGCCATCCGATCGTAGGAGACCGCCGGTACGCCGCCGTCCCGCCGGAGGGGCCGGGAAAGGCGCGACTGATGCTGCACGCGGAGGAGGTGACGTTCCGGCACCCCGCGACGGGGGAGCCGTTCCGGGTCGTCTGCCCGCCCGGGCCCGAGTTTTTGGCCCCCGACGGGGCGTAGGGCAGCCCGAAGTCCGGATCCGCTACGGTTCCGTGGCGGGGGAGAGGCGCGACTCGAGCGCCTTCAGGTGCGCCCGGTCGCCGGGGAGCTCGTCCTTGTACTTCCGGTACAGCTCGAGGTCCGAGGGGGAGACGAGGCGGTTCCGGTACGGGTTGGTCGCGAGGGACTGCCTCTCGTCCACGCCGCGAATGAACCGTTCCTTCGCGTCGATCTTCGCTCGGAGCTTCTCGGCCAGCGTGGCGTCATCGTCCTGCGTACGCTCCGGGCGATCGAGTGTCTCGCCGTTCGACGGTCCCGGGGCAAAGGACGGTCCCGGCGGGGAGGAGGGGGCGCCCGTCGTGGAAAGGGACGGCTGCTCCTCCACGGGCGGCGTTTTCAGGATCTCGAGGGACTTCCCCCTGTATTTTGCCGGGATGGTCGATGGGTCGTCGGTGAAGTGGATCACGGCGCTTTCGTCCTCCCACCGGTAGATGTCGGCGGAGGCGGTCGGGACGAGGAGCGCGGAGAAGGCGAGGATTCCCAGGAACAACAAGAGGGGCAGGATCTCCGGTCCCGAAGGACGTTTCTTCCGCTTCATGATCTGATAGTACAATGAATGATCCTGCACGAGCAACGGAAGGGGTGGAGATTGGGCGGCGACGCGGCGGTGAAGGCGTGCATCCTCCTGTTCCTCGCCATCTTCTCGTGGCCCTTCCTCGGCCTCCTCGACCTTCCCGCGACGTTCCTCGGCGTCCCGTCGTTTCCCGCCGCGGTCTTCCTCATCTGGGCGGTCCTCGTGTACGCCCTCTCCGCCGCCAGCCGCCGGGCGGGGGAGTAGGCGTTGATGCCGGGGCCGCTGTTCGAGGGGAGCTTCGTCCTTGCCGTCGTGACGGGGTACCTGCTCCTGCTGTTCGGGATCGGGTACCTCGGGGAGCGGAAGTTCGACGCCCTGCGCGCCCGCGGGCTCGACCGGTACGTCTACGTATTTTCCGCGGGGGTCTACTGCACCTCCTGGACGTTCTACGGCTGCATCGGGAACGCGGCGCAGACCGGCCCTTCCTTCCTCGCCCTCTTCATCGGCCCCTCGGTCTTCGCCCTGTCGTGGTGGACGGTGTTGCGGAAACTGGTCCGGTTCTGCCGCACCCACAACGTGACGTCGGTCCCCGACCTCCTGAGCGTGCGGTACGGCGGGACGCCGTGGCTGGGGGCCCTCGCGACCCTCTTCCTCGTGATCGGCAGCGTGCCGTACATCTCCCTGCAGCTGCGCGCCGTCGCCATCTCCTACGACACGATCGCGGGCTCCCCCGGGGGCGGCCTGGCCGCCGCGGTCGACCCGATGCTCCTCGTCGCCCTGTTCCTCGCCGCGTTCGCCCTCTTCTTCGGCGGGCGATACCTCGACTTCACCCGGCCGCAGGGAGGCGTCCTCACGGCGGTGGCGACCGAATCCGCGATCAAGCTCGTGATCCTCCTCGCGGCGGGAGCGTTCGTCTGCTACGGGGTGTTCGACGGGATGGGGGAGATCTACACCCGGGTCCTGGCCCACCCGGAATGGAAGAAGCTGACGGGGCTGTCGGACCCTGCGGGGAACGGCTACGCCCGGTGGACGGCCTATTTCGCGATCGCCGTGATCGACGTCTTCCTGCTGCCGCGCCAGTTCCACGTGTTCGTCGTGCAGAACGGCGACGAGTCGCACATCAAGACGGCGATGTGGATGTTCCCGTTGTACCTGCTCCTCATCAACCTCTTCATCATCCCGATCGCGTTCGGGGGGCTGCTCCTGGGCCTTCCCGCCGCCGCGGGCGACAAGTTCATCCTCGCCATCCCGATGCTCGCGGGGAACCGGGCGATGAGCCTGCTCGTCTTCCTCGGCGGATTTTCCGCCGCCACGGCGATGGTCGTCGTCTCCTCGGTGGCGCTGGGAAAGATGGTGGCGAACAACCTGGTCATCCCGGGGATCCTGTGGGCCCGGAAGGGGTTCCACGGCTACGGGTACCTGCTCGCCGCCACGCGCGCCTCGATGCTCGCCGTCATCCTCCTCGGGTATCTTTACGCCCGCCTGATGTCGTACAACGCGGCGCTGATGGAGATCGGCATCATCTCCTTCGTGGCCGTCGCGCAGTTCGGCCCCGCGGTCTTCGGGGGACTGTATTGGAAGGGGGGAACCGCAGGCGGGGCGGTCCTCGGCATCTGCGCCGGGTTCGCCGCCTGGTTCTACACCATGATCCTCCCCGCGGCGGTGAAAGCCGGCTTCCTCGATCCGGCGATCCTCGCGGATGGGCCCCTCGGCATCGCGCTTCTTCGGCCCACGGACTTTCTGGGCGCCGGGATCGGCGACACGGTCGGGAACGCCGTCTTCTGGTCCCTCTTCCTGAACCTGATCGGGTTCGTCGCCGGTTCCCTGCTCGTCGTGCCGCGCCTCGGAAGGGTGCGGGACGAGGGCCGGCGATCCGATGCGCCGGAGATCGGCCAGCGCAACGGAGCGCCGGACGGGGGCGCGCACTACCCGTCCCTCGAGGACATCGAGGCGGTGGTGACCCGGTACGCCGGCCGGGAGAAGGAGAGGGAGGTCGGCGAGGTAGTCCGCGAGATCCGCGAGATCAAGAGCCGGGGGGAGACCCGCGAGGCGGTCATCCGCCAGATGGAGCTGCCGGTGCGCCTCGAACGGATCCTCACCGGTTCCATCGGGGCGATCGCGGCACGCAACGTCCTGCGGGACATGCTCCCCATCGCCCTGGCCGACGCGAAGACGCTGGTCGCGTCGTTCCGGGAGATGGAAAAGGACCTGGCGACTACGCGCGAGACGGTCTCCCACAAGGAGGAGGAGATCCTCGCCCGCGAGCGCCTGTTGGCGAGCGTCGTGCACAGCATCGACGACGGGATCGTGGCGTTCGACGCGAAGGGAAGGATCACCGCGGTGAACGAGGGGTCGTGCCGCTTGTTTCGGCGGACGGAAAGCGCCATGATCGGGGGGGATTTCCAGCTCCTCATCCGGGACACCCCGTACCGGGAGAAACAGCGGATCGTCGCGCGGGCAACCTATCGGAACGGGCACTGGCGCGGCGAAGTGGACATCGTGCGCGGCGACGGCACGCACGCTCCGGGGCTCGTCTCCACCGCGCGGATCACCGACAAGGGGGGGGGCGCGGCCGGTTTCGTCGCCTCGTTCAAGGACCTGACCGAACTGAAGGCGATGCAGCACAAGATGATCCAGAGCGAGAAGCTGGCCTCCCTCGGGCAGATGGCGGCCGGGGTCGCACACGAGATCCGCACCCCGCTGGGATCGATCAAGATGAGCACGCGGCTGCTCGGGGACGGGGACGGCGGAGCCGACGCGGCGGAGGTGATCGGCACGATCCGGGAGGCGGTCTCCTCGATGGAGGTGATCGTCAACGAGCTGCTCGAATACACCCGCGAGATCGCGCTGCATCTCGATGAATACGACCTCGTCAAGATCACCCGCTCGGCGATCTTCGGGATGGAGGAAGAGGCCGGACGCAGGGGGGTCTCGGTGACCGTCTCGGCGCCCCCGGGTCCGTGCACGGCCCTGGTCGACGGGATCCGCGTGAAGCAGGTGCTGACGAACGTCGTGAAAAACGCGGTCGAAGCGGCCCCGGACCGGGACGGAAAAGTACTCGTCACCCTTTCGGAGCGGGACGGCGGCGTCCGGATCACCGTGGAGGACAACGGCTACGGGATGACCCGCGAGGAGCTGGGGAAAGTCTTCCAGCCGTTCTACACGAACAAGGCGCAGGGGGTGGGGCTTGGGATGCCGATCGTGAAGCGCCTGGTGGAACTGCACGGCGGCGAGGTGCGGATCGACTCCGGGGCCGGCAGGGGGACGACGGTCTCCGTGGATCTGCCGCGGTATCCGTTCGCCGGCACGGGAGGGGGGGAATGAAGCGGAAAATCCTCCTGGTGGACGACGAGGAGATCTTCCTCCGCCCGCTCTCGCGCACCATCGTCGCCGCCGGGTTTCTCGTCGACACGGCGGGAACGGCCGCCGAGGCGCGGGAGAAGCTGAAAAACGGCGAGGTCGACCTCGTCATCAGCGACGTCCGGATGCCCGGGATGGACGGGATCGCCTTCACCCGCGCGCTGCGGGAGGAGTTCGGCGACCTCCCCGTGATCCTGATGACCGCCTACGGCAGCATCCGGACCGCCGTCGACGCGATGAAGGCCGGGGCGCAGGATTACCTGCTGAAACCGTTCGAGCCGGACGAGATCCTCCTCCACATCCACAGGATCCTGGAGATCCAGGACCTGCGGGCCGCGGACCGGTTCCGGACGGCGCGCAACCAGGAGACGTTCGACCTGCGCAAGACGCTCGTCTTCGAGAGTCCCGCGATGCGGCGGCTCCAGCGGGAGATGACGGGCGTGCTGCCGCTGGACACCACGATCCTCCTGACCGGCGAGACGGGGACGGGGAAACAGCTGATCGCCCGGGCGATCCACTACAACGGCCCCCGGCGGGACGGGCCGCTGATCGAGGTCAACTGCGCCGCCATTCCCGAGACGCTTTTCGAGACGGAGCTGTTCGGCCACGCCCGCGGCGCGTTCACGGGTGCCGTCGCCGACCGGAAGGGAATGTTCCAGCTCGCCCACGGCGGGACGCTCTTCCTCGACGAGATCGGCGAGATGCCGCTCTCGCTGCAGCCGAAGCTGCTCACGGCGATCCAGGAGAAAAAATTCCTGCGCGTCGGAGGTGCCCGGCAGATCGACGTCGACGTGCGGATCATCGCCGCCACGAACAAGTCCCTCGAGGAGGAGGTCGCCGGGGGACGCTTCCGCAAGGACCTCTTCTTCCGTCTCTCGGTCTTTCCGATCCGCGTTCCCTCGCTGCGGGAACGGGCCGAAGACCTCCCGGTCCTTGCGGATTTCTTCCTTCGTCGGTTCGCCCGCAAATGCGGCAAGGAGATCGGTCCCCTGTCGGCGGACGACCTTTCCGCGCTTCGCGCGTACGATTGGCCGGGGAACGTGCGGGAACTGGAGAATTTCATCGAGCGCGCCGTCATCCGGGCGGCGGGGGAGCGGGCCGAGATCGCGGCGACGCTGGGTGGATCGACCCTGGAGCCGACCGACGAGGGGGATGAGACGCCCTTCCACCCGGAACTCCCGTTCCGCGACGCGAAGGAGCGCGTGGTATCCGCGTTCGAGAAGCGGTATATCGAGGACGTCCTGCGTCGCGCCGAGGGAAAGTTGACCGAAGCCGCCCGCCTCGCCGGGATGGACAATAAAAACTTTTCGGAGAAGATGAAACGCCACGGCGTCACCCTCGACGCGTTTAAAACGTACCCTCCCGCCTGATTACAATTACGTAATAAGCCTTTCCAAGTTGGTAGAACACGCCGATTCTCCTTCCTTCAGTAGCTGTTTTCGATAAGGAATAAACGCTTATATTACAATAGGATATATCCTACAAGTTCGTTGGCCCGTACGCCCATCCCCCCGGCACGCAAGTTGATATGTATGAACGTGACGGTTCCTGAAGAACCCGAAGATGCGGGGCCGGGGAGGCAGTACGATGAAGCCGCACACAGCGATGAGAATGCTCCTTGGAGGGTTCGCCGCGATGGTTCTCCTTGCCGGGTGCGGGGGCGGAGGGGAGACTCCCCAAAGTCAGGGACCGGCGCCGTCGGGCCCCGTTACCGTGCTGGCATGGTCGCCTCCGTTGACTTATAACGACAACGCGGTCCTGGATCCGGAGCGGGATCTCGATTATTACGAGATCTACGTCCGGCACGATCCGAACTTCACCGACAGCGACCTGCCGATGATCCAGGTCGCGGCCGTGGCGGCCACCCTTTCCCCGGACGGGCATACCGTCGTAAGGGCACCGGTCACGGAGTTCACCCTCGATCTGATCCCGTCGTTGCCGGCCGGCAACCAACTGTACGTATCGATGAGGGCGGTGGGGGTCGATCGGCAGAAATCCGCGTTCATGGCTCCGCTCACGTGGGACCGCTCGTAAGCAGCGAGATCGGTGACCATGAATAAAACAGCGAAGTATCTCCTCTGGATCGGAATTCTGGCGGCGCTCGCAGTCCCCGCGTTCGCGGAAACGCGAACGATCTCGTGGGATCCGGTCACCACCTACACGGACAACACGGCGATCGAGGCCGGGAAAACGGTCAGTTACACGGCGTACTGGACCACGGATCCCGGGCTCGGATCCCTCCGCATCCTCGGCGCATCCCTCGCGACGACCTCCACGACGTTCGATCCCGATATCCAGGGGATGACCCGCGGCGGGACCGTCTACTTCACCGCGAAGGCCGTTCTGAGCACCGGGGAAGAGTCGGCGCTCTCCCCGGCGTACGCGTGGGTCGTTCCCCTGGTCACGCCGCCCCCTGCGGTGTTGACCAGCATCGCGGTGAGCGGCCCGTCGTCGGTGAACGAAGGGACCACAGGGACGTACACGGCGACGGGGACGTGGGACAACGGTACGACGGCGGCGATCACCCCGACGTGGAGCGATAATTCGACCTACGCCACGATCAGCGCGGGCGGCGTCCTGACGGCATCGACGGTGACGTCGAACCAATCGGTGACGGTGACGGCGGCCTACGGCGGCCGGACCGGTACGATGAGCGTGACGATCATCAACGTGCCTGCGGTGTTGACTAGCGTCGCGGTGAGCGGCCCGTCGTCGGTGAACGAAGGGACCACAGGGACGTACACGGCGACGGGTACGTGGGACAACGGTACGACGGCGGCGGTCACCCCGACGTGGAGCGTCAGCACCTCGTATGCGACGATCAGTGCGGGCGGCGTCCTGACGGCCTCGACGGTGACGTCGAACCAGTCGGTGACGGTGACGGCGACGTACACGAGCGGCGGCGTGACGAAGACGGCGTCGCAGGGCGTGACCATCGTCAACGTGGCGAACGTTCTTACAAGCATCGCGGTGAGCGGGCCGTCGTCGGTGAATGAGGGCGGTACCGGGACGTACACGGCGACGGGTACGTGGGACAACGGTACGACGGCGGCGGTCACCCCGACGTGGAGCGTCAGCACCTCGTATGCGACGATCAGTGCGGGCGGCGTCCTCACGGCGTCGACGGTGACGGCGAACCAGTCGGTGACGGTAACGGCAACCTACGGCGGCAGGACCGGCACGATGAGCGTGACGATCGTCAACGCGCCGGGTCCGCTGCCGGCGACGCCGAAAAACATGGGGATCTCGGGGCCGATTTCATCGGGGGCCACGGAGTTGTGGCGCATCAACTGGGACCCGGTTACCACGTATGCGGATGGAGCGCCCCTCGACCCGGGGCGCACCGTCCACTACACTGCGTACTGGACCGACGATCCGGCGCTCTCCGCCGGGTCGTTGCGGCAACTGGCCTCGTCGATACCTGCGAACATGGTTGATTTCGATCCCCGCGCCTATTCGATGGTGAAAAACCAGGTTATTTACCTGACGGTCCAGGCGATCCTCGACACGGGCGATCCGTCGTCCTTTTCGGCAAGCGTCTCCTGGCGTGTGTCAAACGCAGGTCCTGTTCCCCCCGGCCAAGGGAAGCTCCTCAAGAAGTAGATTGAGGCAATAATACCAAATACCAAACCTCTGTTTTGGCGAATATGCCAAACCGGGGTTACCCTCTCCTCCGTATTTCACCGTACCGCAAAGATTGCCCCCCCTAACTGATGGATAATCCTATCTATTCTTTCGCATCAATTTACCAAAACATCGGTTTGCGGTTGGCACGGGGCTTGCCATGTATCAAGGGATACCCGCTCATGGAGCCCTTATGCCGCTGCTTCGGATCGACGACATCAACCTCTCCTTCGGAGGGGTGAAGGCGATCAACGGAGTCTCGATCAATGTGGGGAGGGGGAGCATCCACGCGATCATCGGCCCGAACGGCGCCGGGAAGACCTCGATCTTCAACTGCATCTCAAGCGTCTACAAGCCGCAGCGCGGCGCGGTCTACTTCGAGGACCGCAAGGTCACCGGGATGAAGCCTGACCACGTGACCCACCTGGGCATCGCCCGCACCTTCCAGAACATCGCCCTCTTCCACCACATGACCGTCCTCGACAACCTGATGCTCGGGCGCCACCAGTTCATGAAACGCGGGATCCTGACGGGCGGCATCTTCCTCGGGCCGGCCCGGACCGAGGAGATCGAGAACCGGAAGGCGGTCGAGGACATCATCGATTTCCTCGAGATCGAAAACATTCGGAAGAAGCCGGTGGGGACGTTGGCCTACGGCCTTCGCAAGCGGGTCGAGCTGGGCCGGGCGCTGGCGCTCAAGCCGAAGCTCCTCCTCCTCGACGAGCCGATGGCCGGGATGAACCTCGAGGAGAAGGAGGACATGGCCCGCTTCATCCTCGACATCAACGAAGAGTGGGGCGTCACGATCCTGCTGATCGAGCACGACCTCGGCGTGGTGATGGACATCAGCCACCGGGTGAGCGTGCTCGACTTCGGCGTGAAAATCTCGGAAGGGGAACCGGCGGAGGTCGCCAACGACCCGCGCGTGATCAAGGCGTACATCGGAGAGGACGACGACTTCCTGCGGGAAATGGAGGCGCGCTGACCGGATGAAGGAGATCCTCAAGACCCACGACACGTTCCCCAAGCTCCTCGTCCGCAACGCGGAGACGTTCGGCGACCGCAAGGTCGCGATGCGCGAAAAGGAGTTCGGCATCTGGCAGGAGTTCACCTGGAAGGAGTATCACGAGCACGTCAAATATTTCTCCCTCGGCATGGTCTCCCTGGGGCTGCACTCGGGAGACAAGGTCGCGATCATCGGCGACAACCGCCCCGAGTGGGTGTGGGGCGAGGTGGCGGCGCAGGCGGCGGGCGCGGTCCCGCTCGGACTGTACCAGGACTCCACGCTCAAGGAAGTGTCGTACATCATCGACCACTCCGACGCCTCCTTCGTGCTTGCCGAGGACCAGGAACAGGTCGACAAGATCCTCGACATGAAGGAGCAGCTCCCCAAAGTCCGCTACATCATCTACAGCGACCCGCGCGGGATGCGGGGGTACAAGCAGCCGTTCCTCCTCGACTTCAAGGAGGTCGAGAACTTCGGGCGCGAGCTCGAGCAGCGCGATCCGGAGCTCTTCGCGAAGAATGTCGCCGCGACGAAGTACGAGGACCTCGCGTTCATCTGCTACACCTCCGGGACCACCGGCTTCCCCAAGGGGGCGATGCTGTCGTACCGCAACTTTCTCAGCATGGCGGCGAACCTGATGGAGGTGGACAACAAGTTCACCAAGGACGAGTTCGTCTCCTTTCTTCCCCTCGCATGGATCGGCGAGCAGATGATGTGCCTGTCCAGCGCGCTGCTCACCGGGTTCACCGTGAACTTCCCCGAGAAGCCCGAAACGGTGCAGGAGAACATCCGGGAGATCGGCCCCACCATCATGTTCTCCCCGCCGCGGATCTGGGAGAACATGACCTCCACGGTCCAGGTGAAGGTGATGGACGCCTCGGCCTTGAAGCGCCGGATGTACAACTGGGCGCTGCCCGTGGGATACGCCTACTCCGACGCGGTCTTCCGGAAGGAGGCGATCCCGCCGCTCCTGCGCCTGAGGCAGAAACTGGCGTACGCCCTCGTCTTCCGGGCGTTGAAGGACCGGCTCGGCCTCCTGCGCATCCGGTCGGCCTCGACCGGCGGGGCGGCGCTGGGGCCCGACGTCTTCAAGTTCTTCAACGCGATGGGCGTGAACCTGAAGCAGATCTACGGTCAGACGGAGATCTCCGGCATCTCGTGCATCCACCGCGAAGGCGACATCAACTTCGACTCGGTCGGCAAGCCGATCCCCGAGACCGAGATCAAGCTCTCCGACTCCGGCGAAATCCTGTCGCGCTCCCCGTCCGTCTTCCTCGGATACTACAAGAACCCCGAGGAGACGGAAAAGACATTGAGCGACGGCTGGCTCCACTCGGGCGACGCGGGCTACTTCAACGAAGGCGGCCACCTGGTCGTGATCGACCGCGTGAAGGACGTGATGCACCTGAACGACGCCACCCGGTTCTCGCCGCAGTTCATCGAGAACAAGCTGAAGTTCTCCCCATACATCAAGGAGTGTGTCTGTCTCGGGAACCAGCGCGACTTTATCGCGTCGATGATCTGCATCGACTACCCCAACGTGGGGAAATGGGCCGAGAGCCGCCGCCTTTCCTACACAACGTACACGGACCTCGCCGCGAAGCCCGAGGTGCTCGAACTGCTGGCGAAGGAAGTCGAAAAGGTGAACGCGACCCTGCCGGAGACGACGCGCGTGAAACGGTTCGTCCCGCTCTACAAGGAACTCGACGCGGACGACGACGAGCTGACCCGCACGCGCAAGGTCCGCCGGGCGTTCGTCGGCGAGCGGTACAAGCACGTGATCGAGGGGATGTATGCCGGCGAGGACGCCATCCCGATCGACGCGACCATCAAGTACCAGGACGGCAAGACGTCGCGGATCAAGACGACGCTCGGCGTCCGCAACTTATAAAAATCTGTTGCGGAGGGCGGAGCGGGGGGGTCCACGAAGCGGCGTATGGAGCGAGGCAGTGATTGCGTCGAGCGGAATCGCAGTGAGCGGGCGAAGGTCGCGAGCGTAGCGGAGTGGAAGCCCCCGTGGAGCCCGTAAGCAACAGATAGCTGATTGTATCGAAGGAACAGGGAGACGACGCGAATGACGACGCAATACCTGTTGCAGCTCGTGATCAGCGGCTTGGTGGTCGGGAGCATCTACGCGGCCGTGGCGCTGGGCTTCACGATCATCTACAAGGCCACGCGGGTGGTCAACTTCGCGCAGGGCGAGTTCCTGATGGTGGGGGCGTACGTCTGCTACGCCTTCGTCGTGCAGATGCACGTCCCCTTCTGGGCGGCGCTGCTGCTCACGATCCTTTTCGCGCTGGTGATGGCGGTGATCCTCGAACGGCTCGTCCTGCGCCCGATGATCGGCGAGCCGATCATCTCCATCATCATGGTCACGATCGGGCTGTCGCTCGTCATGCGGTCCCTCGTCACGGCGATCTGGGGGAACGACATCCTCGTCTACGAGCCGAAGCTTTTCCCGCAGGAAACGGTGTCGATCGGCGGGGTCCCCGTCTCCCAGGAGTTCATCTGGTGCTTCGTGCTGTCGATGGTCCTGCTCGCCGTCTTCTCCGCCTTCTTCAAGTTCTCCAAGGCCGGGGTGGCGATGCGGGCCACGGCGTTCAACCAGCAGGCCGCGCAGTCGATGGGGATCTCGGTCAAGTCGATCTTCGCCCTCTCCTGGATCATCTCGGCGATCGTCTCGGGGATCGGCGGGGTCCTGATCGGCAACATCAACGGGATCAACAGCTCCCTCTACCATTTCGGGCTGAAGGTCTTCCCGGCGACGATCCTCGGCGGGCTCGACTCGATCCTCGGCGCCGCCCTCGGGGGCCTGATCATCGGTCTGCTCGAAAACCTCTCGGACGGCCTCTGCAAGGCGTACCTCGACTTGAGCGGCGTGAAGGAGGTCGCCCCGTACGTGATCCTCGTCGTCATCCTGATGATCAAGCCGTACGGGCTGTTCGGCACGAAGGAAATCGAGCGCGTTTGAGTATTTGAGAATGGATATTTAAGGGAGACCATTACATGCAGTATTGCGGCGATTTCCGGACCACCTACGAAAAGGACGTCAAGATCTTCCAGACGCCCTTCATCATGATCTGCATGGGGTTCCTCGGCGTCGCCCTCCTCGCGCTGCCGTTCCTGGTCAAGGGGGAGTACCTCTGGATCGCCCTGCAGATCCTGATCGCGGTCATCGGCGCGGTGGGCCTCAACATCCTCACGGGGTTCACCGGGCAGATCTCCCTCGGGCAGGGGGCGTTCCTCGGGGTAGGGGCGTACACCTCGGCGTACCTCACGACGAAGCTGGGGCTCTCCTTCTGGATCGGCGTCCCCGCGGCGGGACTGGTGACCGCCATGGCGGGGATGGTCTTCGGCGTCCCTTCGCTGCGTCTCAAGGGCCTCTACCTCGCCATCGCCACGCTGGCGTCCCAGTTCATCCTCGAATGGATCTTCCTTCGATGGGAACCGGTGACCGGGGGAAGCTACGGCATCGCGATCCCGCGTCCGGCGATCGGAAGCTTCTCCTTCGAGTCGGACCGCTCCTACTACTACATCGTCCTCGCCTTCACGGTCGTGATGACCCTTTTCGCGACGAACCTGATCCGGACGAAAACGGGGCGCGCCTTCATGGCCGTTCGCGACCATTACATCTCCGCCGAGATCATGGGGATCAGCCTCTACAAATACCGGCTCCTCTCCTTCGGGATCTCCTCCTTCTACGCCGGGGTGGCGGGCGCCCTCTTCGGCCACGCGCTGAAATTCGTCTCCTCCGAGCAGTTCAACATCGGCGTCTCCATCGTCTATCTCGCGATGATCATCATCGGGGGGTTGGGAAGCATCATCGGATCGATCTTCGGCGCGGTCTTCATGATCCTGCTGCCGAAGATCCTGTCGGTCATCACGACGTTGGTCTCCGCGGATTTCCCCTCCCTGACGAGATTGGTGACGTCCTTCGAGCAGGGGATCTTCGGGCTGATCATCGTCCTGTTCCTCATCTTCGAGCCCGACGGGCTGGCGCACCGGTGGAAGCTGATCAAGGCGTACTGGAAGCTGTACCCGTTCTCATACTGAAAGGAAGGAGGGCGCACAAGGGGAGATGGCATGCGGAGGGGGCATCGGAAACGTCGACGGTCGACAGCGATCAACCAACCGGAATCTTGAAGGAGGGGGAAACAGAATGAAGCAGACGATGCGAGTATTCGCGATGGTCGCCGTTATGGCGCTGTGCGTGTCCGGAGCGGCTTTTTCCGCCGGGACGATCAAGATCGGCCACCTGGCGGACCTGACCGGGGCGACGGGCGAGGTCGGGAAGCCTTACGCACAGGGTGTCCAGGACTACAAGGACTGGGTCAACAAGAACGGCGGGATCAACGGCAAGCAGATCGACATGCCGATGTTCGACTACGCCTACGACAAGAACAAGGCGGTCAACCAGTACAAGAAGTACAAGGAAGACGGTGTTGTCGCGATCCAGGGATGGGGCTCGGGGGACACCGAGGCGCTTTCCAAGACGACCGGTGACGACAAGATCCCGTACATCTCCGCCTCCTATTCGGCGCACCTCACCGATCCGAAGAAGACCCCCTACAACTTCTTCTGCGCCCCCGACTACACCACGGCGCTGCGGGCGGGCCTCAAGTACCTGAAGGACAACTGGAAAGAGAAGCGCGCGCCGAAAGTCGTCTTCATCTACCCGAACCACCCGTACGGGATCGCTCCGATCAAGGGCGGCAAGGAGTACGCGAAGGAACTCGGGTTCGAAGTCCTCGGCGACGAGGACGTGAGTCTGAAGGCGATCGAGGCGAATTCCCAGCTCCTCTCCGTGAAGAACAAGGGCGCCGACTTCGCGTGGGTCGGCGGCACCACCAATTCCACCGCCGTCGTCCTGAAGGACGCGAAGAAGCTCGGCCTGAATACGAAATTCTTCGTCAACATCTGGGGCGCGGACGAGTCGACCCCGAAGCTGGCGGCAGGCGCGGAGGAAGGGACCCTCGTGATGACCGGCTCCACGGTGTACGGCTCGAAGGCCCCCGGCATGAAGCAGCTCATGCAGATCACGAAGAACCAGCCGCAAGTCACGCACTACATCCGCGGATACGTATCGATGATGGTCCTCACCGAGGCGCTGAAGATCGCGGACAAGAAGGGGCAGTTGAACGGACCCGGCGTGAAGGACGCGCTCGAGACGCTGAAGAACTTTGACACCGGTGGGCTGGCGACGAACAAGATCTCCTTTACTGCGACCGATCACCGGCCGTTCATGACGACCAACATCATGGAGTTCCAGAAGGGGAAACTGGTCCTGAAGAAGACGATCGACCTTCCGCGCAAGGCGGAGTGGCTCGGGCTGTAAGAGGATAGCGCGTGTGCGGGCGGGGGGCGTTCGCCCCCCGCCCGGTTTCTTCCAATCCAAGGCGGGCGGGATCCGATGCTCAAAGTGAACAACATCGAGGTGATCTACTCCGACGTCATCCTCGTCCTCAAGGGGCTCTCCATGGTCGTCCCCGAGGGACAGATCGTCGCGCTGCTGGGCGCCAACGGGGCGGGGAAGAGCACCACCCTCAAGGCGATCTCGGGACTGCTCAAGTCCGAGGAGGGGGAGGTCACCGACGGGGACATCCTCTTCGGCGGCGAAAAGATCAATGGGAAGGACCCCGAGGAGATCGTCCGGAAGGGGATCTTCCAGGTGATGGAGGGGCGCAAGGTCTTCGAGGACCTGACGACTGAGGAAAATCTGCGGTGCGGCGCCCACACCCGGAAGGACCAGAAAAACGTCAAGGGCGACTACGAGCGGGTCTACACCTACTTCCCGCGCCTGAAGGAACGGCGCAAGGGGCTGGCCGGGTACCTGTCCGGCGGGGAGCAGCAGATGCTGGCGATCGGGCGGGCGCTGATGGCGCGGCCCAAGCTCATGCTCCTCGACGAGCCGTCCCTCGGGCTGTCGCCGCTGCTGGTCAAGGAGATCTTCGGCATCATCAAGGACATCAACGAGAAAGAGAAGACGACGATCCTCCTGGTGGAGCAGAACGCCCGGGTGGCGCTTTCCATCTCCAGCTACGGCTACATCATGGAAAACGGCAAGGTGGTGCTCGACGGCGAGACGGAAAAGTTGATCAACAACGAGGACGTGAAGGAGTTCTACCTCGGCATGAACGAGGTCGGCACCCGGAAGTCGTACCGCGAGATCAAGCATTACAAACGCCGCAAGCGCTGGCTCTCCTAACCGCAGAACAGGGACGTTCCTGAGAACTCCCGTTGAAGTGGGACACACGTTAAAGTCAGGTCTGTCCCTGATCTGCCGGAGTTCTCAGGAACGTCCCTGTTCTGCGGTTTTGGAAAAGGAGACGGGATGATCGACCGGAAGAGGGGATATTACGACGAGGCGCTGGAGACAATGCCGGCGGCGAAGCGGGCCCAGGCGCAGCGGGAGATGCTGCGCGAGACGGTGCTCCACGCCTATGAGCATGCGCCGGCGACCCGGCGAAAGATGGACGACGCGGGCGTTCGCCCGGGGGACGTGAAGGAACCGGCCGACCTGCGGAAGATCCCGCTTACCCGAAAGGCGGACCTCAAGCATATCCAGAAGGGAGAGCCGCCGTTCGGAGGACTGGCCGCCGTGCCGCCCCAGGCGATGCGCCGCATCTACGTCTCCCCGGGCCCGACGTTCGACCCGGAAGGCCGCGACGCGACCCATTGGCGCTGGGAGAAGCCGTTCGTCGCCGCGGGCTTCCGCGAGGGCGACATCGTCCAGAACACCTTCATGTACCATTTCTCCCCGGCGGGGCTCATGTTCGACGAGGCGCTCCAGCGGATCGGCTGCACCGTCATCCCGGCGGGTGTGGGGAACACGGAGCTGCAGGCCCAGGTGATGAAGGAGCTGAACGTCACCGGCTACGTCGGCACGCCGTCGTTCCTCATGACCATCCTTGAAAAGGCGAAGGAGATGGGGTACATCTCCGGCGACGGCCTGTCGCTACGGGTCGGCCTGGTGACCGGCGAGATGTTCCCAGAGTCGCTACGGACCCGGTTCCGCGACGAGTTCGGCGTGGAGGTCCGCCAGTGCTACGGCACGGCCGACGTCGGGTCGCTGGGCTACGAATGCCATGAAGCGAAAGGGATGCACGTCCCCGACGAGATCTTCCTCGAGATGATCGATCCCGCCACGGGCGATCCCGTCCCGCCCGGCGCCATCGGGGAGGTGGTGGTGACGCTGCCCAACCGGACCTATCCGCTCGTGCGGTTCGCCACCGGGGACCTCTCCATCCTCTCCGACGCCCCGTGCCCCTGCGGGCGCACCTCCCCCCGGCTGCTGAAGCTGGTCGGCCGCGTCGACCAGGTCACGAAGGTCAAGGGGATGTTCGTCCACCCGGAGCAGGTCACCCAGTTGGCCGGGAAGGTCGCGGAGATCGCCTCCGCCCAGTTCGTCGTCACCCGGACCGATCACGACGACAATATGGAGATGCAGATCGTCCTTAAAAATCCCGACGCCGCGTCGGACGCGCTTATTGCCCGCATCATCGAGACGGCCCGCGCGATCACCCGCCTGCGGGGCGAGGTCCGGTTCATCGCCACCACCGAGGTGGAGGAGCCGGAGAAGAAGATCATCGACAAAAGGAAGTGGGACTGACAGCATAGGCCGATACGCCGAATCCGGGAGGGGACCATGGACGCCGCCACGCTGAACCAGCATCTTGAAAAGCACCTTCGGGTGAACACCTTCCCCCTCGGGATCCGGTCGCTGAAACCGGGGGAGCCGCTCCCCGACAAGGTGAAGATTCCCTCGAAGCACCTGGGTGTAAAAGTGGCGATCTGCCAGGCCATCTCGATCGCCCGCCGGTACGGGTGGACGATGGCGCTCGAAGGGGAGGACCTCTCGTGCCCCATCGCCAAGGCGGCGTTCGGCTTCGAGGAGCGGAACGATTATTACACCTCCGGGTCGCTGGCCGACGGGATGTACGCCTCGTGCAAGGAGGCGGGGGCGGCGTTCGAAAACGCCCTCTCCAAGTACGACCTCGGCGAGTACACCCACGTGGTCGCCGGCCCCTTGAGCCGCGCCAACTTCGTCCCCGACACGGTCCTCGTCTACGGCAACTCCGCCCAGGTGCTCCGGCTGCTGAACGCGGTCCTCTACAAGCGGGGCGGCAGCCTCAAGAGCGACTTCTCCGGGCGCGGAGACTGCTCCGACATCGTCATCAAGGGGAAGAAGACCGGCGAGCCGCAGGTGATCCTGCCGTGCTACGGCGACCGAATCTTCGGGATGACCGGGGACGACGAGATGGCGTTCACCTTCCCCTTCGACCGCGCGGACGAGATCGTCGAGGGATTGGAGAAGACCCACGCCGGCGGCGTCCGGTACCCCGTCCCGATCTATCTGCGGTTCCAGGCCGACTTCCCAAAATCGTACCAGGAACTCGAAAAAATCTGGGCGGAGTCCAAGAAACCGTAACGTCCCTGACGCAGGCCGCCCCACTACGAGCTTCGCGCTGGTGGGGTACCCCCGTTGTAGGAAAAACGGGGGGCACAGCGAGTGGGGCCGGCGTAGCCGAAAGGGAGCACTTGCTATGAATCGTTTCATCCCAGAGGAGGTTTCGTGTACACGCTGACGCCGGCGGACGAGATCCACGCGCGGATCGCAAAGCTGCAGGCGGGCTTGCGTGCCGCTCACCTCGACGCCGCGTTCCTCGTGCAGAACGCCGATCTTTTCTACTTCACCGGGTCGATCCAGCAGGGGATCCTGATCGTCCCCGCGGAAGGGGAGCCGGTCTACTTCGTCCGCCGGGTCTACGAGCGGGCCGTCGAGGAGTCGCCCCTTTCCGACGTACGCAAGATCGCGAGCCCGAAAGAGGTGACCTCCTACTTCGCCGAAAGAAACATCACTTTCGGCTACGTAGGATTTGAGCTCGACGTTCTCCCCGTCGCGACGTTCCTTCGTTTCCAGCAAGTTTTCCCCGGCGCAAAGCCCGAGGACGTCTCCCCGATCATCCGCGAGATCCGCGCCGCGAAATCGCCGCACGAAGCCGCATCGCTCCGGGAAAACGGGAGAAAGCTCGCCGCGCTGCTCTCCGGCGCACGAAAAAAGATCCGCCCCGGCGTCACGGAAATGGCGCTCCAGGGGGTGCTCCAGGGCGAGGCGATCGGCGGCGGGCACAGCACCATCAACCGGATGCGCGCCTTCAACCAGGACCCGGGCCTCGGGTGCGTGATCTCCGGCCCCGACGCGGCCGTCCCGTCCTACGCCGATTTTCCAACGGCCGGCAAGGGCCTCTCCCCGTACGTCCCGGCGGGGCAGGGGGAGCGCGCGATCCAGCCGAACGAGCCGATCATCATCGACCTGATGTGGGCGCAGGACGGCTACCTGGTGGACATGGCCCGTACGTACAGCCTCGGTCCGATGTCCGCGAAGATGGAGGAGGCGTATCGTTGCGCCGTCGCCGTGCTGCGCGCGATCGAGGCGGGGATCCGTCCCGGCGCCGTGGCGGGGGACCTGTACGACGCGGGGCTCGCCGTGGCGGCCGCCTCTCCATACGCCGAGAATTTCATGGGCCCTCCGGGGTATAATACAAAATTCATCGGTCACGGGATCGGGATCGAGGTGGACGAGCTCCCCTTCGTCGCGAAGGGCGCCCCGACGGTCCTTGCACCCGGCATGGTGTTCGCCCTCGAGCCGAAGTTCGTCTTCCCGGGGGAGGGCGCTGTGGGGCTCGAGAATACGTACCTTGTGACCGCGGGCGGGTTCGAGACGCTGACGCCGCTCGACGAGGGCGTCCTCCGCTGCGGCGGGTGAAGGGGAGGCAGGAACGTGAGCAGGGTCCTGAACAGGCAAGACGCCGTGCTGGTAGTGGTTGACGTGCAGGAGCGCCTTGTCCCCGCCATCGACAAGGAGTTGTACGCGCGATCGCTGAAAAACTTCAAGATCACCATCGAGGCGGCCGGGACGCTGGGACTTCCGATCGTCCTCACGGAACAGTACCCCAAAGGACTGGGTCACACCGTTCCCGAGGTCTTGCAGGCGCTCGAGGGGAAGACGTACGAGCGGATCGAAAAAGTCACCTTCAGCTGCGCCCGCGACGAAGGGTTCCTCGCCGCCATCGCGAAGACCGTCCGCCGCCAGGTGATCCTGATCGGCATGGAGACGCACGTCTGCGTCTACCAGACTTCCGTCGACCTCATCAACGCCGGGTACGAAGTGTTCGTGCTGGACGACGCCGTCTCCTCGCGCTTCCTCCACAACTACCAGAGCGGCATCGCCGCGCTACGCGATGCCGGGGCCGTGGTCGTCAGCACCGAAACGGCCGTCTTCCAGATGATGAACGTCGCCGGGACGCCGGAGTTCAAGAAGATATCGTCCCTGCTTCGATGACGCCCCGCCCGCGGACGACCGCGCTCCTTCTGCTTGCCGCGCTTCTTTGCCTCGCCGCGCCCGCCTTTGCGGCACGTCAGGTCCTCGCCCTCTTTCCGCCGGAAATCGTCCCCGCGGGGACCGACAACACGCTGCGCCCCGCCGTCCCGCTCCTCGAACAGACGCTGAAGGAAAAGCTCGCCGACCGCTTCGACGTTCGCCCGGCGGGAGAGGGAACCGTCCCCGCGACCGACGACACGCGCCGCCGCAGGGCCAGGACGCTCGGCGCCTCCTACGTCTTCACCGGGAACCTCTCGCGCATCGGGAAAGCGGTATCGCTCGACGTGACGATCGCCCCCGTGGAGGAACCCGGCAAGGGGCGCATTGTCGTTGTCTCGGGCACGCTCGAGAACCCGTCCGCGCTCACCCCGCGCGATCTTGCCCTGTTCCGGCGCCTCGGCACCGAAGCCGCCCTCAAGGCGAAATACAACTTCTTCGGCGACGAGCGTGTGGGGGAGGGCGCCTCCGCGAAGAACGTCCCCAAGCTTTCCGGGACGATCAGCCGCAGCGCCCCGCTCCCCGGCGACATGGTCTCCACCGCCCTCTCCGACACCGACCTCGACGGGAAGATGGAGTTCGTCGCCGCTTTCCCCGACGCGATCGCCGTCTACCGGGTAGATGGGGACGAGCTCCGCGAAAAGGCCCGGATCCCCAACGCCGGCCCCGGGCTCTTCCACGTGGACGCCGCCGACGTCACCCGGAACGGGGTGGCCGACATCATCGCCGTCCGGTACGCGGGCGGAAGGGCGCTCTCCGACATCTGGCAGTTCGACGGGAAGGCGTACCGGAAGATCTCCTCCGACCTGCCGTACTTCCTGCGCACGGCCGACCTGGGCCCGGAAGGGATCGTCCTCCTCGGGCAGGCGTCCGATTCCGCGACGATCTTCAAGGGACCGGTCATCCGGATCGGCGTCAACCGGTACGGACAGGCCGAGGTGAAGGACCGTGACCGACCCTTGCCGCTTCCGGAAGGGACGTTCCTGTACGGATTCACTTCCCTGCGCAAGGGGAAGGGAGTCCGCTACGCCGTGCTCACCGACCGCAACCGGATCCTCTACCTCGACGAGGCCGGGAAGGAGTTGTGGGTCGGGCTGGACGCCGTCACCGGGACCGAGATCACCCTCGATGGGACCGAACGGCGGTTGCAGGTCCCCGGGCGGATGGCGGCGATCGACCTCGACCGGGACGGTACCGACGAACTGGTCGTCCTGAACGATTTGGTGGCCGCGGGTACGTATTTCGAGAACCTGCGGGTCTTCGCCCAGGCCGAAATCCTCTGCTTCGCGCAGGGGGAGGCCGGCCTGCAACTCGCCTGGCGGTCGCCCCAGCTCGACGCCTCCGCGCGCGACCTCCTCGCCGACCGGTCCGCCCCGGCCGTGATCCGCTACGCCGTCGCCTCGCGCGACCGCTCCAAGCTCCTCGGCGCCACCACCCAGTGGCGCGTCCTCTGGGTCAAATAAAGTAGTTACAAATAACCTTGACTCCACGCCTTCCTGTAGTTACAATTAATCCGTGATCATCGAATTCGACCTCGCGAAGAGCGAAAGGAACGCGCGAAAGCGGGGACTGCCCTTCGAACGTGCCGACGAATTCGATTGGGATACTGCGCTGATCATTGAGGACACGAGGCGGGATTACGGAGAACCGCGCTTTCGTGCGTTTGGCTTCATCGGCGACCGGATGCATGCCTTGGTCTTCACACCGAGGGAGGGTGGCGTCCGGGTCATAAGCCTGCGAAAAGTGAACAGGCGAGAGGAGAGGAACTATGAAAAGGAAACCGAATCCCGAGATGGTCGATGACGAAAACCCGGAGTGGACTGAGGAGGATTTCCGGCGTGCCCGTCCGGCTTCCGAGGTTTTGCCGCCGGAACTCTACGCCATCCTGACGAAGCGGCGCCCGGGGCAGCGGGGGCCTCAGAAGGCGCTCGTGAAACAGCAGGTGACGCTGCGACTCGACGCGAGAATCCTGGCGCACTTCAAGGCCGGCGGACGCGGCTGGCAAACGCGTATCAACGACGCGTTGAAGCGCATCGTGTCCAAACCGAAAGGGAAGGCCGCATGAAGGACCGACCGATCCCTTCCCACAAAGACTTAAGGGACAGCATGCCCCGGCTGCAGCGTGGGAGCGATCTACTCCAGCGCGAAGAGCGCGATGCCCGGTGATGAAGGGTTGTACGCGAAGGGCTTGCCGGCGCCCGGAATTGACAAGATCCCCGCCTGACGTATAATCTTCCGTTCCACCCAGCGTGGCGGTGTAGCTCAGATGGTTAGAGCATGCGGCTCATATCCGCAGTGTCCGGGGTTCAATTCCCTGCACCGCCACCATTCTTCCGTATTGGCGATCAAAGGGAATTGAACGGGCGAGGAGCGCCGAGCGAGCAATTCCCTGCACCGCACCGATTGTTGGTTTGATTTCGATTTGTTTGGGCATTGACTGTCCTTGATTTGCCACTGTGATACTATTTCCCCATCCATGAAGCCCCCCACCGTTCTCATCGTCGATTCGGACCCGCGGGGTCTGGCGAAGCACGCCGCGATCCTGACGGAGGCCCGCTACGGCGTTCTGCAAGCCACGGGGTTCCCGGAAGCGGTCGGGACCCTCGCCAGGCATCGGGGGAAGCTCGTCGTCCTCTCGGACCTCAACGTGGGCGGGGAGTCCGGGCTCAAATTTCTCGATGACACCTTGCGGAAATACCCCTTCCTCCCGTTCATCTTCACCGCTACCTCCCCGCCGCTCAATTCGGTTCTGGGTGCGCTCAGGCAGGGGGCGTACGACTTCCTCCGTATTCCCGTCCCGCCCGACATCCTCCTGCACTCCATCGCGCGGGCGGTCCAGAAGCTCTCCCTGGCGCTCGAGACGGAGAAGCAGGAAAAGGAGATCCGCAAGCTCCTCGACCGGAGCCGCGAAGACCTGAAGGACGCGCGGACCAATTCCTCGTTCAAGGGGTTCATGATCTCGATGGCGGCGCACGACTTCCGATCGATCATCACCGTGCTGGACGGCACCCTGCAACTGATCAAGGAGCGATGCAAGGGGTGCGACGTGACCGATTCCGGCGGGATGCTGGAGCAGGCCGCCCGCACCATCGGCCGCTTGCGGACGATGTCCAGCACGCTGCTCGACTTCGAGGCCGCGGAATCCGGCTCGATCCGCCTCGACATACGCCCGTTTCCGCTCGCCGACATGCTGAAAGAGTGTGTCGCCTTCTACCGCCCGTACGCGGAGCAGAAAAAAGTCCAGCTGGTGCCGGAAGGGGATTCGCGTGGCATCACCGTCGCCGGCGATCGCGGCAAGGTGATGGAGATCCTCGACAACCTGCTCTACAACGCCCTCAAGTTCACCCCTTCCCAGGGGACGATCCGCCTCTCGGGAAAGAAGGAGGACGGGTTCGCCGTCATCTGCGTCTCCGACTCCGGCGCGGGGATCCCGAAGGAGAAGCTTCGGAAGCTCTTTGACCAGGAGGATATGGTCGCCACCCTCGACTCCCACGCCCGGCTCGGGCTGGGATTGACGATCTGTAAACGGCTCGTGGAGGCACAAAAAGGGAAAATAAGGATCGAGTCCGTTCCGGGGAAAGGAACGCAGGTTCACTTCTCACTTCCGGTCGCCTGACTACCCGTTAAGGGTAAATATTAAACTATATAAGGAACAAGTTTACCCACCAATGCCCGCCACCAATTTCCGCTCCTCCCCATTCCGGAAAGTTATTTCCCACTAATTACGTTTCACTCTATATATTTAGCATGATCGTTCCGATATGGATCCTGTATAGGCACGCGTATTGCTTTTTCTCCGGTGCGATCCGGAAGGAGGGAACGTATGACCGAACAGTATGTCCTTGTCGTGGACGACGATCCAGAATTTTCCCAATTCACCCGTAACTTACTGACCGACAAGGATATGCGGGTGGTCGTCGCTGGCAGCAAGGCGGAAGGGCTGGAGGCGTTCGAGCGTGAGATACCTTCATGCGTGATCCTCGACATCTTCCTTCCCGACGGCTCCGGCGTAGACCTCATCAAGCCGATGCGCGCCGCCTCGCACACGATGCCCATCATCATGGTCTCGGGACAGAGCGAAGTGGACGAGGTCGTTCGGGCGATGAAGGAAGGCGCCAGCGACTACGTCAAGAAGCCGTTCCAGGGGGAGGAACTCCTCCTCAAGATGCAGATGGTGCTGGATGCCTCCCACGCCAAGGTGGAGCTCGACGAACTGCGCATCAAGGCTCGCCCGGAGGAGGAATACAACCTCCTGTTCGGGATGAGCGACCGGATGAGCAAGGTCCAGGCCGTCCTCGACCAGGTGGCGGGAACCGACATCACCGTCCTGATCACGGGGGAGAGCGGCACCGGCAAGGAACTGGTCGCCAAGGCGGTCCACAAGGCGTCCGATCGGGCGAACGACCCGTTCATCAAGGTGAACTGCGCCGCCCTGCCGCGGGAGCTGCTCGAGAGCGAGCTGTTCGGCTTCGAGAAGGGGGCGTTCACCGGCGCCCACCGCCGCAAGTACGGCCGCTTCGAGATGGCGCAGAACGGCACCATCTTCCTCGACGAGATCAGCGAGATGCACATGGACCTGCAGTCGAAACTGCTCCACGTCTTGCAGGAGAAGCAGTTCTTCCGCATCGGCGGCGAGCGCGAGGTGAAGGCGAACTGCCGCATCCTGTGCGCCACCAACAAGAACCTGGAACGGATGGTCGAGGAGGGCGCGTTCCGCCGCGACCTGTTCTACCGGGTCAACGTGGTGAACATCGTCGTGCCGCCGCTTCGGGAGCGCAAGGACGATATCCCGCTCCTCGTCGACTATTTCCTCAACCGGTATTGCCAGATGTACAATCGGGAGGCGTTGAAGGTCTCCCCCCGCCTGATGGAGATGTTCCTCAACTACACCTGGCAAGGAAACGTGCGCGAGCTCGAGAACAACGTGAAGCGACTGATCATCCTCGGGAACGAGGCCCAGCTGATCGCCGAGTTCCAGCGCAAGCGGGAAAACGGCCAGTACGGCGCCATCCCGGACGACGGGCCGTCGGAGGACGCGGCACCCGTTCCGCGGACCCGAACGGCAGGCCGCGCATCCTCGCAGGCGTCCACGGCCGGCGAGAGCGGGAATGGAGGTGGGCACGACGCCTCGAACCTCTCCGGAAAAGCCACGCTGAAGGAAGTGTCGAAGATCGCGCAGCGGAACGCCGAAAAGGAACTCATCGAGAAGGTCCTCGGACAGACCCGGTGGAACCGGCGGAAGGCGGCGCAGATCCTCGACATCAGCTACAAGGCCCTCCTCTACAAGATCAAGGATTGCGGGCTGAACATGGAGTGAACGGTTGGATTTCTTCGGCAACTATTCGCAACAGAAAGAGAAATTGGTTTACTGTCACGTCAATTCGAGGGTATCGGGAGGTGGCATGGTGCATGCCAGATGGGCGGTAGCCTGCCTGCTGTCCGTTGTTCTGTTCGTGGGGGTCGTCGCGAACGCCGGCGCGGCCGATAACGCTGTGAAAGCGCCTCCACCGCAAGCCGTTTCCCAGGCCGGCTCTGAATACCGGATGGGTCCGGAGGATCAGATACGTGTTTCCGTATGGGAGAACCGGGATTTATCGCTCGACCTGGTCGTGCGCCCCGACGGGAAGATCTCGATGCCCCTCATCCAGGACGTGGTGGCGGAAGGGCAGACGGCGGCGGAGCTGGCGAACACGATCCACCAGAGACTCCTCACCTTTATTAAGGAGCCCCAGGTTTCCGTGATCGTGCTACAAGTCAATGCCCCGAAATTTTTTGTCGTTGGGAATGTCGTTCGCCCTGGTCCGTATCTCCTCCGCAGCGAGACTTCCGTTCTTCAGGGACTTGCACTCGCGGGAGGGTTCACGCAGTTCGCTTCCACAAGAAACATGAAACTCATCAGAAACATCGGCGGAAGACAGGAATCCCGCAAAATTAACTACAACGTAATGATCGAAGAAGGGGGTGAGGGGAATTATGTGCTTCGTTCCGGGGATACGATCGTTGTGCCTTGAACGGACCGGATGGGGAGGGAAAATGCGAGCGACCGCGGCACTGTTCGGTCTATTCTGCACCATTATATCCTCATCCCAGGCAATCGCCGCCAGGATCGACGTAACTCCATCCATCACCCTTGACCAGATCTACGACTCGAACGTCTTCAATTCGGGAGGTCGTTCCCTGAATGCCGAGCAGGGGGATTTCCTTCTCCGTGCTGTCCCGGAATTGACCCTTTCCTTACGAATGCCAGAAACCACCCTGAACCTCAGGAGCGGCATCGCGTCTGAAAAATATTATAAATTCGACCAGTTGAACAATGTAACCTCCTCGATCACATTGGCTTTGGATTCAACAACTCCTATCCGGGTGTCTCCCGCGCTGGCGATCACACCGGCCGCACACTTCGTGCAAACGCGGGACTCCTTCCACAGGAATCAGCTCTTGCCGGTCGGCGATCCCCAAGCTCCGGCGAATTTCTCTTCCGAGTCCACCGTGGTGAAAAGCAGGGACTACGGCGGCGCCCTCCACACGAGTTATCTGGCCACCTCGAACCTGACCGCCACCGTCGGGGGGGGAGTCGTAAAACGGGATTACCTCGAAAACGTTCCCGGCATTTTCGGCTTCCGTGTCCTTTCGGCGGATGCCGATATTACCTATCGATATACACCGAGATTCTCCACCGGGTTGTTCGCTCTCACGGACTTTGACACATTCGAGAGCCAGCGATCCTCCAGGACGTATGGGGGGGGGCTGACGATGTCCTACCAGATATTCCAGGGGATGATGCTTTCTGCGCGCGGTGGAGCGTCGCACACCCGCGAGACGGACCCTGTACTTCCAGATATAAAAAACTGGTCGCCCAACGGGATGATTTCGATCGCATATACGCACATGGATTTCCGTGGAACCTTGACGGGCTCAATGGATAAATCCGGGACCGGAAGCTTTGCATTCACGACGAGAAGGAGAACTATTGTCCTGTCCCTGACAGACCAGTTTGCACGAGGGTGGTGGTGGGATCTGGGCGGAAGTTATCAGAGGAACCAGTCCATAGACGACGCAAAGTCCGTGGACCTTGCCACGGTCACAGCGAGCGCCGGGGTTCGATACAGGGTCAGGGAGTGGGCGATGCTGCACTTGACCGGAACGGGTTTCCGGCAATGGTCCAGCGGCCCGGTAGGTACGGATATGAAGCGCGATGCGGCCCTGCTCGGGTTTAGCATCGGAAATACATACAACCTGTACTAGAGACAGACCAGAGCCCAAGAGGAAACACCATGCCTCTCCGACCGAACATGACACCCGCGGAATTTCTCGAGGTCTTCCTCCGCAGGAAGTGGTTCGTCATATTTTCGTTCCTGCTGATCTTCCTCGGCGCCAGCGTCTATTGCGTGCTGATGCCCGAGTTGTACCGTTCCAGCACCACGATAATGGTCGTGCCCCAGCGTGTGCCGGAGAACTACGTCCGGACGACCGTGACCAGCAGGATAGAGGATCGTCTGGGATCCATCCGGCAGCAGGTGTTAAGCCGCACGCGGCTGACCGCAGTGATGGACGAACTCGGCTTGTTCCGGGCGGAGAGAAGAGACTTAGCCATGGACGCGTTGGTGGAAGAGATGCGCAAACGGATTACCATCGAGGTCCGCCAGAACGACGCCTTCACGCTTTCTTTCGTGCATGAGAACCGGCAGATGGCGATGCTCACCACCTCCCGACTTGCTTCCTATTTCATCGACGAGAATCTCAAGAGCAGGGAGCAGCAGGCGGTGGGAACGGCGGAATTCCTCGATTCCCAGTTGCAGGAGACGAAGAAAAAGCTGGAGGAGCAGGAAGAGCGGGTCAAACGGTACAAGTCTGCCTTCATGGGGGAACTTCCGCAGGAACTCCAGACCAACCTTCAACTGATGTCACGCCTGCAGGACCAGTTGAGGGCCAATGCAGAGGCGATCCGGACCGCACAGGACCGGAAGATGTTCACCGAGGCCCAGGTGAACAGCATGGAGCTGCAGATCAGCGCGTTGGAGGCGCAGGCGCGCACGGCAGCCGTGAGCAATCCCGGACAGCTTCCCGTAGAGCCCATTTCTCCCGGGGATCCGGCGGCCGGTTATGCGGCGGAACTGAACTTGAGGAAGGCGCAGCTGGCGAACCTTTCCGTGAAATACACCGACAAGTACCCTGAGATACACCGGTTGAAGGAAGAGATCGCCCAGTTGGAGAAACGGGTTGCGGAAGCCCGTGCCGCTTCGCCGGCCGTGCCACCCGCAACCGCCGAGCCGGGGAGTCATTCTGCAATCTCCCCCATGACTTCAGCGGGATCTTTTCCAAGAGAAAAGGAAGAGCTGCGCCGGTTGCGCTCCACCTTGAAGGGGTTGGATCTCGAAGCCCAGTCCATGAAGAAGGAACGAAAAGAGTTGGAGAGAAATATCGCGATCATCGAGTCAAAGGTGGGGCGATCACCGAAGCGGGAGCAGGAAATGATCTCGCTCACGCGCGACTACGAAAACCTGAAGCGATCGTATGACGAACTCTTGAGAAAGAAGCTCGACGCGGACGTGTCGCAGAACCTCGAGAAGCGGCAGAAAGGGGAGCAGTTCCAGATTCTGGACCCGGCCAACCTGCCCGAGAAGCCTTTCGTCCCGAACCGCCCGAAGGTATTCGGGCTGGCATTGGCCGCCGCGCTGTTGATCGGTCTCGGTGGAAGCATCGGATTCGAGATGGCCGATCCGGCAGTGCGCAACATGAACGGATTCAGGCAATTTTCAAAAGTTCCGGTACTGGCCGGCATCCCCTTGATTACCGACATCGAACACAACCGGAAATTGGCTTTACGCAGCGCGGCGATCTTGGGAGGAATCATGGTGTTTACCGCTGCCTTTACCGTTTTCCTGCTTCTGTACACTGAAAAGGTCAGAAACGTTTTAAAGGGAGTGGGATGAACCAATGAGGATAAAGATGCCATTTGTCGACCGGTTTACGAAACATCGCGCGACCTCGAAGCGGGACTCCAACGATTTCATCAAGGCAGGGGACGGTGACATTATCTTCCAGGAACAATTCAAAACGTTCCGTTCGAAGATCGAATACAAACTGGACGTAATGGGCTGGACGGTCATCGGTATCACCAGCACGATCGCTGGGGAGGGAAAAACCTTCATATGCGCCAAGATCGCTGAAAGCCTTGCCCTCACGAAACGGAAAAAGGTGTTGGTGGTGGACGCGGATATTCGGAAGGCGGACCTGTCGAAGGGACTGTTCAAAACAAAACCCCCGGGTTTGACCGAGATCCTCTCCGGGGAAGCGACGTTACAGCAGGTTACCAGACAAACAGGGGTGCCCGGCCTTGAAGCGATTTCCGCCGGCGAGGAGGTCACTCAGCATGCTGATCTCCTGGCGGGAGCACGATTCCGGACCTTCATCGCCGCGGCCAGGCAGGGATACGACATCGTTATTTTAGATACCCCCCCGGTGCTGGCAGTCGCGGATACGTTATCGATGAGGGAACATTTGGACGGATTCGTATTCGTCTACCGCGCCGGATTCACGCCCATATCGATGTTCCAGCAGGCGACTGAGGAGATCGGGGAAAAGAAAATCCTCGGTGTCGTGTTGAACGGGGTGGAGAGGAGATCGGAAAAATATTACAGCCACTACTACGGGAGTTACTACGTCGATTCGAAGAAAATCGGTAACGCGAATAGGGTGAGTCGGTAAAGAAGAAAAGGAACAATCGGGGAATGGGAATCTACGACAACAGAACGCAGAGATTGAAAAACGTTACCATGCTGCTCGATATCGGTCTTACGATCATCGTTTTCATCGGTTCCGTATTTCTTGCATCGTTGATGAGGAAGGATCTTGTCACGGATTTCCTGTCTCACGTTGCGATTCTGCCTTTGATCATCGCCTTGTGGGAATTCTCGCTGTCGTATTACGGCGGCTATAGCAGTCCCCGCGGAGAGTCGCTGTTCGAATATGCGATGTCGGTGGTGAAAGCGGTAGTAACGGGAACGGCAGTCCTCCTGACTCTCCTGTTCCTGTTGAAAATCCAGTACGTCAGTCGGTCCGTCATCATCACATTCGCGATATTGGACATCATCACGTTGTTTGGAGTGAGAGCCTGCATCACCAGTTATTTCCGCCGTTCTTTGAAGAGAGGCGAGAATTATCTGAAGGTACTCGTGATCGGAACGGGGAACAGGGCAAAGCACCTCGTGGAAACATTGCGCAAAAATTCGGAATGGGGCCTCACCATCATAGGGCATCTGGACACCGATGAGCGGTTGATAGGCGAAATGATTCTCGGGTCCCCGGTACTCGGCGTCGTCGATGACATCCATCCCGTTTTGAAGGCGCACGTGGTCGACGAAGTGATCATCGCGATTCCACGCGCCATGATCCAGAACGTCGATAAAATCGCATTTGCTTGCGAGGAGGAGGGGGTACGGCTCCGTATGATGGCGGACGTCTTCGACGTCCATGTTGCACGCATCAAGCTTGTGGAGGTCGGTGCGGTCCCGCTTTTGACGCTGGACCCCGTCGCTATTCAGGAATGGGAAATTCTTGTAAAACGCATATTCGATCTATTCGTTTCCATCTGTGCCCTTCCGGTCTTTTTGCCGGTGATGCTTGTGACTGCCGCCGCCATCAAACTCGATTCCCCGGGGCCGGTGTTTTTCTCCCAGGAACGTGTCGGACTCAACAAAAGGCTGTTCCGCATGTTCAAGTTCCGCTCCATGGTAACGGGAAGCGAGCAGATGATGAAGGATCTGGAGCACCTGAACGAGGCGGTAGGACCGATCTTCAAGATCGCCAACGATCCTCGGGTGACACGGGTCGGGAAATTCATCCGAAAGACCAGCATCGACGAACTACCCCAGATCCTCAATGTGATCCGGGGCGAGATGAGCCTCGTAGGACCGCGACCGATGTCGATCCGGGACGTCGATCTTTTCGATAAAGGAATACAACGGAAACGGTTCAGCGTGAAACCGGGGCTGACCTGCGTTTGGCAGGTTTCCGGCAGAAGCCAACTTCCCTTCGCGAAGTGGCTGGAACTCGATCTTTTCTATATCGAGAACTGGTCCCTGACACTGGATATCAAGATTCTTTTCAAGACGATCCCCGTAGTGCTCAAAGGATCCGGAGCCGTTTGATACCCCCGAAGAACCGAAACTTCGTTACCCCTTCAGATAAGGGAGGGAAGGTAGGGTGCAGGTGATGGAGAATCATGTCTTGGAAACGTCTTTTCCCAGGTGGCTGAAGGGGTTCGCGCTGAAATCCCTTGGGCCGATGTACGACCGTCAGAAGGGGTTATTCCATTTCCAGGTGAGGAAAACATGCAATGGCGTGGTTACGGCCGGGATCAGTCGACGATATTCGGCGATTACCTTGATCGGACTTGCCGGCGAGGAGGAAAGCGTCGGGCGGGAAGTCCTATCGGGAGATGCGCCGGAAGAGGTATACGAGCGACTCCTGGAAGAGGTGACCGACGAAAAAAACCTCGGTGATGCGGCGCTCACGCTATGGGCCGGGGTCGCCCTCCGCCACGAAGGAGTTCTCCGCGCTTCGGAACGCGTTCGAACGATCCTGAAGACGGGAGGGGGCAATCCGACCGTGGAGCTATCCTGGGCTCTTGTCGCGTTGTGTAAAGCGGGGAGGCCGGAAGATTCCGATATCAGGGATGCGGTGGCGAAGCGTATAAAGGAGGCCTATTGTCGGGAATCGGACATATTCCCCCATCATGCGGGAAATCATCGGAACGGGGCACGTTCGCACGTTTCGTGTTTTGCCGATCTCGTATACCCCGTTCAGGCCCTGTCGATCTACTCGAGAGTTACGAGGGACAAGCAAGCCCTCGAAATCGCAGGTCGGTGCGCGCATCGCTTCTGCCAGCTTCAGGGGAAGGCGGGGCAATGGTGGTGGCATTATGACGGAAGGACGGGCAGGGTCCTTGAAGGATACCCGGTATACGCAATCCATCAGGATGCGATGGCGCCGATGGCTCTCTTCGATCTGGAGGAGGCCGGAGGTCCTGCATTTCGCCGGGAGATTCACCGCGGTCTTGAATGGCTCCGGAATTCCCCGGAATTGAGAGGCGGTACGCTCGTAGACGAACAGGCCGGGAACATCTGGAGGAAAGTTGCGAGGGACGAACCGGGGAAACTCAGCCGGTATGTTCAAGCGTCAGCCGCGAAGATCCACCCGGAATTCAGGGTTCCGGGGCTGGACTCCATTTTCCCGCCGGGCAAAGTGGATTTCGAGGATCGTCCTTACCACATCGGGTGGCTGCTCTACGCCTGGACACCGGAACGCCTGAATCTATGGGAGAGCGGGAAGAGCGCGATATGACAATTCATGGTTCGTGCGCGGTAAGACGGATACTTGGAATCCCGATTCGCGCAACGACGATGGACGGGGCGCTTGATGCTATCGATGACGCGATTTCCTCCCGGAAACGGATACAGATCGGAGTTGTAAATGCCGCAAAGATTGTCAACATGAGGCGTGACCCCGCCCTCAGGCAGGACGTCCTCTCTTCCGATCTCATCTTCGCTGACGGTATGTCCGTCGTCTGGGCGAGCCGGATTCTGGGGCAACCTCTGCCGGAGCGGGTCGCCGGGATCGATATCATGATGGGTATGCTTGCGCGGGGAAATAGGAAAGGATATCGGATCTTCTTCCTGGGCGCGACCGATGAGGTCCTCGAAATAGTCACCGAAAGAGTCCGGAGGGAATATCCGGGTGTCCATGTTGCAGGCAGGAGGAACGGTTATTACAAGGAAGAGGAAGCGGAGGGGATCGCCTCGGAGATCAGGATTTCCAACGCGGATATCCTGCTGGTCGCAATCACTTCCCCCAAGAAGGAGAAATTTCTCGCCAAGTGGAACGATACCATGAATGTTCCCATTTGCCATGGCGTTGGCGGTTCCTTCGACGTTTATGCCGGTAAAGTCGTCAGGGCACCCGAAAGCTGGCAAAAGTTGGGACTCGAATGGCTCTACCGTCTCAAGCAAGAGCCTGGTCGCCTCTGGAAAAGATACCTGGTCACGAACACCTTGTTTTCCTGGATGGTGCTCTCTGAGTTATTCCGCCGGCCTTTCCTTGCCGCGGAGTCTTTTAGGAAGGGCCGGGGATGATCCGGCTTGCCCTACTGGTCGTTTTTCTTCTGGGGATAGCTATTTACGCCTGGAAGGACTGGTACAAGTCGCTTTGCGGCCTCATCATACTCATGGCTGTAATCGAACACCCCGACATGCCGAAATCCTTGTTCGGTATTCAGGGGCTGAATCCCTGGAACCTGGTCCTTCTCATCATCATCCTGGCCTGGTTGACGAGCCGGGGAAGGGAAGGGCTTTCTTGGGACATGCCAAGGAATGTCTCGATCCTCCTCCTGCTTTACTTGACCGTCGTCGTCGTCGGGTTCTTCCGCATGTATTTTGGAGATGGAATGTTGCCGATGGCCTCAGAGGGTGGGAGGTTAGTACCGATTGGCAAAGGAGCACTGATCAGCGAATACCTCATCAACAATATAAAATGGGCAATTCCCGGCCTCCTCTTGTACGACGGTTGTCGCGATCTTTCACGTTTTCAATGGGGACTTGTGTCTCTGCTCGCCATCTACTTCCTCCTGGGTTTGCAGGTCATCAAGTGGATGCCCCTTGGCGAGGTAGGGAGCGGCGCGGCATTGTCCGACCGCAGTCTCAAAATTCTCGTCAACGAGATCGGCTACCATCGGGTCAATCTATCGATGATGCTTGCAGGGGCGTCGTGGGCCGTTCTCGCGACGAGAGGCTTGACACGGAATCAATTCCAGTCGGTCCTCGTGGTACTGGTTTCCTTCTCGATCGTCTTCGCGCAGGCTCTCACGGGAGGACGGGCAGGCTATGGGACGTGGGCTGCCGTCGGGTTGATCCTCTGCGTCATTCGGTGGCGGAAATTGCTGTTGCTGGCACCGTTTATAGCGCTTGCCGCAGTATTACTCGTTCCAAGCGCCGTCGAAAGGATGACGCAAGGGTTTACGGCCGAATCACGGGATACGAACGCTTTGATCCGGGAGCCCGAGTTGACCTCCACCGATGACGGACCGGACCTCTATACAGTAACTGCCGGGCGGAATATCGCGTGGCGGTATGTAGTACCGAAAATCCTCGAATCCCCGTTCGTCGGTTACGGGCGGAACGGGATGTGGAGTACGGGTCTCGTCGTATTCCTTTTGGAAAAGTTCGGGGAAAGTTTTCCCCACCCCCACAACGCATACCTCGAGCTCCTGTTGGACAACGGCCTATTGGGGTTCCTTGCCGTCATCTCTTTTTACATCGTCGTGCTCCGGAACAGCCTCTCCCTGTTTCGTTCGTCCGATAGCCCTGTTTATACGGCTATTGGGGGCGTTTCACTCGCACTTCTGCTCGCGCTTCTGATCGCCTCTGTGGGGAGTCAATCGTTCTATCCCCGGGAGGGAGCGGTCGGAATGTGGTGCGCCTACGGCCTTATGTTCCGGGTTTATGTCGATCGGTCCAGGGAAGGAAAGATGCCGGCGTCAGGAGAAGGCGCAAGCTTTACGAATCCGTGGAGAGTAGCGGTTTGAGTCGGTCCGATTCCCGCACACCCGGCGAGCCGGCGGGCAAGACCCGGCTGGTGTATCTTCTATCCGCGAGCCACTCCGGCTCAACTCTTCTCGCGATGGTTCTCGGGAGCCACACGGAAATCGTCACGGTAGGTGAACTGAAATTTAACGCTATGGGGGATCTAAACCAATATCGATGTTCTTGCCGGGAGGAGATCCGGAAATGCCCTTTCTGGGACGGAATCACCAGGGAGATGGCCGGAAGAGGATTTCCGTTCGATCTGAACGAGGTGGGAACCGACTTTCAATCCCTCGGAAGCGGCTACGCGAAATTCCTCCTGAGCCCCCTCCACCGGGGAGTTTTCCTCGAATTCCTTCGTGACAGGGGATTGTCGCTGTCCGCAAGTTGGAGGCGGGAGTCTGAGAGGATCCAGGCAAAAAACCTTGCGCTTCTTCAAAGCGTCGCCACTCGCTCGGGGAAAGATGTCGTCGTCGATTCTTCAAAGGTCGCGGTGAGATTGAAATACCTTCTACGGAACCCGGCAATCGACGTCCGGATCGTACGCTTGGTCCGGGACGGCCGGGCGGTGGCGTTGACCTACATGGACTCCTTCCGGTTTGCGGATGCCTCGGATCCGGGACTACGGGGGGGCGGCATGGGGATCAGGGGGGAGTACGACCGGCTCTCGATGAGCGAGGCCGCTCTGGAATGGCGCCTGAGCAACGAGGAGGGGGAAAATCTGCTCAAGGGAGTGGAAAGGTCCCGATGGATGGAGGTACGGTACGAAACGTTCTGCAGGGAACCGGAAAAAACTGCCAATGCGATATTCAAGTTCATCGGTGTTGCGCCCACCGAAATCCTCGCCCTGTTTCGAACGACGGTCCAGCATGTTGTCGGAAACGGGATGCGTCTGGATTCGCGCCGCGAAATACAACTGGATGAGCGGTGGAGAGATGTGCTGCGGAAGGAGGACCTTGCCGTTTTCGAATCCATTGCCGGTTCTCTGAACCGGAGGTTGGGTTATCTCTAATCGAGGGATGAATATCTGCATTGTCGCCCATTTTGCCTACGGAGCGCTCTCCGGTGGGGAAACCGGTCACATTGGAGGTGTCGAGAGGCAGACCACCCTCCTGGCTCGCTGGTTGGCGGACCGGGGACACGACGTGAGCATGATCACCTGGGACGAGGGACAACCGGACGGAACCGTATTGCATGGGGTCAAGGTCTACAAAACCTGCCGGAGGGACGAAGGGATACCTGGAATCCGCTTCTTTACCCCACGCTGGTCCAGCCTGAATGCGGCATTACGTCGCGCCGATGCGCAGATCTATTACCAAAACTGCGGCGAGTACGTCACCGGACAGCTTGCGTTTTGGAGCGGGAGCCATGGAAGGAAATTCGTCTATTCCGTTGCAAGCGACCCCGATTGCATGCCTGATCTTCCTCTCATGACGACCTTTCGAGAGCGGTTTCTATATCGATATGGACTACGAAACGCCGACCGCATCATCGTCCAGACGCGAAACCAGCAACGCATGCTCCGTGGAGGGTTCGGCATCGCATCCGAAGTGATTCCGATGCCGTGTCCAGGCCCTGCCCAGGAGGATTACCTTCCCCCCTTGCCTCCCTCGGAAAGGAACGGTCGAATTGTTTGGATCGGACGAATCGACCGGGTGAAGCGCCCGGACCGTTTCCTCGACATCGTCGCGGTATGTCCTGAGTTGGAGTTCGATCTTGTCGGACCCGCTGAAGGCGATCAATACGCACGGGAAATATTGGAGAGGGCGGCCCGATATCCGAACCTTCGGGTTCATGGGGGAATTCCACGGGAGGGTATCCCTGCCTATCTTCGTGGAGCGGCTTGTCTCTGTTCGACGTCGGATATGGAAGGGTTCCCCAATACGTTTCTCGAGGCGTGGAGTTTCGGCATTCCCGTCGTCTCCACCATCGATCCCGACGATCTCATCCTTGAGCAGGGGCTCGGAAGCATTGGACGGAATGTTCCGGAACTGGTTGTCGCGCTTCGTGGACTGATGGCGTCTCCGGAAAGATGGACAGGGATGTCCGGCAGGGCACGGACTTATTTTCTCGAAACCCACGACTTTCCCAAGGTTATGCCGAGGATGGAACGTTTTTTCCTCGATGTCTCCTCTCCTTCGTCCCCCAACTGACCGAAGGTTCCCATGATCGATAACGGCAGCAACGCCCCCGAAAACGACCTGACCGGACAAAAAAGGATCATATGGAACATCATGTCGAGTTGGGGCGGACACATGGTGTTCGTCGTCGCCGGGTTCCTGATGCCCAGGATGATCGATCGCCATGTCGGCCAGACCTCTCTCGGCCTCTGGGATTTCGCCTGGTCCCTGGTCAGCTATTTCGGGCTGGCGGGGCTCGGCATCGGGTCCTCCGTCAATCGGTACGTCGCCAAGCTGAGGGCCGCAGGCGACAAGGAAGGATTGGACGAAGCGATATCCTCGGTGTATTGCGTCCAGGTCGTCGTCGCAACCGTCATCGGGATCATGACCGTCGCGACTGTCGTCTACCTGCCGCACTTTTTCAAGGAACATCCGGGAACGGAGCTGGCCGATGCGCGCTGGGTGCTTGGACTGCTCGGTGCGAGCCTTGCCGTTCAACAGGCATTTGACGCATTCCGGGGGGTGATGACGGGATGTCATCGGTGGGACCTTCACAATGCGATTAATTCCATCTCCTATGGGATCACCGTCGTTTTCATGTTGATCCTCCTTTCCTTGGGGTATGGACTTCGATCCTTGGCGACGGTGTATCTGGTTGTAGGAATCGCGACCGAATTTTACAGATACCTCGCCGCGCGGAGGATCTGCCCGGAACTGGAAATCGGCATCGGAAAGGCAACGTGGAAGCAGGCCAGAAATATGTTGTCTTTCGGCCTCAAGACGGTTGTCGTCGGCCTTCCGGGATTGATCATTGCGCAGGGGAGCTGCCTTCTCGTTGCCAGGCATCTGGGTCCTGCGATGCTGGCAGTGTTTTCCCGCCCAATCGGACTCATACGGAATGCACAGACGTTCATCAACAAGTACGCGCTCGTGCTGACACCGACCGCCGGTTCCCTGCAGGGAGCGGGATTGGACAGGGAGATCCGAAATCTGATGACGCGTACGACGCGTTATAGCGTTGCGCTGACCATGCCGATCGTTCTTTTCCTTTCGATCATGGGAGGTCCGCTCCTGCAGTTGTGGATGGGACCGCGGTACGATGCGGCTTTGGTAATGGCCATCCTCGTAATCGGAGGTTTTCTCCCGCTGACCCAACTGTCGGTCATGACCATTCTTGTGGGCATGGACGCTCATGGTACCATCGGGTCCTTGAACTTTGCCCTTTCTCTCGCAACGATGGGGATCGGTGCGGTGGTATTCCATTACACCGGATGGTCCCTGGTGGGATCATCTCTCCTTATCGCGGCCTTCGGTACGGCCCACGGAATCTCCACTCTCCTATTCACATGTTTCAGGTTTGACATCTCTCTTGGCAGATACCTTCGGGAATCCTTTCTAGGTCCCATGGCGGCGGGAGTTCCTCTTGCAATCGCCCTCGCAGCGGTGCATTACATATTCGCTCTTCGGCCGCTCATCGCCTTGATGGTGGGTTGCGCCGTCAGCGGGGTGATTTTGGCTCCGATCTACTGGAAATATTTCCTTCCCAAGGATTTGAAGAGCGGAATCCGGCGCCTCCCATGGGTCGGTGGAACAATCAGGAAGCTGGAAATCACGTAAGGGGATTCCTGGCATTATCGCGAGCGTGATGTTCCGAAATCGCAGTGAAGGGCTGTCGCTGACCATCGGCGAAGAATCGACGTGGACGATGCCGTTCCCGCGCGCTTTCCCGTACCCCTACCGGGCGATGATGTCGATCTGCAGCGATCTCGATGAGACACCCGATGACACGGTGTACCTTGAAACGATCCGGTTTCTCAATGGGACGAAGGTCACGACGATGGGGCAGGGAATCGGGCTGGAAATAGGCAATACGATGTACTTCGACATGCCGGAGAACCAGTTCTCCTATTGGAATGCCAATGAAGGGGGACGGGAAGCTGTCCGGATGCTCATGCGGTCGGGTCATATCGATTGCCTCCATTCCTTCGGCGATCTGGCGGATACGCGCGCACACGCGGAAAAAGCGTTGGAGGAACTGGAACGACACGGCTGCAAATTAAAAGTCTGGGTTGACCATGGGACCGCTCCTTCAAACTTCGGGAGCGACATCATGAAAGGCTCGGGCGACGTTCCGGGGTCGGCTTCGTACCACGCCGATCTGACGTTTGGGTACGGTATCCGGTACGTTTGGGTGGGCCGGGTTACGAGTGTTACCGGCCAGGGAGTCCCGAGGCGGTTCAACGGCATATTCGATATTGCCCATCCGTTGGCATCGGGGAAAACCGTGGCGAAGGAAGGAGTCAAGGATCTGCTCGCGGAAACGATCGGCGGCAAGTATGCAATGCACGCCGGTAACACCGTCCTGCGGGAGGTGGCGCTTCGCGACGGGCACTGCGGACTCGAGTTCGTCCGTTGCAACCCGCACTTCGGCGGCGTCAGTTCCTGTGATACCGCGGATGGACTGGGACACGTCCTCACAACGCGGGTCCTGGACCTCCTCGAGGAACGCGGTGGAGTTTGCATCCTGTATACACATCTCGGGAAGATCAGTGACCGCAACATGCCTTTGCGAGGAGAGACGGTGGCTGCACTCAAACATTTGGCGGAAAGGGTTCGAAACGGCCGGATCCTCCTCACGACTACACGTAGACTTCTGGATTTCATGAATGCACGGAAAACCCATAGATTTTTTGCGACACGTGAGAGCGATTGGACCACTGTGTTTGTCGAAGAAGCGAATGGGGAGAGAAAAGGGACAGGGAGCGAGGTCAGCGCTCCGGATGGGTTGACTTTTTACGTCGAAGATCCCGAGAAGACGAGGATGTTTTATAACGGCCTTGAACTGTCGGACCTCCGTCGAAACCCGCCGGACTCGACCGGGAGGCGAAGCGTTTCCGTCCCGTGGATCCCCCTGCGGATTCCGGAAATCTGAGCCGGCGTGGAACCTTGACGTGAAACCCGTTGAGAGGAATCGGCTGGTTGCCTTCCTGGTAACCGCCCTGCTCGGTGCACACGCGCTGCTGATGTTCATCGCGACAAAACTTGGGCCGAGGAAGAAGGAGGTAGGGGAGGAGGGGATCGATATTCTCCTCACGGGGACGTTCCACTCGGGAAACTGGATCTTATCGCACCTGAGGCCTTTGGCTCTTTCGCGGAGGTGTCGTCGCGTGCTGGTAGTAACCCACTACCCGATTCCGCCGATCGACAAGGTTGAAGTGATCGTTCCCGGGACGCTGCTTTCCCGCATTTTCGGGAATGTCCCGGCCCGGTTGTTTACATTCCTGTGCGTAGCGCTTCGAACCCGCCCGCATGCGGTGGGCGGGTTCCATCTCCTCGTGAACGGGTTGGTCGCATCCCTGGTTGCCCGAGCAGGGGGAGGACGCTCGATCTATTTCTGCGTCGGAGGTCCGGCGGAGGTTCAAGGGGGCGGGATCCTCAGCGAAAACCGACTCTTCGAGAAACTCCGGGCTCCTGATCCCAAGGTCGAGTCCATTCTCCTCCGTTCGGTAACCGAATTTGACCTGGTTGTCACGATGGGCAGTCGTGCGAAGGCTTTCTTCCGGGAGCGAGGAATCGTCGGAGCCATCCAGGTTATACCGGGGGGCATCGATGCCGAACGCTTCGGTTCCAATGGGGGTCCCCCCTTATGGGACGTCGTCTTCGTCGGGCGCCTAGCGCCGATCAAGCAGGTTGATCTCCTCCTTCGGGCGTTAGTACTCGTCAAAAGGGAGATCCCGGGGGTCAGGGCCATGATCGTTGGCGATGGCCCTCTCCGTCAGGAACTGGAAACATTGGCCGCGACGCTGGAGTTGGGTGACGCGGTGGAGTTTGCCGGGCAACGGGCTGATGTTTCTTCGATCCTGGAGAAATCAAGGGTTTTCGTACTGACCTCGAAAACGGAAGGGCTCTCCTTGGCTCTCATGGAGGCGATGATGACCGGGCTCCCGGCCGTTGTGTCGGATGTTGGAGATCTCCGCGATCTCGTTCGGAACGACGAAAACGGGTTTCTCGTTGACGTGCAGACCCCCGGCAGGTTCGCGGAGCGGATCGTTGCGATTCTTAAGGATGAAGGGATGTGGGGGCGATTCTCTAAAGCGGCGCGGTCGGCAATGGAGAAGCGCGAGACCCCAAGCGTTGTAAAGCAATGGGATGCGATCCTGGGCTCCTGGCGGGCCGGGCAGGGCGAGCGATGTGCGGAATAGCGGGATATGTCGGATTGAACGACCCTGCCCTTCTAAGGAATATGTGCAGCGCCATCATTCACCGCGGACCCGACGAAGACGGGTTCCATATGGGTGACGGGATAGGGTTGGCCATGCGAAGGCTTGCGGTGATCGACCTGAAGACGGGGTCTCAGCCGATTGCCAACGAGAAGCGCAACGTCTGGGTGGTCTTCAACGGGGAGATCTACAATTTCGAGGAACTCCGAAAGACCCTACAGGCTTCCGGGCACACCTTCACGACGAACAGCGACACGGAGACGATCGTCCATCTCTACGAGGATTACGGGCTCGATTTCGTCCGTTACCTGCAAGGTATGTTCGCAATCGCGCTCTGGGATGAAAGGTGCGAACGCCTTCTTCTCGTGCGGGATCGTATCGGAGAGAAGCCCCTGTACTATGCCTTCGACGAAGGGAAGCTTTTCTTCGGCTCCGAGATCAAGGCGATCCTCCAAGTCGGGTTGCGCAGGGCAGTGGATGCACAGTCCGTCTGTGACTTTCTCGCTGCGGGTTACGTCGCGGGGGAACGGACGTTTTTCAAAGGTATTTCAAAGATCCCTCCCGGCAACATAGGCGTATACGAGAAGGGCAAAATCAAGGTTCTTCCTTACTGGAGTCTCGAAATTCGACATGAAGGTGAAAAACCGTATCGGGACTCCGCCGAGACTTTGTCCCGCATGCTCGAGGACACTGTACGTCTTTGTCTGAAGAGCGACGTCGAAGTCGGAGCGTTTCTCTCCGGAGGGATCGACTCATCGGTTCTCGTCGCCTTGATGCGCAGGAACGCGACGCATGTAAAAACCTTCTCCGTCGGGTACGGAGGCGCGGCGGAAGGGTTCAATGAACTGAAGTATGCGAGCAAGGTTGCGAAGTTGCTCGGGACGGAGCACCACGAGCTTATTCTTGGTCCCTTGTCCAGCGTCGACCTGCTCCCGAAAATCATCTGGCAGTACGACGAACCGCACGGAGAACCGACCTCCGTCCTCGTGTACCTCCTCTGCCGTTTTACGAAGATGCAGGTCAAGGTAGCCGTCGGCGGCACTGGAGGAGACGAAATCTTCTTCGGCTACCCTCGTCATGGCGGGTTCCGAATGCTTGAGATGTATTACCGTATTCCACGTGTGTTTCGACGCCATCTCATCGAAAAGGCGATCCGGAGCCTTCCGGAATCCACGCGAGGAAACCGGTTCGCCAAGAGGGCGAAACGCTTTATCCAGGGGTCCGGCCAAAGCCCGGAATCGGCGTATCTCGTCTGGGTGAGTCTTCTCCAGGAAGACGTGCGGAGGGCTCTCCTCTCGGAAGCGATCCGAGTTGAGGCGGGGAACATCGGCGGGGACGGGTTCCTTAAGAGCCAATTGAGCGAAGAGTTTCCGGGTTTTCCGCTGGACAAGGCGGCGTCGCTCGACATCCGCGGATACCTCCCGGAGTATCAACTCATGTACATGGACCGGATGAGCATGGCCCACGGCCTGGAGGTCCGGTCCCCATTGTGCGATTACAAACTCGTCGAGTACGTGACGAATCTTCCAACCACGTACCGTCTCAAGGGAACCCGGAGCAAGCACATCTTCAAGGATATTGCGCGGCAGTGGTTGCCGACGGAGATCACGGAGCGCCGTAAGGTCGGATTCGATTCGCCGGTCGGCCAATGGTTCAAGGGAGAACTCAAGGAGTTTCTTCTTTCGTTTCTCTCCAGGGAAAACGTGAGTAAATCAGGTCTTCTCGACCCGGACACCGTCACGGCGCTTATCGGGGACCATCTCTCCGGGCGCCGGGACTATTCCCTCCAACTATGGAGCCTCATTGCATTGGAGACCTGGTTCCGGATGTACATCGAAGACGGCGTTGTCGATGGCAGCGATTACAAACTCGCGGATCTTCGTGGAGCCGAGGAAGGTATCCCCGCTACGTCGCGCGGGGCCGTCGCCGGCTGAGAAAAACGCCATGAGGACGGAAATCATCAGGGACTGGCTACGGTTCGAGGAACTGGAAAGAGAGTGGAACACCCTTCTTTCCCGATCCCGGGCGGACGCCATCTTTCTGCGGTGGGAATGGATCCGTTCCTGGAGAAAGGTCCTTGGAGATCGCATGAGCCCTTTTGCCGTCGTCGTTCGGGACCAGGGAGGAGTCCTTGCCGGAGTTGCTCCGTTCTACAAGACGGTTTATCAACTTCTGAGTATTGTTCCGTATAAGGTATTACGGATCATGGGGGATTTCCCCACGGGAGCAGAATGCCTCGATTGGATTTTGCGTTCGGACAGCGAAGCGGAGGCTTCCCGTTGCATTGCATCGGCGCTTGCGGAGGCAGCGGGCGAATGGGATTTCCTTTGGATGCCCTACGTTCCCCACTGGACGGGCGGAAGGGATCGGATCCGGGACGCATCCGTTAATGAAGGATTTCATTTTTCGGAACGGGAGGTGCTATTTGGCGATATGCCCCTTCCCGGCAGTCTCGATGAACTTCTTTCCTCGTTTGGTTCAAGCCATCGATACAACACCCGAAGGGACCTGAAGCGCACATTCGAAAAATCCACGACAAGGTTCGTTCATTGTCAGAAGGAAGAGGAGGTTCCACGATATCTCGATTCCTTGTTTCAGCTTCATGGCTTGCGTTGGGGACTGGAGGGACAACCGGGCACGTTTCGGAAGAAGCCGAACGAGGCAAGATTCTATAGTGATTTTGCGATCGAGGCGCAACGACGGGATTGGCTTGGTCTGTATGGAATCGAAATATCCGGGGAACTTAAGGCAGTTCAGTATGGATACATGTATAACGGCGTATATCTTCAAATGCAGGAAGGTTTTGATCAGGAAAGCGGCCGTGGATTAGGGAATATTCTCCGATTAAAAGTGATAGAAAATCTGATTGCCAATGGGATAAATATTTACGATTTTCTTGGAGAAATGTCGGAACACAAGAAGAGGTGGCATACGTCGGAACGAACAGGGAGTCATTTGATGATAGGAAACGGAAAATGGAAAAGTGTTTTTCTATTTAGAAATAACATATGGCCTACAGGTCGCTACTTAATACATAAAGAAGCGAAGATATATAGAGGTAAGGAAGAGAAAAATTGAAGAAAAAAATTCGAGTATCGCTGCTCAACCTTTTCAAGTCAGCAGGTGTAATTGATGCCTGGCGATACTTCCATCGAAATGACATCGTCATTTTGATGTTTCATGGGACAGCCGATCCGAAGCGTCCGTCCTCGTGGACACCGTTACGACCACAATTTTCTTCTGAATATATCGATTGGTGCATGGGAATAATAAGTAAATATTATCAATTCATATCTTTTGAGGAGGCAATAAATATATTAAAGGGAAGAAAGCCTTCGATCGAGTATGGAATAGTAATCTCTATGGATGACGGATATAAGAGCAACGTATTAGACGCCTTTCCTGTATTCAAAAAATATAACGCTCCTATGAGCGTATTTCTTCCAGTTACTAATATTGAGAATAGGATTCCGATGTGGTTCGACCGTTTGGATTACATTCTTCAATTATCTAATCATGACGGGAAAATATTTAATATAGGCGACAGTAATTTCAAATTTTTGGGGAATGGAAGGGAGGATCTTGCGATATCGTATGCCAATTTTCGTGAGTTGATAAAGAAGCAATACATGGACGAGAAGGCATTCTACTTAAAACTTGATGAAATCATATCGCATTTTGAACGTTCCAGTGGCAAGAGTCTGACAAATATCTTCGAGGATGATCCGTGGTCGGCATTGCTGAATTGGAAGGAAATAAAAAAATATCAAAGAGAGGGCGTTCAATTCGGTAGTCATACGATGGACCATTATCGAGTCAGCAGTTTAAAGAAGGATATACTACGGTACCAATTATTCGAGTCTAAAAAATTAATAGAGGAAAGAACAGGTAATGCCTGTAAATATATTGCATACCCTAATGGAGACTGCTCAGAAAGCGCAAGAAATGTCGCCTTGGAATGTGGATACGAAGCTGGTGTAACAGCAAACGAAGGGATCAATAAAATAGGGTGCGACTGCATGACGTTAAAGCGGATATATCTCCCATGGACGTCAGACAAAACCGAACTTCTTGCCTATGTAAGCGGTTTTTCGAGGGCGGTATCCAGATCCCACATTGGGAAAATTAATGTGGCGTGAATGGATCTGTCGCTCATGAAGCCGGACGAGCTTCATACCTGGTTCGACAGCACGGCCCCCGAATGGGAGGATCAATACCTTGACCAAGGTCTGCGCGGACGTCATGTGCGGAAGAGGATGGCCCTCACAATTGAATATCTCCACGAGGAGCAGTTACCGCCGGGGGCCAGGATACTCGATCTCGGGTGCGGACCGGGAATCATTGCGGAAGAATTTACCTCACGTGGTTTTCGAGTCTATTGCGTGGACTTTTCGTCCGAACTGCTATTGCGAGCTCGCGACCGCCTGAAGCGGCGTGGTTCTGCATTGCCACACCTGGTGCAAGCCGACGCTCACACACTGCCGTTCAAAAAAGGTGCGTTTGATGCCATCACCTGCGTCGGGGTAATCAGTTGGGTCGCGGATCCGGCCAAAGTGCTTCGTGAAACAGCCAGACTACTTCGGCCAGGAGGGGTTCTTATCATCACTGCGATCAACAAATTCTCTGTCGAGTATATATTCGATCCGTTGTTTTGGTGGAGACAACTCTTCCCGCCTGTTTGGCGGACATCGCTGCGTTCGCTAATTCGTTTTCCTGCCACTATGCAAGGAGAGGATGCAGGTCCGCGTTTACAACAGTTTGAGTTACGAGGCTTCGACAAAATGCTCCAAAGTGTCGGTTTTGCGAAAATACGATGGCGAACGATCAAATACGGACATTTCCGGTTTTTTGGCCACCGCATCTTCCCAGTCCGCGCAGAGGTTGCGATCGATCGTGCTCTGGACAGTCTATGGAGGTTTCCAATAATTCGTAGGTTAGGCTGGCTTTATTGTGCAAAAGTCAAACGAGAGGCGGGCAAACCGATCGGGTCGGCACCGTTTCTGGACACGTCCCCAAAAGGCCCAAAGGCGTTCCGTACTCTACCGACCTCCGCTGTTTCGCCGGGTAGCGTTACGACAACACCGTTCGTACGACTCAGCCATGATGTGCCTAGCCCGCCTGCACGGCAAGTCAGCGTGCTGATATTGGGCAATTATCGTCAGACTCTCACGGTTATCCGGTCTTTAGGGAAGGCGGGATTCCGTATCATCCTCGGGATGCATAACGAGCGCGAGGCGGGGAAATACTCGCGATACGTCTCAGAGATTTGGAGACATCCCCCGATCGCGTCAAACGAGGAATCTTTCGTTGCGTCCTTGACAGCTTTCGTCATGGGGAGACCCGATATCCCTTGGGTATTTCCCGTCGGCGAAAATCAACTCAAGTGCCTTGTACAACACATCGAAGAGATACCCTTCCGATCAATGTTGGTCATGACAGATCCCGATGTGGCGCTTACCTGCTTGGACAAAACGAGCCTTTATCGAATTGCATCGGAGTTGGGAATTCCATGTCCTGAATCCATAATCGCGCAGGATCTTTCTCAGCTATTCTCTGCAGCAGAGCAAATTGGATACCCATGTATCGTCAAACCGAACAGTTCGCAGAAGCATTTCTTCGATAAGAAGGCCATTATTTGCAGGACATTCAACGATCTACGGGATTCTATTAATTCGTGGCCTGAAGGCAATGAATTCCTGATTGTCCAACAGGAGTTTAAGAGATAAACTGTGTCAGGTCCACAAAGGTGTTGAATATCGGCATGTTGCGTCAAGCCTTCTGTAAGACCCCACCGTCCTTTATTC
>Ga0334722_10000583_pt1 | contig 52236 bp, 47 predicted proteins | sample C3_bottom_MG_FD_207210 | JGI IMG/M metagenome (GOLD analysis project Ga0334722, IMG submission 207210) | Sediment microbial communities from Yellowstone Lake, YNP, Wyoming, USA - C3_bottom | ecosystem: Environmental > Aquatic > Freshwater > Lake > Sediment | place: USA: Wyoming | collected...
TTAATTCCCTCAGCCTAAACCGGGCATCTCCTCTTGCCGGAGAGCCGGCCAGCCAAATAATAACGCTACCCGGCAGTCAGGCCGTACCTGATCTCCTGTTTGACCAGAGCCTCCACCGCAGCATCGAAATACAGCCTTCTGCAGTCTACCCCTTCCATATTACCGTCCCGCACGTATTTCAGATACCTGCAGCCTCCGAAGCACAAAGGCAGATAGCTGCAGTTCAGGCATTCATCGTTTTTCCAGTTGTCCAGGTTGTGGCTCTGCCTGTGGTCCTTTATGCCGGTCCGCACATCTCCCACGCAGAAATCTTTTCTTCCTATGAGACCGGGGCATTTATAAAGAGCCCCGTCGTAATTTATAAGCAGCCTGTCTGAAAGTTCCATCATGCAGGCTAGAGGCTGGATCGAAGGGGGCCGATAGCCCCTCCTGATGATCTCTTCATTAAGGAACAATGTTGCCTCGGTAATCCACGGCTCGTTGAGGCATGTGCAGCCGCCGGTATATTCAGGCGGCGCAACGTCCTTTCTCTCGGACATCACCGGGTCAAACCTGATAAGAGGGATCCTGTCGGGAGTCAGACCGTTATCAAGCAGATAGTCCAGAAGAAGGGGCATCTCACGATAGTTTTCTTTTGTGAAGTTCCCGCCGAGCTGCACCTTTATTATCCCGCAACTCTCTTTGACATTCCTGATGATCGAGTCAAAGCTACCGCTGCCCGTTTTAAATGGCCTGCTGAGATCATGGATATGCCTCGGCCCGTCTATTGTTACGGCAGCCTCCTGCAGTCCCAGGTGCTTCAGTCTTTCAGCCGTCTTGCCGGTCAGCAGGGTGCCGTTTGTCGTAATGTATGAACTGAATTTCACGCCTGAGGCCTCTGCAGCAGCCTTGATCCGTTCGGACATATAAACAATGAGGTCGGCGCTCAGCAGCGGCTCACCGCCGTAAAAGGAAAGGATTATCTCTTCCTTGCAGGACAATGCCTTATTAGTGATAAAGCCGATAATATCATCCGCCGTTTCCTTCGACATATAGAGCCTGCCCTTGCGCCGCCCCTCATAGCAGTATGTGCAGGCAAGATTGCAGTCGAGGTTCATCGCAACCTTGGCGTAAAATCTATTGTTCTCCCTGTTAAGGTCTTCCATAAAATTCAAGGCCTCTTTATCTTCTTCAGGCGCATTGGTAAGGAAGCCCAGTTCGAGCAAAGTCTTTTTTTCTTCTTCCGAAATGGTCTCTTTTTCGATTTCATCCAGCATGGCGCGGGGAAGGATAACGCTTGAGGCCTGTTTAGTGGAATAGAGGATTACTGAATCCTCTATAGTGTCGTGGGGATATATCCTGCAGAATTTTGAAAGTTTCATAAAGATGATTTACAAAAATAAAGGGGGAGGCCCATCCTCCCCCTTTGACCTTGTCTCAGACTTTCATCGATGTGGTGACTGTTCCACAGCAAGATGAGGACAAAATATCCTTCCGGGAAACTCCTGCGCTAACTACTGTGATCCTGCCTTTCATGACCTTCCCCCTTTTCGGATGAGATTAGCCCCTGAAAGAGGCCTTGAGAACTAAAACTTATATCTTAGCCCTGCCTCAAACCATCTGCCCGCATTCTTATAGACTTCGTACCAGTATTGACTGCCGTTAAAGAGGTTATGGCCTGAGGCAAATACCTCGACCAGATTACCATTGTTTTTGTAAAGCGTCTTTATCACATTGAGATCGAAGACCATGGAACTGTATTTGGAATTATGGGAGGAGTCTTCATTCCACCAGATGTAATGCCCGTGAAGCAGAGCCCTGAAGGACTTTTTATCATCATATTTAAGGCCTACGTCGTATGTATATTGCGGGGAGGTCCCGACCGTCATTCCATAGTCTTTTGTATGCATAAATGTAGCGCCGGATGAGAGGACAAAGTTATAAAAAGGCATGGATCTGATCTCAATATCCGCGCCCTGCCGCAGCTGCTTTCGGACGTTGGCCCGCGTCCACTGCGGAGCGGTTAACACAACCGTTTCAATAGCGTCCCTGACGTTGTGGCTGAAGACATCCGCCTTCAGCCAGAGATAATTCAACAGCCCTGTCTCAACGCCTGCCTGGCAAGACCAGACCTTTTCAACCTTGAGATCAGGATTATGAACAAAATTAGACGCGGGATCACTTGCTCCGGTATCTATCAGAGACGGATAACTGAAACCCCGCGCAACAAACGCCCTTAACAGGGTTTTTTTTGCTATCTCATATGTTGCGCCGAGGCTCGGACTGATAAAATTCCCGCTTATGTTCGTATGGTCGAACCTGATTCCCGGAATAAGCGAAAGCTTCCCCAAGGCTATCGTGTCGTTGGCAAATATAGCCCACGTGTTGAGTTTCAGTTTATCGTCGGCATAATAGTTCGCCTTGGCTTCACCGTTTAGAAAGTCGCCGCCTATGACAACGGAATGGATGTCGTGATTGTATGTGAGCCTGGCGTTAGCTCCGTACTTGTCTTCAATCGAATTCGAATACATAACGCCTTCGGCCAGATTGTCAGCCTGCCATTTCGACAGCCATATTGAGACATCCAGATCGACTTCCTTGCTCACAGAGCTGTGCATTGCCAGGCTCGAAATGAGGTGTTCGAACTTATTTGAATAAGTAACACCGTCTCCCCAGTCGCCTTCCTCACCTTTGTCTTTCATATAGGCCGTAGTAAAGAGGACCCTTGTTTCCTTCGAAATATCATATGTCAGCTTTGCATAGAGGCTGTTTTCCCAAAAGGCCTCCCGCTTTCCAAACCCGTCGGTTATGAGTTTGCCTGCGGTAAGATAATATCCGAAGTCATGTAACTTGCCCGACACCTCGGCCCTGACATCTCCGGTTTTTTTCTCCCCATAGGATGCAGACACCATACCGTCAGCCTTTCCGCTGCCCGGAGACTTGGTTATTATATTTATTACGCCGCCCAGCGAAGACCCCCATGTGGAAGAGCCCGGCCCTTTTACAACCTCGATCTTCTCTATGTTCTGCACGGGAAAAACCCCGGGGGCTGCTGTATTTGATTCCATGTTATTCAGCGGGATGCCGTCCATGAAGACCGCCACATGCCTGGATGAGGAGCCCTGAATGTCGATCAGCGACTTATTGCCCGGACTGCCGCCGCCGGACTGGATTTCAACGCCGTTTATCGTGTTGAGCACATCCGCCAGTGTATGGGCGTTCATAAGCTCTATATCCTCTTTTGTCACAACTGTCATGTTTTCCGCCACCCTGGAAATCGACTGGAGGCTTCTCGTGGCAGAAACAACCTGAAGCTCGTCTTCGGAGAAGTACATGTTGAGGAAGGTTTTTTCTTCTTCGGATACCGCAAAGGCGATGGTTGATGCAGACAGGAATAAGACCAGCAAAGATATGGCAAAGCCCGTTCTTCGTAACACCTCAAGCCCCCTGAAAACTAATTTATAACGTCCCAGAGAGTATATTATAGAAACGGCATCACTGTCCATATTAATAATCCACCCAATGCCTGCCCTGGAAGGCCTGAAAAAACACTTCTTCAGCTAGAATAAGACATGACTGCAAGGTTGAAAGAGGTTGATGTCTTCTCCTTCGACTGCTCCGGCGCGATCGGGTGTTTCAGCAGATGCTGCAGGAGCGCGCCGAATATCTGGATAACGCCTTATGACATCATACGGATGAAAAGAAGCCTTCGTCTCGCGTCGGATGAATTCCTGAAACGTTTTACAACAGCCGTCCCTGCGGAGAAAGCAGGATACCATGTCCTATGGCTGAAACTGAACGATGCGCAGAGCTGCCCTTTTTCATTACAGGGCGGCTGCGCTGTATACAATGACAGGCCGTGGGTATGCAGGATGTTCCCGGTTGTCCCTGTTTTTATCGACGACAGACCTGCGCCGGTCGTGGATTGGATTGACCCTTCCTTTGAATTAAACAGGGTTGATTACTGTCGGGGCTTCGATAGGGGAGACGGCATTTCAGTAAGGCAGTGGCGCAGGAGGCAGGGAGTATTGATATATGAAAAAACAAACTCCGAATGGAAGAAGGTCACTCGTCACAAAGAGTTCCTCAGCCGGGACTTTCTTGCCGGGCCTGACGCAGACCTGTTTAATCTCTGCTGCTACAACATCGATGAATTCAGGGGAAAGGCGCTCAGGGAAAGACTGTGGACGGATATGGGTATGGATGAAAGAGAGTTTAAAAAAATACAGGCCGACGCCGACTCGTTGCTTAAGTTCTCGATGAAATGGCTCCGCCGCACGCTGTTCAAAGAAAACAGGGTTGAGACTTCAGAAAAGGATTGAAGATTACATATTGGACGAATGTTTCCAGCTTCATCTTTCAAATAGCGGCCGTGCTCAAGCCGTGCAGAGGTTAAAGCCCAACTAAAACCTGTATCTTAGTCCCGCCTCGCTCCACCGCCTCGGGTTCTTTGACAGGATATCGCTATAACTAAATGCGTTGAAGATATTATGAGCTGTAAAGAACGCCTCAAGAGTTGTCGACTTGCTCCTGAATATCTCTTTCGCCGCATTGAAATCAACCACAAAGCCGTTATACTTCGCCTCCCAAAAGGCAGGCTCATTCCACCACATATAATGACCTTTCAGAATAGCCTTCAGCCCCTTTTCACCATTATAGGCAAGCGTTGCATTGAAGCCATAAAGGTTACTGGTATCAAACGATCTGACATCGCTGAAATCAAGGAGCTTCCTCCTCTCATAATTGATACCGCTCTTCAGGGTAAACCCCTTATAGTTGTTCGACGCGAGCTCAAGCTCTCCGCCAATTGTCTTTGCCCTTCCGCCGTTTTCAACCGTAGTCGGTCCTCCCAGATCTTTATCGGTTATGATATTGTCTATGTCATGCAGAAACAGGGTGAGCTTTAGTTTGAAGATATCAGCCACATTCGTCTCTGCCCCGGCCTGGTAAGACCATATTTTCTCCGGCTTGATACCGGGGTTGCCTACAAATCCAACGGTAGGACTATCAAAATAGTACCAGAGCAAAGGGTCATGAAAACCACGCGCTACAAGCAGCCTCACCAGGAGGTCCTTCGTAGCAATCCAGGTGAGACCGAGACTCGGGCTTATAATGTCTCCTCCTATGTTCGTGTTGTCGTATCTGAGCCCCGGAGTTATGCTGACCGAGTTGATCTTGATTGTGTCGTTGATGAATAAACCGTATTTCCTCTGGGTCATCTTATCATCAGGAAGAGTGCTCAATTCAAGCCGTCCATTTAGCAGATCTGTCCCTGCAACAACCGTATGAGCACCTGTGCGCCAGGTAACACTGCCGCTTAGGCCGTACTTGTTGAAATTGGAAAATCCATCCCATAGCCTTTGATCAGAGCTGACAGTGTTTTCATATACCACATCATGCTGGCGGAACATCCAGGCTGAGATGTCGAGATCAACTTCAGGACTGAGGCCGGCACTGAACGCAGCCCGTCCATAGATATGCTCCAAAATATAAGCGTCGTAAGCGTCTGTACCCCAGACAAGATAGTCCACCTGTCTGGCGTCGCTCTTATGGTACATAAACGACAGGTCTATTTTTGACTTCTCCCCTGTGTCTATAGTTATCTTGGAAAACAGGTTATCGTGCCAAAACTCATGCCTGTTCACGAGCCCCTCAGAGTTGAGCGTCCCTCCAAAAAGATATACGCCCACATTGCCCTTCCTGCCGTAGGTCTCCGCCCTGAGGTCTGAAGTGTTGTGCTCACCTCCCGAGGAATATAAGCTCCCGCCGATATGGTCTCCCGGCCTTACAGATTTTGTGATGATATTTATCACACCTCCGAAGGATGATCCCCAGGTCGACGACGCAGGCCCCTTGATAATTTCTATTTTTTCTATCATTTGAACAGGAAGGATACCCAGCGCAACGCCATTACCTGAACTCTGAAGCGGTACCCCGTCAAACAGCGCCGCGACCCTGGTATAGTCGGAGTCATGTATCTGGGCAAGTCCCTGAGAGCCGGGGCCGACAAAATTGAGCATTTCAACGCCGGTGACATTGTAAAGCGCTTCAGCCACTGTATGCGCATTCATCAGCTCAATGTCCGCTTTTGTAACCACCTCCATGTTTTCCGCAACCCGCGCAATCGACTTAAGGCTTCTCGTTGCAGAAACGACCTGAAGCTCATCTTCGGTGAAGTACATATTGAGGAAGGTCTTTTCTTCTTCCGAAACGGCGTAGGACAATGTTGAACCGAAAAGAAGGTAGAAAATCATAAGAGGAAGAATTGCCAAGGTGCGTAGATACACCAACTACCTCCAAAAATATATTTATAAATGCTCAAAAGTATATTCCATCTAACAGGGTATTGTCTATTGGAAATCCATATATTACGGGCGCCTGCGACGAGCTATGAAAATAATCTTCTTATTTCTACGGAGGATTATTATTATCAGAGTAACCCCCTCAGTCCCCCTTAACCCAAGGGGGAAGGGAAGGAGTAAACCTGAGTCCCCCCTCTTGGGTTAAGAGAGGGCCAGGGGGCGTTACTTTAATAAAAGTCGTTGCTTCAGATCTCGAACTCCTCGCCCCTTGCCGGCACATGGGTCTTGCAGCCGAACCTCCCGGATATGGCGGACTGGAATTCAAGCGACGCGTTTTCTTCTCCGTGGACAATGAAGATCTCGGGCGCGCGCCTGAACCTGGAGATCCAGTCCATCAGTTCGGTCCTGCCGGCATGCGCTGAAAACCCTCCGAGGGTATGAATGCCCGCCCTGACCACGATCTTTTCGCCAAGAACTTCAACCACCTTCGCTCCGTCGACTATCTCTCTGCCCAGGGTGCCCTCTGCCTGGTAGCCGACAAAGACGATGCTCGACTCCCTTCGCCACAGATTATGTTTGAGATGGTGTTTGACCCTGCCGCCGTCGCACATGCCGGAACCGGCGATGATAATCGCCTCACGTTTAATCCGGTTCAGCGCCATCGAGTCTTCCCCGCTCTTTGTGAAATGGATCCTTATCGCGTCCCGGCTTTCCGTGTTGAATATCTTTTTTGCCTCTTCGTCAAAATACTCTTCGTGCGACTCGTAGAGCCTTGTTATGCCTTCAGCCAGAGGGCTGTCTATATATATGTTGATTCTGAAGAGTCTGTCTTCCTTTACGAGCTTGTTAAGCACGAAGAGCAGGTCCTGGGTCCTTCCAAGGGCGAAGGACGGGATAATTACATTGCCGCCCTTTGTGAATGTGCTTTTTATCACGGACACAAGTTCATCGACGGATTCTTTCATCCCCTTATGCTCTCTGTTGCCGTAGGTAGATTCGATCGTGAGATAGTCCGCTTCGTCGACAAAGACAGGATCGTTCACTATCGGGTTGTCCTTTTTCCCGATATCTCCCGAAAAGACTATCTTCTTTTCGCCCATCGGACTGTCGTACCAGAGTTCGAGAGTGGCTGATCCCAGGATGTGTCCTGCGTCCACAAACCTGTACCTTAGGCCCTCGAAAAGCGTCTCGGTCCTGTTGTAGCGTTTTCTCTCGATCAGCGGCAGCACACGGTCAACGTCGCTGCGCGTATAAAGCGGCTCCTTCAGCGGCAGGCCCGATCTCATCGCCTTTCTGTTGTGCCATTCGGTGTCGGATTCCTGTATGTGCGCGGAGTCATAAAGTATCAGCTCGGCTATGTCCGCAGCCGCAGAGGTGGTTATTATCCGCCCTTTGAAGCCCTCTTTAACGAGTCTCGGGACAAGGCCTACATGGTCCAGGTGCGAATGGGTCAGGAACAGGCAGTCTATTTCCCGCGGATCGAACGCGAACCGCCTGTTGTTCACCTCTTCCGCATCAGGCCCCTGGTACATCCCGCATTCGACCAGAATCCTGCGCCCCTCGCCGGACAGATAAAAACAGGACCCGGTCACAGTCCTTGCGCCGCCTAAAAATTTTATTTTCATGACAAATCACCCCTCGTTGTGATTCATATTATTTAAGGCAGTCCTATCATACCAGCGGGTATATATTTTGTCAGCCTCAGGCCGCAACGCCCTTTGCGGAATCTTCAGCGTGTTTCGTATACTAATTAATCATGATTTGAACAATCGTGATTTCAGGACGCTATGACACAGGGAATAATAGATTTTCATACTCATGCCTTTCCCGACCAGATCGCCGGCAAGGCGATGACAACGCTGCTCGAAGAGGGGAACAAAAAATGGGACGTGACCGCCCATCTTGACGGCACGCTCTCGTCTCTGCTGGCGTCGATGGAGAGAAACGGTGTAGAGAAAAGCGTCATCTGCTCAATCGCGACAAAGTCCTCCCAGTTTGACTCGATATTCTCATGGTCCCGCGCGATAAGGTCCGACGCGATCCTGCCGTTCCCGTCTTTTCACCCTGACGACCCTGACTATGCGGACAGAATCTCGGCAATCAGGGACGAAGGTTTTATTGGCGTCAAGTTCCATCCGTATTATCAGGACTTCGTAATGGACGACGACAGGCTCATGCCTGTATATGAAAAACTGTGCAACAAGGGTCTGATAATCGTTATGCATACAGGCTTCGACCTGGCGTTTGAGAGACAGAGGATATGCGATCCCGAAAAAATCGTGCGCGTTATGGACAGGTTCCCGGACCTCAAGCTTGTGACCACCCACCTTGGCGCCTGGCAGGACTGGAATGAAGTTGAAAAGCATATGTCCGGTAAAAAAATCTACATGGAAATTTCTTACGCCCTTGATCTGCTCGACAGGAAACAGGCAAGGAGGATCATACTCAATCATCCGGAGGGATATGTATTGTTCGGTTCTGACTCGCCCTGGACAGGCCAGGACAAGACACTCGGTCTGTTAAAAGGCCTTGAGCTCGGAAGGCAAATAGAGGACGGCATACTCAGGGAAAATGCTGACCGCCTGCTTAAAAAATCGGGCTAGGCGCAGCCGTCATTGATATCATCATCGCCTAGGCTTATATCAGGCTTATATCAGGCTTATATCAGGATTTTTGGGTACGCCCGGCGCTGCTCCCTTTCTTTTTCAGCCATAACATCATCCCTATCGCGGTAATAAACAACGCCGCGCTGATGCCCTGGGATATCGAAACCCCCGGGACAATAAACCCTCTTACCTCGTCCCCCCTGAACAGTTCGACAACAGACCTTATGATCGAATAATTAAGGAGATAAATGCTGAAGAGCCTGCCGTCGAAAGACCTGCGTCTTCCCAGATAAATGAGTATCATAAAGTTCAGGAACTCTGCGGCCGACTCATATATCTGCGACGGGTGAAGAGGCACTCCCTTCACAGCCAGGGATTCGGGGTCTGTGAATACGACAGCCCAGGGAACGCCTTCAGCAGGTTTGCCGTAGCAGCAGCCTGCGCAAAAACAGCCCAGCCTGCCTATCGCATGGCCTATGGCTATCGAAGGGGCGCATATGTCCGCGGTCTGCCATACGGGCAAGCCGACCCTGCGCGCATACCAGATCGCCGTCGGCGCAGCAAAGATTACGCCGCCGTAAAACACGAGCCCCCCCTCCCAGATCTTGAGCATGTCGATGGGATGTGCCGCATAGTGGCCCCAGTTTGTAAGTATAAAAAACAGTCTTGAACCGACAATAGCCGCAACAAGCGTGTAGAACCCAAGATCCGTGATCTTGTCCTGCGGCAGGCCGATTTTTTTGGCCCTGCCTGCAGCCACAGCGAGGGCGACCAGAAAGGCGGTAGCTATAAGAAAACCGTATGTGTGGACCGTCAGAGGCCCAATCTTTATCAGTACCGGAAACACCAAAACCTCCCGCGAAAATCAGTTGAATTTATTATAGCATCAGGCGTCGCATTATCGGCTGCATCGTGAAATCAGCAAATCAGTCTGAGAGGACGCAATTTTTTTCGCCCCAGCCCTCTTTTCTATGTAGTTTGACGATGAGTCGGCGCTTCAGGCCGTTTCGGTTGGAGGACCGCATTTTATTGCTACAATTTTGTAGCTACTACAATTTTGTATGATATTTATCCCTCTGTTTTTATTGCATTTCTCCTGCAGCATGCCGGCTTTCCTACAATTTCGTAGGTCATAGGGCGATCCCTTCATGCCTTATTCCTGAAAAAACAGCCTGTTCCAGGGCCGGCACGTTTTTAGCTTAATTTCTTATGACCTACTATGCCCATTGAAGGAGTTTCAGCATGAAAAACAGATTTGCAGCCTTAATCGTCCCGGCCCTGCTCTTGTCCCCGCTCACCGCCTTTGCACAGGCGGAGGTAAAGATCGATACCGGCGACACCGCCTTTGTGCTTTTGTCCGCCGCGCTTGTAATGTTGATGACCCCAGGTCTCGCGATGTTTTACGGCGGCATGGTGAGAAGGAAGAATGTGCTCGGCACCCTTATGCACAGTTTTGTTGCGATAGCGCTGGTAAGCGTGCAATGGATACTTTTTGGCTACAGTCTTGCGTTCGGCCCCGACATATCCGGCTTTATCGGCGGGCTCGACTGGCTCGGGCTGTACAGTGTAGGCGTATTACCCAACGCGGACTATGCGCCCACTATACCGCATGCCGCCTTTATGATCTACCAGGCGATGTTCGCGGTCATAACGCCGGCCCTCATAAGCGGAGCTATAGCTGAGAGGATAAAGTTCTCGGCCTATCTGGTGTTTATCCTACTGTGGACCACGATAGTGTATGATCCGGTCGCGCACTGGGTATGGGGCACGGGCGGATGGCTGAAAAACATGGGCGTCCTCGATTTTGCGGGCGGCGTTGTTGTTCATGTCACGTCGGGCATTTCCGCGCTGGCTGCGGCTTTGTATATCGGAAAGAGAAGGAATTACCTCAAGGAACCCATGCCCCCGCACAACCTTCCGATGACCGTCCTGGGCGCAGGCCTGCTCTGGTTCGGATGGTTCGGCTTCAATGCGGGGAGCGCGCTTGCAGCCGGCGGCCTGAGCACCATGGCGTTTATAGCAACGCATTCGGCAGCTGTCTCGGCAACGCTGACCTGGACTTTCATAGAATGGGCGCACAGAGGCAAGCCGACCATGTTCGGCGCCGCAACAGGATCGATTGCAGGTCTGGCCACGATTACGCCGGCGTCGGGTTTTGTCAGCCCGGCCTCCGCCCTGCTGATTGGTGTTTTTGCGGGCGCGATATGCTACGCAGCCCTGAATATGAAGGTGAAACTCAAATACGACGATTCGCTCGATGCGTTCGGCGTGCATGGAGTAGGCGGCATCCTGGGCACGATAGGAGCGGGGTTCCTGGCTTCAAAGCTGATAAACCCTTCAGGGGCAGACGGCCTCCTGCTTGGAAACGCCCATCAGTTGTCGGTCCAGCTGATAGCGGTTGCTGCTACCGCGGCATATTCCTTTGTGATCAGTCTCGTGCTGCTGAAGGTTATCGATCTGGCTATGGGTCTCAGAGTCTCGGATGAGGATGAAATGATGGGTCTTGATATAAGCCAGCATGAGGAAAGCGGCTATACGCTGTAAATAAAGTTTCCTGATTAAGTAAATTTTCGCCAGACTCCCGGCAACCATTGTGATTGCCGGGAGTTTTTTTCGGCAGAGCCACAATTTCTGATTGACAAAAAAACTGTAAAAGGATAAAACTCAACCTGATTTTCGGGCATGTTTGGAACAGCGCTTAAAGACAAACCGGCCGGATATAAGAAGTGGTGGAGTGCTAACAAGGGCAAGGCAATCAGCCTGCGATGAAAGGAGAAAAAAGTGCGGATGCATCCCAAAACTTCATCCAGCCCCCCTGCGCTCCTTCAAAAGATTGCCAAGAGCAAGACCTTTTCGGTCCTTAGGCCTCGGCATATCCCACAAATCTTCAGGGAGAACACCAGTGCTGATTCGGGCCAACCCGACCTTTTCCAGTGTTAACAGATTTGACGGTATCGCGTCTTCATTTCTTCTGATCGGAACAACCCTCGAACCCGGCTTCCCCTGATCCGTCAAAACCACCTTCTTCTTCATTTGGAATCACCTGTCCTCTATCAATGGTTTTAGCCGGTTCGCGCTGGAACGATTATTTGGCAGGGGGCAATTAACAGCTGTCTTTTAGCTATTATGCTCTTTTTTTCTTTAGTCCCAATTCTGCAGCCACAGCACTAAATGCGCGTCCCTGTTGATTGCGGGGATCAGCTTTTGCCCGGCGCAGTTCCAGTAAATCGTGATAATCCTCCAACTCCTGCTGCATGCGGACAAAGTCTTTATAGGGAATAACGGCAAACTGTTTTTTACCCTGGTTTTCAATAATCTGCGCTTCCATATATTTATCTATAAACCTCCTTTCTATGTCGAATTCGGTAAATTATGATCTTGTATTTCACAACTTCAAATAGTATTCGCCAATCACCGACCCGCAGCCGATATTCCGGACTGTGATTTGTCAGTTTTTTTATGTTTCCTGTAAGCCCTTTTCCCAGTGCAAAGACTGCATCTGCAATTTTTTGCGCATCGGATTTCGGAAGTGAAGACAAATCTTTTTCAGCGCGCTTCCGAATTTCAATTTCATATTCCACGTTCTATTATACTCAACTCCACAACAGATGGTATAGAGACTTAACTGCTTCAATGCTTCTATCACCGCACTAGAGCTGAATGGTTAACTTGACCTCGCGTCCGCAATTAAGTTATTTTTTTTAATGGATTTAAGCTCAAAAATAGCGGTAATAACCGGTCTTTTTTCTCTTACCGTCATGATCAATCTGTTGTTCGGATTTCTAAGGAACAAGACCAGAAAGTTTTCCTTAAACTGGTTCCTGTGCATACATCTGCCGATTCCGTTGATCTTCTTTGCCAGGGTGTCCTCGCATCTCAGCTTCCATTACATCCCGATTTTTGTCATTGCAGCCCTGACCGGCCAGATACTCGGCGGAAAAATAGAGTTCTGACCTTTGCTGGCAGCTATCCTCACAAAGCCCGGCAGCATTGAACTGCAGGACATAAAAAAGCCCGAACCGTCAGAGGGAGAACTGCTCATAAAGGTAAAGGCCTCCCTTACCTGCGGAACCGATCTGAAGGCCTTTTTCAGGGGGCATGCCCTGATCCCTATGCCCGGGCCGTTCGGCCATGAGTTTTCCGGAATTGTGGCGGCCAGGGGCAAAGGCGTGAGCAGGTTTCGTGAAGGCGACGCGGTCATGTCCGTCCACAGCGCGCCTTGCCTTTCATGCCCTTATTGCGGACGGGGTTTCTTTAATCTGTGCGAAAACATTATGGCGTCCAAAGCCCTCGGCGCCTTCGCCGAATACATCCTTATACCAAAGCATATAGTCCGGCAGAATATGTTTAAAAAACCGGAAGGCCTGAGTTTTGCGGAGGCCTCGTTTCTTGAGCCCCTGGCGTGTGTCGTACACGGGATGGAGCCTCTCGGCGTGGAAGACAAAGATACCGTCCTGATCATCGGGGCCGGACCAATAGGGCTGCTACATCTGCTTACAGCAAAAGCGCGGGGCGCTAAAGTCCTGATGACCGACATCGAAACCTCCAGGCTCCGCACCGCCAAAAAACTGGGCGCAGACCTGGTCTTCGACCCGTTGAAGACCGTAAGGACGGTGCGGGATTTCACCGGCGGCATGGGCGCGGATTATGTTATTGAATGCACGGGCCAGCCCACTGTCTGGGAGGCCTCGGTCGATTACGTCAGACGGGGCGGGACAGTTGTAATGTTCGGCGGCTGCAAGGCAGGCGCAACGGTTTGCTTCGATGCGGGCCGGCTCCATTACGATGAAATAGATGTCAGGGGAACTTTTCACTTCACTCCCGGAGATGTAAAAAAGGCGTTCCGTCTGTTGACGACCGGGGCCATAGATGCCCGCAAGCTCATCTCCGGAAGATATCGGCTCACTGAGATACAGACCGCTTTTTCGCGCCTTCTCAAGGGCGACGGCATAAAATACGCTATCATTCCATAAACTCCCTTTACAAGCGGCAGACAGGACATTGGATTCTCGCTCATTCCGTTTCGCTACCTGATTAACAAGTGAAATGCTAAAATGGATGACCATGAAAATCGCAAAGCTTTACAGCTATAGCGACATACGGATAGAAGATGTTCCCATCCCCAAACCCGGTCCTGACGAGGCGCTCATGAAGACGCGCGCGTGCGGCATATGCTCCGGAGACGTCATGCCGTGGTACATCGAAAAAAAGGCCCCCCTTGTGCTCGGGCATGAGCCGGCAGGCGAGATAGTTGAGACAGGCGCTCGGGTAACGTCTTTCAAAAAAGGCGACAGGGTATTCGTCCATCATCATGCGCCGTGTCTTAACTGCAGGTTTTGCAGGCGCGGAGACTACGTGCAATGTCCCACATGGAAAAGTTCACGGATAATTCCGGGCGGCATATCCGAATATGTGCTTATCCCGTCCGTAAACCTTGCAAACGATACAATAGCGCTATCCGACGGGATGAGCTTCGAAGACGGAACGCTGGTTGAACCCACGGCGTGCGTAGTAAAAGGAATGCGCAGGGCGTCCATAAGGAAAGGGGACACTGTCCTGGTTATAGGTCTGGGCGTTATGGGCATGCTCAACCTGCTGCTCGCAAAACATTACGGCGCAAGGCGCATAATCGCGGCTGATATGGTCCGATACAGGCTGGGCAAGGCCCTGGAGTTCGGGGCCGACGACATAATCGATGTATCCAAAACAGGACTTTATGAAGCGGTCAAAGAGATCACAAAGGGAGAAATGGCCGAACTTGTTATAGTGGGGCCGAACAGCGCGGAAGCCATGAAGCAGGGGCTGGGCTGCGTCGGACCCGGAGGGCAGGTCCTTTTATTTACGCCTGCAAAACCCGGAGAGAGCCTGACCATAGACCCGAATCAAATTTATTTTAACGATATAAATATCATTACCAGTTACTCGTGCGGCCCTGACGATACAGCCGTCGCATTAGAGCTCATTGACAAAGGCGCGGTCGCTGCGGACATGATCGTGACCAACAGGTTCTCGATAGAAGATACGGCAGAGGCCTTCAGACTGACCGCTGCTGCGGGAGAGTCGCTCAAATCGCTGATTATATTCGGGTGACAACCCTCAATGTTTCATTCCCGCGCAGCCAAAAGCAGGCGCCTGAAGCCGCGGAATCTATGGGAACGCTATATCGTGAAATAACGGATTCCCGGTTAAAGATCTCCGGAATGACCGCCTAAGGAAAGGCTTTTTTTGAAGTCGCTATAATTTAAGGAGCGTTCAGTACATGAAGAAACCCAAAACAAACAAAGTATCGATGTGTGAAATAGGGGGTATTCAAAAGTCCCGGCCGACTGCCGTCAACAGGACAGCGCTGTATAAACACAGAGGCGATTTTTCGTGGAAAGGGATCGAGGAACAGCCGTATAAAACAGTCGAAGGCGAATGGTCGGGGATTATCAGAAAGGTGCTTGTAGGCGCGCGCGGCGAGTCTGCAAAATTCCATGTGCGTTATTTTGAAATATCCAAAGGCGGGGCGAGCAGCTACGAACGCCACAGGCACGAGCATGTGGTCATATGCGTCAGGGGCGAGGGGATGGTAAAAACCGGCAGGGCAAAAAGAAAGATCGGGTTCATGGACACTGTATACATATCGCCAAACACCGAACACCAGCTAACAAACCCGTTTGAAGAGCCCTTTGGATTTCTTTGCATGGTAAACGCCAGGAGAGACAAACCCAAGGTCCTTGGATGATGCTTCCTGTGCCTGCGCAATGCAACGCCGGCATTGTGCAAGGCCGGCGTTTAACGTTTCCCGGCGGACCTTCAACCTCTAATTAACTTGTCTTGCCTCAAAACAATGTACTAATATATACAAATATTATATAAGACTGACTTATAGGGGAGTTGTTCATGGAAAAAGAGAAGCAAAAGTCGTTTATCGACAAAATCTGGGATGTCTTTGCATCCGTCAAAATGGCGGTCGTCATATTTTTCTTCATAGCGGCGTCGTCGATGGTAGGGACCGTCCTGGAGCAGAATGCCGAGCCTGAAAAAAATATCAAGATACTCACAAAGATGCTTGGAGCGGATGCGGCGCCTGCGGCTTATACGTTTTTCGACAGGCTGGGTTTCCTCGATATGTATCATTCATGGTGGTTCGTCGCCTCACTTCTTTTGTTTGCGGCCAACCTCATAATATGTTCTCTCGAAAGACTTCCCAGGGTAATGAAACTCGTCAGGGAGCCGATACGCCCCATTGCTGTCGACCATATCGAGAAAATGTCGATCCGGAAGACCTTGAACATTAAGGCGCAGCACTCGAAAGACAAGACGTCGAACCTGAAAGAGCGCATCGAATCCGCCATCAGGAAGATAGGTCTGGCGCCAAAGGAGTCCCTGGAAAACGGGGCTCAGTATTATGCGGAAAAGGGGAATTACTCACGACTCGGGGTTTATATAACACACCTCAGCATTCTTATAATCCTTGCCGGAGCGATCATAGGTCTTTTTTTCGGATTTAACGCGTTCATAAACCTTCCGGAAGGGCAGATGACATCCGTCGCGTACAAAGACAGCAAGGGCACTGAGGTGCCTCTGGGCTTCGAGCTCAGATGCGATAACTTCGAGGTTTCCTATTACGGGGATAGCGATATGCCCAAGGCCTACAGGAGCTGGCTGTCGGTCTTCAAAGACGGCAAAAAGGTGAAAGAAAAATCGATTGTTGTCAACGACCCTCTGACATTCGAGGGCGTAACATTTTATCAGTCGAGTTTCGGGACAATCCCGGACAGCGCCGGGAGAGGCATAATTGTGCTGAAGGCGGTGTCTAAAGACGGCAAGTCGGAGCAGTTCAATCTGAAGGTCGGCGACAAGTTTACGATTCCGGGAACTTCGGTTACCGGACAGATAACGGACTTCAGCCCTGCCCTCACCTTTGACGAGAACGGCAAGACCCGCACATACGATGAAAACATGAAAAACCCGGCGGTGTTTGTAGAGTTCTCAGGGTTGGGGACCGGACCTTTTTCAGGATGGGTGTTCAAGAGGTTCCCTCAGACCTGGAACCTGCCGGACGGCAGCAGGCTTGAGTTCATGGACGTATGGGGAGTTGAATATACGGGCATGCAGGTCAGGAAAGACCCGGGAGTTTTTATAGTATATCTGGGCTGTATAATAATGGCCTTCGGACTCTATATGACGTTTTTCATGAGCCACAGGAGACTGTGGGTCGGCGTAACAGAGGATAAAGGCGGGACAAAGATAATTATCGGCGCTTCTGCAAGCAAAAATAAAGCGGCCTTTGAAAAGAAGATTGAACAGCTGGCTGAAATGATCAACACAGGCCAAAAGGGAGGAAAATAGATGAACAGTTCGTTTTTTTTCGGCTTATCCACGATCGCATATATATTTGCAATGATTTCCTATATAGCCTATCTGACTTTCAAGAATAAAACGGTAGGGCTGGCGGCCACCTCAATTACTTTTGTGGGCGTAATATCGCAGACCTTTGCCCTCGGCCTGCGCTGGTCGGAGTTTGCGGAACTGGGCCAGATGGGACTGATCAGGGCGGTGCCCCTTACCAACCTGTACGAATCCCTGATATTCTTTGTCTGGTGTCTGATGATCGCGTATCTGATTATCGAATTCAAATACAAAAACCGCTCCTTCGGTGCTTTTATAACCCCTGTAGCCGCGCTCGTCCTTGCCTTCATAGACATCTCCGGCATGTCGAAGAATATCCAGCCGCTTGTGCCTGCGCTTCAGAGTAACTGGCTGCTTGCGCATGTTATGATGAGCTTTATTTCATACTCCATGTTCGCGATCTCCTTCAGCACGGCTCTCATGTATCTGATCATGAAAACGGAAAAACGCACTGAGCCTGCCTACATTTTCTGGACGGTCATGCTGGCCGTATTCGTTCTCGTCCTCTCCGCTATGGGGCTCGATTATATTTCGTTCAAACTTTCCGTAAAGAGCCAGGAAGAACTGATCAGGAGCTACCTGTTCAAGGCCTCTTTCAGGAGCAGCTCGTCCGCTGTTGCGGTGCTCAGCTATACCGTTGCCGCGGCATTCATTTTTTTCGTATGGAGATTCGGCGGCGCTCTCAGGAAGCTCATCGCAGGGTTCAATATATCTCATGAGACACTCGATGAAATCACCTATAAGCTGATTGCCACCGGGTTCCCTATCTTCACCCTCGGCGGGCTTATTTTCGGCGCGATATGGGCGGACCAGGCCTGGGGCAAATACTGGACCTGGGACCCCAAAGAGACCTGGTCTCTCATTACATGGTTCTTTTATGCCTTTTACCTGCACGGCCGCCTCATGAGGGGATGGAAGGGCAAGAAAGTCGCCATGGTGGCGGTATTGGGCTTTATAGCGGTCATATTCACCTACCTTGGAGTGAACCTTCTGCTTTCAGGCCTCCACAGTTACGGAGCTCAGTAAGAAAATGCTTCCGGATTCCCGGCCCCCCGCGCGCTCGCAGGCGGGGGAAATCCGGGTATTCAGGCTGACGGAATAGTCCGTATGGCCCTTCATAAAAAACTCTTTTTTGCGGTCATGCTGCCGTTGCTGATCGCCCTCGGCATAAACGCGTGGTATAACATCAGGCTCAACCGTGAACAGATAATCGCAAACCACAGAGACAAGGTGGAGCTGTTGACGGAAGTTGTCAGCAACGGATTGATGACCCTCATGTGCGAGGGCAAGGGCAAGGAATTTCAGAAATTTCTTGAGGCCCTGGTTGCCGAAGATATAAGCGCAGTGCGCATCTTTTCCCAAAATGGCACGATACTGAACTCATCGGTCCCGGGTGAGGTAGGCGGCAGCATCTCCAAACAGGAGATAGAACGTTACATTAACGGCAGCAACCCGTCGATGTACGCAAAAAAACTCGAAGGAGGGGGGCAGGCCTATTCGAAGATTTTTTTTATCAAAAACAGCCTGATGTGCCAAAAATGCCATGGCGCGGGTGAGACCATCCGGGGTATCCTTTATGTAGAAATATCCACCTCTGAAGAGGACCGGCAGATTTCGGGCGTTGCGCGGAACATAACGATCTTTTCCGTTGTTGCTGCTGCAGTTCTTTCCGTACTGGCAAGCCTTGCGGGAAGATTCCTTGTCGGAAAGCCTCTTGCCGCCCTTATTGACTCCCTGAAAAAAAGCGGCGGCAAAGAACCTATTGAGAGTTCCCTTTACGGAAGAGACGATGAAATCGGGTCTCTTGCTTCCGGTCTCAACGAAATAATTTCCGATCTGAACAGGACCAAATCCGAGATCGACAGATGCAACACCGCGAATCTCGTGCATATGGAAAAAATGGCGACCATAGGAGAACTTGCGGCCTCTGTGGCGCATGAGATAAAAAATCCGCTCGCAGGCATAAGCGGCGCGCTCCAGGTGCTGGCCGAGGACTTTCCGGAAGACAGTCCGCGCAAGGAAATCGCCAATGAGATACTGACCGAAATAGACCGTCTCGACAACTCGATAAAAGAGCTGATAATCTATGCCAGACCGCCGCAGCTTAACTTGATTCCTACGGACATTAATGCTATCATCGAAAAAATCGGCAATTCTCTAAAGACGACTGCCTCGGAATTTAATGTCGATATCAGGCTTATCACGGAGAAAATGCCTGAAATAATGGTTGACCCCGGACAGATGGAACAGGCATTATTAACCATAGCGAATCATTGCCTTCAGTCGATGCGTGAAGGCGGTATCCTGACCGCAAAAACCCGGACCGGACCAGGGACCGGCGAGGTTGAGATAACCCTGTCGAGCACCGGAGAAGGCATGGCTGAAGAGGACGTAAGGGAAATCTTCAAACCGATGTTTTCCAGGAAACATTCCGGGACAGGGCTGGGACTGGCAATCAGCAGAAATATTATCGAGGGCCATCGCGGCAGGATTGAGGTTGAAAGTCATTATGAGGCCGGGACGGCATTCAGAATAATACTAAATAAGGGGTAAGTTTGGAAAAGGGAAAGATTCTTGTCATAGACGACGAAAAACTGCTCAGGTGGTCTCTGCAGCAGCATCTTGTTAAGGAAGGTTTTACCGTGGTCACTGCGGAAAGAGGCGGTGACGGGCTGACTCTCTTCGTGGACGAGCAGCCGGATATTACGCTCCTTGACGTCCATCTGCCGGACATATCCGGGATCCAGGTGCTCGAACAGATAAAGAAGGAAAACAGGGACGCGATCATAATTATGGTCACAGCCTTCGGGGATGTTCAGACCGCGGTCAAGACAATAAAAATCGGGGCCTACGATTTTGTGGAAAAACCTTTCAACATGGACAAGCTGAAGATTCTTATCGACAAGGCCCTTGAAACGGTCTCACTGCGCAAGGAAGTCTCCCAGTTCAGGTCCCAGCTTTCGAACAAATACGGCTTCAACAATATAGTCGGCAAGTCGTCGGAGATGAGCAAGATTTACAGTCTCATCAACAAGGTATCCAAAAGCGATGCTACTACCGTCCTTCTCCAGGGCGAAAGCGGGACCGGTAAAGACCTTATTGCAAAGGTCATCCATTATGAAAGCGGCAGGGCCGACAAGCCGTTTATGGACATCAACTGTACGGCTCTCCCGGAGAACCTGATAGAGAGCGAGCTGTTCGGATATGAGAAAGGCGCCTTCACGGACGCAAAACAGATGAAGAAGGGTTTGTTCGAACTTTCGGACGGCGGCACTATATTTCTCGACGAAATCGCCGACATGAAGCTCAGCACACAGGCAAAACTCCTGAAGGTGCTTGAGAACAAGACCTTCAAGAGGATAGGCGGCATCCGGGATATAACAGTAGACCTGAGGATTGTTGCCGCCACGAACAAGGACCTGGCGGAAGAAGTAAAAAAAGAAAATTTCAGGGAAGACCTTTACTACAGGCTGAAGGTCATACCCATAATGCTGCCGGCCTTAAGGCAGCGCGACGACGACATACTGCTTCTGGCCGAGTATTTCATAGGTGAATTCAACAGGGAATTCAAGAAAAAAGTAAGGGGCATCTCCAAAGAAACCGAAAAGGCGTTCAAGGCCTATGGCTGGCCGGGCAACATCAGGGAGCTGAGAAACGTGATCGAACGCGCGATGATCCTTGAGAATGAGGAATATATCCTGCCCGAACACCTTCCGGTCGAACTGCTCTCATCCGGCAAGGATATAGGGGTCGGACTGGGCGGCGCAATTAAGATTCCTCCCGGAGGTCTTGACATCGAGCAGGTTGAAAAAGACCTGATCAAACAGGCCCTGGACCAGACAAAATGGAACCAGACGAGGGCCGCCAAACTGCTGAATATCTCCAGGGACGCCCTGAGATACAGGATGCAGAAGTTCGGGTTTCTGCAGGACAAGATGTGACGGCTCCCCTGTATTGCGGCCGTGATCTGCGCGGCCTGCGCCGGAAAACAAAAAGATGAAAATACTTGTAGTCGATGATGAAGAACTGGTGCGGTGGTTCCTCGACCGGGCGCTCACAAGGGGCGGTCATGAAGTAATTTCCGTCTCAAACATATCTGAGGCCTATGAAAAACTGGGGTCTGAAAAAATCGACCTTCTTTTTCTTGATCTCAGGATGCCTGGCGGCGACGGGACGGAGCTAATCAGAAAAGTGCATAATCCGGAAAGCAAACCAAAGATTGTCGTATGCTCCGCCTTTATCGATGCCGAACTCGAACAGGAACTCCTCAAAAACGGCATATGCATACTGAAAAAACCGTTCAAACTCGATGAATTGAACCGGCTGCTGGATATGTGCCTGGAAAAGTGACCCGCCTGTTGAAATGCGGACAGGAACCGTGAAGGCGCTTGTCACAGGCGCTGCGGGCTTCATAGGAAGCTGCCTGACCGAGGAGCTGCTCCGGAGGGGAGCAGATGTAACCTGCCTCGTGCGGCCTTCAACAAACCTAAGGTGGCTTGAACATTCGGGTGTAAATTACATAGTCTGTGATCTGGCGGATTTGAGCCCCTGCGCAGGAAGTATCCGCGGGTTTGACTACATATTCCATCTTGCCGGCCTGACAAAGGCGGTTGCGGAAAAAGATTTCTTTTCCGCAAATGCCGACTGCACCCGAAGCCTGATAAAAGTCATTGCGCAGAACAATCCTGATTTATCGCGGTTCGTTTATATGAGCAGTCTCGCCGCAGCCGGCCCCTCGCTTGACGGCGTCCCGGTGAACGAAAAACTTGAACCCAGGCCCGTCTCCGCCTACGGCAGGAGCAAACTCGAAGGAGAAAGGGCTGTTCTGGAATACAGCGACAGGTTGCCTGTAACCATAATCCGTCCTCCGGCGGTCTACGGACCCAGAGATGCCGACTTCCTCGTGATGTTCAGAATGATAAAGAACCGCGTATTTCCCTACTGGGGTGAAGGCCGGTATTCAATGCTGTTTGTTAACGACCTTGTGAATGGAATCCTGCTTTCCTCTGAGCACAAAACAGCCGGGGGAAAGGTCTATTATTTATCGGACAACATTGTTTATACTAACGACGACATCGCTAACGAGATCATGTCGGCGCTGGAGACAAAGGCCTTTAAACTGAGACTCCCCGGTTCCCTGATGCCTCTGGCGGCCTTAATAGGTGAAAAAATCACAAAAAAAGGTATAATTAACTCTGACAAAATCAAAGAACTCCGATATTCAAACTGGACGTGCGATGCAGGTTCGGCAATGGGAGACCTCGGATTCCGGCCGAAAATTACGCTTAGGGAAGGAATAAAATGGACGGCAGACTGGTACAGGATTCATCGATGGCTATAGATAAAGCTGCAGACCTTTTTGAAAAGTGCTTCAAATTCACGAAGGCGAAGGACCTGATCGGCGCGGAGCTGTATCCGTATTTCAGGGTTATTCAAAGCGCTCAGGACCCGGAGGTCGTTATCTGCGGGCACAAAATGGTGATGGTAGGTTCTAACAACTACCTGGGACTGACCAACCATCCAAAAGTAAAAGAGGCCGCAGTGGCGGCAATAAATACTTACGGCTCCGGATGCGCGGGATCGAGATTCCTCAACGGAACGCTGGATATCCATGTTGATCTGGAAGAAAAGCTTGCCCGCTTCATCCGCAAGGAGGCGGCCCTTATCTTTTCAACCGGCTTCCAGGTAAACCTTGGGGTAATATCCGCTCTGGCAGGCAAAGACGATCTCATAATCATAGACAAGATGGACCATGCCAGCATAATCGACGGCTGCAGGCTGTCTTATGCGGAGGTAAGGAAGTTCAGACATAACGACATGTCCGATCTCGAACGGATCCTGGCTGAAAACAAGGAGCGCAAAAAACTTGTTGTCGTGGACGGAGTATTCAGCATGGAAGGAGATATAGTCAACCTTCCGGAAGTAGTGGCGCTCTCGCAAAAATACGGCTCACGGCTGATGGTCGACGACGCGCACGGCATAGGCGTCCTGGGCAAGACAGGCCGCGGGACTGCCGAACATTTCGGCCTCGAAAATGAAGTGGACCTCATAATGGGAACATACAGCAAGTCCCTCGCCTCTATAGGCGGATTTATATCCGGGAAAGAACAGGTCATCCACTACATAAAGCATTTTGCGAGGGCCCTGATTTTCAGCGCAAGCCCTCCCCCTGCCTCGGTAGTCGCGGTTAGCGCGGCCCTCGACATTATAGACAGCGAGCCCGAGCGCATCGAAATGCTCTGGAAAAACACCTGGAAGATGCACAAGGGATTCAGGGACATGGGGTTTGATATCGGTCCGACCGAGACACCCATAATTCCCATACTTGTCGGCGACGATATGAAGGCTTTCACAATGGTGAAGATGCTGCACAACGAAGGGGTCTTCGCGAACGTCGCAGTAAGCCCGGCTGTGCCCACAGGCAGGGCCATCATACGGACAAGCTATATGGCCACGCATACCGACGAGCAGCTCGACAGAGTGCTGACGGCCTTCTCAAAGGTAGGCAGGGAACTGGGCATTATAAAATAATGGAAGTCATTGAGGTCAAAAAAACCCTCGATGACTTCATCAGATTCCCCCGCGAACTTTTTGCAGCTGACCCCTGTTTCGTTCCCCAGCTGGACAGGGAGATGAAGGCCCATTTCTCCGCGGAAAACCCTTTTTTCAAACATGCTTCCGTCAGATATTTCATAGCCCGCAAAAACGGCAGGGACGCCGGCAGGATAGCCTCCTGCGTCAACAGGGCGCAAGATGAAACCCATGGAGGGAAGACCGGGTTTTTCGGCTTCTTCGACTGTATACAGGACAATTCGGTCGCTGCAGGTCTTCTTGAGGCTGCGGCAGGCTGTCTGCGGGGGGAAGGCATGGAGGTAATGAGAGGGCCCATGAGCTTTTCCACGAATGAGGAATGCGGCTCGCTTATCGAAGGTTTCGGAGAACCTCCGATGATAATGATGCCGTACAATCCGCCCTACTATAACAGCCTTTATGAAAAACACGGCTTTGAAAAGATCAAGGACCTTTATGCCTATATCCACGACGTCCGGGAGACGCTGCCTGAAAAAGTGCTGAGGGTATCGGCTATTGCTGAAAAGAAGGGAATAACGGTCAGGCCCATAAACATGAAACGGTTCATTGACGACATGATGATCTTCAGGGACGTCTATCATTCGGCATGGGGAGAAAACTGGGGGTTTGTACCCATGTCTGAAGAAGAGCTGCTTTATGCCGCAGGCAGGCTGAAACAGATTATAGTGCCGGAGATGACAGTGATAGCGGAATTTGAAGGAAAGCCGGTGGGTTTTATGGGTCTGGTGCCGGACTTTAATTTTGTCCTTAAAAAGATGGATGCAAAGCTGAACCCGTTAACGATAGCAAAGGCCCTTTATTACTCCCGCAGGATAAAGGATCTCAGGGTCATGCTTCTGGGAGTAAAAAAAGAATTCCGCAATAAAGGTGTCGAAGCCCTCATGTTCCGGGAAGGGTTCAAGCCTGTAAAAAAAGGCAACTACAGGAGAATCGAATTTTCGTGGATACTTGAAGACAATATTCCCGTCCAAAGGACTATAGACACAATCGGCGCAAGGCTTTACAAAAAATATCGGATTTATGAGAAGAAGCTTTGAGTTAATATTCATTTGTTTTGTATTTTGTATCATTGTTGTCCAAAATAGAATTTGGAGATATGGCTAAAAACCGCAGAAATACGATGCGGCCGGGACTATCCGGACTTCAGGCAAAGTTTAGGCACAGGAGGATGAAAATGATTAAATTGACTGTTTGTTTGGCGGTGTTTCTTTTTGCCGCAATGGCTCAGGCTGAGGAGATGCGGGTCAGCATAGACGGGAAAGAGATCAGAATGGACCGCACAATGCTAAACCGCGAGATTACAAAGGACGACAGGGATAAGGGAAACCAGACAAGCGCCCTGGCCTGTTCCTTCTCTATATACAACCTCCTTGCGAAAGGTGATATTCAGGGCGCCGCAAAACTGAGCGTCTCCCCGTCCAAAGCCGCTGAAAAGTGGACAAACTACAGGGAGAGGATAGGAGACGAGGACTTCAAAAAAATGATGGCCGACTATTTCAGTTCGGGCAACGTCGCTATAGCCGAACTCTATCTGGGCGACGATACAATGCTCGTGGTGAAAACTGAAGATGGCCCTGTTGCCCAGTTCTATCAAAAGAGGGGAGGCAAATACCTGATGACCGATGAACCCACTTCCGGAAAAATCCTGGGCAGGGTCCTGAATATGCTCCGGGAAGGCAGAATAAGGCTGTGATACGGAATCCCTTTATAATCTTTTCCAGGGAGACGAAATGAAAAAGACCGTCTGTGTATTCCGGATTTTTTCTCTGTTATATGTCGTGTTTTTTTATATTGTTCCTCCGGCAAATGCCTTTGACCAGGCTCAATTGGATCGGCTGAAGCATTCCAGGTCCTGCGCCAAATGCGACCTTTCCGGCGCGAACCTTTCCAATGCGGACCTGAAACTGGCTTACCTCGCCGGCGCAAACCTGTCGGACGCGGATCTTTCCGGCGCCAAACTTCAGTACGCCAATCTGAGAGGAGCAACGCTCACAGGAGCAAACCTTGAGAATGCGGACTTAAGGGGCGCGAATCTCCAGCGGGCCGCAATTGCCGGGGCCAATCTTGCCGGCGCAAATATGAAAGGCGCGACAGGCATAAAAAAGTAACCGGCAGAACGCCGGCGACGCAAATCAAAACGCGTAGTTTTTCTCCCAGGCCGTAGCCTTCCCGTAACTTTTGAAGGCCTTCTCCCGTATCCTGAAGCCGGGCGGATGCATTGACCGCCGTCCGTTCCTTTCACTTACGCCCACATCCGCGTGGAGCATCTCATGATAGACGATGAACTCAACAAAATATGCGGGCACGGCCTTTCTGTCGAGGACCGGATTTATCCTGATTATATTGGAATGAGGGCTGTAACTGCCGAGCGTTTTCCTTATCGATGTCCGCCTCTGTCTCCGTGCGCCCCAGGTAATACATGACGAGATTCTTCCCTCGAAATATTCTTCGTTTACTGACCTGAAAACAGCGGCGAGATCGTGATATCTGCCTAGAGTCCTTACTGCCGGTCTTCCGGCAGTCTTCTTTTTGACAAGCCCTCTGCTGCTCCGGATAAAGCCCCTCAGCAGCGGTGTTTCGCGTCTCTGGTTCAGTATAAAGCCGGCCAGTTCGTCCACAACATCGCTGCCTGCGGCAAGAAAAATACGGTGGAGCCTGAGCTGCACGGACGTTCCTGTTACCCTGACTGAAACCATGCTGGATGAATTATCGGTAACCGTCATGGATATCTTCCTCCCGGTCTTTCTGATCAAACACTCAGTTAATGCGTCAGGACTGCAGGGAAAGGGCAGCATCAGCTGCTCTGCGCGCTTATCGGTAATTGTCATGGAAAGTTATCTGCTGCCCCTCATTTTTTTCAGCCGTTTAAGGAGATTGCCGTAGTTGAGCGTGTTAAGAACGTCGCCCTTTTCGAGCCATCCCCTCCTTGCCACCGAAACTCCGAAGACCATATTGTCGAAATGAGCTGTTTTATGGGCGTCGGTGCTGATCACCAGCTGAACGCCCATTGTTTTTGCGGTCTTCACGTAGTCGGCCTGAAGATCGAGTCTTAAAGGATAGGCATTGATCTCTATTGCGGCGCCGGTTTCAGCAGCCGCCTTAAGCACGGCATCCATGTCCAGTTCGTAACCTTCCCTCTCTCCTATCAGTCTGCCCGTGGGATGGCAGATAACGGACACAAACGGGTTTCGCATCGCGGTCGTAATTCTCCCGGTAATCTGCTCCCTGGACTGGTTGAACCCGGAATGGACAGAGGCTATGACAATATCGAGACCCGCCAGTATCTCCGGGCCGAAATCAAGGCTCCCGTCCGCCCTTATATCTACTTCAGCGCCGGCAAGGACCTTAAATCTCCCTGATCTCCTGTTCAGAGCGTCTATGATCCTGCGCTGTTCGATTATCCTTTCTTCGGCCAGTCCCCGTGCTATGCCCAGGCCTTTGGAATGGTCTGTTACCGCTATATATCCGTAGCCCATTTCAAGCGGCTTCTTTATCATATCTTCCAGCGTCTCGCTTCCGTCGCTCCAATCGGTATGGACATGCAGATCCCCTTTTATATCGCCGGCCTCTATCAGACGGGGCAGGGACCTTTCCGCAGCAGCCTCAACCTCTCCCGTGTCTTCGCGCATTTCCGGCTCTATATAGGCAATATCAAGAATGCGGTAGATATCTTCTTCAGATCGCCCTCCAAGCTTTTCCCCGTTTCTTTCAGAAAAAATCCCGTACTCGTTTATCTTCATACCGGACCTTGAGGCCAGTTCCCTGATCTTAATGTTGTGCGCCTTACTGCCTGTAAAATATAAAAGCGCCGCGCCGAAACTGTCCGCGTCCACGACCCTAAGGTCTACCTGTATCCCGTCTCCCATGACTATACTGGACTTTGTCGGACCTTTCACGAGCACATCCCGAACACCGGCTATCCCTGTAAATATGTTCATCACCTTATGAGGGTCTTCCGAAGTTGCAATGATGTCGATGTCGTTTATTGTTTCCTTCCATCGGCGGATGCTGCCGGCTATAGCTATTTTGCCGACAGGGGCGTTTGCCGACAAATAATCCAGGATGCGCCCGGCCGCAGGCAGGACCGTTCCGAGAGGACGTCTCGCCGAAACCCGCGTCAGCATCCGGATTCCCTTAATAATATTAGCTTCGGTCTTGTCCTTGATACCGGGTATGCCTGTGAGTCTGTGCTCTCCGGCGAGCTTTTCCAGGTCAGAGAGATTATCGACCTTGAACCGTTTATAGATCAGGCCCGCGGTCTTCGGCCCAATTCCCGGCACACCCAGAAGCGAGACCAAACCTTCCGGATATTCGAGTTTCAGGTTTTCCAGCATATTTATCCGTCCGGTTTCGAGATACTCCCTGATCTTGCCTGCGAGGTCGCTCCCTATCCCGGGAATGTCAAGCAATTCATCTCTCGTCATAAGAGAGACGTCCTTTCCAAGGGAGAGAATATTTGAAGCAGCGGTCCTGTAGGCCCTTATCCTGAACGGATTGTCGCCTTTTATTTCAAGAAGGTCCGCGATCTTATTGAATATGTCCGCCAGCTCGTTATTTATCATCGTCTTCCTTTTATGATGCCCCAGATGAACGTTTCATGCAATACATCAAGCGGTTTCCGGAGTAACTATTGACAGTCGGACGGACTTAAACTGCAGCGTCGGATCGGCTACGCATATTGCATTATTAAATTGCTGTTTTGGAGACGGTCTTCCTGGAGTTCATCATATCAGCTCAAATATATTATAATCTAACGCTATGAAACAGTTCGGTCTGAAAGCATTCGGCAGGAACGCGGGGGATTTGCCGTGACCTCCGCATCCGAAACGAGGAATTCACATTCCGTTGCGTTTATTATTTACCTGATCGTCACCGCGGCGGCCTGCGGCAGCCTCGTTATGGTAATAGAAGTTCTGGGCTCAAGGGTAATCGGGCCTTTTTTCGGTGTAAGCCTGTTTGTGTGGACCTCGCTCATCACCGTAACCCTTGTCGCCCTCGCCCTGGGTTATGCGGCAGGCGGTTTAATGTCGGACAAAAAGAGCAGCCCCTCTTATCTTTACGGCATCATATTTGCCGCGGGCGTCCTGACCCTTTTTATCCCCTATCTGAAAGGCGGCGTGCTTAAGGCCTGCGTTACCCTCGGGCTTCGGATCGGGGCGCTTACAAGCGCCTCTGTGCTGTTCGGTCCGCCGCTGTTTCTCCTGGGGTGCGTATCTCCGTATATTATAAAAATTGCCGCCGGAGAGATGAAGAATATAGGCAGGACTGTGGGCATTTTTTATGCGATTTCAACTATCGGAAGCTTTATCGGAACTGTGCTCACCGGCTTTGTGCTAATAGCCTATTTCCGGGTAAGCAGTATTTTTGGATTTACCGGCGCGGCGCTAATCTGCCTGGCGGCAGTTTACTTTGTTTTTTTCAGGAAAAAATGGGTTATGCTTGCAGCGGTCGCGCTGCCCTTTTTTTTCTACGGGGAACCCGAACATATAGAAAAGACCATGCCTAACGGAACTACCGTAAACCGCGTCTATTCAGAGGACGGTTATTACGGCAACGTGAAAGTCGTGGACTACATTTACGGCGAGAAGCATACCAGGGAAATGATGATCGACGGTCTCATACAGGGCGGCATCGATGTCAAAAACGGCATGTCTGTTTATGAATATTCATATTTCCTGAATATTCTCCCGTACGCCGTAAACCCGTCGGGGAAAAACTGCCTGGTACTGGGACTTGGCACCGGAGTCGTGCCCATGTGGTATGAACACCTTGGGATAAGGACCGACGTAGTCGATATAGATCCGAAGATAGCGCAGATCGCCGCTAGATATTTCGGTTTCAGGATCTCGGGCGACGTCTTTTTTTCCGACGCCAGGTACTTTCTGTCAGGCCCCGGCAAAAAGTATGATTACCTGATAGTCGATGTCTTTAACGGAGACACCACCCCTGCGCACATTCTTTCTGTTGAGGCCTTCCGGCTGCTCAGACAAAGAATGACCGACCGCGGCGTCCTGGCCTTCAATCTGATCGGCAGTCTCGACGACAAATTCGTGGCAGCATCGATAGTGAGGACCCTCAGGGAAGTCTTTGAAACTGTACGGTTATACCCGGTGTTCACGCCGGACGGGAAGGAAGCCTTCGGCAACTATACTCTGCTGGCGTATAATTTTCCCCCTGTCGGTATCGACCCGGTTCTCGTTGAAAAATTCCAGGTCCATCCGCTTGCGCAAGAAACCGTCCGCAAAAACTTCGCAGCGGAATATATTATCCCTCAGGATACTCCTGCAATGACGCTTTCGGACGATTATAATCCCATAGATTTCTTCGATCTCAAATCAAAGGAAAAAGTCAGGAAGACCATACTTGAATCAACAGACTGGGACATCCTGATTTGAACCGCGATGCAGGCGGGGGAACATAATTATGCCGGCGTTTAAGGGCCTGCGCAGGCGAATTTTCGGTATGTATTTTCACGTAATCTGCTAAAATAGCACAGCAAAAAGGAACCTCCATGGAAGAAGTCTATAAAATAAAGCTGCCGGTGTTTGAAGGCCCCCTTGATCTCCTGTTGCATCTTATCAGGGAGAACAAGATCGATATCTACGATATACCGATATCGTTTATCACAGGCCGGTACCTTGAATACATTGACATAATGAAAGAACTGGACCTTGAGATAGCCGGCGAGTTTCTGGTAATGGCCTCTACTCTGGTGCATATCAAATCCAGAATGCTCCTTCCTCCCGACGAAGAACTGCCTCCTGAAGAGCTGGAAGACCCGAGGCTCGAACTCGTGCAAAGACTGCTTGAATACCAGGCATACAAGGACGCGGCGGTAATACTGAAGGAAAAGGAAAACGATGCGTCACAGCTGTTCGGCAGGGAAGCATCAGAGCAGGACGGTGATGAAGCAGAGGAGTCGGAACTTTTTCTGTTCGACGTTAACATATTCGATCTGGTCGGCTCCTTTAAAAAGATCCTTGATACGGCCCCCCCCGAGGTGCGCACGATCACCAGGGAGACCCTTACCGTAAAAGACAAAATGCTCCATATTGCGGAGATACTCGAAGGCGTGGAAAGCATGAGGTTTGAGGAGCTCTTCAAAGACAGCTTCACCAGGAAGCAGCTGATAGTAACGTTTCTCGCCCTGCTCGAATTGCTGCGCCTGGGGCTTGCAAGGGTATACCAGGAAAACCCCTTCGGCAATATCTGGGTGATAAACCGCCGAAGAGAATCGGCAGAGACTGAAACCGTCTGAACAGCCTTGCCTTTGACCCGGAAAGCCGGCCGCTTTTTCAAAGCAGGTCCGACTCAACCTTCTCCCCTGAGACGATATTTTAAGCGCCTCCCCTGATCATCTTCCCGAAGCGATTTCCCGGACCACAAAACCCGGCAAATTGACGGTTTTTGTGGATATTGGTTATATTAAACAGTGAGTTTTTCAAGCGGAGGTTTGTAAGATATGCCTATATATGAGTATCAATGTCAGAAATGCCGCAAGCTTCATGAGGTCATGCAGAAGATGACCGAAAAACCCCTGACAAAATGTCCGGATTGCGGCGGCAAACTGAAAAAAATGATTTCGAATAGTTCCTTTGTGCTAAAGGGCACGGGATGGTATGCCACTGACTATGCCTCGGACAAAAACAGTTCCGGAGCCAAAGGCCGGAAGCCCGCAAAGTCGGAGAGTCCTGCAACATCCGAGACTAAAGAAGGGCCTAAGTCCGAGGCGGCTGCGGAAAAAAAGAGCGAACCGGCAAAGGCTGCTGCAGCCGATTAATGCCTCTTCCTCACATCCATATCCCTTTCAGCCGAATACCGGAATTCTCCGGCTTCATCAAAGATAAAAAACTCGATCTCGAAATCTATTTTTCATCAGCCGACCTGGACGTTCCGCTTATGGACGCCGTCCGGGCGGTAAAAGCGGATTTCTCTTACGGCCCTTCACTTTCGTTCCATGCGCCGTTCATGGACCTTTGTCCCGGCGCGGTTGATTCAGAGATACGCGCCGTAACGGTTAAAAGATTTTCCCAGGTCCTGGACATTGCGGAGATACTCAGGCCAAAGGTGATAGTCTTTCATTCGGGATATGAAAAATGGAAATATGCTCTGGATGTAAAGCTTTGGCTCGAAAAAAGCCTTCAGACATGGCGGCCGCTCAACAGCAGGGCTGCGGACCTGGGAGTGAAGATCGCGATTGAAAATATTTTCGAAGACGATCCGTTTAACATCAGGCTTCTCATGGAACGGATGGATTCGGAAAATTTCGGCGTCTGTTTCGACACCGGCCATTTCAATCTCTTTTCGACGATCCCGCTTGTTAAATGGATGGAGGCGCTTAACCCCTACATCCTCGAACTACACCTCCACGACAACGACAAGTCATACGATCAGCACCTGCCCGTAGGCGACGGCACCTTCGATTTCACCGGCTTCTTTGCCCTGCTTCGCAACAGGGACTGCGTTCATACTATCGAGGCGCATACTCCGGAAAAGGTGATAAAGAGCATGGAGCGTCTCAGGGGCTTTACAGATAACGCAGCCGGTTAGTCATTCTGAAGCCGCTCAGCCCGGACCTGAAATCGCCCTTGCGCTGCGCCATCACCATGTGTGATTCCCCAAGGCCCTGAGGCATTATCAGCTGTTTGATGCGCCCCAGTTCCGACGCATAGTCTCCGGATTCGGAATGCAGCCGCTTGATCTCCTCGTCTATTCCGAGCGATAACAAAAACATGCCCTGGCTGCAATAACCTGCGGCCGTAAGCCCACTTTCCTCTCCCCATTTCTTCAGAGACGAAAAATTGACGTGGGCCGTTATATCCTGTTCGCCCACAAGCGCAAGGGGATCTTCGTTCAGTTCGTGCCGGTGATAGCAAAGCAGCGTGCCGCGGCTTCTGTCTTCGCTGTAGTAGTCCCGCGAGGAATAGCCGTAATCTACAGTCAGCAGATAGCCGCGGGAAAGAGCAGCCTCTACTTCTCCCAGCCAGTCTTTTATCCCGAGATTCACTTCAGTGCGGTATCCCTTTTCGAGTACGACTGAAATGTCGTCAAAATATTCGTTCAGCGCGGGTGTGCTTAATGGGCCGGTTTCTTCCCTGAAGCTGCTGCCGTCAAAGGTCACGTAAACTTCCTCAAGTTTGTCCTTCATGCAGACGACATGCACAGGGAAAGCGTCCAGCAGCTCATTGGACAGGATGCAGCCGTAAATACCCCGGACCCCGGCCAGGGACGCCGTCCACCGGACCTTGTCTCCGAACCTGTCTGTAAGTTCCCTCTGCCGTTGCTGCTGCAGGGGATTACGCTCCACTATGATGTAATTCATATGAGGGAAGATTTCCCTGCCCGAAAGGTATGTCATCATGTCCAGACACAGATACCCGGCCCCGGAGCCGATTTCCACGACGCCGAAATCTGCGGGTCTTTCCATGTTCTCCCACATCTCTTCCACCTGCTTTGCCAGCATCAGGCCGAATGCAGGGTGCAGATGACTGCTTGTATAGAAGTCGCCCGAACGGCCGACCCGGGCCTTTCCGGTTGAGTAATATCCCAGGCCGGGCTCATAAAGGGCCATGTCCATAAATTTTTCGAACGTAATCCGCCCTTCTCTATTTATCGTTTCTATTATCAGCTGTTCGAGGGGGCTCATCTATGAAAGGTTATCATTCAGCAGGAAGGTTAGTTTTAATCCGGATATCGCTTTGCTATATTTCTGATCACATCAACGCACGAAAAAAAGGCCTCCACCATCTCCGGATCGAACTGCCTGCCCGCCTCCCGGCGCAGGTTGTCCAGCACTTTGGATTCGTCCCAGGCCTCCTTGTACGACCTTTTGGAAGAGAGAGCGTCATAAACGTCCGCAATAGCGACAACACGCCCGAAAGCCGGTATCTCCAGGCCCTTCTTGCCCCTCGCCTTCCCGTTGTCGTCTTCATAACCTGGCAGCGGCTTGCCGCTCGCCACCTCGACATGCCCAGGGTAGCCGTTGCCGTCCCAGCGCTCATGGTGGTTCAGCGCTATGACCGCAGCCGCCTCGTCGAACTCGGAATACTTGTCGGCAAACAGCCTTGCGCCGAGGACCGTGTGCTGTTTCATGATCTCAAACTCAGCCTGGTCCAGCCTCGCCGGTTTTTTAAGAATACTGTCTGATACCGCCACCTTGCCGACATCGTGCAGCATCGAGCCCATGCGCAGAATGTCCCTGTCCCTTTCTATTTCATCGGCAGGCATCCCCCGGCGGGACGCCCATTCCTCATAGATCTCTACCGCATATGCCGCCACGCGGTTTACATGGGCCCCGGTCTCCTTGGGGTCGCGCAGTTCAGCCATCTTTATTACTCTCATGATTATCGCCCTGGTCATCTGGGCGCGTTCAATCGCCACAGCCGCATTGCCGGCGAAATGCATGACAAAGGGCTCATCTTCTTTTGAAAAGGGGACTGTATTGCCCTCCCGATCCCTGGCGTTTATCAGCTGCAATACCCCTATTACGCCGCCGTGCCCGGTTTTGAGCGGGAAGGTCAGCATCGACCTCGTGCGATAATTTGAAAGCTCGTCATAACCCTTGTCGAAGGAGTAAGACGTGGATGCCGGCAGTTCATAAACATCCGCAATATTAAGCATTTCGCCGGTAGACGCAACATGTCCTGCAATGGATTTGCAGTTGACCGGCACCAGGAAAGACGAATAGACAAGTTTTTTGCCCGGAGGCAGCTGGCCGCTCAGGACCTCATTCTGACTGTTGCTGAACCTGAGGTTGTCGCCCTCTTTGATATAGACCGAACCGGCTTCCGCATTTACAAATTTTCTGGCGAGAGTCAGTATTCTTTCGAGGACGAGATCAATGTCCTTGTATTGGGCTATTTCGATCCCGAGATCGATTATCTGTGTCAGCTTCTCTTTTTCGCTTAACATATTGGTTGACCCGGCGCCAGGGCCGTTTAATAAGTAATTCCTCTTTGACCTTTTTCAGTTTCAGACACCCCGTTCCCGACTGAAGATCGGTCCGTACTTTTAGCTTATAGGACAGTTCCGGGGTGTGTCAATCGCAGCGGTTTAAGTTATAATTCAGTCATGAAAATTGCGTTGACCATAGCAGGCTCTGACCCTTCGGGCGGGGCCGGCATACAGGCGGATCTGAAGGTTTTCCGTGCGCACCGGGTTTACGGCCTTTCCGCTGTCGCTGCAGTCACCGCGCAAAATTCCACAGGGGTAAAATACGTTGCGTCGGTCGAAGCCAAAATGCTTGAAAGGCAGTTGTCCGTTCTGCTGTCGGACTTTGAGCCCGAAGCAATCAAAACAGGCATGCTGAGCAGCGCAGCCAATGTCCTGATAGTTGCGAAAACAGCTCGGAGATACGGCTTCAGGAATCTCGTCATGGACCCTGTTATGCGTTCCACCTCCGGCAGGAGACTCACTGAAAAAGCGGCGGAGTCCGCCATAAGAGAAAAACTGCTGCCCTGCTGCGCGGTAATAACCCCGAATTTAGAAGAGGCGTCAGTCCTCGCCGATATGAAAATCAGGACTGAGGCCGATATGGAAAGGGCGGCCCTCCGCCTGAGAGACCTGGGCGCGAAGAGCGTAATCATAACAGGAGGCCATCTCGACAACGTTGCGACCGACCTTGTCTTTGACGGCAGGTTCCATTATTTCAGAAGCAAAAAGATCAGCGGTGAATATCACGGCACAGGCTGCACTTTTTCCGCGGCAATAACCGCGCTTTTGGCAAAGGGATATTCCGTGCCCGAGGCCGCGAGACTTGCAAAACAGTTCATGCGCAGGGCCTTTGAAAAAACCTTCACTACCGGCAGGGGAATGAGGTTGTTTGATATATAGGTTGCCTGCCGCATGAACATGATCCTCCTCTTCAAAGAAGATTTCGCTGCCGACACAGACAGTGTAAGACTCGAAGGCCGACGTTTTAAACACATAATGGAGGTGCACAGGGCGTCTGTAGGAGACGAGCTGAATGTCGGCCTTCTGGGCGGATTGCAGGGCACAGGCCGTGTGACGGCAATAGACGACGGAAGCATCCAAATGGATGTGCGCCTGGACAAACAGCCCCCGGCCCCTCTGCCAATTACACTGGTGCTTGCGCTTCCAAGGCCTAAAGTTCTGAAAAGGGTCATTGCCTCTGTCTGCATGATCGGCATAAAGAAGATCTTCCTGATCAACGCATATCGGGTTGAGAGAAGTTTCTGGCAGTCCCCATCCCTGACGGAAGACAGCATCAAAAGTCAGCTGATACTCGGTCTTGAGCAGGCTAAAGATACGGTCCTGCCGGAAGTCGTTTTGTGTAAGGGCTTCAAGCCGTTTGCAGAAAACAGGCTGCCCGGCCTTATAAAGGACTCGACCGCAATACTTGCGCACCCAGCCGCATCCGAGCCGTGTCCGCGCAATGTGACAGGGCATGCGACGCTTGCCGTAGGACCGGAGGGAGGCTTTATACAATATGAGGTAGAGAGGCTTGTCTCTTGCGGTTTTCGCGCTGTCAACCTCGGGGAGCGCGTATTGAATGTAGAAACAGCACTACCGTTTCTTGTTTCCCGTGTCTGCTGAACCTACCGCAACTACACAGGTGAATAGTCTGTAGCTCTTTAGTCCTAAAAAACCTTGAGTCCTTTAGTCTTTAAGTCCTTTAGCCTAACAGACTATAGACTAAGCAACCTTTAGTCTTTGAGTCCTTTAGGCTAACAGACTACAGACTAAACAACCTTTAGTCTTTGAGTCCTTTAGGCTAACAGACTACAGACTAAGCAACCTTTAGTCTTTGAGTCCTTTAGACTAACAGACTACAGACTAAACAACCTTTAGTCTTTGAGTCCTTTAGGCTAACAGACTATAGACTAAGCAACCTTTAGTCTTTGAGTCCTTTAGGCTAACAGACTATAGACTAAGCAACCTTTAGTCTTTGAGTCCTTTAGGCTAACAGACTAAACAACCTTTAGTCTTTGAGTCCTTTATGCTAACAGACTATAGACTAAGCAACCTTTAGTCTTTGAGTCCTTTAGGCTAACAGACTATAGACTAAGCAACCTTTAGTCTTTGAGTCCTTTAGGCTAACAGACTATAGACTAAGCAACCTTTAGTCTTTGAGTCTTTAAGGCCTTTTGCGGCTAACAGACTACAGTCTAAACAACCTATATAGCTTTTATAGCTTTTTTTCCTGTTATTATAAAAGGATGAAATTCAGGGTCGATCTGCATGTGCATTCTCTATACAGCGGAGACAACAACTCCGACCCCGAGGAGTCGGTTGTCAGGGCCATAGAACTTGGGCTGCACGGCATTGCCTTTACAGAGCATTACTCCTATGCGTCTTCCGAACCTGTCGAGCGGCTGAAAGAAAAGTACAGCGGCATAACCATATTCCGGGGGGTCGAGTTTTCCGCGGCAGAAGGGCACTGCCTCATATTCGGTGTAGACACGGATAAACTGTCGATGAAATACGCGCCTGTTGCGGAAGTTGTCAAAATCGTCAACAGTTCCGACGGGGTCGTAATCCCCTCCCACCCCTACAGGGGCGGCAACAGCCTCGGCGATCTGGTCAGGGGTCTCAACGGCATTTGCGCCATAGAGGGGCACAACGGCTGCAACATGCATGTCTTCAATAAAAAGGCCCTGGAGGCCGCGAAAATGCTGGGCCTTCCGTATACCGGCGGATCGGACGCCCATGCGCCTGAAGAGGTCGGGGCATGCTTCACCGAGTTCAAAAGCCCGGTAACCGAACACAATCTCGTAAGTCTGCTCAGGGCCGGCGACTATTGCGGGGTAGACGTCCGCAAAATCGGCAGGGTCTGGCCGTTCTGACCCAAGAAACGCCTACAGATTTTTTAAAACTGCGTGTGGTAAAATCCAACTATGATTGAAGAAGTCGGGACCGTAAAAAGCATAGACGGGCTGCTGGCGCTTGTGGTTGTGCCGAGGAAAAGCTCATGCGACGGATGCACGGCAGGCGCCTGCAATCCTGAAGAAAAGGTGATGGAAATAGAGGCCGTCAACCGGGCAGGAGCGTCTCCGGGTCAAAAGGTGCTGGTGTCCATAAAGCCTTCCGCATACATGAAGGGGTCCATGCTGGTTTACGGCGTACCTGCCCTGTTCCTGGTCCTCGGCGCTGTTTTCGGGAAGGAAGTCGTCGGGGGCTTTTTCCCAAAGGCCGACATCGACGTACTGTCCGCCCTTTTCGGCTTCGCGGCGCTCGTATGCTCCTTTATCGCTGTTAAGATTTTCGTAGGGGCCTCGGCAAAAAATATCGAATCAAAACCTGTTATAGAAGAAATACTGGAATAGATCTGTTGACTGCTGAACCTTTGTTATTATTTTGAAATATATTTCATCGAGGGGGTTGTATGTCAAATTTTGAGGTGTCTAAGATCAGGAATGTTGCGGTAATCGCCCACGGGGGCGCGGGCAAGACCTCGCTGGTGGAGGCGATGCTGTTCAACTCGGGAATGACCGACAGGCTCGGAAACGTCCAGGACGGCACAACAGTAACGGACTATGAGCCTGAGGAGATCGACAGGAAGATAACCATCACCTCGGCTCTCGCCTTTTGCAACTGGGAAAAACACCGGATAAACCTTATAGATACCCCCGGTTTCATCAATTTCATAGAGGACACAAAGGGCTGTCTGCGGGTAGTAGACGGCGCCGTGATCATAGCCAGCGCTCTTTCGGGCGTCAAGGCCGAAACCGAAAAGGTCTGGAAATATGCCTGCGAGTACGAGATACCGAGAATAATTTTCATCAATAAAATGGACAAGGAAAGCGCCAATTTCGAAATGGCGCTCAGCGAACTCGAAAAGTCGTTCGATACCGAGGCTGTCGCGCTCCAGATACCCATCGGGGCCGGAGATACTTTTTCCGGGGTAGTAGATGTGGTGAAGATGAAGGCGTATATTTCCAAGGGCGGCAAGACCACAGAGACCGAAATACCGGGAGACATGCAGGAGACCGCCGCGGTCTACAGAAAAAAGCTGATCGAAAAAATAGCCGAATCAAACGATGCCCTGCTCGAAAAATACCTTGAAGGGACCGACCTCACAGACACCGAAATAATAGACGGCATAAAGGAAGGCTCGCTTACCAGGAAGTTCATACCGGTTTCGTGCGGCTCGGCCCTGAAGAATATCGGAATCGGCAGCGCGCTTGACACTGTCCTGCTCTGCCTGCCATCTCCGTCCGAGATGGCGTCAATCTCGCCTGTGAGAGGCGTTAATCCCAAGGACAATTCGGAGACATTGAGGAAACCGTCCGAAAACGACCCCCTTTCCGTCTACGTGTTCAAGACGATCGCGGACCCGTATGCAGGCAAGCTCTCTCTTTTCAGAGTGTACTCAGGAGTTTTAAAGGCTGATTCCAATATTTACAATTCAACCGCGGATTCAAAGGAGCGCATAGGACAGCTATTTTATCTTCTCGGGAAAAAGCAGGTGCCTGTGCAATCGGTCGGCGCGGGTGAGATAGCGGTCGTTGCAAAGCTGAAAGGCACAAACACCGGAGACACGATATGTGATGAGTCAAAACCTATAGTCTTCAGCAAGGTCAGGTTTGCGGACCCGATAATCTCTTACGCAATGGCCCCAAAAAACAAGGGCGACGAAGAAAAGGTGAGCGTCAGCCTGCATCGCGTGCTGGAGGAAGACCCTACCCTGCGTTTTTCAAGGGACGAAGAGACAAAGGAGATGCTGATCTCCGGCATGGGTCAGGTGCATATAGAAGTGACTCTTGAGCGCCTGCGGAGAAGGTTCGGCGTTGAGATAGAGATGAAGACTCCGAAGATCCCCTACAGGGAGACGATAAAAACCTCGACCACCGTCCAGGGCAAATACAAGAAACAGTCGGGTGGAAAGGGCCAGTACGGCGACTGCCACATCAAGGTCGACCCAATGCAAAGGGGCGCCGGTTTTGAGTTTGTGGACAAAATCGTCGGAGGCTCCATCCCGAGGCAGTATATACCGGCTGTTGAGAAGGGCATTATCGACGCAATGCATGAGGGCGTAGTTGCAGGATACCCCATTGTCGATCTGAGGGTCACGCTCTTCGACGGCTCATATCACACCGTCGATTCATCTGAAATGGCCTTCAAGATAGCAGGCTCCATGGCCATCAAGAAGGCGGTGCTGGAAGCAAAACCCATTCTGCTCGAACCTATAATGAAGACAGAGGTAACGATACCGGATGAGAGCCTTGGGGCGATAATAGGAGACCTCAACTCCAAGAGAGGCAAGGTCCAGGGCGTTGAACCCCAGGCCGGAGGCAACCAGAAGATAGCGGCCCAGGTGCCGATGTCCGAGATGCTGACCTATGCAAACCAGTTGCACAGCCTTACCTCCGGAAGGGGCCTTTATTCCATGGAGTTTTCCCATTACGAAGAAGTGCCGGCGCACCTGGCGCAAAAGATAGTTACCGAAAGACAGGCGCAAAAAGAGGAGAAGCATGCCTAGAAAAAGGATATTAATCCTTTTTCTTTTTTTGACGGCTCTGCTGCTTGCGGTTAATGCGTTTGCGCAGGTCGGAAAACCGGGAGGAACGCCGGAGCCTGCGCCACAGGAGGTCCCTGAACAGCCTCCGCCGATACTTTTCACTGAAATCAATGACGGCCTCCTCACTGTTGAATTATCCGACGTCCAGTTCGGAGACGTGATAAAGGAAATCGCGGTAAAGGCCGGCTTCAAGGTTGCGATCAGCGGAGACGTATACGGAAAAAAATCAAACACAAAGTTCAACAATATCGAACTGGAAAGAGGCGTTGAAAGGCTGCTCACCCTCATAAGGGAAAAAAACTATACGCTGAATTACGACTCCTCCGGCAATATAGCCGGTCTGGACATATACGGTGCTGCGCAGCCGCCGGCTGTCGGCAAAAACCAGCCCCAGCCCCCAGGCAGGGTCCGGCCGCAAAGACCTGCGATTCCGGCCCCGATCAGGACTCCCGCTATTGCGCCTGTCCCTGCGCCTGTTGCTGCTCCTGCACCCGCTCCAGCGGCCCCTCCTGTCCAGAAGAATGTTCCCCAAAACCTAAGGAGAATATTGTCTCCCATGAGAGCGCGCCAGCAGGAGGCGATGAAGGCGCGGAGGCAGGCTATCAGCGACGCGAATACAAACCAGCAGAATGCACAGCCTGATGAGGCCGCGCAGCCGGAGGTCCAGCCTGAAGAGAATGTAGAGGAAGTCCCTTATGTGCCTTCGCCGAAAAATCCCCAGTATGTCCCTCCCAGGGCGCAGTAAAAAGCCAAAAGTTTGAGGCCGTCGCAGATGGATAAAACTTTCCCGCAATTTCCGGCGGTATGTTATACGGTCGGGCATGTGCAATGTTCAGACTGATAAAATCATTGCTCTGCATGGCGCTGTTTGCCGGCATCGCTTATCTGGGTCATCCGTTTCTGCTGGCAAAGGCGGCCGACTTCCTTATAAAGCAGGACGCGTTGAAACCTGCGGACGTTATTGTGGCCCTCGGGGGAGAAGAAACCGAGAGGGTTGAATATGCCGTGGCTCTTTATAAGGACGGTTGGGCAAAGAAAGACCGTATAATCATGACAGGCGGACCAGTTGTCTGGAAATATACAGCTGCCGGACTCATGAAGGAATACGCGGAATATCTCGGAGTCGGCAGCAGGTCAGTGCTCCTCGCGGAGAAATCAAGGAGCACTGAAGCTGATGCTAAATACGTAAAAGAGATACTCGTCGGACACGGGTACAAATCCATCATACTGGTGACTTCGCCCTACCACAGCAAAAGGGCCTCTATCATTTTCGCGAAGGTGCTGGGTAGCGACGTCAAAATAATTAATGCTCCCGTCGAAAAAAGCTGGTTCAAAGTCCATGAATGGTGGAAGAGAGACAGGGACAGGGATGTTGCGTTGTCCGAGTATTCGAAATTCATAAGGCTGCTGCTTTTTGGAGTCAACAAAACTGCTCCTGTGAATAGTCTGTAAGTTCAGGTTGACAGTTCTCTGCCGGTTCAGGCGATTAGAGGCAAAAGAAAGCTCCGGGATCCTTGATTGTTTTTGCGCCGTCCTGCCTGACTACAGTCCGGGCAACCCGGCAGTTATGATTTTTTATTGAAAACGGCTATCCGCAAAACCTTCAATACAGCCTTTTAGCTCCAGGTTGCCCGGCTCCTCGATCTTATACCTGACCCTGCAGACTTCATGTTCCAGCTTCAGGAGCGCCCCAAGGTCTACAGGTGTGGCGATGAGAACGACGTCACAGGGCACGGCTTCTATCGTCTCCCTGAGTTCTGCCATTTGCTCAGGCGCATATCCGGTTGCCGGAATTATGTTGCCCATATGCGGGTAGGCCAAAAATATTTCCTTTATGGAACCGGTTGAATACGGTCTTGGGTCTACGATCTCGGCTGCGCCTGCCCTGCCTGCGGCTATATAGCCCGCGCCGTACGGCATGCCTCCGTGGGTAAGAGTCGGGCCGTCCTCCACAACAAGGACTTTCCTGCCTCTTATCTTCTCGCTGTTTTCAACAGTTATCTTCGAGGCCGTATGAACGATAAAGGCCTCCGGGTTGATCCGTCTGACGTTTTCCTCCACCGCCTCGATCTTTTCCCTGTCCGCCGTATCCACCTTGTTTATAACGGCTATATCGGCCCGTCTGAGGTTGGTCTCTCCGGGATGGTACGACAGCTCATGTCCCGGCCGGTGCGGGTCCAGCACTACTATCTCAAGGTCCGGCTTAATAAAGGACATATCATTGTTCCCGCCGTCCCATACGATTACAGCGCCCTCCTTTTCAGCCTCCGCAAGCACCGCGCCGCACTCGACCCCGGAGTATACGACTACGCCGGCATCAACCAGAGGCTCATATTCCTCCCTCTCCTCTATCGTGCAGTTGCACCCGGCAAGATCAGCCGGCCCCGCATACCTGCGCACACTGCCGCTGATTGTCCGGCCATAAGGCATTGGATGCCTGATTACAACCGGCGCCGCGCCTCTGCCTTTCAGAATGCCGGATATATAGGCTGAAACGCCGCTCTTGCCGCAGCCGGTCCTGACCGCACAGACGGATATCACCGGCTTCCTTGACTTGAGCATCGTTTTATCCGGCCCCAGCATAATGAAGTCTGCTCCAAGCGACAGGCACAGAGACGCCTTGTGCATAAGGTATTCGTGCGACACGTCGCTGTATGCAAACACGACCTGATTCACGCTATGGGTAGTGATCAGCAGGCCGAGTTGTTCCTCAGGGAATATGCGTATACCCTCGGGATAAAGCGGACCCGACAGTTCGGGGGGATATGTCCGGCCGCCTATATACGGGAGCTGCGCCGCGGTAAAGGCGACGACTTCGAAAGAGGGATCCTTTTTGTAAACCATATTGAAATTATGGAAATCTCTCCCCGCAGCGCCCATGATAATTATCTTTTGTCTATCCATAAAATCCTTGTGCCCGATTATTTTCCATGCCGTTTATGAGCAAATTTTCGCGCACAAGCAGGGTGATGTCAAGAACGGCCTGAAGAGATTCAACCTGAAAATCCGCAAGTCTCGGGCAACAACGACAAAAAACCGGTGAATGCCGTTTCAGGCATTCACCGGTTTTTTGTCGTACTATGCAGACGCGCTCTTATCTTTCAGTATGATGCCGCATCATCTGTCGTCGCGCCTTCCTCTTCCTTCACCCCTGTCTTCACCTCTGCCGTGACGGTCCTCGCGTCTTTCATCGCGCCTGCGTTCACGCATCTCCTCATGCCTTTCGCGCCTATCCTCTTTCCATTCATCATGCTTGTCCCAATACCTTTCCCTCTCCCATCTTCCCCAGTTCTTCTTCAGATGACCGTAAGGGATATGCTGACGCCCGGGCGGAACCCCTCGGTAATCCCTCGGCAGGTCAAGCAGCGGACGCGGAGCCCTGCCTGTAAAACCCCACGGCCCGTTATAATTCCTTGCCCTGTACCATCTCCCTTCATAAGGACGGTACCAGTACCCGTGGTAAAAAAGTATGTCTACGCTTGCGTCCGGGACATAATAGACATAACTTCCCGGGATAAGCACCACGGCCGGAGGCGCGGCGAACGCAAAGGCAGGCAAGTTCACACCGATGTTGACATTAACGCCTGCGCTGCTCTGCACGGCGGGCGCCGTCAGAAGCAGAATAAGACAACCCACTATCAGATACATCTTTTTACTCATATTGCATTCCTCCTTTTTTGGATCAATATGATATCCGTAACACTCATACTATGCATCATCAATTTGAACAAATTATGAATAACAGGAGGATCGGCCGGGGACACAGGAGAAGAATTCATTCAGACTCCTCGCTGCGCCCCCGCAGGACCGGCGTGAAACTCTGATCTACTCCAGCGGATGCTCGTCCGGATGTTCTTCATCCGCAGGCATATCCGTCGGAGCAGTTTCTTTTTGCGCAAACGTCTCCGTTTTCGAAAATGCGAGCCATCCGAGGAAGCCGAGCTGAATTACAGGCAGAAGCACCAATAGTCCCAGCCATTTATTTTTGCCGAGGTTCTCGGTGATGCACATATAGAGATAGACAAAGACGAAGATATTGATCACAGGTATAAAACAAAGGATAATCCACCACGCAGGCTTTCCCGCTGCAGTAACAAGCGTCCACAAATTTACGAGAGGTATCCACGCCGTCCACGGTGCCGGCACATCGAGTTTTTTCGCAATGAGAAATAGACAGAGTCCCGCAAAAACATATACTCCTATGCCTATCGCCAGGAAAAGCATTCCAAGCGCCGCGATTGAGCCCATTAAAAGCCCCAATCCTACAGCTGGAATCGCGGTATTGATCTTCTTGTTCCCCATCGGCTGTTTAACAAAAGGAGCGGGGCCGGCCGGCGCAGCAGGCTGGGTAGCTGTGGTCGCGGGTTGTTGTGTTGCTGTAGCCGAAGGTTGAGCCGTGCCAGCCGGCTGAGCGGGTTTCGCAGCTGCCTGGGGTTCGGGTTTCTTGTCGGGTGTCTTCGCCGCGGGAGCAGGCGCTGCGGGCTTTGCCGCAGCAGGAGGAACCGGCGCAGGCTGCGTCGCCCTGGCCTGCGGTTCAGGGGCCTTTGCCCCGGCAGCCGTCGTTTCGGGCGCCGCCGTTTTTTTTGTATCGACAGTCTTTGCGGCTGAAGCCTTGCCGGTTTCAGCCGGCTTTTTTGCGGCTGCGGTATCCCCGGCTGCCTTTGCGCCCTCCACCGGCGCGGACGTTGTCTGTTCAGGGGCATTCTTTATGATCTCACCGGAGCTTTTCTTGAGCAGTCCGACTTTTTCAAGCGAAAACTCGGGATCTATAAGAAATGCCTCGTCAAAAAATTCATCCGCCTCGCTGAATTTGCCGAGTTTATACAGGGAATAGCCGAGCAGATAGTAGGCCGTAGCATCCGGCCTTTTGTTGACATATGCCCTGAACTTTGCCGCAGAGGCCTTGTAGTTTTTTTGGTTGTAGGATTTGAGGCCCGAACGGAATTCGCTGTCGTCCGGAGGGGCGGCTGCAAACGACAAACCCGCAAGAAAAATTATCACGGCGAGAGCCAGAGCTGATTTTTTCATACCTTATCTCCTTATTTGCAAACCCTGTTTTTCGGCTAAGGGAATTATAGCAAATAAGAAGACGCTTTAAAACATTTTTGACGCCGTGCCGTCCGACAAAAGCAGGCCTACGGCAATAATGTCGCCTTAAGCCTGATCTCCACGCCCGTCAGGGCCTGCGATACCGGGCAGCCCTTTTTGGCAAGCTCGGCCTGTTCAAGAAATGTTTTTTCGTCGATCCCCGGCGCTTTCACCTCAGTCTCAAGTTCGATCACGGTTATCCTGAAGCCTTCGCCGGCTTTTTCGATGTGCACCTTTGCGGAAGTTTTTATATGCTCCGGCTTATATCCCGAATTGCCGAGGAATAAAGACAAGGCCATGGAAAAGCATCCGGCATGCGCCGCGCCTATGAGCTCTTCGGGGTTGGTTCCGCTTCCGTCCGCAAACCGCGAAGCGAATGAATATGCGCCTTCATAGGCGCCGCTGCCGAATTTCATCGTCCCCTTGCCGTCGGTCAAACCTCCATACCATACCGCCTCTGCTTTACGTACAGGCATATCAATAAACCTCCTGAAAGAAAAATTTATACCTCATAATTCATCCTATTAGATTTTTGGTCTGATATCAACCTGCGACGTGTCCGGGCTGCGCGCACTGGTGAACAGAGGCTGAGTCGCGGCAGCCGCTCAGCGGGCTGGAGAAATTTATTTCAGGGCCGGCATGGAGTTGATCTTGTGAGCGAGACAGCCTGCGCCGAAGCCGTTGTCTATATTCATAACGGCAATCCCCGGCACGCATGAATTAAGCATGGCAAAGAGCGCGGTGAGTCCTCCAAGACTTGTGCCGTATCCGGTGGATGTAGGGACGGCTATCAACGGCTTGTCCGACAGGCCGCCCACAACCGAAGGCAGGGCGCCTTCCATTCCGGCAACAACAACTATTACGCGCGCCGATTTCATGCGGCCTGCGTCGGCCATAAGCCTGTGAAGACCGGCAACTCCGACGTCGCAGACCGTCGATACGCTGCTGCCAAGAAACGAGGCTGTTACAGCCGCCTCTTCAGCAACCGGCATATCGGACGTTCCGGCTGTAAGGACAAGCACATCACCCTGTTTGTCTTTCCGTCCTCCCGCCGCGATTATCCCGGAGACCGGATAGTATGCGCTGCCTTTGATTTTAAGGGCGTCGTATATTTTCTTTGAGGCCCTGGTTATCAGAAAACCGGCGCTCTTTTTATGCATCGCACGGGCGATCTTCACAACCTGATCAACGGATTTGCCCGCGGCAAAAATCACCTCGGGGATGCCCTGCCTGAGGTGTCTGTGGTGGTCGATCCTCGCAAATGATATGTCTTCATACGGGAGGTGTTTCAGCATTGAAACGGCCTTCCCGACCGAAACCTTTCCGTCTTTTACCGATGTAATTATCTCTTCTATCTTTTCATTGTCCATAACCTGAAGCCCCCTTCAGCTGAAATCCCATTAAAATTCCGGTCTGAGCGTGCGGTTCATAAGGACATCCACAGCTTCGGAAGGCGCTTTATCCTTGTAGATAACTTCGTACACCTGCTCCACTATCGGCATCTCGACCCCCTGCCTGCGGGAGAGTTCATACGCCGACAACGAAGTGGCAACTCCCTCAGCCACGCTCCTTGAAGCAGCCAGGATTTCGGACAGCTTCAGCCCCTGGCCGAGCTTCACGCCCACAGTATAGTTTCTGGACAACGGCCCGGTGCATGTCAGCACAAGATCCCCCAGACCGCTGAGCCCTGAAAAAGTCCTTTTGTCCGCGCCCAGGGATTCGCCGAGTCGCGTCATTTCTGAAAGCCCCCTGGTTATCAGGGCCGCGCGGGAGTTATGCCCCAGCCCCATGCCGTCGCATATGCCTGACGCTATCGCAATGACGTTCTTCAATGCGCCGCCGAGTTCCACGCCGAGGACGTCCGAATGCGTATATACGCGGAAATAACGCGTATTGAATATCTCCTGCAGCAGCAGAGCGCTGTCCGGGTTATCGGATGCAAGGGTCACGGCCGTCGGGAGTTTATTGAACACTTCTTTGGCAAAGCTCGGCCCGGACAGTACCGCGCCCCGGCTGCCGGTAATTTCGTTCAGAATGCCTGAGACCGTAAGCATCGTTTTCTGCTCAATACCCTTCGACGCGCTTATAATGATAGAGTCTTCATGGAGATGCCCGGCAGCTTCCTTAAACACCGACCTCACGAACTGGGTCGGCACGACGTTGAGGATGTAGCGCGCCTTCTTTACGGCCTCTTCCACGTTGTCTGTCGCCCTCAATGCAGCCGGCAGTATTACTCCTGGCAAATATGCGCTGTTTGCCGAAGCGGCATTTATCTCGTTAACCACCTCTTTTTCATACGACCAAAGCAAAACATCAAAGCCCTTTTCCACCAGCAGGCATGCCAGTGTCGTGCCCCAGCTTCCCGCCCCTATTACCGAGATATAACTCATTTTCCTCCCTTCCGGCCCTTCTCGATCTTTGCCCAGGCGTCCCGCAATGTAGCGGTCCTGTTAAAGACAAGCCGTTTCCCGGCCGCAGCTGATAAAGAATCGGGGTCCGCGCAAAAATAACCGAGCCTTTCAAACTGGTAACCCGCCCCGGGCGCGGCAGAAGCAAGCCGCGGTTCAACCCGGCAGTCAGTCAGGACTTCGAGCGACGAAGGGTTAAGGTTGGACTTGAAATCCATGCCCTCCCCGACTTTATCGGGGTCTTCGGCGACGAACAGATGGTCATATAGCCGCACCTCGGCTTTGAGGGCATGCGCAGCTGAGACCCAATGCAGCGTTGACTTGACCTTGCGGCCGTCGGGCGAATCGCCTCCCCTTGTGGCAGGGTCGTATTTGCAGCGCAGCTCTGAAATTTCACCGGTCTTGTCATCCTTCACAACGCCGGTGCAGGTTATAAAGTAGGCGTAACGCAGCCTGACCTCCCTGCCGGGCGCGAGCCTGAAAAAATCTTTCGGCGGGTCCTCTCTGAAGTCATCCTGCTCGATATACAGGACGCGGGAAAACGGGACTTTCCGTGTCCCCATCGATGCGTCCTCAGGATTATTTATGGCGTCAAGCTCTTCTTCAAAGTCCTCCGGATAATTCTCTATCACGACCTTCAGGGGCTTCAGCACTGCCATCACGCGCGCGGCCTTTTTGTTGAGGTCCTCTCGTACGCAGAATTCAAGGAGCGCCGCGTCCACAGTGCTTTCCCTTTTGGCAACGCCGATCCTTTCGCAAAAGTTCCTTACGGCCTCCGGCGTATACCCCCGCCTGCGTATGCCTGATATGGTAGGCATGCGGGGGTCGTCCCATCCGGCGACATGTCCTTCCCTGACCAGCTGGATCAGTTTGCGTTTGCTGAGCACTGTATAACTCAGATTCAGTCGGGCAAACTCGATCTGCTGAGGATGGTAAACGCCGAGCTGTTCCAGAAACCAGTCATATAAGGGGCGATGGTCTTCAAACTCCAGTGTGCATATGGAGTGGGTTATCCCTTCGAGCGAGTCGGAAAAACAATGAGCAAAGTCGTACATCGGATAGATGCACCAGGCATCTCCGGTTCGGTGATGGGTCGAGCGTAGTATGCGATAGATAACCGGATCGCGCATGTTGATGTTCCCTGAGCTCATGTCAATTTTTGCGCGCAGCGTCCGTGATCCGTCAGGAAACTCTCCTGCCCTCATCCTGCCGAACAGCTCAAGGTTTTCTTCCACGGATCGGCCCCTATAAGGACTTTCCCTGCCGGGTTCTGTGAGCGTGCCCCTGTATTCCCGCATCTGCTCCGGAGCGAGGTCGCATACAAAGGCCTTGCCCTTCTTTATCAGCTCAACCGCGTAAAGGTAAAGCCGTTCAAAATAATCGGAGGCATAGAAAAGGCGGTCGTCCCAGTCAAAGCCGAGCCACCTGACGTCCTCCTTTATGGAGTCTACGTATTCGACCTCTTCCTTGCTGGGGTTCGTGTCGTCGAACCGCAGGTTGCAGAGCCCTCCGAATCCGGCTGCGATCCCGAAATTAAGACATATGGATTTGGCATGGCCCAGATGAAGGTATCCGTTGGGCTCGGGGGGAAAACGCGTATGGACCCGGCTTTCGTTTTTGTTGTTCTTCAGGTCCTCCGCTATTATGTCCCTGATAAAATCCGACGGCTTCGGCATTTCCGGATTTGTCATCTTAATTTCCCTTTCTCAAATAAGAGCGGCCCTTAAACCGGAAAACCGGAAGGCCGCATGCTGATATGGCTTATCATGGCTGATATTTTACCACATCAACGGGCAGGCAAAGTGATATGTGCATTGAAATAAAAAAATATTATCAGGTATCATATTTCCGTTTCATAATTTTGCGCTGAAGCGTTCGATATAAACAATTTTGCAAACAATTATTCCGGAGGTAGAGAGATTAAACTAAGAAATGAAGACGGCAGCGAGACTGAGATCACCGACATTGCGGAGATCGAAAAGACCCTAAAGAAATCAAAGGCGTTGGCCGTCAGGATAAACGGCGTATTGAGCGATCTATATTCTTTCAGGACCGCAGCCGAAAACGATGTAATCGAACCGGTCACCTTCGAGTCGGCTGAGGGCAAGGAAATATACAGGCACAGCGCCTCTCACATCATGGCCCATGCGGTCAAGAGGCTTTTCCCCGAGGCAAAGGTGACGATAGGCCCGGCCATACAGGACGGGTTCTATTACGACTTTGATATAGACAGGACATTTTCTCCTGAGGACATATCCGCCATCGAAAAGGAGATGGAGAATTTAATCAAGAAAAACTCCTCCTTTGTCAGGAAAGAGATTTCAAGAGACGACGCGATAAGGCTTTTTGAAGAGGCCGGGGAGTTTTACAAGGTCGAGATAATAAGAGAACTTACCGACGAGACCGTTTCCCTTTATGAAGAAGACGGTTTTATTGATCTCTGCCGGGGCCCGCACCTTGCATCCACCGGCAGGGTAGCCGCGTTCAAACTCCTCAGCGTTGCCGGCGCGTACTGGCGGGGCGATGAGAAAAACAAGATGCTGCAGAGGATATACGGCACCGCCTTCAACAACAGCAAAGACCTTAAGGACTACCTCGCCTTTCTCGAAGAGGTAAAAAAGAGAGACCACCGGAGGCTCGGCAAGGAGCTGGACCTCTTCAGCCTCAGCGACGATATAGGGCCGGGGCTTATCCTCTGGCACCCGAACGGCGCGATGATCCGCAAGACCATAGAGGACTTCTGGAGGGAAGAACATTTCAAGGCGGACTACCAGATCCTGTATACCCCTCACATTGCGAAGCTTGAGCTTTGGAAAAAGAGCGGGCATGTGGATTTCTACAAAGAAAACATGTACTCTCCGATGGATATAGAGGGCACCGAGTACGAGCTGAAGCCGATGAACTGCCCGTTCCACCTCGGGGTCTTCAAGAGTTCCCTGAGAAGTTACCGCGACCTGCCGATCAGGTACGCGGAGCTTGGCACTGTATACAGGTATGAAAGGTCCGGGGTTTTGCACGGCCTTTTGAGAGTGAGGGGCTTTACGCAGGACGATGCGCATATCTTTTGCAGGGAAGACCAGATTGAAGACGAGATACTCAGAGTGCTGGATTTTACCCTTTTCATATTGAGGACCTTCGGCTTCGACAAATACGATATCTATCTTTCAACAAGACCTGAAAAATACGTGGGCAGCCCTGAAAACTGGGAGAGGTCCACCAACGCCCTGAAACAGGCTCTGGAAACAAAAGGCCTCGTCTTCATGGTCGACCCCGGCGAAGGCGTGTTCTACGGACCCAAGATCGATATCAAGGTGAAGGACTCATTGGGTCGCGCATGGCAGTGCAGCACCATACAGGTCGATTTCAACAACCCCGAGCGGTTTGATATAACCTACAGGGGAAGCGACGGCAAAGAGCACAGACCGATAATGATCCACAGGGCGTTGATGGGGTCCCTCGAAAGATTTTTCGGCATCCTGATCGAACACCACGCAGGGGCCTTTCCTCTGTGGCTTGCGCCTGCGCAGCTGTCGGTGCTTACGATATCAGAACGTTTCGCGGATTACGCGGCGGCAATGGTCAAAGACCTGAAGCTGGGCGGCATTCGCGCGGAGCTCGATACGGACAATGAAAAAATAGGCAACAAGATAAGGAAGAGCAGCGTAAGAAAGGTCCCCTATGCCGTAATTATAGGAGACAAGGAAGTGTCTGAAAACAAGGTATCTTTGAGAAGGCGCAATGGGGAGAATTTCGGCCCATTCAACTTGGATGAATTGAAATCTTTTCTTTCGGAAGAGATAAACTGCAGGAGGTGAAAACATAAGCAGCAGAGACGTCGGTAAAAACATCAGAATCAACGAACAGATCAGGGCGAGAGAAATACGCGTGATCGACAGCGACGGCGGTCAGCTCGGTCTTATGACAGTCAGCGAGGCGTTGAAAGTTGCGGATACCAGGAGTCTGGACCTCGTTGAGGTCTCGCCCACAGCGGTCCCGCCCGTATGCAAGATACTGGATTTCGGCAAGTATAAATATCAGCTGAACAAAAAGCATGCGCAGAGGAAGACAATAGACGTCAAGGAGGTCAAGGTAAGGCCTCAGATAAACGAGCATGACCTCGAACTGAAGATAAGAAATATAAACCGCTTTATCGGCGACGGCGACAAAGCCAAGATCGTAATGTATTTCAGGGGCCGCGAGATCATAAGGCCGGAACTTGGAATGAAGGTCTTCGACAAGATATCCCAGCAGCTTACCGGCAAGTTCCAGATAGAACAGCAGCCGAAACTCGAAGGCAATCATATAACCATGGTAGTTGCTCCCAAATCCTGAAGCGAGGGGAAACCCGCCGAATATGCCCAATCATCAAGGGCCCGCGGGCGCGA
>Ga0334722_10000584_pt1 | contig 52220 bp, 52 predicted proteins | sample C3_bottom_MG_FD_207210 | JGI IMG/M metagenome (GOLD analysis project Ga0334722, IMG submission 207210) | Sediment microbial communities from Yellowstone Lake, YNP, Wyoming, USA - C3_bottom | ecosystem: Environmental > Aquatic > Freshwater > Lake > Sediment | place: USA: Wyoming | collected...
TTGCGGCTTCACCGCTATCGGCGACATCGGCCTGCACGGCGATAGCCTGTCCGCCCGACGATTTTATCCGGTCGACAACTTCTTCGGCGGCGTCGGCACCTTTTACATAGTTGACCGCGACTGCCGCCCCCAACTCAGCCAAGCGCAAAGCTGTGGCTCTGCCGATTCCGCGCGATCCCCCCGTAACTATGGCTATTTTACCGGTAAAATCCAAAACTCTCCTAAAAATAGCTTGTGCTTTTCATACAGGCAAGCAATGGTTTTTGTCAAGTTCGCCCCTCTATTCATTCAATCTATCAGCCGCATGCTCGATGGTCGCGTCCGGCGCGATGCGCTTAATGAGGCCGCTGAGAACCCGGCCCGGACCGACTTCTATAAATGTATCCACCCCCCGTTGCGCCAGACGCTCAATACAGCGCCGCCAGCGGACCGGGCTTACAAGCTGCCTGGCCAAGGCCTTCTTAACGTCAGCCGCTGTCAGCAGCGGCTCCGCCGTCACGTTGCTGATTATCGGTATCAGCGGCTCCTCGAAATCAATGGACTGCAGCCAATCATCGAAAAGCCTGGCCGGCGCCGCCATGGCCGGCGAATGAAATGCCCCGCTTACCGCCAACCGAACCACTTTCCGGGCGCCCGCGCTCCGAAACGCATCGCCGCCCTGCTCCAGGCTCATATTTGGACCCGCCACCACCACCTGACCGGGACAGTTGTAATTCGCCGGCTGCAATCCGACCGCGGCCGATATCTCCGCGACCTTTGCATCGTCGAGTCCGAGCACCGCCATCATGCCGCCGCCGTTTTCAACGCCGGCCCGCGACATCAATTCGGCCCGGCGCTTAACGATGCGCAAGCCGTCTTCAAACGAAAAAACGCCCGCAGCCAGACAGGCCGATAGCTCTCCCAAACTGTGACCGGCAACATAATCTGCCCGCAACCCTTTTTGTCTTAGGATTCTCCAGTAAACATAATTGACCGTGAATATCGCCGGCTGGGCGTTTAATGTATCGTCCAGCAACTCTTTTGGCCCGTTCGAGACCAGATCGGACAGCGGCTGGTCGGTTATATCCTCTGCCGCGGCAAATATGTCGACGATTTCGGGATACCTATCCAGCAACTCCAGACACATGCCCGGGTACTGCGAACCTTGCCCGGGAAAGACAGCCGCTAATGTCATGAACGGTTATCGGCGCCCAGCCGGACGATTATCTCGTCGGCCCCGTCTATCAGCTCTTTGATTATCTCGGCGGCCGGTTGCACTGCTTTGACCAGCCCGGCGCCTTGGCCGCACATCAAGCTGCCCCACTCGATATCGCCGTCGTGCATAGCCAGGCGCATCTTGCCCGTTCCCAGCTTCTCGAGTTCCGCGGGTTTGTTCTCCATATCCAGGCGCTCCAGTTCCCTCGAAAGTTTATTCTTGATGACCCGCACCGGATGACCGGTCGAGCGGCCTGTGACTATGGTGTCGCGATCTCCGGCATCGATAATCACTTCTTTAATGCGCTCGTGAATATCGGTTTCGGCGGCAGCCAGAAACCGGGTTCCCATTTGCACTCCCTGGGCGCCCAGCGCCATCGCGGCTACCAGGCCGCGGGCATCGATAATCCCGCCCGCCGCGACCACAGGTATATCGACGGCGTCGACCACTTGGGGCACCAGGACCATCGTCGTCAGCTCTCCGACGTGGCCCCCGGATTCGGTCCCCTCGGCCACCAGTGCGTCGACGCCGGCCCGCTCCATCCGCCGCGCCAGGGCTACGCTCGGGATAACCGGCATGACTTTTATCCCCTTAGACTTAAGCATGGAGATATATTTTCCCGGATTACCCGCCCCGGTGGTAACGACCGCGGGCGGATCGTTGATGATAACATCGAAAATCTCGTCCACCTGAACGTGTGTGAGCAACAGATTGACGCCAAACGGCTTATCGGTCAGCTTGCGGGTCTCCCTTATCTGTTCGGCCAGCTGTTCCGGACTCATGCCCCCGCAACCGATGATTCCCAGCCCACCGGCATTCGATACCGCCGCCACCAGAGGCGCGGTCGAAACCCAGGCCATGCCCCCCTGGATAATGGGGTATTCGATCCCGAATAAGTCGCAAATCACCGTTTTACGCATCCATTCCTCCGGAAGTCCCGTTCCATTTGATCACGTTCGCCCCCCAGGTCAAACCCGCCCCGAAAGCGGCCGTGACAATTATATCGCCCTGCTTAAGCAACTTGGCCCGAAATATTTCGTCGAGCGCTAAGGGTATTGACGCGGTTGAAGTATTTCCATATTTTGCTATGTTGCCAATTGTTCGCTCCTTGGGCAAGCCCAACCTTTCAAGGGCAGCGGCGATAATACGCTGATTCGCCTGATGCGGTAGGAAATAATCGACATCTTCGACAGTCAGGCCCGCCTTACGAAGCGCCGATTCGACGCATTCCGGCAATATTTTCACGGCAAACCGAAATATCTCGGTCCCGCTCATCTCTATCTTCTGGCGCGCCTCGCCCGGGCCCTCCGGACCGCATCCCCCGCCGGAACCGCCACCCGGTATTTTCAAGAGATCGGCGCCGCTACCGTCGGCATCCAAATAGCTGGCCAACACCCCGTAGCCGGGCCGCGCCTCCCTAAGCACAACCGCGCCGGCGCCGTCTCCAAAGAGAATGCAGGTCTTCCTGTCCGACCAATCGACAACACGGCTCATCGCCTCGGCCCCGATCAGCAACACCGTCTTAAAAAGACCGGACGATATCAGACTGTCGGCGACCGCCAGACCGTAGACAAAACCCGTGCAGGCGGCCTGTAAATCAAACGCCGCACATCTGGGCAGCCCCATCTTACCTTGCGCCAGGCATGCCGTCGACGGCCAGATCATCTCGGGCGAGCCGGTCGCGACCAGAACAAGATCTATCTCGTCCCCGGTAATCCCCGCGTCTTCGATCGCCGCCAGCCCGGCGGCCGCGGCAAGATCGGAAACGGCGGCGTCATCGTCGATTATCCGGCGCTCCCTGATGCCGGTCCGCGCGACGATCCATTCGTCGCTCGTGTCGACCATCTTCTCAAGATCGGCGTTGGTCAAGATTTTTTCAGGCAAGCTAACGCCTATACCGATAATATCAGCCGCCATGCATAATCCTAGTCGCCAAGACTCTGCTCGATTTTTTCCGCCAACTTATGTTCCACAATTCTCGCCGCCGTCTTGATCGCGTTGGCCAGAGCCTGCGGCGACGAACTGCCGTGAGCAATGATCACAGCGCCCTTGACGCCCAGAAGCGGCGACCCGCCGTAACTTTCGGGGTTCAATTTGGCCCGAAGCTCTTTAAACCGTGAAAAGAGCAGCGCGGCCCCGAGCCTCGCTGAAAGAGAGCGTTTGACTATCCCTTTTATCTCTTCGAATATAGCGCTCGAAATGCCCTCCATAAGCTTGAGAGTGATGTTTCCGGTAAATCCGTCGCAGATGATTATGTCGGTGCGCCCTTCCGGCAAATCCCGGCCTTCAACATTACCATAAAACTTAAGAGGCGATTGCTTTAAAAGCTCGTAAGCCCGAAGCGCCAGAAAATTGCCTTTGCTGCTCTCCTCGCCGATGTTGAGCAGCCCGACCGTCGGGGTCGGGACCCCCAACATCTGCTCGACATATACCGTTCCCATTTTAGCGAACTCCAAGAGGTTTTCGGGCTTGCAATCGGCATTGGCGCCAACATCCAAAAGGAGCGAAAAACCTTTTCTTGTCGGAAAGAGCGTCGCTATCGCCGGCCTGTCGACCGTTTTTGAGCGGCCCAACACCAGCAGCCCGGCCGCGGCGCAGGCGCCGGTATTTCCAGCTGAAAGCAGGGCATCCGCTTGCCCTTCTTTGACCAGATTAGCGGCGACCACCAGTGAGGATTGCGTCTTCTTCCGGACCGCCTGGACCGGCGATTCGTGCATACCGATAACATCGGGAGCGTGCCTGATCAAAACATTGTTTAGCTGAGCGCTCAAGTACGGTTTAATCGCTTCGGCATCGCCTACCAGAATAACCTGCAGATTCTTATCGGCCGCGGCCAGCAAAGCTCCAAGCACATTCTGCTCCGGCGCCGAATCTCCGCCCATAGCGTCGACCGCTATAGTTATGTTTTCTTTAGACATACAGAGGAAGGGCTCCTAGGGACATGAGCTTATGATAGAGGAAGACTATGTGATGGGCAATATCCCCTATTGTCCCTCATAGACATATTTAGTGACGTCGCCTTCAGAGACGATGTGGCTGCCGCTTATATTGCTGCCCTGCATGATGACTTCTATTCTAAACCCCCCGCCGCCCGGCAACGTCGAGTAATGATAGACAGCCGGATCGGCGTCGAACCCCAACATCCCCAGCGGGATTTCAGAGATAGAAACGGGATAACGATCGTTTTGCGCGTAAAATTGGGTGACAGCCGTCTGCAAGCGAAGAGCGTTTGTTTTGCGCGCGGCATCATTTGCCATGATCGTCGGGGACTTTGCGGGGGACAAACCCAAACCGCCGAAGCCGGGTGCGCCGATGCGGTCTTGACCGCTGACCATGCCTCCCTTTGGACTGAGAAAAATTATCATCAGGACCATCAAGACTAATCCCAAGGCCAGGCTCGCGACGATCAGGCGTGACATCAAGCTCATTTTTGAGCTTCCGTAGGCGCCGATGGGCGGGCGGGCGGCCAACGCGATGTCGACCGCTGAAGGCGCTTGAGCATCCGCGGTCCCAATAAGGCTACGTCCGCATTTATGGCAAGACTCGGCCCGCTCGGGATTGACCGTTCCACAGTTAGTGCAATACATTCGCTGCGCTTTCCGTCGTCTAATTTGCTAATCTAGTTTTCGGCTCGGCGGCAGCGGGTCTTTAACACCGACTATTCAACGATTATTTTGCCTTTCATCGTCAAGTGGATATGGCAGTGATAAGAATAAGTGCCGGGCTGCGAGAATGATTGTTCGAAGTGGTCCCCCTGCCCCAGCGGCTTGCTTTGCCAGGCATCGTCATCGGCATGGACGCTGTGCTCCGCGGCATCGAGATTTTCCCAATCGATAATATCGTTGACGCCCACCTTGATCTCCGCCGGTTGAAAAGCGAAATCTTTAATTTTAACTTTGACCAGCTTCCGGTTATCGGCGGGCTTCTTAACCGCCGGCGTCTCCGCCTTCGGCTTCGCCGGCGCGGCCGGCTTTTGCTTCGCCGCGCAGCCCGAGCCAACTAATAGCACGGATATTACCAATACACACAGCATTATTCGCTTGATCATTTCCAACACCCTTTCAGACGCTTGCTAAGTAGTTATTACCCATTAAGCGGTTATAATAATTTAAGAGTGTCACAAAAACAGACTCCGCTGTGTCTTAAGGAATAAGAAGACGGACTGGAGGCGGGATGATGCGTGAAGATTTGGCGGCCATAACGGCCGGCGCCGAGCAAATAGCTTTTCAAGACATCTTTCGCGAGCATTACCGTTTGGTCTATGCAATCGCGAGACGCGCCGTCGGCGCGAACGAAGAGGCTGAAGAAGTGGCGCAAGAGGTCTTCATCAAATTGTACGAGCAATGGCCCCGGCTTATTATTAGAACCAGTCTGGCGGCTTGGTTGGCCAGGGTAACAATTAACACCGCGTCAAACCGGCTTCGGAGGCGCCGGCAGGAGCAGCGCCTGCAGACCAGGTTGTCTGGTGCCGGCGAACCGGACCACCCTTCAGCGGCCGAAATCTACGAAAACGGCGAAGACCGCGCTGTCGTCCGCGCCGCCCTGGCTCGTCTGCGCCCCAAGGACCGCGCTTGCCTTTTGGCCCGCTACTCCGGCCTTAGTTACAGAGAGACCGCTGAAACCTTGGGTGTTCGCATCAACTCGGTCGGCAAGCTGTTAGCCAGGGCCGAGACCAGATTCAAACTTGTTTACGACCAAATCGACCAGGGGGTATTAAAATGAACTGCGAAAAAGTTGCTTTCTGGCGGGCCTGGATAGACCGTGACTCGCCCATCTCCTCAGAAGACCGACGAGCCGCCTCGGACCATCTGGCGGGCTGCGCTCAATGCCAAGAAATTATCGACGGATTAAAGGCCAACCAAGCCCTGGTTGGCGCATCTCTATCTGTCGAAGACGGCCGATCGGCGACGGCCTGGGCCGGCTTTGCCCGCTCGATCGAAGCGGCCCCCAAGACCAAGCGGAGCCATGCGGGGTGGAGGCCCGCTATAGGGGTTGCTGCCGTATGTTTAGTGCTGCTGACGAGCGTCGCGCTGCCGCCCGTCCGCACTCTGGCGGCTGAATTTTTGCAGCTCTTCAGAGCGGAAAAATTCGAAGCGATCAAGATCGATCCGCAAGCAATGGTAGATTTTAATCCTGAAAAGCTTGGCAAGTTTACTATGTCTCAGCCCGAACCGAGACCGGTAGCCGATATCGAAGAGGCCGCAAAAGTCACGGGTCTTGACATCAAGGAGCCCGGCAACCTGCCCGCGGGAATTAAAAGAGCGGTGATCGGCGCCAACCGCGCCGGAAAAGTGTCTCTCACATTCGACTTGAAGAAGTTCCTTGATTACCTGAAAGCCAACAAGATCGAAGGCATCAATCTGCCGCCCGAGCTTGACGGCAAGACCATCACCGGCCATATCCCGCCGCTCGTGATGATGGAATACAGCCAAGGAGGGGTCGATCAAAACGCGAGTCACCGCCAGCCCGAAATCGTCGTCTTTCAGGCGGGCTTGCCCTCGCTCGAGGCGCCGGCCGGGTTTGAAGCCGATGCTATCCGCGATGAACTCCTTAAGTTGCCTGTCATTCCGGCTGCGGTAAAAGACCAGCTGAAAGCGATGACCGACTGGAAGAAAACGTTGCCTATACCTTATCCGGGCAACGAAGCGACCTCTGAGAAAGTTAAAGTAGGCAAAGACGACGGCTTATTTTTTAACGCCAATGACGGCACCAAGGTGCTAATATGGACCGATGGCAAGATGACCTTCGGCCTGGTTTCGCCGGAGAACGGCCCCATTTCAAGGTCGGAACTGTTCTCCATTGCCGGCACGCTGAAATAGGCTAAGGAAGACATTTGACCCGTTCGATTGAATGTTGGGCGATAACCAAACGCTTTGGCCGTCTCACCGCGGTGGACGGCCTTAGCCTTGCCGTCGACCAAGGCGGGATATTCGGCCTGCTCGGGCCCAACGGGGCGGGCAAAAGCACACTGATAAAGATGTTGGCGGGGCTGGTAACGCCCACTTCCGGTTTGGCTCAGGTCGCCGGCGAGCCGATCGGCAGCATGGCGGCTAAAAGAGCTATCGGTTACTTGCCCGAGATGTTCCGCTTTCCCGGCTGGATGACCGGGGCCGAACTCTTGGAGTTGCACGGACGCTTGCTTGAGTTGCGCCGGCCGCACCGCCGGGAGATGGCCGCCCATGTGCTTGAACTTACCGGTCTGACCAAGGCGGCCGACCGGAAGATCGCCACTTATTCTAAGGGTATGCAACAACGCATCGGCATTGCCCAAGCGATTCTTGGACGGCCCCAGGTCCTCTTTCTCGACGAACCGACTTCAGCTCTCGACCCGGTCGGCCGCGCCCATGTTCGCAAATTACTGCAGCTGCTGGCAGCCGAGGGGACGACGGTTTTTCTCAATTCTCACCTGCTCACTGACGTGGAGCGAATCTGCCAACGCGTCGCTATCGTCAATCACGGCCGCGTTGTTAGGGAAGGAACGATGGCCGACCTGTCCGGCAGCATGTCGCTGCTCGCCCGGGTAGATACCCTGCCGCCCGGCCTTCTCGATGAGCTGGCGGCCCGTTTCGGCAAAGTTACCTGCGACAACGGCGCCCCGGAATTCAGAATAGAGCTTGCCTCGGACGATTTAGTCCCGGCTGTGGCTGAATTTCTGGTGGCCGGCGGCCGCAAACTCTTTGAGCTAAGGCCGGTGTCCGGGTCGCTGGAAGAAGCCTTTCTGGATATCATCGGCGAAGCGGACGAGACATGAAAATCCTGGCGATCGCCTCATTGACCCTGCGGGAAGCTTTGCGCAAGAAGATTATTTTAGCGGGTGTTGTCTTAACACTGTTGTTCTTAGCTCTCTACGCCACCGGCGTCCATTTCGCGATGGCTTCGCTTAGTCAGAGTGGGGTTCAGGGAGATACTCCCGGCGGGCTTGCCGGCGCCAGGGCCTTTGTTGAATTCCAGGCCGCCATGTTCCTGTTTATGGGCCTTTTTGTCGCTAATATGATCGGCGCCCTTGTAGCGGTCTTCTCCGCTTGCGGCGCCGTTTCGGGCGAACTCGAACAAGGTACGCTCCAATCGCTGGCGGCCCGGCCTATCAGGCGCTCTCATCTTATTCTCGGTAAATGGCTCGGCTACAGCGCCATGCTCGCCCTCTATGTCGGCGCCCTCTTTTCCTTACTTATCTTGATTGTTTACAGCCAGAGCGGTTGGTCGCCCCCAAATGTCACCCTGGCCGGCTTAGCCTTCATCGCCGGGGCCATCGTGATACTGTCGGCGGCTCTATTCGGAAGCGTATTGTTGCCGACGGCCGCCAACGCTGTCGTGGTTCTAATGCTTTTCATGACCGCCCTCGTCGGCGGCTTAATGGAGCAGATCGGGGTCTTAATCGGGAAAGAAGCCCTCTTTACGACCGGCATCGTCTCCAGTCTCATAATGCCGACAGATGCCCTTTACCGCTATTCAATCCACCTGCTGCAGCCCCCGTCAAACCCGGCTGGCGCTTTTATGCCGCAAGGCGCCGCCAGCATGGGCCCCTTCGGCTCCGCCTCACCGCCAAGCGCCTGGATGCTGGTTTACGCGCTCCTCTTCACGATTGTCCTGCTAAACGCCGCTATCGCCACGTTTTCAAAAAGAGATCTCTAGGGAACGTTAGGTGAACGTTAGGGAACGTTAGGGTCAGGTCTTGCAATCACGCAAATGTTGCATTGCAAGACCTGACCCTATTTCCCTTACGATTTATTAAGGCCCTTGGATCTCGTAAGTGATGACTGCGCCGCCGAACCGCACATCCGTGTCTGAGTCCCAGAATTTTACTTGAATCATATATGTGTTTGTGTCATTGTCGATCACCGGACTGCTGATACTGGCATCGTCCAGTACGGCCCAATCTGTTGAGTTTGCCGTTAGCTGCACGCGGCTCGCCTCCTCAAACGAGAAGCCGCCGGTCGCTCTGGTTTCGCGCCACATCTGGCCCCATATCTCGCCGCCGGACTTATTATTATAAAGCCAATAGCGAATGTTGGTTATCTTGGCCCCTTGCGGCAGATGAATCGGCGCCTGAAAATTGACCCCCGACACAGAATACAAATAGCCATTCATTAGGCCTGAATAAGTATTGCTGGTTTCGGCTGGAATCAGATCAAAAGGCGACAGCGTCAAGGTGCGCGTCTTCGGCGGCCCGTACCTGTAGTTGGCGGCGGTCAGCGCCCCGCCCATTGCCTGGTCCCCGGTTTTCTGCACAAAATCCGCCGCCTGCTTGCCGTCAAGCAGGTCGGCGTCGAGGCCCGCCCGGTTGATCTTAGTTGCCGCGATAGCGGCGCCGGCGGCGATATCGGCATTTTTAATTGTCTTATCTTTTATCTTCGCGGAAGTGACCGCACCCTTAACTATCGCTTTAGCATTGATCGACCCGGGCGCCGCGAAGATCGTCGATAGCGCCGGCGTGGCCATTATTAATAACAATAAGGCGGCTACCGCCCACATGAGCCCAGCTTTGTTGATGCTTTTTCGACCCCTTGAATCCATTCCCACCACTTCCCCCTTAGGCTTTTTATTAATTTGATATTACTAGCAGTCTAACATGCTTTGGGTTGTCTTATAGACCCCCTGATTCTCCTTGCGGCCGCGGCCTCATATGAATAATGGTGACAGATTTAAATCTGTCACCATTATTCTCTTTAATTCTTTATTTCTGCAGCGTAATTTCTATCGTGTCCCTAAATTATTACGGGCTCGGTAGGGTGTACGTGATGGTCACACTCCCGAGCTGCATTGGTTCTGTTGGCCATTCAAAAATGGCGTTTACAAAATAGCTGTACTTTGAATTGTCTATGACAGGCGTCGCGACTGAGCTATTATCAAGGTCAACCCAGCCGGGGGTGCCCATACCCATTGTCGAATTCCCCGCCATCTCTTCATTCGAACCGCTTGCCGACCAGCGCATCAAATGCGCTTCTATCCACTGGGATGAGTCCCCGTCGAAAGCGGTAAATCGATATTTGGTAATAGTAGCGCCCTGCGGCAACTCAACCGGCGCGCGAAAATGACCGGACCCGCCGGTCCAGATTAGACCAGTTGTTGTGTCGTATGTATACGTTGTCGAGCTGTCTATCGGCGTGAATGCAGAAGCCGGAATCGATAGATAGCGCGTTCGCGCCGCGCCGTACTGGAAATTCGCCGCCGTCAGCGCGCCGGCCATCGCTTGATCACCGGTTTTAGCGACAAAATCCGCCGCGTGCTTGCCGTCGACAGTATCGGCGTTCAACCCGGCGGTGTTGATTTTTGAAGCCGCGATAGCCGCAGCTGCCGAGATATCGGCGTTGACGATCGATCCATCCTTGATCTTTACAGATGTCACGGCATTCTTGGTGATCGACTTTGTCACGACCGAATTTTTCGGCGCGAAAACCATTGCCCAAGCGGGATAAGCCACGGCCAGCACCAGCAAGACCGCGACCGTCCAGAGCGCCCCGCCCCTGATCCTTCTTTTCGATGCTTTCAAGTCCACAACCACCACTTCCTTCTCATCACCAAGACCAAGCCCTCACACCGGATATTTTACCATGAATTCAACGATTTGCGCCCGGAAAAGACAGGCAATTTCTGGGGCGCTCAAAGGCAGCAAAGATGACCCAAGGTTTGACATCAATAAGAAATAGTTATAGCATTTGACTAAGGTACAACTACTAATTGTGAGGTGCAACATGACGATAGTAAGGACAACTGCTAAAGGCCAGGTGGTAATCCCTGTCGAGGTGCGCAAGAAATATCACATCGTTAAAGGCACCAAAGTAAAGATCGAGGAGAAGAATGGTGAAATTGTCATCAAGCCGCTGCTGGCGAATCCTGTCAAAGAGGCAAAAGGCCTTTTTAAGGCCGGTAATTCAGCCCTAAAGGTCTTGATTAAGGATCGGCAAAGCGAGGCTAAAGAGTGAAAGAGCGCAAGTTTGTCTTGGACAGCTTCGCTTTAATTGCTTTTCTTGAAGGCGAGGCGGGCGCGGACATTGTCCAAAAGGTTTTAGAGGTCGGCGAAAAAGACAACCTTATTTACATGAGCGTCATAAATCTTGGAGAAGTTTATTATTCAATGCATCGCGCCAAAGGCCCGGCTCAGGCCGATGAAATCCTTGAAATCATCGATCAGCTGCCTGTCGCCATGGTCCCGGCTGACAGGGCGGCTACGCTGGCGGCGGCTAAGATTAAAGCCATGCACCCAATAGCTTATGGCGATTGCTTTGCCGCGGCCCTAGCGATTAAGAACAAATGCCCGGTTGTGACCGGAGACAACGAATTTAAGCTAATTAAAGATATCTCTATTCACTGGATCGGCTCCTAGCTTCCGGATAGCGGGGAAAGAAACATCCATGTCTTTCAGCCTCCCTGGGCCACGCGCCGCTTCGGCGATTTGGCTAGGGTTGCGTGGTGGTGTAATCAACTTCACAGCCCTCACGCCGGTATCGCCCGGGATGTTGGCAAAGATAAAATAGCTGTTGATTTCATTATCGACAATGGTGCCGCTGATTAAACTGAGCCTAAGCCATTTGCACAATACCATACCTGCGCGTTGCGTACCAGGCATCTTCGTTACAAATGAAGCAAGCATTGGCAGTGCGACGGCGCGAACGAAAAACCAAAGAACCAGCGCGCGCGGGCCGGCCGCGGACATCCCCGCGACAAGGCCGGCATGCTATAATCAGAGGACATGCTATCGTGCTATTGAGGCTTAAAAGGAGCGGTGTCACATGTTGGGAAAGAAACGCGCTGCCGGCTTATTTACCGCCGCCGGGATAATAGCGACGATTGTTTTAGGCCAAGCGATATCCGCCCATGGGGGTGTTTTCAACCAGGTCCAGCTAACCCATGACGTGATTGCTGACTATTTGCCGCAAACAGACGGTAGCCGGGTGGTCTGGCAAGGTCGCGGCGGGGCCGGAGGCACACGTGAGATATATTTATACAACGGCTCGACGATTACCACTGTTACCGCCAATGGTTATGAGGATTTAGATGCCCAAGTAAGCGGAAACAATATTATTTGGACGGGCAAGAGCGGCCCGGCCGGCACCGGTGAGATCTATTTTTACAACGGCTCGACTATCACCACGCTGACGGCCAATGGCTTTGAGGACTACTTCCCCGTCATAAACGGGAACCGCGCGGCCTGGGGCGGCCAACAGGAGGTCTATTACTTCAACGGCTCCGCGGTCACCACCGTTACCACCGGCGGTTTTGGCAGTTCTGCCCCTCGTATCAGCGGGAACAACATAGTTTGGGCCGGCAAGAACGGGCTGGGCGGCCCGTGGGAGATTTTTCGCTACAACGGCTCGGCAACGACCACCCTTACCGCTACCGGCGGCAATTACGATCCTCAGATAAACGGTAACAATATCGTCTGGCGAGCTAAGAGCGGCCCGGGCGGTACCAGCGAGATCTATTTCGACAACGGCTCAACCATCGCGGCTATTACTGCCAATGGCTTTGACGACTTGGCCCCGCAAATCAGCGGCAACAAGCTGGCTTGGGAAGGTTGGGACGGCCCCGGCGCCACGGCCGAGATTTATTTCTACGACGGATCGACAACCACCAAAGTTACAAACAACGGCTACGATGATCTCTCTCCTCAAATCAGCGGAAACAACGTGGTCTGGGAAGGCCATAGCGGGCCGGGCAACACCGGCGAGATATTTCTCTACAACGGCGGGTCCGTCATTCAACTCACAAACAACGCTTATAACGACCTCTTCCCCCAGATAAGCGGGAACAAGATTGTCTGGCAGGGTTTCGATGGCACCAGCGATGAAATATTTTCCGCCGATATCGATGACATCGGGCCCTCCGGCGCTGTTTCCATCAACGGCGGCTCGTCGGCTACAAAATCAACGGTTATAACCCTAAATCTGCTCGCCTCGGACACCGGCGGCAGCGGTCTGACCGGCATGAGCTTTAGGGATGACAGCGGCGCTTGGTCCGCCTGGGAACCCTACACCTTGGCCAAAGTCCGGATCTTGCCGTCCGGGAACGGCGCTAAAAAGGTCTGGGTGAAGTTTAGGGACGGGGCGGCCAACGAATCTATGCCGATAGCGGCCACGATCGTGCTTGACACAAAGAACCCGACGACCTCACTTAAAACGCCCCGCCGGCTGTCAAGCACGGCTAAAGCAATAAAGATTAAGGTCAAATGGGCGGCAACCGATGCCTCCCCGTCTTCCGGCGTCGCCTCGTATGACGTCCAGTATCGGCTAGGCCGGGGTCAGTGGAAGAACTGGAAGACCGGTACGTCCAAGAAGTCTGCTTATTTTAAAGGCAGGACCGGCAAGACCTACTGGTTTAGAGCCAGGTCGAGAGATGCCGCCGGAAACGAGGGCGCTTGGTCGAAGAATAAGAGAACTCTTTTAATTCTTATTTCCGCAGCGTAATTTGTTCGTGTTCCTAAATTAAGGCGTCGGCACCGTGTAACCGATGGACGCACCGCCAAATTTCAGATCCGGGGTACCGGCGGGAAACTGGACCTCGACAAAATAATTATATTTATTATTCTCGACGTACGGCAATATGATCGTTGTTGATTCGCGATCGAACCACTCCGGCAAATTCGTGCCCTGGCTATCCAAGCCAGTCAGGTTCTCATCAGCGGCACCGATCGACCAGCGCCGAAGTAAATAAACCATCCAGTTCGGAGGATAAGGAACATTATCCCAGCCTTGAACTCTAAAGCTGGTTATGGTCGCGCCGTTTGGCAAATTGACCGGGGCGCGAAAAATCCCTAAACCGCCGCCGCTCCAAATCAGAGCGCCAGTGCTCTCGAATGAATAGGTCGTCGCCGAATCGTAAGGGCTAAAAGCCGCGGGGGCGATCGAAACATAGCTAGTCTGCGGCGCGCCGTACCGGAAATTCGCCGCCGTCAGCGCCCCGCTCATGGCTTGGTCGCCGGTCTTTTGAACGAAATCCGCGGCGTGTTTGCCGTCGACAGTATCGGCGTTCAAGCCGGCGGTGTTGATTTTAGGACGTTGGGGACGTTGTGGACGTTGGGGGTCAGGTCTTGCAATCACGCAAATGTTGCATTGCAAGACCTGACCCTATTTCCACGAAAAGCTTTTAACCATAGCATCGATGTCGGCGCCTAAGGACTTGAAGTCTTCGGCACCGGCCCAGGTCGTCAAATGAAAAACTCTCGTTCCGCTCGGGATTATCACTATTCGTTCCCTCATTTTTGTCTGCTGCTTTGACGCAAAATAATAATCGTATAGCAGGGCTTTGCGTCCGCTATCAAGAGCGATCACTTTGGCGTCGATTTTCTGAAAATCACGGAACTTCTCCGCTAATCTTTTGTCCAAAACCTTTGCCACCTGCGCCAGCTTTACGTTCTTTGGGTCCGTTGTCTGGACCCTAACGCTAAAGAAAGCGTTTGGTCTGTCGTGGCGGGCGGCAAAAGCGAAAAGCTCTTTCGATCGGGCCGGCTCTTTCGCGCCCAGCGAACGCCAGCTAAGTGGATACTTAAGAGTAAACGCATATAGCGGGCTCTTAAACTCCCCGTATGAGGCAGCTTCAGGCCTGGCCGCACCTATTTTCGCAATCGGCCTTGCCAAAGTAAATGTGGCGATAATAGCGGCCAGAAGGACGGCGGCCAAAATAATCCATGCCCGGCCGGCCGACAGGCCAATACCTGGTTGCTGCTCTATTATTTCGTTTTCCACAAGTCCTCCCTTAACAAGCAGGGCCCCAGGCGGGCGTAAACGCCCGCCTGACGACCATTTGCTTGATTACTGACCGATCACCTGATACCGCACATCGGTGATCGCCGATAGATTGGTGGCGGCCGTCACTTCCGCCAATGGCGACGCTGTTGTATTGCCGGTCTGCATAGCTTTGAGCTTGAACGAACCGGCCGTGAAACTTGACTCGTTGACCTCAAAAACATAGCCGCCTTTGCTCGGCACGACCATTACGGACTTGATTGTCGTCAATGTGGTCGTTACGTCTTCGCCGCCGGTGTTGTATGAGGAGTCGAAGTTCTTTGTCCCCGTTTGGATCTTGTCTCCGGCCGCGTAGCCGCCACCGGAATCGATCCTGAGCACGTTAATACTACTCGCTAGTTTGGCCGTGGTTATGGCCGCGTCAGCAATTTCCGTCGTATTGACACTGCCGTCGAGAATTTCCGATGAGCCGACCGCGTCTGTGGCGATCTCCGATGAGCCGACCGCGCCTTCTGATATCTCACTGGCGCCAACCGCATTAGCGGCAATCTCGGCTGAGTCAACAGCATCGGCGGCAATCTCACTGGCGCCAACCGCATCGGTAGCGATCTCAGATGAACCGACAGCGTCAGCGGCTATCTTTGCCGCGTTGATCGCGCTGTCGGTGATGTCCGCGGTCGCAATCGTTCCATTAGCGATTTTGGCGGTTGTCACAGCGTTATTAGCGATTTTGGCGGTTGTCACAGCCCCGGCCCGAATCTTTGCCGTCCTAATAGCCCTATTGGCAATGTCAACGGCCCGGATAGCGCCGTTGACGATCTTGACGCTGGTAACCGAATTGTCGTCCGGGACGGCCGCCAGTACCGGCGCGGCCAATGAAAGAACCGCAGCCGTCAAAGCCAAAATCGCCAGGCATAAGAAATACACACGCTTTATCTTTTTCATATTTGCACCCCCTTTCAACTAAATTAAGCTAAGAGGTAAAATATGCGATTATATGTGCGCAGGCCACGTGATCGAGCTTCAAGAGCAATTCTGCGCTGAGCAGACATCCGGTTTTTCGCCTTTCGCAAGCTTTTGGGCGAGCTTTCTGAGCTTTGTGGATAGTTTGGCGATTTGTTACAGAGCAATTAATACCCATGCAACCTAACGGATAAACAAGAGCCCTCTAAATTTGGACGTTGGGACGTTGGGTGGGACGTTGGGGGTCAGGTCTTGCAATCACGCAAATGTTGCATTGCAAGACCTGACCCTATTTCCTAGATTGCTCAAAAGTTCGGCGAAGTGACGGTGTATTTGATTCTAACTCTATTCGCCCTTATATCGGCGCCGGCGGCGCTGTTCACGAAGAGTGAAACAAAATAACTGTAGTTCGCGTTGTCTATGGTCGCAAAATCGGGGGAAACGGCCCCTGGCTGGGTTTGGAACGACCCTGAATCAACGCTTAGAGTCGTAGCTGATATCAAATCCACAGGACCGGCATCGCTGCGCCTATAGAGATAGGCACCCACGCCGAGGAGCGGGGAGTTATCAAAAACAGTGTAGCGAAGCTCCGTCACAATGGCGCCATCCGGTAAATTAGCCGAGGCGACGAACTCTCCCGAGCTGCCCGTGGCCTTTAGATCCCTATTTTGCGAATTCCAGACTTGGGAGCTCCAAACAGGCTGAAAACTAATGGCCGAAATCGACAGATACCGCGTTCGCGGCCCGCCATAATTGAAATCCGCCGCCGTCAGAGGCCCCGTCATAGTGTCGCCGTTTTTGGCCACAAAATCGCTCGCATGTTTGCCGTCTAACTGGTCGGCGTTCAAGCCGACCCTGTTGATTTTTATGGCCGCGATGGCCGCGCCGGACGCGATGTCGGCGTTCTTAATGGTTTTGTCTTTTATCTTTGCCGATGTTACGGCATTTTTGACGATGGCTTTGGTATTGACCGATCCGGACGCCGCGAAAATCGTCGATAGCGCCGGGGCGGCCATTATTAATAACAACAAGGCCGCCGCCACCCACATGAACACGGCTTTGTTGATGCTTTTTCGACCGCTTAAATCCATTGCCAACACTTCCTATTTAATCTGCAAATGTTTCTGACCGCTTTTTGGAACTCGCTCCACGCTTAGCTACTTAACAATCACTTTAGCATCTGTCATTTCTGCGAAAGCAGGAATCCATGCCGGAAAGGTTAGCGAATATTTCTCCACCGACCAACATTTGTCCGGCCGCCGGCGCCGGCGCCCACGGCGACCACTGTGCCGTTATTCTTAAGGCCGACGGTGTGAAGATACCCGGCGGCAATCGCTCTAATATTTCTCCAGCGACGGACTTTTGTCTGGCCCCAAAAATTGTACCCGGCGGCGACGACGCGGCCGCTCTTTTTTAAACCAACCGTATGCTCTTCTCCGGCGGCGATCGCGCGAATGTTTCTCCAGCCGGCAACGTTTAATTGGCCGTATTTGTTTTTGCCCACAGCCACAACCGTGCCGTCGTTCTTAAGACCGACGGTATGATACCAGCCGGCGGCGATCGCTTTAATATTTGTCCAGCCGGCGACATTTGTCTTACCGTCGACAGGGTCGTAACCCACAGCCACAACCGTGCCGTCATTCTTGAGACCGACGGTAAAGTCCCCGCCGGCGGCGATCGCTTTAATATTTGTCCAGCCGGCGACATTTAGCTGGTCTTCGTGATTCCGTCCCACAGCCACAACCGTGCCGTCGCTCTTGAGACCGACGGTATGATTTTGGCCGGCGGCGATAGCTATAATATTTGTCCAACCGGCGACATTTGTCTGACCGCTGAAATTATCTCCGACCGCGACGACCGTACCATCCCTTTTTAAGCCCACGGTGAAGTCCCAGCCGGCGGCAATCGCTTTGATATTTCTCCAGCCGCGGACATTCATTTCGCCATTGTTGTTTCTTCCCGCTGCGATAACCGTGCCATTTTTCTTAAGACCAACAGTGTGACTCTCGCCGGCGGCGATAGTGGGAAGCGCTTGAGCAGCGCCGGCTGAAGAGAGCGGCAGAAGATATGCGACTAAAAGACAGCCCACTAAGAAAACTATTTTTGGGTTCTTAGACATTTGTCCTCCTTGATACAGAGTTCTTGCCGCTATCTTACCACGGCGACTGAAAATCGGAAGTTTAAGCTGATCAAATATTACTCTGTCCACCGGCTCCTAGAAGCTCCGCACAAGCTTGCGACTTGTTTAATTCGGGAAGAAAGCTCTTATGCGGCGTCGAACCTATTTGATAATCGCCTTTTTAGTCATTCTGTTGGCGGGCGCTCTCGTAGCGCTGGCCCTGCGACTGCCGCCCCGGCTCTCCGGCAAGCGCCCCCAGTCAGTGTCGGCTTGGATTTCGGCCCCCGGCCAGCGGTCTGCTCTGAGTTCGATAAAGAAACACGGCGGTCGGCTATCGAGCGTCAGCCCGATGTGGTACGCCATCGATGAAGAGGGGCGGCTAAAGCGCGCTTGGACAGGCGACCCCAAAGTTGCCCGTGCGGCTATCGACCGACGCATCCTGCTCATCCCGACGATCTCAAACCAGTTCGAACCAACGCGCACGGCTCGGATGCTAATCGACCCCGGGCGACGTCGGCGGCTTATCGCTAAAATCACCAAGTTGGCCTCATCCAGGCACTATAACGGCATCGACCTCGATTTCGAGAACATGCGGGCCGAAGATAGGGACCGCTTTACCCGGTTTGTCGGAGAACTTAAGAAGAGCCTGAAACCTAGCGGCGCTCTGCTCACGTTGGATATCCACGCCAAGACATTTGAACCCGGCGGCTGGCAAGGGCCGATATCCCACGATTATGCCGGCCTGGCCCGTCACGCCGATCAACTGAGAGTGATGGCTTACGATGAGCATTATGCCGCCGGCGGGCCGGGTCCGATAGCTTCATTAAAATGGGTGCGGCGCGTCTTGAAGTTTGCCAAGAGCAAGATACCGCCCGGCAAACTCGTACTCGGGATACCGCTCTATGGTTACGACTGGGCCGAGCAGACGCCAACCGTTTCAGTTACTTCCAAAGAGGCGCCGGCCAAGGCCGGCCGGCATAACGCAGTCATTAAGTGGGACAAAGACGCCGCCGCCCCCTGGTTCACCTATGAATCCGAAGGCCGGCGCCACACCGTCTGGTTTGAAAACGCCCGCAGCGCCGCCGCCAAGCTGGATATCCCCGAGGCCAAAAAGATACGGGGCTTTAGTTTCTTCCGCTTAGGCATCGAGAGCCCGGGCCTGTGGCCACAGATCGAAAAGCGGATCTATTGAAAAACCAAGGACCAAAGAGGACCGCTGAAGACTAAGCTTGAGACACTAACCGGTCGAGACCTTAAGCCCAAGAAACCGGGCAGACCGCGGAAGAGACCGGATAAATAGATATACTGTCCCTGGCTTTTCCTGGATTTTCAGACGTCGAGCGTGGACAGGTCGCCTACCGGCAAGCCCAGTTCCCGGGCTTTTAGAACCCGGCGCATTATTTTGCCGCTTTGTGTCTTGGGTAGGGTGTCGGTGAATTCTATCTCGCGGGGGTAGGCGTGGCCGGCGAGGTGTTTCTTTACGAAGTTCTTGATATCCGCTTCGAGCTCAGGGCTGGGTTTGTGGTCGGCGTTAAGCACCACGAAGGCTTTGATGATCTCGCCGCGCATCATATCCGGCTTGCCGATGACGCCGGCCTCGGCCACGGCCGGATGCTCGACGAGGGCGCTTTCAACCTCAAAAGGACCGACCCGCTCACCGGCGGTTTTTATCACGTCATCGGCCCGGCCGATGAACCAGAAATAACCGTCTTCATCCCGATAGGCTTTATCGCCTGAGAGATACCAACCATCCTTAATATATTCGTCGTATTTGGCCTGGTTCTTCCAGATAGTCCGCATCATCGCCGGCCAGCCCGGCTTGACCGCCAGGTTCCCCGGGACTCCGGGCGGCAGTTCCTTGCCGCCGTCATCGACGATAGTCGCGACCACCCCGGGGAACGGACGGCCCATCGAGCCCAGCTTTATCGACATCGACGGATAGTTGGCGATAAGAATGCTTCCCGTCTCTGTCTGCCACCAGTTATCGTGAAACGGCAGCCCGAAGACGTCCACGCCCCACCGGATGGCCTCAGGGTTGAGGGGTTCGCCGACACTTGCCAAATGTCTCAGGTGCGACAGATCGAATTGGCGCACCAGTTCCGCGCCCTCCTTCATCAACATGCGGATGGCCGTCGGGGCGGTGTACCAGACGCTGACCTCGTATTTCTCCGCTATCCGGTACCACTCGCGCGGGCTAAAACGCCCTTCATAGACGACCGAACTGACCCCGTTCGCCCACGATCCGAGGATGCCGTAAGCGATGCCGGTCACCCAGCCCGGGTCGGCCGTGCACCAATAGATATCCTCTTCCTGCAGGTCCAGCACCCATTTAGCAGTCAGATATTCCTGCACGATAGCTTGGTGAGCGTGGACAACGCCCTTTGATTTGCCGGTCGTGCCGGAAGTGTAAAGCATGAAAGCGTAGTCCTCCGGAGCCATCGGTTCGGCTTTGAACCGGTTCGAGGCGGCGGCCATCAAGCCGGAATAGCGATGTTCTTTCGGCTTAAGCGCGATGTCCGGCCCGCGAGTGTCGACAATAATCACCTGCTCAAAGGCGGGCAGATCTTCGATGACCTCTTCGACCCTCGGCAGGTAAGATGGAATGGTGATCACAACTTTGGCTTCGCTGTCGCCGAGCCGGTCGCGCAAAGCATCCGGGCCGAAGGCGGCGAACAGCGTCCCGGCAATCGCGCCCACCTTGAGTATCCCGAGAAACGCGATATATAGTTCAGGCAGGCGCGGCAAGAAAATGAAGACGCGGTCGCCTTTGCCGACACCGATACTTATCAGAGCGTTGGCAAATTGATTGGATAGCTCGCTCAGCTCCCGGAAAGTGTACTTTTCAATCTCGCCCCGCTCACCCTCCCAGTAGAGCGCCACCTTATTCTTACGCCAGTTCAGAGCATGGCGGTCGACGGCGTTATAAGCGGCGTTCAGGCGGCCCCCGTCAAACCAGTCGATCTCTTTGCGCGCTTCTTCCCAGGTAAAGTCGCGGGAAGCGGCCTCGTAATTCCCCAAGTTCGGCGCCACAGTAAAAAGCTCGGCCGGCTTATCGACAACGGCGAGCTTATCGTCTACTTGTCTGATCTTATAGCCCACGGGCCCACTCCTCACTCCTCACTCCTCAATTCCCCCTTCACTCCGCCGCCCCGCACAACTTGTCGATATCCAGGTACTCTTCCATCCGTTGGCGCATCGCCATCAACTTCTCCTCATCGTGGACCCGCAGGTGGCCGATTAAGCTTTCCGTTCGCTCCACCGCGGTCAAAGTATCCATGTCCACCAGCATGACCGGCACGCCTTTCGATTCGGCGACCGCCAAAATCGCGGCCGGCGGCATATAATTGCCGGTCAAGACGAGACAAGCCGTCTGCGTTTCGAGCGCCGCCAACTGCACATCGGCGCGATCGCCGCCGGTAATGACCGCTTTGTGGCGTTTGCGACGGAAGAAGCGCAGAGCCTGCTCCTGTCCCATCGCTCCGACCATAAACGTCTCGACGCTGTCGCTCCCGTGGTTTTCGGCTGATAATATCCGGCCGCCCAGGGCCTTCGTCAGACTGTCGACGCTGACCGCTAACAAGCTCTCGTCTCTCGGTATCATACCAAAGCCGGCGATTCCCTGCTTGGCCAGGAATGGCACTATCGACTCCTCAATCACCTCGCGCTGGTTCTGGTGGACCCAGTTAAAGATAACCCCGGCCAGGGCGCTCCCTAATCTGTCCGAGGCGACCAGGACGTCGTCGACTATCTCATAAGGGTTGTCGAGCTTAACCACCAGCACCGCCCGGGCATCCAGAAGACGGACCAATTCAACCGCCGAGGCGCCGTAGAGCCGCCCGTCGTTCATATGGCCCGAGCCCTCAAGAACCAGCAGTTCCTTGCCGTTCAAGACGGATTCATAGGCGGCCTTTATCTTGGCGGCGACGTCTTCGGCGCCGTTATTGAGACGCCGTCTCGATTCACCGGAGGTCAGGATATGCGGGCACAGTCTCTCCACCGGTTCAGCCAGATCGAGCGCTTTCTTGGCGAAGGCCGCGTCGGCATCCGTAAGCGTGGAATCGACCCGGGTGGGAAGATTTCCGACCGGCTTGAAATAGCCGGCGGTGTGGCCGCGATTCCGAAACTCCGCCACCAGATTCACCGCCAGGCCCGTCTTGCCGGAAAACGGCTCAGTCGATAAGAACATTAAACTTTTCATCGCCACTCCTCACTCCTCACTCCTCACTCACCCTAATCCTCACATCGGCGGCGACCGCCCCCTGTCCGGCAGGCAGGACCAGCAGCGGATTTATGTCCAGCTCTTGTATCCGCGGCCAATCGGTGACCAACTGCGACAGCCTCAGCAGAGCGTCGACGACCGCGTCAATATCCGCCCTGGTCCGGCCCCTCACTCCTTGTAGGAGAGGATACGACTTTATCTCCGCCACCATCTCTTTGGCCTCGAGCAATGTTAACGGCGCCAGCCGGAACGAAACGTCTTTGAGCACTTCGACATAGATGCCGCCGAGGCCGAACATTAGGAGCGGCCCGAATTGCGGATCGTCATTGGCACCCAGGATGACTTCCTGCCCGCCTTTGATCATCTCTTGCACCGTGACCCCCCAAAGTTCGGCGTCGGGAAGCCAGCGATCGATATTGGAGAGTATCTCGCGATATGCCCGTCGAAGTTCGAAATCATTCTCAACGCCCACAACGATGGCTCCGATGTCGCTCTTATGCAGCAGCTCCGGGGCGGCCGCTTTCAGCACCACGGGATATTTCATTTCCGCGGCAATATCCAGCGCCTCCCTGGCAGTGTGGGCCAATTGCGTCCGCGGGACCCTGATGCCATACGCTTCCACCACGCTCAAGGCCTGCGCGTCGATCAGTTGACGGTACTCTGCCGCCTCGCTGAAAACCGCTTCGACCCGCCCCTTATCCACCGGATACCTGGGTGTCTCCCCCACCGGACGCCCCCTATTCTCGGCATACTCGACCATTGTTTTGACTATGGCCACCGCCCGCTCCGGGAATGAGAAATTGGGGATACCCGCTTCGCGCAGGACCTTGATGCCTTTGCCGACTTCGGCCTGGCCCATAAAGCAGGCGAAGACAGGCTTCTCGCCGACCTTCTTCGCCTGCTTTACCAGTTCTTTGGCTGTTTGGACTATCTCCGTCATGGCTTGGGGAGTGAGGATGACGACCGCCGCGTCGACATGCGCGTCCTTCAGGACGACCCCGATAGCGCGGTCATAGCGGTCGGCCAAAGCGTCGCCCAGCAGATCGACCGGATTATAAATATTGGCCGCCGGCGGCAGTCCCTGCCTCAAGTCTTCAACGGTGCCGGATTCAAGATCGGCCAGCCCCATCCTCTGCCGCTCGATAGCGTCGGCGGCCATAATACCCGGGCCGCCCGCGTTAGTGACAACCGCCAGGCGCCGTCCCATAGGCAGCGGTTGCCTGCTAAAGCCGACGGCGAAATCGAAGAGGTCTTCAACGCTCCCGGCGCGGATGACCCCGCTCTGCTTAAACGCCGCGTTGTAAACGTTCTCGGACCCCGCCAGCGTCCCGGTATGCGATGAGACTGCCCTGGCCCCGGCATTCGTCGTCCCCGATTTTAAAACTATCACCGGCTTCTTAGCTCCGGCGCGGGCCGCCGCCGCCATGAAAGCCCGGCCGTCCTTGATTCCTTCGAGATAAGTGGTTATAACTGTCGTGTTCGGATCGTCCGCCAACACCGGCAGCAGATCTATTTCACTGATATCGGCCTTGTTCCCCAGACTCACAAACTTCGAAAAGCCGATCTGTGCGCCCTTGGCCCAATCCAGGATGGCCGTACAAAGCGCGCCGGATTGCGACATGAAAGCGATGCCGCCGGCGCGAGGCAGCGCACCCGCAAACGAGGCGTTCAACCCGCTCGAGGTATCCATCAGTCCGAGGCAGTTCGGCCCCAGCACTCTGATGCCGCGAGCTTTCGCCGTCTCGACCAGCCCGGCTTCAAGCCTGGACCCTTCGACACCGGTTTCCTTAAAGCCGGCGGAGATGATGATAGCCGCTTTGACGCCTCGCCGCCCAGCCTCCTCGATGACGCTGTTAACGCGTGACCCGGGCACCGCCACCACTATCAGGTCTATCGGTCCGGGAGTATCGGCGAGAGCGGCGAAACATTTGCGCCCCTCGATCTCAGCCGCTTTGGGATTGATCGGGTAAACCGGACCCTTAAAAGCCGCCAGCAGGTTGTCGAAGACGACCCGGCCCACTTTGCCGGGCTCACGGGCCGCGCCGACAACGGCTACCGCAGCCGGCGCAAAAAATGGATTTAATTCGTCGGCCGGGCGGCGGGCCGCCTCAGCCATATTGGGTCCACATAAAAAATAACCTCCTACCGGAGGTTATTCCCTTAAGTACAGAAAATAGAGAATGGAGAATGGATGCTATTTTACTTCGATTACTTCTTTGCCGGCATATGTGCCGCAGGTGGGACAGGCGTGGTGCGGCCGCCGCTGTTCATGGCATTGCGGGCATTCATTCAACGCCGGCGCCGTTATCGCTTTCCAATTGGCTTTGCGACTGCGCGTGCGGCACTTTGAGCTTCTTCTTTTTGGTACTGCCATAGTTGCTCCCTAAAACTAGATTCAAACTTAGTGATTATATATGAGTCGATACCTCCGCCGCAAGCCATTTTCTATTCTCAATTTTCCAATTCTTCCTTATCACGTAACCGCGCGACCCTATGCCGCCGGGCGGCCATCCATCCGGTTTCCGCCGGCGCGCTTGGAGGCGTAGAGATTTCTGTCCGCGGCGATGATCAGTTCCGTGCCGGTCTGGCCCGATTTGGGATAAACCGCCAAGCCGAGGCTGGCGGTTACGCTTACCCTTATCTCTTTCTCCTGCTCGTGCGGGATCAGGCTGAGGTTCTTTACATAAGTCCGCACGCGCTCGCTGACATGGACGGCCGCTTCTGTCTGAGTCTCCGGCAAAACTAATAGAAATTCGTCTCCCCCGTAGCGCCCGACAAAGTCCGTCTCCCGGCAAGCGGCAACTGTGGCCAAAGCGATCTTCTTTAATGCCGCGTCCCCGAACGGATGGCCGAACACATCGTTCAAGTCCTTAAACCCGTCGACATCGAGCATCATGACGCTCAGAGAATGATTGTATCTGGAGGCGCGCCTGAGCTCGGCATTCAGCCGCTTCAATATGTATCTGTGGTTATACAATCCGGTGATCGCATCGGTATCCGAGATGCGCTTTAAGCGCTGGTAAAGTTGGCTGTTTTCAATGGCCGTGCCGATCATCGAGCCGACGGATAATAGCAGTTCCCGGTCGGCCCGGCTGACCAGCGGATGGTCGGGGGCCAGAGCCAAAGTTATGATGCCGAGCGCATGGCTCTTTGTCTTGATGGGAAAAGCGGCCAACTGAGCGACGCCTTTGGCCGGAATCACGTCAAGAGCCGGCCGGTCTTGATCGAGGCCGACACTGGCTATCACCGGTAGGCCGGTCTTCGCCGCCTGTACCGCCAGCCGCCGGTTTAGATGAGGGGATAAAGGGCCGCGGTGCTCGTTCAACATCGCGTCCGCTCGATAAAATCTAACCAGCGTCTCTTCCGGCTCCCCGACTATGCCTATCTCCCCGGCTTGGGCGCCGAAAATCTTGACCACCCCATCGAGTGCCACGCCGAGAACTTCGTGCAATTCAAGCGAAGACCCGACCACGTTGGCCAGCGAATAGAGGGCCAATAGTTCGTGGTTTCGTTTGACTAACGATTGCATCTTGTCTCTGGAAGCGTTGTCCAGTTTGACTTTAAGGGCGGTGAGATCCGCGCTGACTTCGTCCGGCCTGTACCGAGCGGCAGCGACGCCGGATTGCGCCGACGCATCCTGCGCCAATCTCTCCCGGCGCCTGCTTAATACCCCGACGGCGTAAGCCAACGCCAACAGAATCGTCACAACAGGTAGGCGACCCGGTTTTATGGCCATGGCGACAACCGAGCCCCCTGTGACCACCAAAATCCCCAAGATCATCGGTTTGATCGCGGCCATAGACGGTCGACGACTTTTAATGGTTGCGTCAGTCATCATAATCTAACGCCTATATACCCTTGCTTGAAATGTTTAGGCGTCTGTAAGTTTCCCGGCGATCGCCTCGGCCATCTGCCGCGTGCCGGCCTGTCCACCCAGGTCGTAAGTGACGGATTTTCCTTCTTCTATAACCCGGGCCGTAGCGCTTAGCAAGCGGTCTGCCGCTTCGCGCTCGTTTATGTGTTTGAGCATCAGAACGCTGGATAGGATGAGAGCTGTAGGGTTGACCTTATTCAGGCCGGCGTATTTCGGCGCGCTGCCGTGGGTCGGCTCGAATACGGCGGTTTCCGTGCCGATGTTGGCCCCGGGCGCGATGCCCAGTCCGCCTATCAACCCCGCGCAAAGATCGGAGATAATATCGCCGTATAGATTAGGCAGGACCATTATGTCGTAGTCTTCAGGCTTCTGCACCAGCTGCATGCACATATTGTCGACAATGCGGTCGTTGAATTCTATCTCCGGATAAGCGGCGGCCTCCTGGCCGACCGATTCGAGAAAAAGACCGTCGGAACACTTCATGATATTGGCTTTATGCACAGCCGTCACTTTCTTGCGGCCTTCCGCCCGGGCGTATTCGAAAGCAAACTTGGCTATGCGTCTTGAAGCCGCCCGGGTGATGAGCTTAATACTCTCGGCCGTATCGTCGTCGATCATCCGTTCATTGCCCGCATACAGGTCTTCGGTGTTTTCGCGCACTATGACCAGATCGATATCGGTGTAGCGCGACTTGACGCCGGTCAGTGAGAAGCACGGCCGCAGGCACGCGTAGAGATCGAGTTTTTTTCTCAGCGCCACATTGACGCTTCTAAAGCCCTTCCCGACCGGCGTGGTGATAGGCCCCTTGATAGCGACCCGGTTGCGCCGGATAGATTCAAGGACCTGCTCCGGCAGGGGCGTCCCATACCTGTCCATCACATCGGCGCCCGCCTCCTGGACTTCCCAGTCTATGTCAACACCGGTGGCCTCAACCACCAGCCGCATCGCTTCCGATATTTCGGGGCCGATACCGTCACCGGGGATAAGTGTTATTGTGTGTTTCATTCGACAGCCAACCCTCCATGTTTCTTAAAATGTTCCACTAATCCGCCATCGGCCAGGATCTTGACCATCGCCGGCGGCAGAGGCGCGAACCGCAGATTTATATTTTTAGTCTTGTCGATTATCTCGCCGGCGGCCAGATCGACTTCAAGTTCGTCGCCGGTGTCGATTTTGTCCGTGTCGCAGACAAGAACCGGCAGTCCGACATTGATGGCGTTGCGAAAGAAAATCCGGGCGAAAGATTTTGCCATGACCGCGCTGATCCCCGCCAGCTTGATAATGCGCGGCGCGTGTTCCCGGCTGGACCCCAGGCCAAAATTGCGCCCGCCGACGACAAAATCTCCGGGCGACATCTTGGCGGCAAACTCCGGGTCGGCGTCTTCCAAAACATGCTTGGCCAGCTCCGGCAGATTAGTGCGCAAGTGAAATAGCCGACCGGGCGCAATATGGTCGGTGCTGATGTCATCACCGAATTTGAAAGCTTTGCCTGTTAATTTATCCATGCGCTGTTAAGCCCTCACTCCTCACTCCTAACCCGTCTCCCTCGGGTCGGTTATCTCTCCCTTTATCGCGCTCACCGCCGCCGTTGCCGGCGACGCCAGGTAAACTTCCGCGTTAGGGTTGCCCATCCGCCCTTTGAAATTGCGGTTCGAGGTGGCCAGGCAGACTTCGCCGTCGCCCAGAATCCCGCCGTGGACTCCGACGCAAGCCCCGCAACCGGGGGCCGTGATAAGCGCCCCCGCTTCCGCCAGATCGGTCAAGATTCCTTCTTTTGCCGCTTGAATATAGACCTGCCTCGACGCCGGGGTCACTATCAACCGCGTATCTTTGTTGACCTGGCGGCCCCGCAATATCCTGGCTGCCACCCGCAAATCCTCGATGCGGCCGTTGGTGCAGCTGCCGATAAAGACCTGATCGAGCTGGACGCCTTTGGCATCCACTACCTTGAGGCTGTTGTCGACAGTATGCGGCGCCGCCAGCATCGGCTCGAGCGCCCCTAAGTCTATCTCATAGATCCGCTCATAGTTGGCGTCCGTATCGGCCCTTAGCTCCGACCAATCGCCGGGACGGCCGGCGGAATTGAGAAATTGACGGGTTTTTTCGTCCGACGGGAAAAGGCCGGCTTTGCCGCCGGCCTCCACGGCCATATTAGCCAACGTGAGGCGGCCGGCTACATCCATCTCCGTCACCGCCGGGCCGCCGAATTCCAGCGCCTTGTAAGTCGCGCCGTCGGCGCCTATCTTGCCTATTAAATAAAGTATCAGGTCCTTCGGATAAACGCCGCCCGGGAATTCGCCGCCTATGGCTATCCGGAAGGTTTCGGGAACGCGCAGCCAGGTCTGGCCGGAGACCATGGCGATGGCGATATCCGTCGACCCCATCCCGGTGGCAAAGGCGCCGAGCGCCCCGGACATGCAGGTATGCGAATCGGCCCCGACAACCACGTCGCCCGGGCGGACATATTCCTCGATCAAACGCTGGTGGATGATCCCTTGATTTACATCGGAAAGCCGCGCCCCCGTCTCATGCGCGAATTCGCGGATGGTCCGGTGGGCGTTTGAAAGCTCGCTACGCGGACTCGGCGCGGCGTGATCTATGAAAAGGATTGTCTTATCCGGGTTGGCCGGCCGCCCACCCAACTCTTTGACCTGCTCTATTGTGAGAGGGCCGGTGCCGTCCTGGACAGCCGTCATATCGACGTCGACAATGACTATCTCACCGGCTCGGGCTTGCTTGCCGCTCGCCGCCGATAATATCTTTTCGGCGAGAGTCTCTCCCATTAGAGTTGTTTGCCCTCGGTCCGTTCCAGATAGTCTTTGTAGATGTATATTAGCTCTTTGTCGAAGAGCGCCCGTTTCAGTTGGACCGACGTCCGCCGGACTTCCGCAAGGATCGCCTGCGACTCGTCCGCGCTCAATTCAATGCCGTACTCCCGGAACTTGGCCGACACGGAATGGCTGCCAGAATGCTTGCCGACCACCAGCTGCCGGGCAAGTCCGACTTCTTCAGGCGCAAATACTTCATAAGTCTTGGGGTTCTTCAAAACGCCGTCGGCATGGATACCGGATTCGTGAGCAAAGACGTTGGTGCCGACGATCGCCTTCCAGATGGGCACGTTCCGGGCTGAAGCCTGGGCGACATATTCCGACAACTCCCGGAACATCTCGGTCTTGTAACCCAGATCGACCGCGCCGATATATTTCAAAGCCATAACGACTTCCTCCAAAGCTGCGTTGCCCGCTCGTTCGCCCAGACCGTTTACTGTTGTGTTGACCCAGCTTGCCCCGGCTTTTACGCCTGCCAGAGCATTGGCTGTGGCCATGCCAAAGTCGTTGTGGGTATGCATTTCGATTTCAATATCGACTTCCTGCCTGAGGTGTTTGATGACCCTGAATGTTTCAAACGGGTCGAGCACGCCGATCGTGTCGCAAAAGCGCAACCTGTCCGCTCCGGCCTCCTTGGCGTTCTTGCCGAATTCGATCAGATAATCGAGCTCGGCCCGGGAACCGTCTTCTGCGTTGACTGAAACGTAAAGATCGTGTTTCTTGGCAAAATTGACCGCTTTACTGATGCTGTCCAAGACCCACTGGCGATCTTTCTTCAGCTTGGTCAGGATGTGTATTTCCGAAACAGCGATAGAGATAGCCACGGCGTCCACGCCGCAGTCTATCGAATGCTGGATGTCCTCCTGAACGGCGCGATTCCAACCTAGAACACTGGCCCGAAGACCCAGACCCGCGATTTTCTTAATTGTCTCTTTTTCGTCGCCGCCCATCGCCGGAATGCCGACCTCGATCTGATCGACCCCAACCGTATCCAATAATTTGGCGATGCGGATCTTCTCTTCATTGGCGAAGACGACCCCGGCGGTCTGTTCCCCGTCGCGCAACGTGGTATCGTCTATCTTTAAAGGATGTCTCGTCGGGACAACATCGGCAATATCAAAATCTTTCAGTTCTTTTTCCGGCATATTTACACCTTTACCAGGGGACGGCTGCGCTATTTTACCTTATCGGGCTTTGTTGGGCAAGCGTGCGCGGAGAGCTTCGTTGACAAGTCCCGGGTTGGCTTGGCCCCGGGAGAGAGCCATCACTTGACCGACGAGAAAACCAAGAGCTTGCTTCTTGCCCGCTCTGTATTCCTCGACTGCTTTGGGATTTTCCGCCAAAACACTATCGACCAACGCCGCCACTTCGTCAGCGCCGCTTATCTGCTTTAAGCCCTTGGTTTCAACTATCCCGGGCGCCGCTTTGCCGGTCTCATACATCTCCTTGAATACATCCTTGGCCATCTTGCCGCTAATAACCCCGTCTTTAATCAGAGTCAACATCTCCGCGAGGTCTTCCGGCGTCACCGGCGAGTCGGAGATGTCGCAATTGGCCGCGTTCAGGTGGGCGGCCAACTCCCCCATCATCCAATTGGCGGCAGTTTTAGCGTCGTCGCAAAGACCCATCATCGCCTCAAAATAATCGCCGTGGGCTTTTGACTGCGTCATGAACCGCGCGTCATCCGCGGGCAAACCGAAAGTCGACATCAGCCGCGCTTCGCGCGCGTCAGGCAACTCGGGCAGACCGGCTTTGAGCGCGGCGACCCAATCGGGCGCCAGCTTCAAAGGGACCAGGTCCGGGTCGGCGAAGTAGCGATAGTCGTGGGCTTCTTCCTTCGATCGCAAGCTGGTGGTGATATTGCGGGCGGCGTCCCAATGGCGGGTCTCCTGCACCACCCGGCCGCCGTTTTCCAGCAGCTCAAACTGCCGGCCTATCTCGTATTCCAGTGCCCGGACGAGCGCCCGGAACGAATTCATATTCTTTACTTCCGTCTTTGTCCCCAGCTCCGTATCGCCAAGGCGACGCAGCGAGACGTTGGCGTCGCAGCGCATCGACCCTTCTTCCATGTTGCAGTCGGAGACGCCTAGATGGAGCAGGATGCTGCGCAGTTTCTGCATAAAGGCGCGCGCCTCTCGCGGGGCCCGGATATCCGGCTCGGTGACGATCTCCGCCAGCGGCGTCCCGGCCCGGTTGAAATCGACGATGGAATGATCCGCTTCCGCTATCCGGCCGCCCTTGCCGATATGAATGAGCTTGCCGGTATCTTCCTCAAGGTGGACGCGGGTTATGCCGACTGTCCGCGCATAGTCGTCCATCTCCACGACCACCCGGCCGCCGTCGCATATCGGCCGGTCGTACTGAGAGATCTGATAATTCTTCGGCATATCGGGATAGAAGTAGTTCTTCCGGTGAAATTGGGTGACTTGCGCGATGCGACTATCAACGGCCAAGCCGATCAACGCCGTTGACTCGACCGCTTTCTCGTTGATCACCGGCAAAGTCCCCGGCAGACCAAGGCAGACCGGACAGACATGCGTATTGGGAGGAGCGCCGAAACTGACGGCTGAATCGCAGAACATCTTACTCTTGGTGTTCAGTTCGACGTGTATCTCCAAGCCGATGACGACCTCATAACCGGCCTCGGATAGTTTTTGGACTATATCTTGGGTTGTTTGCGCCATGCGGTTGATTTTAACATAGACGATAGCGGGCCGCGGCCTATAAACCTGCGGTACGGAACACACCTGGTAAAAACGGGCGCTGTCCCTCTAAAAGCAGTTCGAATTCGGCGGCCGGAACCGGGCGGCTGAATATGTAGCCCTGCATCGCTTCGCACTTTAGCGATTTAAGAAAAGCCAGTTGCGCCTCGGTCTCCACGCCTTCGGCGATTACATTCATTTTCAAGCTTTGCGCCATCACGATTATCGCCCTGACGATAGCGGCGTCATCCGGGCTGTCTATCGCATCGCGTACAAATGAACGGTCTATCTTTAAGGCGTCGATCGGGAAGAATTTTAGCGAACCTAAAGACGAATACCCGACGCCAAAATCGTCCAAAAGAATATCGACGCCCACTTCTTTCAATTCGTATAGAACGGCCGCGGTTTCGCCCGCGTTCTTCATTATCAAGCTTTCGGTGATCTCCAAGGCCAAATAAGCTGGGTCGAGACCGGCTCCTTCCAGCGCTTTGGAGACAGTTTCAGCCAAACCCCGCCCGTGAAATTGACGGGCTGAAAGGTTGACCATCATCCGCAACGGCCCCAGCCCGGCATCGAGCCAAACCTTGTTCTGCGCCGCGGCGGTCCTGATGACCCAGTCGCCGATTGGAACGATCAAGCCAGTCTCTTCAGCGATCGAAACGAAATCAATCGGCTGCACCAAATCTCCGGCCGGCCGGCGCCAACGCAGCAAAGCTTCGGCGCCGATGATCCGGGCGCTGTTTATATCGACGCACGGTTGGTAATAGAGGACCAGCTCGCCGCGGTCGAGCGCCTGGCGCAGGGCGTTTTCGGTCGTCATTCTGGCCAGCGCGTTAACATGCATCTCGGGTGTGTAAAACTGATATACATTTGGCCCCTTCTCTTTAGCGCGGAGCAAAGCGGCGTCGGCATGGCTGTGAAGAGCCCGGGAGTCAGTGCCGTCGGCGGGATAAAGGCTGATGCCGATGGCCGCGGATATGTGCGTCCGGTGACCGTCCAGATTAAACGGTTTGGCTATGCGGTCCAGTATTTTGACGGTCAGCATCGCCGCATCCCCGGGTTTCTTGATATCCGTCAACAGGACGGTAAACTCATCGCCGCCAAAGCGCGCGGCCGTATCCACCCGCCGCAAACCGGACTTCAACCGCCGCGCCAACGCCTGAAGCAAGAGATCCCCGAATTCGTGGCCTAAGGCATCATTCATCCGTTTGAATTGGTCCAGGTCTATAAAGAGCAGAGCCAACATCTGCTTTTTGCGTCCGGCGACGGCCAGCGCCTGTTCTAGATGATCGTTGAAGAGCCGCCGGTTAGGCAGCCCGGTCAACGAATCATGGTAAGCCATGTGTCGGACAACCCTTTGGGCATGCTTACTCTCAGTGATATCTTCAGTGTGGACAATAACCAGGTCCGGCGGCACAAAAGCGCAATAGACCGCCAGCTCCTTCTGCTCCTCTGTCCGCCGCGATCCGCACCGTATCTCCCGCCTCAAGGCGTCATGTTTTATAAAGCAGTTTGCCATATCGGCGATTATCCCCGGCGCATCGGCCCAAAACTCTTTGGCCTTGGCCCCGATATGCGCAGCCGTCTTACCGCCCATCATCTTGCGAGCGGCATCATCGCAATCGATCAAGACAAAGTCCGCGCCCGTCCTTTGCCATAGATAGCTCGGTACCGGCCTGCCCTTGTATACCACTCTCATCCGCCCTTTTCCTGTTTCATCTCCAAGACAACGCTGGTGCCGCCGGCGCCGGTGGACAGCAGCACCCGGTCGCAAAAATCAAGCATGACGCTAAAACCCACGCCCAACGTCCGCTTGGTCGAAAACCCGGCCGTCAGCGTGGCCTTGGGCAGGATGCTGAAGTCGATGCCGTGGCCGGAGTCGGCCACTAAAACCTGGGTGTTTTTTCCATCCTTGTATATCCGATATTGGCCCCCGCCGGCGTGTTTGATAGCGTTGGTGATTGCCTCGTCCGCCGCCAATATGAGCCCGCTCTTATTGCCAAGCCCTGGGAAATCCCGCTCCAGCGCTTCTTCCACGGCGCCCCTCGCGGCGGCGATGTCTTTGAAGCTATCGACGACGCAAGGCTCGGTGACGGGCCGGCCCAGCGACGACGCTAACTCCTCCGGCGTTAGAATTATAAGTTTTCCGCCGGTGACGGCGGAGAAGACATCGACGTAAGCCTGCCTGACGGCTCGATCTTTTTCACGCAGTTGACGCGTGCGCGCTTCGACCCGCTTTTCAAGCGTCCGGTTCAGTTCCCGCAGTTCGCTATTGGCTTGCCGGTAACCGCGTTGGGCCATCTCAAAGGGAGCCAGGGTTTCGGCGAAAAAATATTCCACGGATTTGGCCAAGCGAGCGCAAGCCGCCGGCGAGCGCGCCCGGCGCAAAGTCGTCGCCAAAAGGGCCTCATGAATGCCCGCTATGTCCAGCACGCCCAGACCGCTATCGATAGCCAGGCGTCCTATCTCATAGGCGCGTTCCAGCGCCGCTTCCCCGCCGCCGTCGAGAAACGACCTGAACGCCCCGATATATTCGCCCGACAAAGCCCTTAACGAGAGTTGTTCCGGCTCTTTTCCTCTCCCAACCGCATGTGCGTCCATTTCTATGTTTATCTCCCCGCGCCCGGCCTTCAATCAGTTGCCGAACTCACCCGAATTTTTTGAGACGCTGAGATTAAAGGGCCGTTTCAGGGAAGAACTTACTTGAAGCGTTCACCGCATCGAGCCATAGAAGGAGGCACTCGACGATGGCTAAAGAGATGAAACCGCTCGCCACGTACGGGAACCGGCGCGAACCGAAAGCGGTCAAGGAATTGCAGCGCGACTTAGTGGTCTTCCTCAAAGATATCCGTGAAGACCTGCGGGAAGCGTGGACGGACAAGATGAGTTCTTTTGGTTTTCAGTCGGGAAAATCGCCCGATATCATTGCTTCTGATTACGACACGCTCTATAACGCGCTTCTCGACTGTTTTGAGACCGGCGAATACGAAAAGGTCAGGCAGCGCGCTATAGATGTGGTCGCCCGCTTCGTCCCGGAAAAACGGGAGCCGGAAGCGAGCATCGTCGGCGCCGTGACACTGCGCGATCTTATCGAAGGCCCGTTGCTGGAACGCTTTGAAGAGTCCAAGCTACAACCTACCTTAAGCGTCTATCTGCCGGTCATGAACAACATCATCTCAAGTATCGCCGTCGAGTTGCTCCGGATGGTCCGCGGTCATATCGACGAGGAGCGGCGGATGATGCGCGATGTGTCGACGCCCGTGCTCCAGATAAGCCAGGGGTTGCTGATGCTCCCCATTATCGGGCTCATCGACAGCTTCAGAGCGCGCCAACTGACTGAGGCGCTGCTTGGGGCCGTCGCCGATAACCGCGCTGAAGTCGCGGTCATCGACCTTACCGGTGTGGCGGCTATAGATTCGGCCGTCGCCAATCACCTCATCCAGACCGCGGAGGCGGCGCGCCTGATGGGAGCCAAAGTCTTCTTCACCGGTTTGTCCGGCGAGATCGCCAAGACTTTGGTCAAGATAGGAATCGACCTGAGAAAAATCAAGGTCCTGGGAGACCTTCAAACCGGCATCGAGGCCGGCGTCCGGGAGATTTCGCGGTCGGAAGGCGAAATCGGGGAGGCGGCCTGAGTAGAGCAAACCGCATGATGCTTGATTTCGCAGAAGGGTGACTATGGGAAAGCCTATGACAGAACCGAACGACTTACTGATCGCGCTCGAAAAACTTAAAGTCCATGATCATATCTGCCTGCTCTACAAGAACAGGGAAGAGCAGTTTGCTTCCGCTATTCCCTTTATCAGAATGGGTCTGGAGCGGCAGGAACAGTGCGTCTACATCGCCGATGAAAACAGCGCAGACACAGTGTTGGAGGCTCTGCGCGCCGACGGCGTCGATGTTCAGGGGGCGGTCGACTCGGGCGCCCTGGCCATTGTGACCAAACTGGACACATATTTGAGAGAGGGCGGTTTCGACCCCGACGCCATGATCGCCTTCTTAAAGAAAAGCACTGAGGCGGCCAAAGCGGCCGGGTTTGCCGCGCTGAGAGTCACAGGCGAAATGACCTGGGCGCTCGGCCCGGAACCGGGCGTCAAGCGATTGATCGAATACGAAGCCAAGCTGAACGATTTCATCCCCAATAACGACGTCCTGGCTATCTGCCAGTACAACAGCACACGCTTCGACGCCGATACCCTACTCGGCGTCGTCCGCACGCATCCAACAGCCATAATCGGCGACGTCGTCGGCGAAAACCCCTTCTATGTCCCTAAAGAAGAAGCTTTGCATCCGAAGCCCGGTGTTGAGTTGGCGCATGTCTTGGAAACCATAATCCAACGGACCAAAGCTGAAAAAACCATTCGCGACCAGGCCGAAGCCATTCGCAAACTTTCCACGCCCATCCTCCAGGTCGGGGACGGCCTGCTGGCTATCCCGATCATCGGCCAGATCGACAGCTATCGGGCCCGGCAGTTGACCGAGCAGATGCTGGAAAAGGTCCGGGCGTCCCGGGCTAAAGTCGTCGTCCTGGACATCACCGGCGTGCCGATAGTCGACTCGGCCGTCGCCAACCACCTGGTCCAAACGGTCCAGGCGGCGCGCCTACTCGGCGCCAGGGTGATCGTAACCGGCGTTTCGGCCGATAACGCCCAGACGCTGGTGCGCATCGGCGTCGATCTGAGCCGGCTCAATACCACCGGCGACCTGCAAAGCGGCATCAAGGAAGCGAATCATCTCCTTGGCCGGGGCCCCGGTTGGGTCAAGAAGGCGGCCTGAGCCATGGCTGTTGAGGTTCCGATACTGAAACAGGGTCCCTATCTGGTGGCGTCGATCCAATCGGCGCTGACCGATGTCGGTTGGCTAAAATTGCAGGATGACCTGTTGTCGGGCGTCGGCCGCTACCGTTCGCGCGGCGTTATCATCGACCTGGCATCGCTGGATGTCCTGGATTCATTCGCCACCCGAATCCTGCGCACGCTGGCGCAATCGCTCAAGTTGCGCGGCGCGGAAACCGTTATCGTCGGCATTCAACCCGAAGTGGCTATGGCCATGGTCCAACTGGGGTTGATCATCAGGTTCGAAGAGATATCCACCGCTCTGGACCTCGAAGAAGGCCTGACCCTCCTCGATGAAGCGACCGGGTCCGGGGAGGCGCGAGGTGTCGCCTGAAGAGCATATCCACATAGAGACCGAAGCCGACATAATCAACGCCAGGCAGAAAGGACGGGAACTGGCGAGTGGCCTCGGCTTTTCCAGTACCGACCTGACTATGATAGCCACGGCGGTTTCGGAATTGGCGCGTAATATAATCGAATACGCCGTGCGAGGAGAGATATCCTTTCTTCTTTCCTCTCAAGACGGCAGAAAAGGGGTGGCCATCGTCGCCCACGACGACGGCCCGGGTATTTCCAATGTCGACCAAGCCATGCGGGACGGCTATTCCACCGGCGCGGGGCTTGGCCTGGGCCTGCCGGGCGTCCGGCGGTTGATGGACGAATTCGAAATCGCTTCGGAAATGGGAAAAGGCACGACCATAACGGTGAAGAAATGGAGGCAATGAGAGAGGTTGTCGATTATGCCGTCGCAGCCCTAACCCAACCGGGCCAGGATGAATGCGGCGATCTCTCCTTGGTCAAGCAGTTCGCCGGAGGCGTTTTGATAGGCGTCGTCGACGGCCTCGGACACGGGCCTCAAGCAGCGGCCGCCGCAAGAACAGCGATTAACACTCTTGAGCTTCACGCGAGCGAGGCGGTGGAGGTGCTTGTCGACCGATGCCACCTCGCCCTAAAAGGGACGAGGGGCGTGGTTATGAGCCTGGCCTCCATCGACACATCGAGCGACACACTCACCTGGGTGGGCGTCGGCAACGTCGAAGCCGTCCTCTTTCACGCCGATTCCGAAGATTATCTCAACCGTCATTGGTTGCTGCTGCGCGGCGGTGTGGTGGGTTATGAACTGCCGACGATCCGACCGTCGAGGGCCGCCATCGGCCGTAACGACTTGTTGCTCTTTGCCACCGATGGGGTGCGCAGCGGGTTTGGTGAAAAATTACCTTTGGACGAGCCGCCGCAGAGAATAGCTCCTCGCAAGATTGCCGACTTCATTATGTCCGGGTTCGGCAGAGGCACAGACGACGCCTTAGTGCTGGCGGCCCGCTACCTGGGTATGTCGTCGTGAAAAAGGCCCTCAGGGACCTGAGGGCCGGATATATGTCGGCCATCAAGGGTTATATAGGCGGGCGCGGCGAGGCGGCGCTCGAGCAGGCCTATGAGCTCGGTCGCGACGCGGTTGACGCGCGTCTGGGTGTCCTGGATATCGCGGCGGCGCACGAAGCCGCGCTGGACGTGCTACTGGCAGGGGCGACGACTCTCTGCGACAGCGCCCGCGTCACAAAAACGGCCGAAGTCTTTCTCGCCGAAGCTCTCGCCCCATACGAGATGACCCAGCGCGGTTTTCAGGAGGCCAACGCCGAGCTGCGGGAGCTAAATATGACCCTGGAGTGCAGGGTCCGGGAGCGGACCGAAGAGCTTACGGCCACCCTGGCGAGATTGAGACACGCCCTGGACGGCGCTATCCAAACGATCGGCTTGATCGGGGAGATTCGCGACCCGTACACCGCCGGCCACGAAGAACGCGTCTCCGGACTGGCTGTCGCCATTGCCCGAGAGATGAAATTAGGCGAGGAGCAAGTCGAGGGGGTGCGCGTCGCCGCCCTTCTGCATGACGTCGGCAAAATCGCCATACCCACAGAGATATTGTCCAAGCCGGGCCGGATAACTTCTTACGAATTGCGCATCATAAAAGAACACTCCCAAGTGGGCTACGACATACTAAAGGTCATCGATTTCCCCTGGCCGGTAGCCGATATCGTCCTTCAAAGTCACGAAAGAATCGACGGCTCCGGCTATCCAAGCGGCCTAAATGGCGACCGGATTATGGTGGAAGCGCGAATCCTGGCGGTGGCCGACGTGGTTGAAGCGATGGCTTCACACCGGCCCTACCGCCCCGCCCTCGGAGTTAAGGCGGCGCTTAAAGAACTGGAAGCGGGGCGGGGCCGTCTCTATGACCCCGAGGCCGTGAATATCTGTTTAAATCTTTTCCGTAAGAAACGGTTCCGGTTCAAAGAAACCCGCCAGGCCGCTTAAGAGGGTGTAACCTTCTTCGCCGCGCGAGTTCAGTCATTATCGACAAACTTAACAAGGTAAGCGACAAATTCTCTGATCTCGTCCAATTCCTTCAAGTAGTCATAGACTTTGCGGCGGTCTATTTTTAAGTACTCGTGAACCAATATGTTGCGCAATCCCGCCAACGGCCTGATTTCGCGGGCAAAATCGGGTGGAATAACACCGTATTCGCCGAGACTATCCAGGGCCTCCCCGCCTTCGGCTCTGGGCAGATTCTTTTGCGCCAGGATGTAGTGAGCAACGTCGAGCATAGACTCTATAACCAATTGAAAACATCGCTCCGCTAATTTATATTTTTCCGGGTTGGAGATGAAGGCCGGCTCATCGAGTTCGGCCAGCTTTTCAAGAATAACCAGGTTATCTTCGATCTCTTTGAGACGATCAAAAATGATGTCCGGGTTCACCTAAGCCGACCGGTCCTTCAGTCGTTCCCTCAGAGCCGTTTCGTAGAATCGGGACTTGGCTTTGTAGTCTCCATACTCGCGCAATACTCTCATTTCGAAATCGATCCGTTCTTCTTCGGACGCCGAGTACAGTATGCGAGCCTCCTTGATGGCTTCGAATCTAAAGAGCGGATTGGCGGAATTAAGCGAACTCACGTGCAAATCGGGCCCGTCATTTTGGCTCTTTGCCAGGTAGTTTTTCAGTTTCTCAGCGATGTCCATTTCCATTACCGGGTCCGGCTCTCGCAGATCGAGGAGTACGGCAATATCGATATCTTTGTTCCCCGCGTCGCCTCTGGCCGCCGAGCCAAAGAGATAGGCCAATCTAATGCCAAAGCTATCGCATATTTGTTTATCAATCGTTAACTTCATAATGGCTCCGCGCCGTCGCTTGCCCACTAGATTATACTACAGTGAGCGGCATCTCGCGGATTCCGGACGACTTCTACGCCGCCCGGTGCGGCAATCTCTTCTCAGCCTGCCGCTCCTTTTCGAGAACGACGATGGTCCGCCCGGGCTCCGTTGCCAATAGCACCCGATCGCATTCTTCAAGCATGATGCCGAAGCCCATGCCGAGGGATTGTTTGGTTGAAAACCCAGCGGTTAGAGTAGCTTTGGGCAGCAAGCTAAAGTCTATCCCCGGGCCCGAATCCTCGATGACCATCTGCATTTTGCCGCCGTCCCCGCGGTAGAGCCTGAGGCGCCCGCCGCCGCCGTGCTTGACCGCGTTGGCCAGGGCCTCGACAGCCGCGACCATCAGGCCGAAAATATCAATGCCCGGCAACCCGTGCCGGACGGTTTCTTTGGCGACGGCTCTAGCCGCGCTGATATCCTCGGATGTCGCCACCTCGATCTCTTCGCCGAGCGGCTGGCCCAGAACCGCTGTGATCTCCGCCGGGGTTGCGATAATAAGCCTGCCGCCGGTGACCGCGGACAGAACATCTATGTACGCTTGGCGAATGTCCAGATCCCGGCGCTTTTCAGCCTCTTCGTTATGCTTCTTTTCCGTTATGTCAAGGGCCGTGCCGAGAATGGCCCGCTGCCCCTCAAAGTTGATAATACTTCCGGAATAATCGAGCCATCGCTCTTCGCCGCCCTTGGTGATCATCTTAAACTCATATCGCGACGGCACTTTCTCGCCCGTTAAGCGGGCCGCACCCCTCGCCTTTACCAGGTCCTGAAAATCCGGATGGACGACGTCCCAGAAATCCATGCGCCTTATCTCCTTCGGGCCGTAGCCGGTCAGCGCTTCCGCCGCCTGGTTTTGATACCGAAACTTGGTCCCCCGGATAATAAAGATAGCGGCGCCCGTGGTTTCAGTTACCGCCCGGAAGTTAGCTTCAGATTCGATCGCTTTATCCCGCTCTCTTTTGATTTCCGCTTCCGCTTCGGCCCGCTCTAGAGCCGCGGACATCGTATTCGCCATCGCTTGCAGAAAGTTCGCGTCTTCAACTGTAAAAGCGCGCGGCTGTGTTGAGTGGGCGCCCATGACCCCATAAGGCTTCCGATCGGGGCCGCCTATAACAACGCTGATGCCGCTGACGACGCCGTGGTCCCACAATAGCTTAGGCCCCTTAAAGCGGGTCTCTTTGCTAAAATTCTCAACAATGACAGGCTTATTGGATAAGAGCGTATATCCGGCTTGCGACTCTTTACCGCTGCCCACCATCGCTTGTCCGACCAATCCCTCATGCCAACCCACGCCGGCTTTGAGTAACAACGAGCGTCCGTCCGGCAACAGCTGAAGCACTTTACATAAATCCACTTCGAGCGCTTCTTTGGCCAACACGACCGCGTCATTGGCAAGCTCGTCCATATTTTTCCCAGCCAGCGCGCGACTGCCCAGCTCGGCCACTGCCGCTTGCTGGATCGCTCGGGCACTAAGTTCATCGGCCTGCTGCTTGCGCTCGGTGATATCCACGCCAAAGGCGACGACGCCGGCCGGGGTCCCGTTAGCCTCTTCCACCCGGCTGACATGCCATGACAATATTCGCTCGCGGCCGTCGGCGGTCTTTACCGCATTCTCAAATCCTCGGGTCGCTTCTCCCTGGACCGCCTTAGCCAACTCGGTCTCAACCCGCGGTCTCGCTTCGCCGGATACGAACAGCTGTAAATAATCGTGGTTTACGACCTGGTCTTGACTACACCTGTAGATATTTTCCGCCTCGGCGTTGAACTCGAGTATCTTATGATCACGGGAGAGCCTGATAATCACCAGCGGCGCGGCTTGGAGCATAGCCTTTAACTGCTTTAGCCCCTCCTTGCTCTGTTCGAGGGCAAGAATGCTTTTTAACAGCCTCTCCATTTCCAGGCGCGGTTGGCGTGTTTTTAAGAATTCGTCCGTTGGCACGTAAAAAAAGTTACGGCAAACGAGGTCGCGGTAGATCACCAGCGGATGTGTGCGAATGACGTCAATCAGTGTCTCGGGGTCGAACGCGTTTAGATTGTACTGGCAAATCCCCAGGCAATCGTATTCGGAAAGAAAGCGGTTCAGCTTTGATTCATACTCGATCAGCCGCTCGGCGCCGGGATCGCCGCCGAGAGCCCACGTCATTTCGCCCATTATTCGCAGCCCGCTAAATCCCGCCGTTTTGACTGAATTCGTGACTTCTTTCAGGAAGCGGATCATCCAGTCGGGGTCGAAAAGGCCTTGCTGTAAATAAGCGTCTTCTTTGGCCGCCATTGTCAGGGCGCCGGAATCGACCGCGGATTCAACATCGATGCCGTCTTGCTTCATCGCCGTCAGAACTTCCGCCGCGCTGTTTTCATCGGCGATATAAACACATTTTTCACCCCGCTCCAGACCTATCCGGATAAAAGGCAAGACCGATGCAAACTGCTCATCCCGCGTTTCGTAAATAATACACAGGTGATCGTGCTTATCAAGTCGCCTAAGTGCCGCTGCCAGTCTTGCTCGATTTTCCGCCGCCAACCCAACCTCCCGGGATTTTGCCACTTCGAGTTTATCCCCGCAATGAGGACGTTTCATTCGGCGTTGGCGCCCGATGAATCGGAAGCAGCTTTAGAGTTGGGCCGGCCGGCGGCGCCGTCGCTCAGTCACAACGGAGATTTAGGGTTTGGGTAAATTTACCATATGATATATAGACTGCGTTCGTCTCTGCAACTGCGTCTGATCGTCGGAGTCGGTATCTTGCTCTTGCCTTTAGTCTTTCTCGGCGCCGACGCCATCTTTTCCATTCATAAAGTTACCAACGAGTTCAACAAAGCCAACCACGAAATGGGCGAAATCAGCGGCATACTCACCCTTAAAACCACAATCACCGAAGCGGCGATGCCCCTGCACGATTACCTCATCCGCGGCGACCCTCGCGAGCGAGGCGTATTCGAGCGGGCAGCCCGCAAAGTCGACCAAACCGTGAAGGCCACCCTGGCGGAACCGCTTAGACCGCCGGAGCGAAGCCTTATAACCTCGGCTCAAAAACGGTGGCGTCGAATTGAAGCTGAAAGCCGCTCTCTGCTTAATATCCGCGACCCTATCGGGAATCCAGTTGCCGGTCAAAAAATGGAGCGCCTTGACATTGAAATTCACCAAACTGTAGCCATGACCGCTCGCGCCTCGCGCTTCAGCCGACGCGAAATACACGAATTGAAAGTCGCAAGCAACGAAGCCGGCCGCAAAGCCCTTGCCCGCATAATGCTGGTCTTCGCGCTTGCCCTTGGCGCGACGATTATCACGGGCGCAATGCTGGCGCGCTCGATCCTGCGCCCACTCAACTCACTGACCGAAAGCGCCGCCCGTTTTGCCGCCGGCGAGTTGTCGCATCGCGTCCCCCGCTTGAGCATCGAAGAGCTGGCCCAATTCGGCCGGGCCTTTAATTTCATGGGCGAGATGCTCGAAGAGGACAAGGCCGAACTGGAATCCAACCAAGCCCGCCTAAAACAATCGGCTGTCACCGACGGGTTGACCGGCCTCCATAATCACGCTGAATTCCAAAACCAGCTTAAAGCGGAAATAGAGCGGTGGCGCCGGCATCGGGGCCCCGTTTCCCTGTTAATGCTCGACATTGACGACTTTAAACGCGTCAACGACACAAGGGGCCATCCGGCCGGCGATAAAGTTCTGGCGGCCTTGGCCGCGCAAATACAAGCCGCAATCAGACCGATCGATATCGCGGCCCGCTACGGCGGCGAGGAATTCGCCGTGATCTTGCCCCAAACCGATATGACCGGCGCTTTTACTACCGCTAAACGTCTGCGCGAAGAGATCGAATCAATGACGGTTTCCGTTAACCATGACGACAAAGTAACCATCACCGTCAGCATTGGCGTCGCCTCTTTGCCTGACGGCGCAAGAACGGCGAGCGAGTTGATCGGCAAAGCCGACGCGGCGCTTTATGCCGCGAAAGCGGCGGGACGAAATCGCGTCGCTTAGATTATCCCCTAGGAGTCCGGCCGAAAAGTGGTCAGGCCGGTCAAAATCGGGAGAAGCGGCCCAAAGCCCCGGATGCAAGGCAGACGAACGCCGAGGTGAGGGAGCGTATGTGCAATTACGTGACTGAACCGAGGCGGAGGATAACGCAGCAGACGGGGTTTTCGGCCGCTTCTCTAGGCCGCCCGCCGCGCCGCCCGCATGCCGTTCACTTCCAGAACAACGATGGTCCGCCCCGGTTCGGTGCAGAGCATCACCCGATCGCAGAGATCCAACATGACACTGAAGCCCATGCCGAGACTGTGGGCGGTCGAGAAGCCCGCCATCAAAGTCGCCTTTGGCAAGAGAGTAAAGTCAATGCCGGGACCGGAATCGGAGACGACGACCTGCGCGGTTGTGCCTTGCTCGTACAGCCGGAACCGGCCGCCGCCGGCGTGCTTGACGGCGTTGGTTAATGCCTCATCGGCGGCGATGATGAGATTTCCGGCTTGCTTGTCCTCCACCAACAAGCCGTTGAACGACGCCTCGATAGCATCTCTGGCGCCATGCAAGCCTTTATACCCGGCGACAGTGAAGAAGCCCGTTAGCGGCCGTCCGAGCGCGGCCACGATCTCATCGTAAGCCAGGATAATCAGCTTGCCGCCGGTGACCGCGTAAAAGATATCGACATAAGCCCGCCTAACGGTCATATCGCGCCGGCGCAGCGCCTCCTCGGATTCCAGTCGTCGTTTGTCCGCTTTGTCAACCTCTCGATCGATCGTTTGCGCCAGTCGCCCGGCGATCACGGCCGTCACCGGCACGACCAAAACCACCAAAATCGAGGCATCTAAAGGCCCGCTTCCTCTGAGGACGGGGATGGTATTGAGCCATGCCATAGTGAGGATAGACAGTCCTATCAGCGGCAAGAAAGACCGCAGTATGCGCGCGCCGACTTTATCGCCGACCAGAGCGCGCAGCGGCCAGACTGAGGGGCCGGCCAGCGCCACCAGACCCGTTCCCAAAAAAACAAATGCCAGCCCGGTGGTAACGGCAACGGGGATTATCTTGCCGCCGTAGAGCAACGGCGAGCCGAAGGCGTATCCCATTTCGACAACCGCCCCTATCAGAGCCACCGCGACGCCGACAGCGGCCCCCGCCCGCCTGGCCGGATTCCGCCGGGCAAGCAAGAACAGCGCGGCCGCCGCGAAGATAAAAGTGGCCGCCGTCACGGGAGAAATGCGCCCGATGGGCGTGCCTGAGATAGTTTTGCGGGGCTGAAAAAACAACTCCTCTAACCCGATCGTAGTGGCGGTGATCAACTGAATGAGCAGAAGGCCGCTGAGGACATAAACCACCAGCGATGCCGCGGCGGCCACTCCCCGAGCCCACACCCCCCGCGAAACGCTTGACAGCATCAGCACGCTGCCGCCCAAAGCGATAAAAAGCACGGCCGTGCTCGGCGCCATCGGGATATAGCGGATGCCCGCGCCGGCCAGCGGCAAGTATTGAAAAGCCCAACCCGCCAGCGCGAGAATGCCCAGACCAAGTGCGATCGACCCGCAAGTCGCAGCCACTCTCGTCAGCCCGGTGTTGTCGCCTCTCTTCGCCATATATTGTTTATTGCCATTTGCCGTCCTTGAATCCCTTTGACCGGCAGGCAACCGGCGCGAGCCGGCGCGCAATTTAAGAGCGCCGCATTTCTTCCAGCCGGCGGCGCATAGATTCCGAGAGCCCGTCTTCGAGCCGGTTGCGTTTAGCGCCGGCCGCCGGCGATTTCGATTCCTCGGCCGCGGCGGCCATCAGATCCTCCAGCTCACGAGGGGCCATGCGCCTGACACCCCGGCGGCCTACGACCTTTTGTTGAGCGTAGTCGCCGGTGCAGACCGCTATCTTTACTTCGCCCGCCGATTCAAAAACAAGACGCTCGATCACCGCGTCGGCGGTTTGACCGGCGTTTGAATAGACGACTGTCAGCCGACCGATTTTTGTTTCAGAGCCGGCTCGACGACCATCAAAAACAACCACTATGTCCATACCGGCCGAGCCGGTTAAGTTAATAAGATCGGCGAGCAACTTGTCGACAGCCGTCTCCATGCCTTCTCGCCGGAGGTCGCGATAGCGATTCAGCGCGTGAATCACATTGTAGCCGTCGATAACCAGTAGATCGATCATTTTGATAAAATTAAGTCAGCTGCGCTAAAATCGCGTCACGATAGCCCGCGAAATCGCCCAAGCGTCGTTTAAGCAGATCCACCACGATAGCTTCATCTATCTTATCGTAGCCGTGAACTATGATATTCCTGAACTTGGCCATCTCCTGCATCGTATCGGCCAATTCCGTCTCCAAAATGCCTTCATCTCTCAGGATTTTGAAAGCGTCGGCATAACTTTGCGGGGCGGCCAGCTTCTTATCCGAGATAATGTGGTTGGCGACGTCGGCGCATATCTCTATCATGATCTGGAGGGTCCGTTCGATAATGCGCTGTATCTTCCAATCCTGAGAATAATCGCTTACGGAAATTCCGGCGAACTCCAGTATCTGCTCACGGTACCCGTCAAGATCAGACAACTTGCGCAGAACCAGGTTTTTGTCAACCAATCCGATACCTCTGGTTAAAAAAACTGTTTTCTTTTATCGAAAAATCGAAATATTCGCGTATGACTAACGATTCAAAACGATGGCGTTCGAAAGGCTCTTTGTCGACCATCACGTGTTTGGCTCTTATTACCCTGGCCTTTAGCGGTAATGGAGCTTTGTTAAGAATTACCAGATCCAGCTCATCGGTACCTAAGATATCCACCAACGCACCTAAAATACTAATCTTGGTTTCAGCCATGTCCGCGCCCTGCTTCACATAGACAGCGATGTCGACGTCACTTAGCGGTTGGGCCTGTCCTGTAGCGAGACCACCAAAGAGATAGGCGAATAGCACATCGTCGCGATCGACCAGATACGACCCGGCGGCGTTAAGGCGCACAAAAATATCATCCGGCAGCCTCTTATTTTTGATCATAGCCTCGCAGCTTTCTTCATGCTTCTCATCTTAACCAGGCTGATAGTTAATCGCAACAATCTTCCCGCTGTCTGGCAACCTCGTATATCATCACCGCGGCGGCCGCCGACACGTTGAGCGATTCCACCGGTGCGGCCAGCGGCAGCTTGGCCAGAAAATCGCATTTCGATTTAACCAGGCGCGAGAGACCTTCGCCTTCCCCACCAAAAACCAGGACTATCTTGCCGGCAAGATCAAGGTCCCAAATAAGCGCCGGCGCGCCGGCGTCGGCGCCGACGACCCAAAAGCCGCAACCTTTAAGCCTGTCGATAGCGTTATTCAGATTGGTCGCGGCGATAACCGCGTGCTCGACCAGACCAGCCGAGGCTTTAGCGACCGCCGCCGTCACGGGGGCCGCTCCGTGCTTCGGAACAATTATGCCGTCCGCGCCCGCCGCCGCGGCCGTGCGGATGACCGCGCCCAGGTTTTGCGGGTCGGTCACCCCGTCCAGCGCGACAACCAAAGCCCGGCTCTTTTCAGCGGTGGACGCGACTAACTCGGCGATATTCGCGTAGTGAAATGGCTCGACCTCGGCGATAACGCCTTGATGTCGGACATCCCCGATCAAGTCATCGAGATCGCGCTTGGGCAGGCGCTCTAAAGGGATGGACTTCTCGGCGACGAGTCGAAGGATGTCCGCAACCGGCGAGGACGGCTTGGTTTCCCGGGCCAACTGGATTTTATGGACCCGCCGCCGGCCCCTTAGCGCCTCAAAGACAGGTTTACGACCGTAGATGTATTCCATACGCCAATATCACTTGCGGACCAGTTTCCACCGCGGTCCAGCCGACGTATCCTCGATCTCGATGCCGGCGGCGGCCAGCCTGTCCCTAATCTTGTCGGAGACAGCCCACTCCTTACCGGCCCGGGCGGCGGCCCGCCTCTCCAACAGCGCGTTTAATATCCCTTCGCGACTGACTCCGGTCGGCAGCGGCCCCAGCACCTCGCCGGCCAGCTCCCGCAAGGGCGCCTCGACCGACATCCAATCCGCCCGCGGCTCCAGATCTAGCCCCAAGACCGCGGACAGCTCGAGCAGTTCCTCGCGGCACTTATGGAGCGCTTCTCCAACAGGCAGCTCATCGGCCCCCTCGACCACAGAATTAACCTCTTTGACCAGATTAAATATGGCCGGCAGGGCTTCGGCGGTATTAAAATCATCGTTCATCGCCGAGACGAAGTGGGCGCGCGCCTCGTGGACCGCGTCCCACAGGCCCAATGTATTATGACGGCTGACCGGCAACTCCAAACCGAGGGCGAAATCGATATTCTCGATCGTGCGCTCGATCTTTTCCACGTTCGCCTGGGCTTGCATCAAGCCTTCGCGGGTAAAATCAAGCGGGTTCCGGTAGTGGGTGCCGAGCATCAGCATGCGCACGGCATTCGGCGACCACTGCTTAAGCAGATCGCCAAGCAACATAACGTTGCCGAGCGATTTCGACATCTTTTCCTTATCGAGATTGAGAAGGCCGGCGTGGACCCAGTATCGGACAAATTCCTCGCCCGTGGCCCCCTCGGACTGGGCTATCTCGTTTTCATGGTGCGGGAATATAAGGTCCTGCGCGCCGCCGTGGATATCGAAACCGGGACCGAGAAGCTTGAGCGACATCGCCGAGCATTCCAGGTGCCAGCCCGGCCGTCCCGCCCCCCAGGGGCTCTCCCACGAAGGCTCGCCGGGCTTAGACCGCTTCCAGAGAGCGAAATCCATCGGATCTTCCTTGCCGGGGTCGGGTTCGACCCGCTCGCCGGCGCGCATCTCGTCAAGAGACCGCCCGGCCAGCTTGCCGTAGCCTTTGAATTCGCGGACTCTGAACCAGACATTACCTTCGACCTCATAGCCCAAACGCCGCTCGATTAATATCTTGACCAGGTCGATCATTTCCGGGATCATCTCCGTCGCCTTGGGCTCATGCGTCGGCGGCGTCACTCCCAGATTCGCCATATCGGCCCTGAAAGCCGCCTCATATTTTTCAGCGATAGCTTTAGGCGTCGTTTCTTCTTCAGCCGCCCGGTTGATTATCTTATCGTCGATATCTGTGATATTGCGGACAAAAGTCACTTTATGCCCGCGGTACTCAAGATACCGGCGGATCATATCGAAATTGATGAAGGTGCGGGCGTTGCCGATGTGGATCAGGTTGTAGACGGTCGGGCCGCAGGCGTACATGCTTATCTCGCCCTCCGCGCGCGGTTCGAGATTTTCCTTGCGCCTGGTGAGCGTATTATATAGTTTTATCGTCGCCCTGCCCTTAACTTGTGGCATTTTTAAGCCTTATCCCCGCCTCTTGAGGCCCGAGAGCGTAAAGCAAATAGAAGAGTTCCGGACCCGATGTCTCGCCGGTCAAAGCCAAGCGCATCGTCTGAAATATCTCTTGGCCCTTGACGCCCTCGGCCTTTAGCGCCCCGCTTACGGTGATTATAAGGGCTTTTGCTTCATCTTTATCCAGAGCTTGGAGGCCGACCAGCGCCGCCGCGAACGCCGCCATGATTTTTTTGGGTCCGTCCCCCGCCAACCTGGCCGCGATCTCTTCGTCGAATCGGACGGCCCCGAAGATTTTAACACAGCGGGCTATATCCGACAGAACCTCGAGGTTGGTCTGGACCGCTTCGACGACCCGCGTTAGGCTCCCGAATTGAGCGGGCAACTCCCGCGGTTCGACAAAGCCCGCGTCAATCAGATACGGCAAGACGAGATTGGTCAGAGTCACCGGATCCAGCCGCCGGATGTGTTGGCCGTTAAGCCATTTAAGCTTGGCGGCATCGAAAATCGCCGGGCTTCTGGAGACCCGGGCGATAGAGAACTCTTTGGTCAGGCGGGCCAGTTCGAAGACTTCATCCCCGGTCCCTGAAGACCAGCTCAACAAAGCCAGATAATTGATGACAGCCTCGGGCAGATAGCCTTCGCGGCGATAGTCGCCGACTGCCGTCGCTCCATGCCGCTTGCTCAGCTTGGCTTTGTCGGGCCCGAGGATCATCGAAAAGTGGCCAAAGACCGGCGGCGCCTCGCCCAGCGCCGCAAAGATGAGCAACTGCCTGGCGGTATTGGTAATATGATCTTCGCCGCGTAAGACATGCGTTATTTTCATCCGGGCATCGTCGACGACAACCGCGAAATTGTAGGTCGGCGCTCCGTTGGCTCGCAGAATAATAAAGTCGCCAAGCACTTCGGGAGAAAACTCGATGCGACCGCGGATAAGGTCGTCAAAGACGATCTGCGCCGTTTTGGCCACGGCAAACCGGATGGCGGGCTTGCGGCCGGCCTCAAAAAAACGCTGTTTTTCTTCCGCCCCCAGCCCGCGGCACCTGCCCCCGTACATCGGCATCCGACCGGCCGCTTGAGCGGCTTTACGCTCGGTTTCCAACTCTTCCGGAGTGCAGAAACATTCATATGCGTGACCGGAGGCGATCAACCGGGCGGCCGGTTCGGCATAGACGCCGGCAGCCATCCCCTCGGTCTGCCGGTAAGGCCCGGCCGCGCCGCCGATATCCGGTCCCTCGTCCCAATTCAAACCCAGCCAGGCCAGGTCTTCTAGTATCGTCTCTTCAAAGGTCTCGGTCGAGCGGTCGCGGTCTGTATCTTCAACACGCAATACATAAGCGCCATTTAAGCTGCGGGCATAGAGCCAGTTGAAAAGCGCTGTCCGGGCCGAACCGATATGAAGATGCCCTGTCGGGCTGGGAGCGAACCGAACGCGGATATTTTCCATTTTTCTATTTTCTATTCTCTATTTTCCATTTTCCGCGCAAGCCGTGGTTCCACCAGAACCACGGCTTGCGCCGCTATTCCCTCGCCGCGGCCGGTAAAACCGAGGCCTTCAGTAGTGGTCGCCTTAACGCTTACCTGATCGACGTCGATCCCCAGCGCTTCAGCCAGATTGCCGCGCATCGCATCGCGCCGGCCCGCCAATTTCGGTTCTTCGGCAATGATCACGATATCGATATTCCCGATCGCGTAATTCGCCGCCGCCAGGACCAGTCCGGCTTTTTCGAGCAGCGCCAGACTTGAAACACCTTTGTATTGTGGATCGGTATCGGGGAAATGGCTGCCGATATCGCCTTCGGCCAGAGCGCCGAAAATCGCATCGATGACCGCATGACAGACGACGTCGGCATCTGAATGACCGGCAAGGCCGAGGCCGAAAGGTATCTCCACTCCGCCAAGTACCAACTTTCGCCCGGCGGCGAACTTATGGACGTCAAAACCGGTGCCTATTCGCAAAATTACCTTTCAATAATGTCATCCCCGCGAACGCGGGATCTACGTTCCAGCAAAATTTGTTCGGCCACCTTAAGGTCGATCGCTGTCGTCACCTTCAGATTATCTTGGTCGTTCGGCCAAATAGCAATACGGCCGCCCATGAGTTCGACCAGCGCCGAATCATCCGTGGCCGCAAAGCCGGCTTTGGCGGCGATCTTATGCGCCTGCGCCAGGATCTCGTGCCGGAAGAGCTGGGGGGTCTGAGCGCGCCACACTTCGCCGCGCGGGATGGTCCGCTTGATAATGCCGTCCTCGACCTGCTTCATCGTATCGGGTTCGGTCGCGGCCAAGACCAGGCCGTCGAAACCGTCTAAGTTTCCGGCCAGGGCATCTATCTGAGCGGATGTGATAAGAGGCCGGGCGCCGTCATGAACAAAGACGAGGTCGACGCCGCGCGGACAGGCTTTCAAACCGGCGGCCACCGATTTCTGCCGGTCTTCCCCGCCGGCGACTATGGAGACCGGTTTAGCCGGGGCGTCCGACCCGACAATATCAGCCCGGCAACGCGGGCGGTCCTCGGCCCTGACCGCGATCACGATCGTATCGACCGAAACGGCCCCGATAAAAGCGTCAAGCGAATACGTTAGCATCGGCCGGCCGGCTAAAGCGGTAAACTGCTTGTCGCCGGGTCCGAACCGAGAGCTGTTTCCGGCCGCGACTATCAGAGCGACATTCATATACGCTCGGCGGCTTTTATTTTCGTAAAGACCATCCGGCCGGCGGGGGTCTGTAAGACGCTGGTGACTTTAAGCTCGACAGTCTGCCCGATATGCGCCAGTCCGTCTTCGACCACGACCATGGTGCCATCCTCCAAATAACCGATCCCCTGCCCGGGCTCCTTGCCTTCGCGGACGATCTTCGCGATCATCTCCTCGCCCGGCAAGACTACGGCTTTAACCGCGTTGGCGAGATCGTTCAAGTTAAGTACTTTTACCCCTTCGAGTTGCGCGACCTTATTTAAATTATAATCATTCGTGACGACGGTCGCGCCTATCTCGCGGGCGAGACGTACCAGTTTGGCGTCGACCCCGAAGACGGTCGAATAATCGGTCTCGTTTATCTGAACGATAAAATTGAGGTCGGTCTGGAGCGAACGCAGGATATCGAGCCCGCGCCGGCCGCGGCCTCGCTTGAGACCATCGTCGGAATCGGCCACGGCCTGCAGTTCATGCAGGACGAATCGGGGCACGACTATCCGGCCTTCCAGAAAACCGGCCTTGATAACATCGATGATCCGACCATCGATAATTATGTTGGTGTCGAGCAGCTTGTCGTTGGCACCGCTCCGACCCGCAATATCTATGCGCGAGGCCGCGGCTTTCGGATTCAGCATA
>Ga0334722_10000585_pt1 | contig 52213 bp, 49 predicted proteins | sample C3_bottom_MG_FD_207210 | JGI IMG/M metagenome (GOLD analysis project Ga0334722, IMG submission 207210) | Sediment microbial communities from Yellowstone Lake, YNP, Wyoming, USA - C3_bottom | ecosystem: Environmental > Aquatic > Freshwater > Lake > Sediment | place: USA: Wyoming | collected...
CGCCGCCCACCAGGCGGCGCTGGGAGAAGAGGAGACTGTAATGAAGAAATTGACCGCAACACTGGGACTTGCCGCTCTGCTCGTGGCGGCAGCGCAGGTGCAGGCGCAGGAAATCATACTCAAGGTGGCGCATTTCCTGCCGCCGCCGTCCACCATACACGCGCAGGTACTCGTGCCCTGGTGCGACAAAATCAACAAGGAATCGGGTGGCAAACTGAAATGCCAGATTTACCCCTCGATGCAGCTGGGGGGCACGCCGCCGCAGTTGTACGACCAGGCCAAGGACGGTGTCGCCGACATCGTCTGGACGTTGCCTGGCTACACGGCGGGCCGTTTCCCCAACATCGAGGTGTTCGAGCTGCCGTTCATGATGCGCAACACCGAAGGCACCAGCCGCGCGCTCTGGGATTGGGTGCAGGCCAACGATCAGGCCGAGTTCAAGGACGTGCATGCGCTCGCGTATCACGTGCACGGACCGGGCGTGTTCCATATGACCAACAAGCCGATCAAGACGCTGGCCGACTTCAAGGGCCTGAAGCTGCGCGCGCCGACGCGCCAGACCAACAAGATGCTGGCGGCATTCGGCGCCACACCGGTGGGGATGCCGGTGCCGCAGCTGCCGGAGTCCCTGTCCAAGGGGGTGATCGACGGCGGAGTGATCCCCTGGGAGGTCGTTCCCACGATCAAGGTGCAGGAATTGGTTAAATTCCACAGCGAAACCGACTCCTCGGCGCCGGCGATTTACACTTCGGCATTCATCCTCGCGATGAACAAGGCCAAGTACGACAGCTTGCCGCCCGACGCGAAGAAGGTACTCGATGCCAACAGCGGCGCGGCCCTTTCCCAATGGATCGGTTTGAAGTTTGAGGAAGGCGATGTGGCCGGAAAGAAACCGGCCGTAGCGCGTGGCAATACCTTCAATACCGTTCCCGCCGCCGAGATCGAAAACTGGAAGAAGGCCGCGCAGCCGGTGATCGACAGTTGGGTCAGCGACGTCACTGCAAAAGGCGCCAATGGCAAGGCCCTGCTCGACAGCGCCCGCAATCTGATCGACAAATACAAGAAAATGTAGGCACAGGCCGGGCGGCGGCGCGGTTCGCGCCCTCGCCCGGCGGTCTTTGGACCATCGTTGAGTTGCGGAACCCTTAGAAGGAGTAGCAGTGCTGCCACCACGCATAGATGTCAAGGCCGTGCAGGCCGCGATGGGCGAATACGCCGACGACAAGGAGACCTTGGCTGAGCGCGCGGCGATTTACCAGGAGTTGATCGGCTTCGTGCCGCCGCGCATCGAAGCGCGGCTGAACGTGACCGGCGCGCTCGACCCGCAGATGCTGGATCTGCAGGAGCGCATCCGCGAACACGGCATGTACCCCAAGTGCTTCGATGTGAAAACTGCCCAGATGATGTTGTTCGGCATGCTGCTGATGGACCTGAGCGATGCCGCGCCGCTGCACGCCATAGCGGCGCGTCGGGCCGGCGCCAGTTGGGAGGAGTTGCAGGGCGTGATCAACCTCTGTTTTCTGTTTCGCGGGCTGCCCGCGGCCAACCGCGGGGCGGAAATTCTCGCCAGCGTGGCCAAGCGTGAAGCCGAGGCAAAGCCTGCCTGAGAAGGGACGCCGGAATGAATCCAGGCATCATTGCTGCCGCCGCAGTCCCGCACGTGCCGACGCTGGGTCTGCCGGAAAATACGCCGGATTACCAGCTGACCCTGGTCGAAGGAGAGCGCGCGCTCGGACGCGTATTGCGCGAGATGAAACCCGATCTGTTCGTGGTCAATTCGTCCCATTGGATCTGTACGTTCGGCTGGTACGCGACTTGCCAGAGCCTGCACCAAGGGGTGTGCGTCGCGGACGAGGCACCGGACCTGATTCCGGGCCTGGCGTACGAACGCAAGGGCGACAGCGAGTTCGCTGCGGCGCTGGTCGATGAATGGCAGGCGCAGGGAATTCCCGGCGGGCGCAACGAATCGCCGCATTACGCCTGGGATTACGGCAGCCTGGTGCCCCTGCTGTATCTGGACCCCGGGGCCGTGATTCCCGTTGTGCAGATTCCGACGGTGATTCTTGCGAACCACGCCGAGTGCATGCAGGCTGGCCGCGCTGTGCATGCGACCGCGAAGCGGCTCGGCCGGCGTGTTGTCTACATTGCCAGCTCGGCCTTCAGCCACGACCTGGTGCGCGGGCGTCACTTCAAGCCCACGGCCGAGCGAGAAGCGCTGGACCAGCGCTTTATCGATCAGTTGAAGCGGGGCGCGGTAAATGAAGCCATAGCCTGGTTTCCGGAATACAGCCGCACTGTCGTCGCCGAAATGAATGGCAAGCCGCTGGCGGCCATGCTCGGTGCTTTGCAGGCGCTGGCCGAAGACGGCGTGACGCTGGCGGGAGAACAATTCGGCGGGTACGCGCAATCCTCCGGCAGCGGCAACGCCAGCGTGATGGTGCGGACGCGCTAGTCCGGCGGGCCGGGGCATGATTCCAGCCAGCGGCAGACACCTCTCCCTGGAGCCGGGGTTCGACCGCCGCCAATATATTCGTTGTATCGGACTCGGGGTTTGATCCGATTGCTAAATGACAAACATACCTGGTAAAGAAATGGAATACACCCATGAGACCGTCACCGGCGCATACGGCCCGGTTGGCAGGACGCTGTTGAAGCTGTCCAAACTGGTGGCGGTGGCGGGCGGGCTGGTTTTCGTCGCGCTGGTCGTCATGTCGATTATTTCCATTGTGGGCCGCAAGCTATTCAGTGTTGTCGTTCCAGGCGATTTTGAAATACTGCAAATGGGCGGCGCCTTTGCTTCTGCGACCTTCTTCGCCTATTGCCACATGATTCACGGGGACGTAAAAGTCGACTTCTTTACCCAACACCTGGCGCCGCGCAAAGTGGCGGTGCTCGACGCGGTGGGGTCGCTGCTGATCGGCCTGTTTGGCGCACTGCTTGCCTGGCGGACAGCCGTAGGCGCGGCGTCTTTGAACGAGACCCACGAGACGTCGATGATTCTTGGCTGGCCGGTGTGGGTCGCGCAAGGGCTCATGGTCCCGAGCTTCATCCTGATGGCGATCGTCGGCTTCTATATGTGCGGCCATCTGCTGCGTCTCGCTGCGGGAAGAATCAAGTGAGCGGTACGCATATCGGCTTCGTCATATTCGGCATCCTGATGCTGCTGCTGGTGCTGCGCGTACCAATCGGCATCGCCATGTTCATGGTCGGTGCGGGGGGCTACGTCTATCTGTCCGACGGGGCAATGCTGCCGCTGCTCAACGCGCTGAAGAATCTCGCCTATGCGCGGCTCTCGAATTACGACCTGGTGGTGATCCCTCTGTTTCTGCTGATGGGCCAGTTCGCCACGCACGGCGGCTTGAGCCGAGCGCTGTTTCGCTGCGTCAGCGCATTTCTGGGGCACCGCAAAGGCGGCATTGCGATGGCGGCAATCGGGGCCTGCGCCGGATTCGGCGCGATCTGCGGCTCGTCGCTCGCCACCGCTGCGACCATGGGGCAGGTGGCCCTGCCCGAGTTGCGCCGCTACAATTATTCGGGCGCGCTTGCCACCGGCTGCCTCGCGGCCGGAGGAACACTCGGCATCATGATTCCGCCCTCGGTGCCGCTGGTCATCTACGCCATTCTGACGCAGGAATCGATCGGCAAGCTGTTCATGGCGGCCGTCATACCCGGCATCATCGCCATGCTCGGCTATATGCTCGTGGTGCAAATCATCGTCGCGATCAAGCCGGCTGCCGGCCCGGCGGGCCCGCGCGTCGGCTGGAACGAGCGCCTGCGCAGCCTGTTGCTGGTATCTCCGGTGCTGTTGGTATTCATTGTCGTGATCGTTGGCATCTACGGCGGTTGGGCCAATCCGACGGAAGCTGCGGCGATTGGCGCGGCCGCCTGCGGCCTGCTTGCGGTGACGACCGGCGGCATGCGCATGAAAGGCTTGATCGATAGCGCTGCCGGCATGGCTCAGGCCACCGCGATGATTTTTCTGGTGCTTCTGGGCGCGGACATGATGAACACCGCGCTGGCGGTATCGCAGATGCCGGCAGAGCTGGCGACCTGGGTACAACGCAGCGGACTATCACCGTTGCTAGTCCTGGGCGCGATATTGTTGATTTACATCTTCCTGGGCTGCGTCATGGACTCGCTGGCGATGATCCTGCTGACCATTCCCATCTTCTACCCGATCGTGATGGGCTTGGATTACTTCGGCATGCCGGTCAGCGACAAGTCGATCTGGTTCGGGATACTGGCCTTGATGGTGGTTGAAATCGGCCTGGTACATCCACCCGTCGGCTTGAACGTCTACATCATCAACCGGCTGGCCAAGGACGTACCGTTGACCGAGACCTTCAAGGGCGTCATTCCGTTTTTGCTTTCAGACTTCGTTCGAATTACCTTGCTGGTGTTCTTTCCCACGCTCTCGCTCTACCTGATTCACACTTTCGCGTAAGGCAAGAGTCGTTCTGCGCGGGGGACTTTCCTCTTGTGGTTACGTTTGGAAGTGGCGGGCGCCGAGGGTATTGAATTAGCTGCAGCAAGAATGCCTTGCATGCCCGACTTGATTGCCGCCTATTGCGTCTGGCGGCAGTGGGTTTCGCGCACGAACGCGAGCAGCAGCAGCGCGGCGGCGAGCCAGATCAGCATCACGGTAAAACCGGCGCGGTAGGCGCCGAAATCGTAGACGCGGACGCCGTTGGCGAAGGTTCCGGTCCAGCGCTGGTCGAGCATCCAGCCGACCGCCGGCTGCATGATCATGCCGCCCAGCATATTGCCCATATTGGCGATCCCCCCGGCGGTCCCGGCCAATGCCGCCGGGGCCGATTCCTTGGCGATGGCAAAGCCCACCATGACCGCGGCAGAAACGCAACCGGTGAATCCGAGCAAGGTGATCAGCAGCGGCAAGGGCAAGGCCGGTATCAGCAGCACGGCGCACCACCCGGCCGTAGCCAGCACGGTGCCGAGCGCGTACAGCGGCTTGCGCCGGCGCAGGCGGTCCGAGAGCGCGCCCACGAGCGGCCCTCCTACCGCCCAACAAACGAGCAGCAGCGAGGTGACCATGGAGGCCTGGGACGTGCTGATTCCGTAGTGGGTGCTCAGAAAGGGCACGCCCCACAGTCCGCCGAAGGTGAGGGTGGGTCCGGAAACCGCGCCCGAAATCAGGAATACCAGCCAGACATTCCGCGTGGCGAGCGTGCGTCCTATGCTTTGCAGTATCGGCGCGCGCCGAGCCGGCGATGCCGGGGCGTAGCTGGCGTAGCCGCGCTCGGCAGGGTCGTCGCGGACCGCCAGCCAGATGACCGCCGCCAGCACCCCGGTCAGCGCCGCCGAGACGCCGAGCACGCCGCGCCAGCCGAATGCGTCGACCAGCAGCCGCAGGGGCACGCCGGCTGAAACCGCGCCCAGAATCCCGCAGGCCAAAGCGAGGCCGGAGAGCATGGCGAAACGCGTCGGTGCGAACCAGTGGCCGGCGAGCTTGAGCATCGCGACGAAAGCGACACCCACCGAGCCGCCGATCAGCAGTCGGCCCAGGCCCGCGGCAGCGTATCCGGGTGCGAGCGCAAACAGCAGCGTGCCCGCCGCCGCGATCGCCGCGCCGGCGGTGAGCACGCGCCGCGGCCCCCAACGGTCGGCGAGCACGCCGGCCGGGATCTGCATCGCCACATAGCTGTAGTAATAAAACGAGGCAAGATTGCCCAGCGCGGCCGCGCCCAGCGCGAATTCGCTCATCAGCTCGCGCGTGATGACTGCCGGGGCGACGCGCTGGTAGAAACCGATCAGGTAAAAGGCCGCGCCCAGGCCCCACATTGCAAAGGCAAGGCGCAGCGGCGGATAGGCTGCCTGGCTTGAACTCAAGGTGGATGCAGTGTTGTCTGTGCAGGATTCAGGGTGTTGGGTTACTGACTTCACTGAAGCGCCGTCAGTATACGGCCAGGCACGGTTGCGGTGTATTCTGTCTTTTCCGGGCGAGCCCCGCGGTGGACAGATGGGGGGGGGGCGAAGTAAAATTCGCCGCATCGCGCCGATTTGATGTCAGATTGCGGGCGCCGCCGGTCCCGGCCGGACGAAAAATAAATACTGCTAAAGCGCGGGAACCCGTACCTGGCTTGCAGTACGGGTTTTTTTATTTGCGGATCTCGAACCAAACAATGACCAAAGCCGCACAACTGGAACGTCTGCTTGGCGAGCGCATCCTGATTCTGGATGGCGCCATGGGGACCATGATCCAAAGCTACAAGCTGGCCGAAGCGGACTATCGCGGTGAGCGCTTTGCCGATTTCGCGCAGGATCTGCGTGGCAACAACGATCTGCTGTCGCTGACGCGGCCGGGCATCATCCGCGAGATCCACGACGCCTATCTGGACGCGGGCGCCGACATCATTTCCACCAACACCTTCAACTCCAATGCGCCGTCGATGGCCGACTACGGCATGGAGGGCCTGGTGTACGAGCTCAATCGCGACGCCGCGCGGCTCGCGCGTGCGGCAGTGGATGCCTGCATGCACCAGACACCGGGGAGACAGTGTTTTGTCGCCGGCGTGCTCGGTCCCACGACCAAAACCACCTCGATTTCACCCGACGTCAACGACCCGGGTTTCCGCAATATCGACTTCGATACCCTCGCCACCGCCTATGGCGAGTCGCTGCGCGGGCTGCTCGACGGCGGCGCGGACTTGATCCTGGTCGAGACCATTTTCGACACGCTCAACGCCAAGGCGGCGCTGTTCGCCATCGACTGCGCGTTCGAGCAGCGCGGCCGGCGCTGGCCCATCATCATTTCCGGCACCATCACCGATGCCTCGGGGCGCACCCTCACGGGGCAGACGCCGGAGGCGTTCTGGAACTCGGTGCGCCACGCGCGGCCGCTCGCGGTGGGCCTGAACTGCGCCCTCGGGGCGAAACTGATGCGGCCGTATATCGAGGAGTTGTCCGGCGTCGCCGACGCCTATCTCAGCTGCTATCCCAATGCCGGGCTGCCCAATCCGCTGTCGGAAACCGGTTACGACGAGACGCCCGACTATACTTCCGGCCAGCTGCAGGAATTCGCCAAGAGCGGCTTTCTCAATATCGTCGGCGGCTGCTGCGGCACCACGCCGGCGCACATCAAGGCGATCGCACGGGTGGTGAAGGATCTGCCGCCGCGCCAGCCGCCGCAAATCGAGAGGAAGCTGCGCCTGTCGGGCCTCGAGCCGCTCAATATCGGTGACGACTCGCTGTTCGTCAACGTCGGCGAGCGCACCAACGTAACCGGCTCCAAGGCCTTCGCCCGTCTGATCCTCGCCGGCGATTACACCGCGGCACTGGCGGTGGCGCGCCAGCAGGTCGAGAGCGGCGCGCAAATGGTGGATGTGAACATGGACGAGGCCATGCTCGACTCCGAAAAAGCCATGGTCACCTTCCTCAACCTGATCGCCTCGGAGCCCGATATCTCGCGCGTCCCGCTGATGCTCGATTCCTCCAAATGGTCGGTGATCGAGGCCGGGCTGAAATGCGTGCAGGGCAAGGCGGTGGTCAACTCGATCTCGCTCAAGGAAGGAAACGACGAGTTCGTGCGCCAGGCGAAACTGGCGCGCCGCTACGGCGCCGCGGTGATCGTCATGGCCTTCGACGAACAGGGCCAGGCCGACAGCCTGGAGCGGCGCAAGGTCATTTGCCGGCGCTGCTACGACATCCTTACCGGCGAAGTCGGCTTTCCGGCCGAAGACATCATTTTCGACCCCAACATCTTCGCCATCGCCACCGGGATCGACGAACACAGCAACTACGCGCTCGACTACATCGAGGCGACGCGCTGGATCCGCGCCAACCTTGCGCACGCGCGGGTGTCGGGCGGCGTGTCGAATGTTTCCTTCTCTTTCCGCGGCAACGATCCGGTGCGCGAGGCGATACACACGGCGTTTCTGTATCACGCGATTCATGCGGGCATGTCCATGGGCATCGTCAACGCCGGCCAACTGGGCGTGTACGAGGAAATCCCCAAGGATCTGCTCGAGCGCGTCGAAGACATCATACTCAACCGCAGGCCGGACGCGGCCGAGCGCATGGTCGCATTCGCCGATACGGTCAAGGGCGGCGGCAAGGTGCAGGTCGAGGACCTCGCGTGGCGCAAGCAGAGCGTGGAAGCGCGCCTGTCGCACGCCCTGGTCAAGGGCATCACCGACTGGATCGTCGAAGATACCGAGGAGGCGCGCCAGCAAGCCGAACGCTCAGGCGGGCGCCCGATCCATGTAATCGAAGGCCCGCTGATGGACGGTATGAACGTCGTCGGCGACCTGTTCGGCGCGGGCAAGATGTTCTTGCCGCAGGTGGTGAAATCCGCGCGGGTGATGAAACAGGCGGTGGCGCACCTGGTGCCTTACATCGAGGCGGAAAAGCAGAAGCTGGCCCTGGAATCCGGCGAGGCGGCGAAACCCAAAGGCAAGATCGTGGTCGCGACGGTCAAGGGCGACGTGCACGACATCGGCAAGAACATCGTCGGCGTAGTGCTCCAGTGCAACAACTACGAGGTCATCAACCTCGGCGTGATGGTGCCGGCGAGCCGGATTCTGCAAGTGGCGCGCGAGGAGAAATGCGACATCATCGGCCTCTCCGGCCTGATCACGCCTTCGCTCGAAGAAATGGCCCACGTGGCGCGCGAGATGGAGCGCGAGGGTTTCACCGTACCGCTGTTGATCGGCGGCGCGACCACTTCGCGCGTGCACACCGCGGTGAAGATCGCGCCCCATTACAGCGGCGTGACCGTTTACGTGCCGGACGCATCGCGCGCCGTGGGCGTGTGCTCCAGCCTGCTGTCGGACGAGTCGCGCGAAGAGTACGCGCGCACGGTGCGCGCCGACTACGACAAAATCCGCGGCCAGCACCAGGGAAGGCAAAGCCGCACACCGCTGCTCGCGCTCGCCGAGGCCTGCGCCAACGCCTTCAGGACGGATTGGTCGGCTTACACGCCGCCGGCACCGAAGTTCATCGGCGTGAAGGAACTGCGCGACTACGACCTGGCGGTGATCGCCGGGCACATCGACTGGTCGCCTTTTTTCCAGACCTGGGAGTTGTCCGGGCCCTATCCGAAGATCCTGCAGGATCCGCTGGTTGGCGAGGCGGCACGCAACGTGTTCGCCGAGGGCCAGGCCATGCTAGCGAAAATCATCGCCGAGAAATGGCTCACCGCGAATGCGGTTTTGGGATTGTTTCCCGCAAACAGCGTGGGCGACGACATCGAAATTTACACTGACGAGTCGCGCAGCCAGGTGGCGATGCAGTTTCACAACCTGCGCCAGCAGGCGCAAAGGCCCACGGGCAAACCGAATTACTGTCTGGCCGATTTCGTCGCGCCGAAAAGTTCCGGGGTGAAGGACTACATCGGCGCTTTTGCCGTCACCAGCGGCATCGGCATCGAAGCGCGGGTGCGTGAATTCGAGGCCAGGCACGACGACTACAATGCGATCATGCTGAAATCACTGGCCGACCGCCTGGCCGAAGCCTTCGCCGAGCATTTGCACCGGCGCGTGCGGCGCGAGTTCTGGGGCTATGCCGCGGACGAAACCTTGGACAACGAGGCCATGATCCGCGAAGAGTATCGCGGCATACGCCCGGCGCCCGGTTACCCGGCCTGTCCCGATCACACCGAGAAGGGCGATTTGTTCCGCCTGCTGGGAGCGCCGCAGATCGGCATCACGCTGACCGAGAGTTATGCCATGTGGCCGGCGGCGGCGGTGAGCGGATTTTATTTCTCCCATCCGGAGTCGCAATACTTCGCGGTCGGCAAGATCGGCCGCGACCAGGCCGAGGATTACGCGCGGCGCAAGCGATTGGACCTGGCCGAGATGGAAAAATGGCTTGCGCCGGCATTGAATTACGACAGGAATTGACCACAACTTGAGGAGCCACGCATGAGCATTGTCCGCCACCAGAGCGCAAAAATTCTTTCCGGCGCCGTTGAAGCGAACGGTATGGTCTACGTCGCCGGCACCGTCGCCGACAAACGCCCGGCCTCGGTCAAGGAACAGACCGAAGAGATTCTCGGCAAGATCGACGCGCTGCTGGCGCAGGCGGGCAGCCACAAGTCCAAGATCGTCTCGGCGCAAATCTGGCTCGCCGACATCCGCAGCCGCGAAGCGATGAACCAGGCCTGGCTGGCCTGGGTCGACGCGGACAATCTCCCGGCGCGGGCCTGCGTCGAGGCCAAGCTAGCGGCCGCCGACATCCTGGTCGAGATCGCGGTGATCGCGGCGAAGTAGGGCAGAGTTGGAAATTCGCGCTTGCGCGCTAAGCCTGGTTATCGCCAGCGCCGCGCTCATCGCCTGCACACCGGAGATCGACTGGCGCGAGCTGTCGGTGCCCGAAGGACGCTTCGCCGTGCTGCTGCCGGGCAAACCGCGCCACGAGTCGCGCGCGCTCAATACCGCGGCGGGTGCGCTCACCATGACCATGTACAGCTTCAGCCTGAAGCAGGGGACCATGGGCGTGGCCTACACCGACTATCCTGCCGCGGCGCTCGCCGCGGAGCATGGGCGCGCGCAGGTGGATGCGGCGCGCGACGCCCTGCTGCGCAACATCCAGGGCGGCGTGCGCATGGAAGAGGACATCGGCATCGCGGGCTTTCCGGGTCGGCAAGTCTATGCCGAGGGTGGCGCCGGCGCGCAGGACATGCGGCTGAAAGCGCGCTTTGTCGTGGTCGGCAGCCGTCTGTATCAGATCGCCTATATCGGCGCCAGGGAGGGCGTGGCCATGGCCGACGTCGACATGTTCCTTGCCTCGTTCAGGCTGCTGCATTAATTCCCGCGCCGGGATCGGAGGTGATCAGCCTGGCCTTTCCAGCAATGCCTGCAAAGCATTGCATCAACTTTGCTGAGTTCTGCGCAGTAGGGACGTTTGCGGGAAGCGTCCGGACTACTTCCCTGCGGCGACGGCGTCGCGCCAGATATTCTTGCGCGCGTCCGGTGCACTGCGCTGTTATGCGACGTTCTGCATTTTGTTCGCGTAGTCGCGGCCAGACGTTGGCAGAGGTAGAGGCCTACCGTCTTGGTGGTAAAGCGCAATTGCTTCCTCGACGACGTGGCACAGTTCCTCGAAGACAGCTTTTTCATCCGGACCGTGGCACCCACCGTAAACCAGCCCCGGTGAGCTTCCGACAAAGCATTGGTCCTCTTCAGACCACTCGACAATCTTCGCGTACCTTGCACTTTCCTTCATGACTTGGACTCCTCAACGGAGCATTTCACGGCGCGGACTTGGTAATGCATTGCATCGTCGCCAAGCGTACCAGCCATACGAGAGTACGCTCTTCGTGAGTATGTTCTCCGCGAAGTGAGGCAGGAGCTCAAGAGCAATTTCGCGCGCAGTCGGCATTGTTCTGGTGCTTAACGTCAATAATCAACGGCCGCCGAAGGCCGTCCGTTGCATTTAAAGTTCGGCGGCAATTCGCTACAGCGCTGGGCCACTGCCACGACTTGAGTGCCATACGGAAAGCAATTCGAGGCGATTCGATCTTACTCGGTAGTAGACCCAGTACCGGATGCGATCAAGGTGGAATCGCCGCACGTCGGGAGAACTTGCTTGCTCAACGCGCGCGCCTATCTCTGGCTGAACGAGCAGGACATTGACCGCGGCTTCCAGATCCTGGCGAACTGCGCCCGGAGCAGCCGGCCTGTTAGCGGCCCACCACTCTACAACCCGTTCGAGTTCGCGCGCGGCGCGCCGAGAGATGGTAAATTCGAGCGCCACGGCTACCCGTGGCGACGTAGACGAGCAAAGAACTCGTCGCCAGGAATTATTTCCCCTCGATCAGCCTCGGCGATACCTGCTTCAAGCTCGGCTAGCTCGTCGGTCGAGAGGCGGACGTTGTCCTCGCGGTCACGTGAGAGGATAAACACATCCGTTCCGTCCTTGAGTTCCGGATCGTCCACGACGATCTTGCGGTCGACAACGGTACCTGTAGCGATCTTCATGTGCGAATGATACTCCTGCTCTTTGGCGAGTGCTGGAGTGGCGCCGAACGTTTGAGTTCAAGGGCGCGCCGCCGATAGGCGGAGCGTCCCCTGCAACGATGGGTGTACGCCCGACATGGGCATGAGTTTATGGGGTGAAAGTCCCCTGCAGGAGTATCGGACTTGTCGCATGCGGCAAGGATAACTGCTAGCCGAGGGCAAGGGCAAGACCGCGAGGTGTTGTCTGAAGGAAGCCCAAGCGCAAAAGTGCGAGCCGACGAACAGAAATCGCATAGAAGGCCCAGTCTGCGGGCGAGTCAGCACCTCAGGACAAAGCCCACCCGGACGGTGGACAGGGTAAATGCGGCGGTTGTGCACGGAAAGCTCATGTTCTTATTCGGGGAGATCTGCATGGAGGTGCGATGTGAACTCGTAGCGTAGAGAACCAGATGGGCCGAACTGGTTGACCAAGGTCCAGGCGCGTCGGTGCGTTGCCAGCCGAACGCGAGCGAATGCGGCAGCGAACGCACGAGAACGCATAGCGCGCCGGGGAGCAATCTCCGGCGTGAGCGTGCAGAAGTCAGCAAAGGCCGTATGAGCCAGCACCCCCGCGCAAGAAGGGGCAGGGCAAAGGGCCGAACATGAATGGACAAGGAGGAGCGGTGACCGACTCGACTTTGACGACGAACCCGACCGGGGGAGCCGAAGCGCGGCGTGGGGACACAGAGCCAGCCTTGCACGTGGAATTGATGGAACGGATTCTCGCCGCGGACAATCTGCGGCGGGCGTGGCGGCAGGTGAAGGCCAATCGAGGTGCGCCCGGTATCGACGGGATGCGCATTGAGGACTTCCCGGCCTACGCGCGCGGCCACTGGCTGGCGATCCGACAAGCCTTGCTCGATGGCACGTATTGCCCACAACCGGTGCGACGGGTGAGTATCCCGAAACCGGGCGGGGGCGAGCGGCTGCTGGGGATACCGACGGTTGTTGACCGGTTGATCCAGCAGGCCATCGCGCAAGTGATGGGGCTGATCTTCGATGCGGGATTCTCCGCTTCGAGTTTCGGTTTCCGCCCCCGACGTGGCGCCCACGGAGCGCTCAGACAGGTGCAAGCCGATATCAAGGCGGGTTTCCGGCATCGCATCCGGGAACTCACCGGTCGAAGCTGGGGCGTCTCGATGCGCTATCGGTTCGATAAGCTTGCGCAGTATCTACGGGGCTGGATGGGGTACTTCGGCATCTCTGAGTATTACCGTCCGGTACCCGAGATCGACGAGTGGCTGCGCCGACGTGTTCGCATGTGCTACTGGAAGCAGTGGCGCTTAGTGCGCACGAAGGTGCGGCATCTGCTTGCGCTCGGCGTGGGCAAGCGCCATGCGATTCTGACGGCCATCAGCGGCAAGAGCTACTGGCGGATGTCGAAGACGCTGGCGACCCAGGTCGGGATGACCAACCTATGGCTGAAGGACCAGGGCTTGATCAGTGTCCGTGATCTTTGGATGAAGGCTCACGGATACGCCTGAGGGACACGTGTGCTCCCTGTTCGTGAACCGCCCGGTGCGGACCCGCATGCCGGGTGGTGTGGGGAGGGCCGGTTAGCAGCCGGCCCTTACCCGATTGGGCGTCGACGTCACGATAAGTCTTCGATGAGTTGCTTGACGCGCTTCTTCGAGAACCGCTCGAACTCATCGTTCTTCGCCTTCATGCGGTGGCCAGTGCCGTTACAGATGGGATTAGCATCGAACATCTCGCCAAAGGCAATTAACAAAGCTCGTTCAAGAAGTATTGGTGGTTCCTTGTGCCATGTTTGGCGCCTATCTATTTGGTCTAACGGATAGTGAACGAGGCGGGCTGCAAACGAATAGACACCCTGTTTCGAGAAGATGGTTTCAGCTCTCTCGGATGCGCTTCCCGTTACGCGAGCAATTCCCTTCTCGGTCTTCCCGATGTAGACAATGCGCGATCGACCACCGGCGTACTTGATCTTCTTGTCCGCAACGAACACATACACGAGGATGTCTTGCCTCGTCGACGAACGCGTAACCGTTAATGCTGGTTCGCGCCGAAGACTCAGGTTAATCCGGCGATACTTCTTAGCCACCACGTGTAGCCTTTCCTTGAGACGCCCAACGTCCGCGGTTACCGGCGCGCAGCTTTTTGCGCGTCCGGTACAGCGCGCTGTTCGGCTGCGGCTTCAGACCACGGTTTGAAATTCGGCTGCATATACTGGCCATGTATTGAGCGTGTGTCTGGGTCATTTGTGTGTATCAATTTGCCGAGTTTCTTATCGCGAACAAAGCGACTGTAAATCAACCGGTCAAAGGCGAATATTTCCAACGTCCCGTGATGGATTCGCCAAGAGTGTTCATTGTTGTTCTGCCCCTCGCCAATTTCGCCGTTCGCGAGGAACGTAAGCAGCTTGGCTTGGCCGGTGGCCGGGTTAAAGACAAAGGTGAAACTTCGCCCGCTTAGTAGGATTTGTTTTAGCGCCCTACCAGTGAACCACCATTTGAGAGGGCCGACGATCCACGCAATACCGGCGAGCACGGCAACGAGAGCAACGCCGGAGACGACACTGAGGAAAACGGTGCCGGCGGCCTTTGATGGATCTAGAAAATCGCTCATTTGTCTTCCGCAGCCTAACGAGGGTGTAGAAAAAGTCGATTTCGCCCGACGCACGAAACGAGGTTGTGCGATGGTGCGAACGCTGCCGAGATTTTTGTGCTCATGGATTCCCTCCCGCATCGGGCAACGTAATTCCCGCCGCCTCCTTTTTATCCGCTGTATCCATGATGCGCCAGTTTCTCGATGTTGTGAACCAGGCAGTACAACGTCCACTGAGTGTTCACCTTCGGCCGCGTTCGTAAGGTGAAGCGATCGAGCCTCTTGTTGTGCCGTAGATTCGCGAAGACCGGCTCCACCGTCGCCATTCGCGCGGTGTAGAGTTTTCGTCCGCGCTCGCTGTCGATTGCAACTTTCATGCGCTCGGTGAATTCGAGCGGCGAGTGTTGGTTCTTCGCGAAGAACGCTACCTGCCGGGTCTCGGTCCGCTCCGGATGGCGCAGGCACTGGTCCCGCAGATGGCAAGGCACGCAGTCGCGTTTCGCACCTTGGAAATTGTGGTGCTGGCGGCCGTTCGTGGTGCAGTGGCTCCCGTGTGAATAGAGCGTCTTTCCGGCCGGACAGATGCACTTGTTCGTCCTCGGGTCGTGGTGGAAATCCTTCGGCTTGAATTTTCCCGTCGATGCCTTTGCGGCGACCGTTTTGTCCCAGAGCGGGTCGGGTAGCGCTTTGTACTTCGCCTGATCCGCAAATCGCTCATCGCGTCGGCGCATGAGACCATCGGCAATGAGGGCAGGGACTCCCAACTCGTACAACCCCTTTAGGTTCGCCTCGCTGTGGTAGCCGGCATCGGCGGTGACCAGCGTCTGCCTGGTGCGGATGGCAACGGTGCTCTCCACCATAGGCAGGAGCATGCTCTGCTCGCTTCCCGAACCATGGGCCTGCGCAGCGACGATGATCTGTGCCTTCGCGTCCACGGCCGCGACCGCCGTGTAGCCTTGAATCACACCCTTGGATGTCGCCATTTTGGCGCTGTCGTTGTCGGTGACGTTGCTCTTGCGGATAGCGCCCTTCTCGGAGCGCCGTTCTTCATGCGTCGCGAGGAAGTCCCGAATCCGGCGCGCCTCGGTATGCAGGCGCTCGATCCGGGCGCGCTCCTTCGCTGCATCATCCTGAGGCTCTTTCGCCGCGTCCCGTGCCCGGTGGGCCTTCACCATCTTCGTCACGGCCTTCTCCATGCGCTCGGCCTCATGCAGGAGCTCGGCGTGGGTACCGCTCCTTTGCTTGTCGGCGTTGCTCGGGAGCTTTACACCGTCGATGGCAAACATCTGCCGGCCGATCAAGCCCTGGCGATCGCAGGTGAGAAGCACACGGGTGAAGATCGCCGAAGCTTCCTCGCCCAACTCGCGCACGAAGGTTGCAATCGTCGAGAACTGCGGAGCGCTGTCGCCTGAGATCGCCATGAAGAGCACATTCTCGCGGCATAGGCGCTCGATCCGCCGGCTGGAGATGACGCCGCGGCTGTAGGCGAGGAGCACGATCTTGAGCATCACCGCCGGATCGTAGGCCGGGGCGCCGACTTCGTCGTTACAGAAGCGCTTCGCCAGTCGCGAAAAATCGATTTCGGTGTCGACGAGAACGTCGAGCGCGTGCTCGAAGGTGCCGGGGATAAGTTGCGATTCGAGGACAATCGGGAGGAAACGGGGACTGCGGTCGACTAGTTTGAAGCGCGCCATTTTCTTGTTCTCCATTCGGGGCGTTGTCTTTGAGTAACGCGCGAACACGGAGAGCGACGACGGCAGCGAAGACTTTTTCTACAGCCTCAACGACTGCCATCAGCGGCAGGAACAAGCAAGCGAAGCGCCGCTTGTGACTGTCCGCTGCATGGCACGGTTAGCCCTCAGCTTCACAGGAACTTGATGGACGAAAACAAGGATGTCAGCGCATCACGGGCCTTCGGGCCGAAAGTTCCTTCGTGGTAGTTCACGCTGATCTTGATGATGCGGTTCTGGTGAATCAAGAGCATTGTCGTGTCGCGCGTGGCGTTGGGTTTCATTTCAACCACAGCCATGAACTGAAACGCATCAACACCGCCGATCTTTGTGAGCCCGGTTTTTTCAACTCTGATCGTGAAACCACTCTGGAGTGGGATCTGAGATCGAATGAGGTTGTCCGCAAACTGCCTCTGTTGCTCAGTGGTCTTAAGGGAGGCAAGGAACTGCTCATTGGTCTTGAACTTCGCATCGGGCGGGAGCGGAGGCCCTGCGTCGATCTGCACCTGAACCTGCGCCTCGCAGACGGTGCACGTGAATACTTCACCCGCGGGCGTGGCGGCCCGGACCCAAGTGCCTGGATTCAAGGAGTACGGCTTCGGCCGCAAGGATTGCGCGTGGGCCATGTTGCCCAGAAGGGCAAGCAAAGCAATGGCAGCTATTGTGCGCATATTCGTTCCTGAGGGCTAACGTAGAGCTAAGGGGCGCGCCGCCGAATGGCGGAGCGTTCCCTTGAGCGCCATGTTATGCGCCACCTACATGAACTTGCGACGTCGAAATGCGGAAACATCTTCTCTCCGAAGTTCAAACCACTCGCCGTTCTTTCGGCGTTCGGAAAAGCGCTGATGCCAGTATTGCTCGATTCCGACCGGATCGTCAGTCCTTATCGTGTGCACTGTCACAATGCGTTCTGGAAGTTGAATGGCCAGTTCGTACTCCCTGCGTCCAGGGGCATTGCTCCGGCCGATCTTGTAGTACTTCCCAGACTTGAACAGATAGACATAACCCATTGATGCCGTCGCGTCTTGTTTGACTGGCACGTCGTCAACTGCGTCAGACACGGCCAATGGGGCACAGATTGCCTGCACGTCTTCCCAGCCGGGTGACAATTCGCACCAGCTTACGAGCAAAGAAGCAACTTGAGCCTTCCGTCCCAGTCGAGTGAACGAATTGTGGCTCGGGAAGTCTGGATTAGATCGAGCCTTCATTCGCAGCTCCGCTATAACCGGATAATGGCCCAGCTCCCGGACAAGACTTGCGAGGTTCTCGAGGATTTTTTCGCTTTGGAATGCAGCTTGTTTCGCGTTCGGCTCGTAGCCTGCCTCGCGTACAGCGTCGTTCCACTTGGTCCAAAATCGACCGCTCCAATCGGACTCGCGAATCCCTGTTTCTGTCAGAAACCTCCGCTTCCCCAAGGGCACGCCGCCGTTGGCTTTGGCAGTACGCCTTATCTCTTCGAGTATGTGATTTTTATTCATTCAGTCCAAAAGCGCATAACAAGAAGTCGGCCCCTTCAGTGGGGCATTATAAGACCCCAAAAGCGGGGCCGAGCACCGACAGACTACGCGCAACCTCTTGATTCCTCAACCACGTCAACCGGGATGGGCACCTGTACGTTCGTACAGTATCGCAACCACCGGGGGATGCCATGCCTTCGCCACGATTGCTCGACCAGGTCCGCGACCGATTGCGCGTAAAGCACTACAGCATGCGCACGGAAGACACTTACCTGCAATGGATTCGCCGGTTCGTTTTCTTTCACGGCAAGAAGCATCCGCGCGAGATGGGCGGCCCGCAGGTCGAAGCGTTCCTGTCGCACCTCGCCACCGTCGGTCGTGTAGCGGCTTCGACGCAGAATCAGGCATTGTCGGCGTTGTTGTTTCTGTATCGCGAGGTGCTGCAGGTCGATCTGCCGTGGATGGATGGCGTGGTGCGCGCGAAGCGGCCGAAGCATGTTCCGGTGGTGCTTACGGAGAGCGAGGTGCGTGCGCTGCTGGCGCAGCTGGAAGGCACGCGTTGGCTGGCCGTCAGTCTGCTCTACAGCTCGGGCATGCGCCTGCTGGAGGGATTGCGCCTGCGCGTGAAGGATGTCGATTTCGAGCGCCACGAGATCACGGTGCGCGATGGCAAAGGCGCGCGCGATCGCGTGACCATGCTGCCGGCACGCCTGGTCGAGCCGCTGAATTCGCACCTGGCGCGTGTGCGGGAGTTGCACGAACGTGATTTGGCCGAGGGTTTCGGCGAAGTCCACCTGCCTTTTGCACTCGCTCGCAAGTACCCGAAGGCCGGCGGCAGCTGGATCTGGCAGTACGTTTTTCCGGCGGGGAGCCGCTCGGCCGATCCGGCCGACGGCGTCGTGCGGCGGCATCATCTGGATGAGAAGATCGTGCAGCGCGCGGTCGCCGCCGCGGCGCGCGCTGCGGGCCTTATGAAGCCGGTCTCGCCGCATGTGCTGAGGCACAGTTTCGCCACCCATCTGCTTGGTGCAGGCTATGACATCCGCACGGTGCAGGAACTGCTCGGGCACAAGGACGTGTCCACTACGATGATCTATACGCACGTCCTCAATCGCGGCGGGCGCGGGGTAGTGAGCCCGCTTGACCGCATTGATGCGGGGCCGGCAGCGTACAAGCTATGAAGTAAAGGGATTGAGGCCCTGGCATCATGTCCCCCCGTCTGCCCGATCAGGTGCACGACGCGATCGGGTGGCTACACTACAGCCGCCGCATCTACTTGCGCCAGAATCCGGGCGTCAACACCACCAGCAGGGTGAACAATTCCAGCCGCCCGAGCAGCATGGCGAAGGTGAGGATCCAGGTCTGAAAATCGTTCAGCGACGCATAAGTCGTTGCCGGGCCTACCTGGTTCAAACCCGGGCCGGTGTTGTTGATACAGGCGATCACTGCCGAGAACGCGGTGACGATGTCCAGGCCCGATGCGGTCAGCAACATGGTCATCGCAACGAACGAGCTGACGTAGACCAGGACGAAGGCGAGCACCGCGAAAATGATGTTGTTCTCGACCGGCGCGCCGCCAAGTTTCACCGGCACCACCGCGCGGGGGTGGATGATGCGCGTCATTTCGCGCACCGCCTGGCGCGCCATCAGTTCCGCGCGGATCATCTTGATGCCGCCCCCGGTCGAACCGGAGCAGGTGCAAAAGCCGCACAGAAACAGCATCCACACCGGCGCGAATATCGGCCAAAGGTTGTAATCGGTGTTGGAAAAACCCGTGGTGGTGGCGATGGCGACGACGTTGAAGGCGGAAAACCGCAGCGCCGTCCAGAAGCTCGGATAGGTCTGGTTGGCGAGCAGGAAATAGGCGATGCCGAACACGCTGCCTATGACCACCAGCAGATACAGCCCGGCCTCGGGGTCGCGCAGGTAGGGGGCGAAGCTCCAGCGCCGCCAGGCGAGAAAATGGGTGCCGAAGTTGATGCCCGCCAGCAACATGAAATAAATGGCCACCGCTTCGACCGCCGGCGAGTTCCAATAGGCGAAGCTCGCATCGTGCGAGGAGAAGCCGCCCAGACCCATGGTGGAGAACGCATGCATCATGGCGTCGAGCCAGTTCATGCCGGCGATCCGAAAGCACAGGATGCAGGCGACGGTAATGCCCAGATACACCAGCCAAAGCCCTTTCGCCGTCTCGGCGATGCGCGGCGTCAGTTTGGTGTCTTTCATCGGGCCGGGCGTCTCGGCCTTGTAGATCTGGCTGCCGCCCACACCCAGCATCGGCAGGATGGCGACGGCCAGCACGATCACGCCCATGCCGCCGATCCAGACGAGAAAGGTGCGCCAGATGTTGATCGAGGGCGGCAGCGCGTCCAGGCCGGAGAGCACCGTCGCCCCGGTGGTGGTGAACCCGGAGACGGTCTCGAAGTAGGCGTCGGTGAAGGACAGTTCCGGCAGATAAAACAGCAGCGGCAGGGTGGCGAAGGCCGGCAGCACGGTCCACACCAGGGCCACCAGCAGGAAGCCGTCGCGCGGCTGCAGCTCGCGCCGTTTCTTGCGCGTCAGCGCCCACAGCAGCACGCCGGCAACCGCGGTCACGACGATGGCTTCGTCATAGGCGGTTTGCGCGGCATCGCCGAGGAAGAAAGACCAGGCCAGGGGAAACAGCAGGCACAGAGCGAACATCATGATGACCACGCTCAGCACGTGGAGAACGGCAAGAATTCGAACCATATGAGGTAGCTTGCCTTAGCTCAGAGAAAGCCCGCGCTGACCTGGAACAGCTTTTCCACCTTGGGCACCATTTTCTTGTTGGTGACGAACACGATCGCGTGGTCGCCGGCCTGGATCACGGTGTCGTGATGCGCCATCAGCACTTCTGCGTCGCGCACCAGAGCGGCGATGGTCGTTCCCTTGGGCAAATCAATCTGGTCGATCTGCCGCCCGACCACGCGGCAGGACGCGGCATCTCCGTGCACCACCGCTTCCAGCGCCTCGGCGGCACCGCGCCGCAGCGAGTGTACTTCGCTGATGTCGCCGCGGCGCACATGCGCCAGCAGCGAACCTATGGTTGCCTGGGCCGGGGAAATGGCGATGTCGATCTGTCCGGATTGCAGCAGGTCCACGTACGAGCGCCGGTTGATCAGGGCCACCACCCGGCGTGCCCCCATGCGCTTGGCGAGCAGACAGCTCATGATGTTGTTCTCGTCATCGTTGGTGACGGCGACGAACAGATCCATTTCCTCGACGTTCTCGGCTTCGAGCAGCGATTCATCGGTTACGTCGCCCTGCAGCACCAGCGCCTTGTCGAGCCGCGTGGACAGCTCCTCGCAGCGGCGCTTGCTGTGCTCGACGATCTTGACCGTATAGTCGCGCTCCAGGGCGCGCGCCAGCCGCAGGCCGATGTTGCCGCCGCCGGCGATCATGATGCGGTGCGCGGGTTTGTCCATGCGCCGCAGTTCCTGCATTACCTTGCGTATGTTCTGGCTCGCGGCAAGGCAGAACACTTCGTCGCCAACCTCGACCACCGTCGAGCCTTCGGGCACGATCGGCCGGTCGCCGCGGAATATCGCGGCGACGCGCACGTCCACGTTGGGGATGTGCTTGCGAATATCCTGCAGCTGGTGGCCCACCAGTGGTCCGCCTTCGAATGCGCGCACCGCCACCAGGCTCACGCGGCCGTCGGCGAATTCGAGCACCTGCAGCGCCTCGGGAAACTGTACCAGCTTTACCAGGTAATCGGTAATCAGCTGCTCCGGGCAGATGGCGTAGTCCACGGCGAAGCAATCGGGCGCGAACAATTGCTCGTTGGCCAGATACTGCGGTGCGCGGATGCGCGCGATGCGGGTGGGCACGTTGTACTGATGCGCCGCGATCTTGCACGCGACCAGGTTGATCTCGTCGCTGTAGGTCACCGCGATCAGCATGTCGGCGTCTTCGATGCCGGCGCTTACCAGGACCGACGGATGGGCCGCGCTGCCGGTGACGGTGCGCAGATCCAGCCGATCCTGCAACAGGCGCAGGCGCGGACCGTCGATGTCCACCACAGTGATGTCGTTGGCTTCGGACACCAGGCTTTCGGCCACGCTGGTGCCGACCTGGCCCGCACCGAGGATAATGATTTTCAACGTTGCACCTTTGAGTCCTGTCGGTGGCGGCCCCGTCTTCGCCGCGCCGGACCGGAAGATTGAGGGCGGATGGGCCGCATTTTATGCCTTTTTGCCGCAGCGCAAAGCCGAAGCTTGGCGCGCATTGGAACAGGACGGGATGGCTTTACCCATGCTCGCCCAAGCCCGGGACTGTTTCGGCAATTCCGAAAGGGCCTATGGTTCTTCTTTCTTGCCGGCGGTAATTCCCAGCGCCTTGAGCTTGCGGTACAGGTGGGTGCGCTCCACGCCGCTTTTCTCGGCCACGCGCGCGATCGATCCCCCTTCGCGCGCCAGCAGTTGTTCGAAATAGGCGCGCTCGAACGCTTCGCGCGCTTCGCGCAGCGGCAATGCCATCGGCAGCGCGATCTGGGTGTCGGCAACGGGATGGAACTGGGCCGCCACCCGCTCCACGTCGGCGGCGCCGATTTCCTCCTCCAGCGCGGTGAGCGCCAGGTTCTTCACCGCGCCCTCCAGGTCCTGCAAATTGCGCGGCCAATGAAACTGGCGCAGGGTATTGAGCGCGGCAGTGGAAAAATGCCGCGGCGGGCAATTCCGCGCTTCCACCAACTGCGCCAGCAGGATGCTCGCGATGTCGGGAATGTCTTCGGCATGCTCGCGCAGCGCCGGCAGCACCAGAGACAGCTCCGACAGGTGCGCGAGCAGGCCCGCGTCGAAACCGAGCTCGGCGATCAGCCGCGCCGGCTCTTCAGTCGTGAACGCGACGACACGGGCTCGGGCTTTTTCCTGCTTGCCCAGGATGAGCGCCAGATTTCTTTGCTGTGTCCGGCTGAGCAGCGCGAGCTCCTCGACAAACAGCAGGCCGTTCGCCGCCTGCGCCAGCAAGTCCTGCGGCGCATCGGCCAGCGCCGCGCCTGCCGTGACCCAGGGTGTATTGGGCTGGTGCAAGTAGCGCGCAAACAGTTCCGGCATGACGCCGGGCTCGCCGCGCAGCAGCACCGGCATCGACATGGCGGCGATTTGCGTCAGGCGCTTGCGCAGATCGGCAAGCACCGTCGAGCGGCCCAGGCTGAGCAGCGTGAGCCCCGCCTGCGGCTGGCTGCCGGCGTTCCTCAGCGCGCGCTTCACGGTGGCCAGCAGTTTCTGCAGGGCAATCGGCTTTTCCAGAAAATCGATGGCGCCGATGCGCGTCGCCTCCACCGCGGTTTCGATGGTGCCGTGTCCCGACATCATGACTACCGGCATGGTGAGCTGGCCGTTCGCCGCCCATTCCTTGAGCAGGGTGATGCCGTCGGTATCCGGCATCCAGATATCGAGCAGCACCAGATCGGGGCGCTCTGCGCTGCGCAGGGCGCGTGCGCGCGTCGCGTTTTCCGCCAGCTGCACCGTGTGACCTTCGTCGGCGAGAATCTCCGACAGCAGCTCGCGGATGCCGATTTCGTCGTCGACGACCAGTATCTGGGGCATCAGCTTGCCTGCGCGGAATTGGATTGCAGCGGCAGCATGATGCTGACGCAGGCGCCTTGCGGCGGCAGATTTTCCACCTTGATCGCTCCGTTGTGCTCGTCGATGATCTTTTTCACAATCGCCAACCCCAGTCCGGTTCCCCTGGGCTTGGTGGTTACGTAGGGCTCGAACACGCGCGCCATGATGGCCTCGGGAAAGCCGCAGCCGTTGTCGCGGATTCTAAGGCACGCCTGGCTGCCGGCGCGCTCGGTTTCGACCTGGATCTGAGGGCCGGCGCGGCCGGTGAGGGCGTCCTCGGCGTTGCGCAGCAGATTGTGTATCACCTGGCGCAGTTGTGTCGGATCGCCGATCACCGGCGGCAGTCCGGCCTGCAGGGTGGGCCGCACCAGCGCGCTGGCATGCTCGTACAGGCCGAGCACTTCGCGCACCAGCGCGTTCAGGTCCAGCGGCTGCAGATTCGGCGCCGGCGTGCGCGCGTATTCGCCGAAGTCGTCCACCATGCCTTTCATCGCCGCGACCTGATTGATGATGGTTTCAGTGGCGCGGTCGAGCGCGGCCGCATCCTCCGGCGCGAGCTTGTTCGCAAGCTTGGCCTGCAGCCGTTCGGCCGAGAGCTGGATCGGCGTGAGCGGGTTCTTGATCTCGTGCGCCAGGCGCCGCGCCACTTCGCCCCAGGCGGCGGCGCGTTGCGCCTGGACCAGATTGGTGACGTCGTCGAACACGACGACGTAGCCGCCGCCGCTCGCGCGCGGCAGGACCGAGCCGCGCACCAGCAGCATGCGCTCGGCGAGTTCCAGCTGTTGCTGCCAGGTGTCGCTGCCGTGCCGTCTGAAGCCTTCGACGATGGCTTGCGCCAGCGGTTGCAGCCGCGGCCAGTCGGCCAGGGTCTGGCCCTTCAATCCCTCAAACGCTTCCTGCAGGATCGCGCCGGCGCCGTGATTCACCGTGCCCAGGCGCAACTGTTCGTCCAATACCAGCACGCCCGCCGACAAATTCGCGAGGATGTTCTCCAGATAGGCCTTCGCCGTTTCGAGTTCGGCGCGGTGCGATTCGGCCACGCCGCGCGCGTCGTCCAGCTGCTCGGTCATGCTGTTGAACGATTGCGTAAGTATGCCCAGTTCATCGCTGCTGGTGACCTGCGCGCGCCGGCTGTAGTCGCCTCGCGCCACCGCCTGGGTGCCTGCGGCCAGCAGCGCCAATGGCTCCGACAGGCGCGCCGAAAGCAGGAACGCCAGCGCGGTGGCGGAGAACAGCGTAAGCAGCAGCGTCAGCGTCAGCGTGAGGATGTAGATTTCCTTCAGCCCCTGGCGCGACAGCGACAGCTCCTTGTAATCGCGGTAAACCTCCTGCACCGCCTCCGCGTCACGCGTCAGCGTGGGCGGCACCTGTTGCAGCAGTTGCAGCAGGCGCTCGTCCTCGGCGATGCTGAGCGCGGCCACCGGCACCAGCACGCGCAGGCTCAATCCCTTGTCGGGCGCGCTTTCGAGCGCGGAGTAACCGCGGTTTTGCCGCGACTGTCGCTGAATCATGGTGCTGGGCATATCGGGCAGGAGCTTGCCCACGCCCTTGCTGGCGCTGGCGATGACGCTGCCGCCGGAGGACAGCAGCAGCGCCTCATCGACGCCGGCCCGTTCGCGCAGCCGGTCGAGCAACACCACCTGCTGTGCCGGGCTCTTGTCGGAAAGATCCAGCGCCATGCGGCGCGCCTTGTCCTTGAGTTCGGTGAGCAGCAGATCGAGGGCGGTGCGGCCGAGGTTGAGACCGCCCTCGAGCGCGTTGTCGACGCGCACGTCGAACCAGGATTCGATGCTCTTCGCCATGAACTGCAGCGACACCACGTATACGAGGCCGCCCGGCACGATGACCATGGGCAGAAACATCAGCAGAAAGCGCAGCGTCAGACGCGAGCCGAAAACCTTGGTGCGCAGCTTGGCCGTGAGCAGCCACAACTGATAGCCGATCAACGCCGCGAGCGCCGCGGCCAGTGCCGCGTTCAGTCCGAGCAGCAGCGCATAGTGGCGCGAAAACAGCGCGGTGTTTCCGCTCGCGGCCGCAAGCAGGAACAGCAGGATCGCGCCCAGCACCACGCCGAATATCAGCATGTATTTCATTGCGGCGACTTCTCCGTCACCGGCGCCTTGACGCGGAATGGCCAGCGGCGCCATTCCGAGGCGAGATTCCATTCCCGGCTGGTGAGCGCGTTGACCTGGAACGGTTTGGGCAGCTGGGTCACGTCGAGGCGCATGCGCAACGCCGCCTGGTAGTCGGTGCCAGCGTCCACCTCGGCGCGCTCCAGCACCTGCCAGGAACGCACGCGCGACAGCAGGCGTAGCGCGTCGCGCAGGTCGGAAAAGCTTTGATACAGGGCGCCGCTGGAAACGCGGTATTGGCGCGTGAGTGCGTGGTAGGAGAGGCGCAGCATCAGCTGCCGGCTGGCCGGATGCTCGTCGAACCAGTACCAGCGTTTGCGCGTCAGTTCGAATTCGACCTCGAAGTACAGCGCGACGCCCTTGTTGATGGCGTCCTCGAGTCGCGGGCTCAGTTCGATCGCGAAGTCGGCGTCCAGCGCGTAGCCGTCGTCGTTGCCCTCTAGCGAAATGTGGCTGATTTCGATCTTCTCGGCGTGCACCGGCGCGGTCCAGCCGAGCGCGAGCGCGAGCAGCACTGTTGCGAGCAGCCGCAGGCTCATGTTCCGGAACTCATCGCGCAATGAGGGGGCGCCCCCTCATGCTCCCCTGGACCGGGTGGCGTGTCGACTGTCCTGCGACGGCTGCCTAGGATTTTTCCAGCAGCGCATAGAAAAAACCGTCATGCCGCGCGTCGGGCAGCAGTTGTCCATCCTCGAGCCCGGCCAGCGGCGCCCGGCCAGCGTCCCTGGTGCGCGCGAGGAAGGAATCGATGGTTTTTGCGTTTTCCTGCGGGAACACCGAGCACGTCGCATACAACAATTTACCACCCGTGGCCAACAGTTGCCACAGCGCATCCAGCATCCGTCCCTGGGTGGCGGCCAGTTGCGCGATGTCGCTTTCGCGCCGCAGCCACTTGATGTCCGGATGGCGCTTGACCACGCCGGAGGCGGTGCACGGCGCGTCGAGCAGGATGCGCTCGAACGTTGCGCCGTCGGACCAGGTCGCGGGCGAGGCGCAATCGCCGCAGACGATGCGCGCGGAAAAGCCGAGGCGCGCCAGGTTGTCGTGCACGCGCTGCAGGCGGGCCGGGTCGCTGTCGAGCGCCGTGAGCGCGCAATCGGCAAGCTCCAGGATGTGCCCGGTTTTGCCCCCGGGCGCGGCGCAGGCATCGAGCACCCGCATGCCGGGTGCCGCGTCCAGCAGCAGCGCCGCGAGCTGCGCCCCTGCGTCCTGCACCGATACCTCGCCCGCGGAGAAACCGGGCAGCGCTTCTATCGGCAGCGGTCGCTCGAGCATGACCGCCTGCTCCCCGACGCGCTCTGCCTTGATGCCGCGCTCGGCCAGTTTGGCCAGGTACTGCTCTGGTGTGAGGCGGCGCCGGTTGACGCGCAAGGTCATCGGCGGTCGCAGGTTGCCGGCGTTGAGCACCGATTCCCAGCGTTGTGGCCAGGCTGCGCGCACGTGGTCTATCCACCACTGCGGGTAGGAATAGTGCGCGGCGTCGGAGTTGCAGCGCGCAACGAGCGCGTCCGCCTGGCGCAGATAGTTGCGCAGCACGGCGTTGGCAAGGCCTTTGGCCGCAGGCTCCAGACGGAACGCGGCGCGCACCGCCTGATCCACCGTGGTATGGCTGGCGCGCGGACGCGCGCGCAACTGATACAGGGCAGCCAGCAGCAGGGCATGCAGGGCCGGCTTGACCGGCTTGTGCAGCAACTCGGCGAGCAGGGCGTCGAGCAGGCCGAGGTTGCGCAGCGTGCCGTAGGCCAGGTCCTGCACCGCCGCGGCCAGGCTGGGATCCGCCTGCAGGCCCGACAGCGTGTCAGACAGGCTGCGGCCGGCGCGCACCTGCGCCACGGCGTCGCCGGCGGCATAAAGCGCTAGTTCTAGATTTGCGGACCTGGACAAGGGAATAAGCGGTGTGTCAGCTGCTATGGCCGCAACGCCGCGTCGGTGATAGGTGAGCCCCGCATCCTACACTGGGACGGAGCCGGAGAGAACCGGCTTGGCGATTCAGACCATTGCGCGCAAGCGAGCGATGCGCTCCTCGGTCGCAGGGTGGGTGCTGAACAGGTTCTGCAGGCCCGCGCCTGAGAGCGGGTTGATGATCATCATCTGCGCCGTCGCCGGATGCTCCTCTGCGGCAATCAGAGGCAGGCCTTTGCCGTAACGCTCCATCTTTTGCAGGGCGTCGGCGAGCGCGTTCGGGTCGCCGCAGATCTCCGCGCCGCCGCGGTCGGCCTCGAATTCGCGCGCGCGCGAGATCGCCATCTGGATCAGCATGGCTGCGACCGGCGCCAGGATCATCACGATCAGCCCGACGACCGGGTTCGCGCGTTCGCCATCGCCGCGCCCGCCGAACAGGAAGCCGAACTGGGCGATGGAGGAGATCGCCCCGGCCATGATCGCCGCGATGGTGGAAATCAGGATGTCGCGGTGTTTCACGTGCGTTAGTTCGTGCGCCATCACCCCGCGCAATTCACGCGCCGTCAACAACTGCAGGATGCCGCTGGTCGCGGCCACCGCTGCATGCTCGGGGTTGCGCCCGGTGGCGAACGCATTGGGTTGGGCCTCGTCGATCAGATACACGCGCGGCATCGGCAGCCCGGCGCGCTGCGCCAATTCCTGCACCACGGCGTAGAACTGCGGCGCGCTCGCCGCGTCGACTTCCTGCGCGTTGTACATGCGCAGCACCATCTTGTCGGAGAACCAGTAGGCGAACAGGTTCATCGCGCCGCCCAGCAACAGCGCGAGCAGCATGCCGTTTGCGCCGCCGATCGCCGCGCCGACTACGCCGAACAGCGCGACGATGCCTGCCATCAGGATAGTGGTCTTGAGCCAGTTTCCGAACATCCTGGATTTCCTTGTAAAGGTTGACGTCGAAGCCGTTAGATGGTGGTTTTCGGAAAAAATTCAAGCCGCGCGCCCGCGGCGAGCGGGAAGCCGGCGAGGAACTGCGCCGCCGTCAGGCGTTTTCCGCCGGCGCGCTGCAGTTCCAGCACCTTCAGCGATGCGGTGCCGCAGCCGACGACGATACCCCCGGGACCGGCCTCCAGTATGGTTCCCGGTTCGCCCTCGGTCTGGGTGGCCTGGGCACGCCAGATTTTCAGCGCGGTGTTGCCTGCCAGGGTGGAGGCGCCGGGCAGGGGATTGAACGCGCGCACCTTGCGCGCGATCGCCGTCGCGGACTCGCGCCAGTCGATCTCGGCTTCGGCCTTGGTGATCTTGCTCGCATAGCTCGCGCCCGCCTCGGGCTGGGGCCGGGCGAGAAGCTCGCCGCGTTCCAGCTGAACGAGCGCGCTCACGATCAGGCGCGCGCCCAACTCCGCCAGCTTGTCGTGCAGGCTGCCGGCGGTGTCGTCCTCCGCAATGGGCAGGCCCCCGGCGGCGAGCACCGGCCCGGTGTCCAGGCCGCGGTCCATTTGCATGATGGAGATCCCGGTGTGCGTGTCGCCGGCGAGGAGGGCGCGCTGGATCGGTGCCGCGCCGCGCCAGCGCGGCAGCAGCGAAGCGTGGATATTGACCGCCCCGAGACGCGCGATGGACAGCACCGGCTCCGGCAGCAGCAGCCCGTAGGCGGCGACCACCATGAGATCTGCGCCTGTTGCGCGCAGGACTTCCTGCGTGTTCGCGTCCTTCAAACTGTTGGGTTGATACACCGCGAGGTCGCGCTCCTGCGCCAGCGCTTTGACCGCGCTGGGCACGAGCTTAAGCCCCCGGCCCGTAGGCCGGTCCGGCTGGGTCAGCACCAGAACGATCTCGTGGCCCGCGCCGTGCAATGCAGCCAGGGCGCGCGCGGCGAACTCGGGGGTGCCGGCAAAAATTAGGCGCATCCGCGGCGGCCGAAGGGCGCTCAGGCGCTCAGGCGCTGCTGCTTCAGCATTTTGGCGCGGATGCGGGTCTGTTTCAGCCGCGACAGATACTCGACGAACACCCGGCCCTTCAGATGGTCCATTTCATGCTGGATGCAGACGGCAAGCAGGCCTTCCGCCTCCATGGTGAAACTCTCGCCGTCCAGCCCCAGGGCGCGCACGACGATATGCTCGGCACGCGCGATTTTCTCGTAAATCCCCGGCACCGACAGGCAGCCTTCTTCACAATCTGCCTCCCCCATGGCGGCAACGATCTCGGGGTTGATCAATACCAGCAGTTTGTCGCGGGTATCCGATGCGTCGATCACGATCACCTGCAAATGCACGTCCACCTGGGTGGCGGCCAGGCCCACGCCGGGCGCGGCATACATGGTTTCGGCCATGTCCGCGACCAGGCTGCGTACGCGCTCGTCCACCTCGGCTACCGGTGCGGCGATTTTGTGCAGGCGGGCATCGGGGTAGCGCAGGATGTGGAGGCGGGACATAAAAACTTGCTAATTGAACGGATTAGGTGCTAAATTTAATGAAGTCTGTAAAAAGCGTGCTAGACTTTATATGATTCAGCCCTCTATTTGGATAGGTTCGAGGCTCCTATGCGCAAGTTTATCATAGTCGCAATGTTCGCCGCGGCGTTGGCGGCCACGCCCCTGATGGCCCAGCAGCGAGCGCAGGCCGGCCTGCAGGACAACGCGCCCGACCGCTATGTGGTGGTCCCGGGCGACACCCTGTGGGGCATTGCCGCGAAGTTTCTGAAGGATCCGTGGCGCTGGCCGGAGACCTGGAAACTGAACCAGGAACAGCTCAAAAACCCGCACTTGATCTACCCCGGCGATGTGATCGTGCTGGACCGCTCCAAGGAGCAGGCCGAACTCAGGATCGACATGGGCGACACGGTAAGACTGTCGCCGCGCATACGCGCAGAGGACACCAGCAAGCAGGCGGTTCCCAGCATTCCGCCCCGGGTCATCGAACCTTTCCTGTCGCGACCATTGGTAATTGAACCGGACGGCCTGGACAATGCGCCGCGCATTATCGCCGCGCAGGCGGACCGCGTCTTTCTGGGTTCGGGTGACGTCGCCTATGTCAGCGGCATCAAGGACGCGAAGCTGGACAGCTTGTGGCAGATCTATCGCCCGGGCAAGCCGCTGGTCGACCCGCAGAGCCAGAAGACCCTGGGCTATGAAGCGGTGTTCCTCGGCGACAGCAGGGTCACCAAGACCGGCGATCCCGCGACCATACGGATATTCGCCGCCCAGCAGGAGATAGGCAAGGGCGATCGCCTGATCGCGGCGGGACCGCTGGTGCTCAACACCTATGCGCCGCATGCGCCCAAGGCGCTGATCCAGGGCAACATCATCGCCACCCGCGGCGGACTGCGCGAGACGGGTCCGCAAAACGTGGTCACCCTCAACAAAGGCAGCAGCGACGGACTCGAGCCCGGCCATGTGCTGGTCCTGTCGCGTCTCGGGCGCACCGTGGAAGACAACACCCCGCACAAGAATGCCGGAGCGACCAGGGACGTTCCCTGGTACAACATGACCATGAGCGAGGTATTCGGCCGGACGTCGACCGACAAGGAGACGACCAAGCTGCCGGACGAGCGTTACGGCCTGGTGTACGTGTTCCGCACCTTTGACCGGGTTTCCTATGCCCTGGTGATGTCAGCCAGCCGGCCGGTGTTGCTCAACGACGTGGTGACCACACCTTAAGTTGGACAAACCGGAATCAGGCAAAGTGCCTCCGGCCGGGAAAGAACCCTTATCGCACGAACAAGGGGGGGATGCACCCCCCCTTGTCTCCCTAGGGGACTTTCCCGTCAGGCGGGATCGAGACCTTCGGGGCGTAAATCCCCCCGCGCCTGCTGCATGTCCGGAACGCGATGCAGCCGGACGCTGATCTCGCGGCGTGGATCAGGCTCAGTCTAGTACCGGGCCTGGGCGGTCAAAGTCTGAGAAAACTTCTCGCGGCTTTTGGCCTGCCACAGCAGGTTCTGGCGGCTGGCCGCGGCGCGATCGCGCGTGTCGTTTCCGCCGAAATCGCGGCGCGCATATTATCGGATCTTGACGCGCGCGCAGTCGATGCCGCCCTCGAGTGGGCCGCCGCCGAAAGCCACGCCATCCTCACCCTTGCCGACAGCGACTATCCGCAGACGCTGCTCCAAACCCCGGATCCTCCGGCGCTGTTGTATTTGAGCGGCCGGCGCGAGCTGCTCGCCCGTCCCGGCCTCGGCGTGGTCGGCAGCCGCAGCGCCACGCCTCAGGGAATCAGCAACGCGGAACAATTTGCGCGCGCCTTCAGCGCCGCCGGCCTCACCATCGTCAGCGGACTGGCGCTGGGCATAGACGCCGCGGCGCACCGTGGCGGTCTGGACGCGGCGGGCTCCACCATCGCGGTGCTCGGCACCGGCGCCGATCTGCTGTATCCGCCGCGCAACCGCGCGCTGGGCGAGCGCATCGCGCGCGAAGGACTGCTGGTCAGCGAATTCCCGCTGGGGACCCCGCCGCATGCCGCCAATTTTCCGCGACGCAACCGCGTCATTTCCGGACTCGCGCGCGGTTGTCTCGTGGTGGAGGCGGCGCTCGCCTCGGGCTCGCTCATCACCGCGCGCCTCGCCGCAGAGCAGGGACGCGAGGTGTTCGCCATACCGGGCTCCATCCATTCTCCGCATTCCAAGGGCTGCCACGCGCTGATCAAGCAAGGCGCAAAGCTGGTGGAAAGCGCGCAGGATGTTCTGCAGGAATTGGGCGTTGAAGGACTGAGCGCCGCGCCTGCCGGCGCCGGCCCGGCTGTGACCGGCCTGCTCGCGCACCTGGGTCATGATCTGTGTGACATAGACACGTTGTGCGCAAGAAGCGGCTTGACGGCGGACGTGGTATCCGCCATGCTGTTGCAACTTGAGCTCGACGGCAAGGTCGCGAGCCTGCCCGGCGGGCAATATCAGAGAGTCTCCTAAGAGGCCGCCACAAAGAATGTTCGACATACTCGTCTACCTGTTCGAAAACTACTACCAGTCCGACCTCTATCCCGATCAAGATGCACTGGCGCGCAAGCTCAGCGCCGCCGGCTTCGAACACGAAGACATCAGCGACGCGCTAGCCTGGTTGCAGGGGCTTAGCGCCACGGAGACCAGCACGCTTCCCGATTCGCTCGCGCAAAGCACCGCGTTTCGCGGCTACGCCGAAGTGGAGTCGACCAAGCTGGGCGTCGAAGGGCGCGGATTTCTCGCCTTCCTGGAGGGGGCGAAAGTGCTCACCCCGCTGCTGCGCGAAATCATCATCGAGCGCGCCATGGCCCTCGCCGAAGACCATGTCAGCATCGAGAAGCTGAAGGTGATCGTGCTGATGGTTCTGTGGAGCCAGCAGCATTCGATCGATTCGCTGATCCTCGAAGAGTTGCTCTCCGACCGCGCGCAATTGCTCATGCATTAAGGCGGTCGGCGACGATTAAGTCGCTGTTTCGCTGAACTTTGTCACGGCGCGTTGCCGTGTCTCCTTGCTTCGCGCTCCGGTTTGCACTTATCATGCTGCCGCTTGCTGCAGTGCGCAGACCGATGTTGATTAAGCTTGCGCGCGCAAGTCCGACCACACTATGACCAACAAACTCATCATTGCCGAGAAGCCTTTCTTTGCCGCCGACATTGCGTGCGGCCGAATTTGCGAGCGCGCGTACGCGCGCTGACAGAACCCCATGACCAAGAAACTCATCATTGCCGAGAAGCCCTCCGTCGCGAACGACATTGCGCGCGACCGAATTTACGAGCACGCGCCCGCTCGCTGACGGAACCATATGGCCAAGAAACTCATCATTGCCGAGAAGCCCTCCGTCGCGAACGACATTGCGCGCGACCGAATTTACGAGCACGCGCCCGCTCGCTGACGGAACCATATGGCCAAGAAACTTATCATTGCCGAAAAGCCTTCCGTTGCTACCGACATTGCGCGCGCAATAGGCGGCTTCACCCGGCATGGCGATTATTTCGAGGGCGAGGAGTATGTGCTGTCCTCCGCCATCGGGCATTTGCTCGAACTCGTCGCCCCGGAAGGCGTGGAGGTGAAACGCGGCAAATGGTCGTTCGCGAATCTGCCGGTGATCCCGCCACACTTCGACTTGAAGCCGATCGAGCGTACCGAGGACCGGCTGAAGGTGCTGCTGAAGCTGCTCAAGCGCAAGGACGTCACCGGTGTGATCAATGCCTGCGACGCGGGGCGCGAAGGCGAGCTGATTTTCCGCTACATCATGCAGCACGCCGGCAACAAGAAACCGATCCAGCGCCTGTGGCTGCAATCGATGACCCAGGGCTCGATCCGCGACGGCTTTGAAGGCCTGCGCTCCGACAAGTCGATGCTGCCGCTCGCCGATGCCGCCGTGTGCCGGTCCGAGTCCGACTGGCTGGTGGGCATCAACGGCACGCGCGCCATGACCGCGTTCAATTCCAAAGAGGGCGGCTTCTACAAGACCACCGTGGGCCGGGTGCAGACGCCGACGCTGGCGATCCTGGTCGAGCGCGAGGACCGCATCAAGAAATTCGTGTCGCGCGACTACTGGGAAGTGCATGCGAGCTTCGCCGCCGCCGCCGGCAGCTACAGCGGGCGCTGGTTCGACGAGAAATTCGCCAAGGCGGCAAAGGACGAGGACGCCGAAGCCAAGCCCGAGCGCCTGTGGGATGCGGCGCGCGCGGAAGCCCTGCGCAAGAAATGCGAGGGCAAGCCTGGCATCGCCACCGAGGAAGCCAAGCCGACCAGCCAGATTTCGCCGCTGCTGTTCGACCTGACCAGCCTGCAGCGCGAAGCGAACGGCCGCTTCGGTTTCTCCGCCCGCACCACGCTGTCGCTGGCGCAGGCACTGTACGAAAAGCACAAGGTGCTGACCTACCCGCGTACCGACGCGCGCGCGCTGCCGGAAGACTATCTCCCGACGGTCAAATCCACGATGGAAATGCTCGGCGGCAAGGCCCGCGGCAAGGACAAGAGCGAGGGCGTGGCGGCTTATGCGCCCTATGCGCGCCAAGTGCTGAAAGAAGGCTGGGTCAAGCCGAGCAAACGCATATTCGACAATACCAAGATCTCCGACCACTTCGCCATCATCCCCACGCTGCAGGCGCCGGGCCATCTGTCCGATGCCGAAGGCAAGCTCTACGACATGGTGGTGAAGCGTTTTCTCGCGGTATTCTTCCCCGCTGCAGAGTTTCTGGTCACCACGCGCATCACCCGCGTCGAGGGCGAGCCGTTCAGGAGCGAAGGCAAGGTGATGGTGAAGCCGGGCTGGCTCGCGATCTACGGCCGCGACGTCGAAAAAGACGACGCGCTGATGGTCGCGATTACCGAGGGCGAGAAAGTCAAGACGACCACGGTCGAGGTCAAGGCCAACCAGACCCGGCCGCCGGCGCGCTTCTCCGAGGCGACGCTGCTCTCCGCCATGGAGGGCGCGGGCAAGCTGGTCGAGGACGAAGAGCTGCGCGCGGCGATGAGCGCGAAAGGCCTGGGCACGCCGGCCACCCGCGCCTCCGTGATCGAGGGCCTCATCTTCGAGGACTACGTGCATCGCAACGGGCGCGAGCTGGTGCCCACGCCGAAGGCGTTCTCGCTGATGTTCGCCCTGCACCATTTCGGCATCACCGAACTCACTTCGCCCGAACTGACCGGCGAATGGGAATTCAAGCTGAAGCAGATGGAGCACGGCGAACTCGGCCGCAGCGAGTTCATGGAGCACATCGTCGGCGCCACGCAGGAGCTGGTGTCCGCGATCAAGAACGGCGACATTCCCGATACCGCGTTCCTCACGCTGCAGGCGCCGTGCCCGAAATGCGGCGGCACGGTGATGGAGAACTACCGCAAGTTCCAGTGCCAGGCCTGCGATTTCAACATCTGGAAAGTCGTGTCCAGCCGCGAATTCGCGCCGGAGGAAATCGAGGACCTGATCTCCAACAAAAGCATCGGCCCGCTGCAGGGATTTCGCAGCCGCATGGGCAAGCCCTTTGCCGCGGTGGTGCGGCTGTCGCCCGAATTCAAGGCGGAATTCGATTTCGGTCAGTCGGGCAACGGTTCCGACGAAGTCCCGGATTTCTCCGGCCTGGAGCCGCTCGGGCCCTGCCCCAAGTGCGCGGCGCGGGTATTCGAGCAGCCGATGGCCTATGTGTGCGAGAAAAGCCTGGGCCCGGAAAAGACCTGCGATTTCCGCTCCGGCCGCATCATCCTGCAGCGGCCGATAGAGCGCGAGCAGATGCAAAAGCTGCTCGCCACCGGCAAGACCGATCTGCTGCACCGTTTCATCTCCAAGAAGGGGCGGCCGTTCTCGGCCTTCCTGGTGCGCGGCGCCGATGGCAAGGTCGGCTTCGAATTCGCGCCGCGCGTGGCCAAGCCGGGCAAGGCCGCGGCAGAACCCGAAGCGGACAAGACCGCCGATGTCGTCAAGCCCGCGACCAAGGCGGCCGCGAAGCCTGCGGCCAAGACGGCCACCAAGACCGCCAAGAAGACTGGCGCCGGGACCGGAACCAAGACCGCAGTGAAGGCGGTCAAGGCGCGCAAGCGCGCAGCCAGCTAGTCCGCGCTGCGGCGGACGCGTCCCACCGGCGTCAGACGGGCTTGGGCCCGCGCATGCTGCCCGCCACGATCTTGTATTCGAACAGGCGGCACTCGAGCGCGCCGTTGAACAGCGGCGTGCGCTTGGATACTTGCAGCTTGATCAGCTTGGGCAGGCTCATGTCGGCGCTGAGTATGTAGCAGTTCCAGCCGGCGAATTTCTGCTTCAGCGCATCGCCGAATTTGGGATAGAACTCGGCCAGTTCCTGCTGCTCCCCCATGCGCTCGCCGTAGGGCGGGTTGGTGACCAGCACCCCGGCCGCGGCCGGCGCGGAGATCTCCAGCGCATTGGCCTGTTTCAGCTGGACGGCCTCCTCCAGACCGGCCGCGCGCAGATTCGCCTGCGCCAGCTTGAGCGTGTCGCCGTAGAGGTCGCTGCCGTAGATCGGCAGTTGCGTCACAGGTTTGCGCCGCGCCTCGGCCTCGGCGCGCAGTTCCTGCCACAGCTCGGTGTCGAAAGATTTCAATTTCTCGAAGCCGAAGCCGCGGGCACTGCCCGGGGCGATGTCGAGCGCGATTTGCGCCGCTTCGACCAGAAACGTACCGCCGCCGCACATGGGGTCGAGCAGCGCCGTTCCCGGCTGCCATCCGGTCAGCCGGAGTATACCGGCGGCGAGGTTTTCCTTCAGCGGCGCTTCGCCTTGCGCCGCGCGCGCGCCGCGCTTGAACAGGGGCTCGCCCGAAGTGTCGAGGTAGAGGGTGAACTGGGTGGCGTCGAGGAAGGCATGGATGCGCACATCGGGGGCGCGCGTGTCGACGTTGGGACGGCTGCCGACGGCGCTCCTGAATCGATCGCACACCGCGTCCTTGATGCGCAGCGTGAGGAAATCCAGACTTTTCAGCGGGCAGCGCTGCGCAGTCAGGTAGACGCGGATGCTGCGCGCCACGTCGAAGCGCTCGGGCCAGTCGAGATCGACGCTGGCGCGGTAAATATCCTCTTCGCTGCGGTAGGGCACGCTGAACAGGCGCAGCAGCACGCGCGTGGCGATGCGGCTTTCCAGGTTGGCGCGGTAGATGACGCGCGTGTCGCCTTCGAAGGCGACGCCGCCGGCGACGGTTTGCACGGCGCTCGCTCCGATCCCGGCAAGCTCGCCCGCCAGCGCATTTTCCAGACCGCGCGGGCAGGGGGCGAACAGCTTGGCGTTGGCTTGCGGGTTCATGGAAAACCGGGGACGGTCAATCGGAGGCGGAACGCAAAAGTAACATAAAACCGGGTGCGACTATGCACAACATCGCCGGGCGCGCCGGTACCGCACTGGATTTTTTCCGGTGGCGGGCCTCCCAAGGAGAGAGCTGCGAGACCGGCTACAATAGGAAGCTGTTGCCGACGGAAAATGCCGATGAACAAATACCAGGCCGTGATGGTGCTCGTCGCCGCACTCAATTTGCTGCTGATGCTGCTGTTCCCGCCGTACGACTACCTCAACTCCACGACGCACAATGTGCCCAACTTCGACGGCTTTCTGTTCGCGTTCGGCGACCATCCCAATCGCACGGTCAACCATGATTTCCTTTCCATCGAAATATTTACGGTGCTGATCAACGCTGCGATCGCCTGGGTGCTGTTGAGCGCGCGGGCGCGTTTGCGGCGCCGGCTGGATCGGCAGAATCTGGTGCTCCTGGGGGTGGCCTTGAATCTGCTGCTGGCGCTGCTGTTCCCGCCGTTCCAGGATCATTACACGGGGTCCAAGGCGCTGCTGCCTTCCTTCGACGGCTTCTATTTCGTGTTCGGGGACAACTCCGCGCGCGTGATGGTCGCCGCTATGCTCTGGCTCGAGGTCATTTTCATCCTGATCAACGGCGTCATACTGTGGCTGCTTTTCTGTCAGCCGGGGCCGCGGGAACTGAGCGCTGCCGAGCGCTTTGCGCAGTCGGAGGAATCGCTTGGCAGGCAGGTGCGCAGGAGTAGCTAGAAGCTCGCTGCAACAGAAGCGGAAGCCTCCCCCCGCGCTCTGCTAAGGCGCCATTTCCGCAGCGATCGCTGCGGCGCCCTGCACCTTGGCGTAGAGGCCGGCGAGCGCCGCCACGAAAGCCGCCTGCACCTGCGCCGCAGGCACGCGCTGTTCGCCGAAAGCGAGCGCGCGCGTGGCGCAGGCGTCGTGCGCCAGGCTGCAGGAAAAACCCAGATCGAATGCGGCGCGCGTGGTCGCGTCCACGCACATATGGGTCATCATGCCGGCGATGACCAGATGGTCCGCGCCCAGGCCGCGCAAATGCTCCAGGAGTTTCGTTCCGCGAAAGCTGTTGGGGAAATTCTTCTGGATCACCGTTTCCCCGGCGCGCGGCGCCACTTTGGCATGGATCAGCGCACCCTCGGTGTCGGGCAGGAAAAAGCTCGCGCCCGGGCGGTTGGAAAGGTGCTGGATGTGCACCAGCGGCAGCCCCCTGCCGCGAAATGCTTCGAGAAGCTTCGCCGCCTGCAGGCTCGCCTCGGGGCTGCCTTCCAGTTCCATCTTGCCGCCGGGGAAATAGTCGTTCTGGATGTCGATGAGTATCAGGGCAGGTTTCATGGTCGAACTCCGTGTCAGGTGGTGGTCGGCGCGCTCATGCGCCGTGAATCCGCGCGGGGAAGCCCGCTACGCGCAGCGCGCGGATGATCTCCTCCACGTGCTCGCGGCCGCGGGTCTGCAGCACGAAATCGACTTCCGCGGTTTGCAGCGGCAGGTTGGTGAAGGCGCGCTGATGGTGCACTTCCTCGATGTTGGCATTGACCTCGGCGAGGCAGGCGGTGACCGTGGCGAGCGCGCCGGGCAGGTCGCGCAGTTCCACCGTGAGCCGGGTGAGCCGGCCGGCGCGCACCATGCCGCGTTCGATGATCACCGACAGTTTCAGCGGGTCGATGTTGCCGCCCGAGAGCACGATGCCGACCCGCTTGCCGCGGAAGCGCTCCGGCTGCGTGAGCAGGGCGGCCAGACCGGCCGCGCCCGCGCCCTCGACCACCGTTTTCTCTATTTCCAGCAGCAGCACGATCGCGTGTTCGATTTCGCCCTCGCCGACCAGCAGCACGCCGCGCGTGAGCTCGCGCACGATGGGGAGCGTAAGCGTGCCCGGCTCCCTGACGGCGATGCCCTCGGCGATGGTATTGGCGGCGCAATGCGCAGTCTCACCCCGCAGCGCGCAATACATCGAGGGAAAGTTCTCGGTCTCCACGCCGTAGAGCTCGATACCGGGCTTCGCCGCCTTCGCCGCGACCGCCATGCCGGCGATCAGACCGCCTCCGCCCACGGGCACCAGCAGGATCTCCAGCCGCGGTTCCTGCGCCAGCATTTCCAGCGCCACGGTGCCCTGGCCGCTGATCACCTGCGCGTCGTCGTAAGGGTGGACCAGGCTCAGCCCGCGCTCGGCGGCGAGCGCAAGTCCGTGCGCCTTGGCCTCGTCGAAGCCCTCGCCGGCGAGGATCACTTCGGCGCCGAAGTCGCGGGTATGCTCCACTTTCACATACGGCGTGTGGCGCGGCATGACGATCACGGCGCGGATACCCAGGCGCCGCGCGTGATACGCCACGCCCTGCGCGTGGTTGCCGGCGGAAACCGCGAGCACGCCGGCAGCGCGTTCCTCGGGCGACAGCGACAGCAGCTTGACCAGCGCGCCGCGCTCCTTGAACGAGGCGGTGAACTGCAGGTTTTCGAATTTGAGATAGACCTCGGCGCCGGTGATCCCGGACAGCGTGCGCGAGTACAGGCAGGGCGTGTCGATCACCTGGTCCGCGATCAAGGCGGCCGCGGCGCGGATCGATTCAGCGCTTACCGTCATCGCTGCCATGACCCCTTGATGATGTTCTTGATGATCTGCAGCCGCCGGTGAAAAAAATGGTCCGCGCCGGGCACCACGATCACCGGCAGTTCCTGCGGCCGCGCCCAGTCGAGCACGTTGGCGAGCGGCACGGTCTCGTCGCGTTCACCGTGGATGATGATGCTGTTCGCGGGCACCGGCTCCGAAGTATAGCTGCGTCCGCCGCTGACGAAACCCGCCGCCACGCCTACCAGCGCCATGCGCTCGGGCTGCACGCGGCGCGCCACCAGGGTCTGTACATAGGCGCCGAAGGAGAACCCCGCCAGCACCGGCGGCGCCGCGTGAAAGCGTGCGCGCGCGTAGTCCAGGATCGCCAGCAGGTCCTCGGTCTCGCCGCGCCCTTCGTCGTGTTTGCCCGCGCTCGCGCCCACGCCGCGGAAGTTCGGCCGCAGCGCGACGTAGCCGAGCTCGACGAAAGTCTTGGCCAGGGTCTGCGCCACCTTGTTGTCCAGGCTGCCGCCGAACAGCGGGTGCGGGTGCGCGACCAGCGCCACGCCTCTATGCTCGCCGCCGGCGGGCAGGTCGATCACGCACTCGATCTTGCCCGCGGCGCCGTCAAGCAGCAGGTGCTCTTTCGTTGTCCGCGTCATATTTTCAGGCGTTCGACCACGCGCCCATGCCGCAGGTGTTCCTCGACGATCTCGTCGATGTCGTGCTCGTCGACATAGGTGTACCAGGTTTCCTCCGGGTACACCACGATGCAGGGGCCCTCCTCGCAGCGATCGAGGCAACCCGCCTGGTTGATGCGCACCCCGCCTTTGCCGGCGATGTCGAGCGCCTTGACGCGCTGCTTGGCGTAGTCGCGCAGCTTGCTCGCGTCCTTGTCGTTGCAGCAGGGCCGGCCGCCCTCGCGCTGGTTGCAGCAGAAGAAAACGTGATGGGTGTAATAGCTCATGCAAGACTCGATCGAAGGGTGGCGTCAGAGCGGTGCGCGCGCTCCAACCGGCGAAGAATTATAGCTCGCCGGGCTGGTCCGGGCCTTGCGCGGCCGGGCGCGGCGCGACCAGCATGAGATAAAACAGCGCGGCGAACGGCCAGGCGAGCGACACCAGGTGCGTCACCCCGTTGAAGTTCAAAAAATAGCCCTGTGGCCATTGCGCGAGCGCGTTGGCGAAATAGGGGTTCTCCGGGGCGAGGTTCACCAGCACGGTTGCGGCCATCAGCAGCAGGCCGGAGAGCGCACGGCGCGCGGCGCGCGGTAGCGCCAACGCCAGCAACAACACCAGCGCGCCGCCGATGAGCCCCAGCAGAGCGCCTGGCGTAACCCAGGCGAACACGTGCTGCGCCTTGAGCAATTCGCCCACCGCGACCGTCTTCAGCGCGAGCGCTGCCGCGAGCAGCCCGAGCAGCAGGTTGCGCAGCGGCCGCGCGTCCTGCGTCAGGCAGGATGCGAACAGACCGATCGCGACCAGGTTGCAGGCGGTGACCACGGCTTCCCCCTGGATGAACACCGCGACCGGATGCAGCACGGCGGGTGCGGGCTCGAGCAGCCCGCGCAGATCGCCGTTGCCGAAGAGCAGGGTCTCCGGGTTGAGTTGGGTGAACAGCCACAGCGCCAGCAACACCAAGCCGAGGTCGTGCTGGTGGCCCGGGAGTATCCAGCGATGGCGTAGTGCGTGCATTTTGCCGCTGGCTAGCAGATCGACGCCGAAACCGAGCGCCAGGCCGGCACCGGCAAAGGCCCCCAGGCTGTTGGTTGCGAGATCGAGATTGGACGGGATGCGGCTGGGCAGGTAGGTCTGCAGCGTTTCCAGTGTGAAGCTCAACCAGCAGCCTGCGAGCCCGGCCGCGGCGAGTGCGCTCGCGCCGCGCACGCGCGGGTGCAGCGCCAGCAGCGCGAAAAAACCCAGCGGCAGATAGGCTGCGAAATTGGTCACCAGGTCGAACGCCGTAATGTAGCGCGGCAATCCGCCGGTGAGATAGGCGAGCGCGCCGGCGCCTTGATCGCGCCAACCCAGGAACGGGTGCAGGCTGGCGTAGACGACCAGCAACACGTAGGCGAGCAGCAGGTAGCGCGCCAAAGGTGACGGTCGGGGCGAGGGCCGGGGATCGTTGACGGTCATGGTGACCGTCATCTTACAACTTGGCGAGTTCCGCCCGGTACAGCGCCAGCATCGCCGGGCCGAAGCAGGCGAACACGATTTGCTGGATCCCGGTCTCGGCTGCGGCGATCCGGGCGCATTCGCGCAGCGCGATGCGCGTCGCCTGCGGCAGGGGATAGCCGTAGACGCCGCAGCTGATCGCAGGAAACGCAATGCGGCCCGCCCCGTGCGCCAGCGCCAGCGCCAGGCTCTCGCGATAGCAGGAGGCGAGCAGTTCCGGCTCGCCCTGTGAGCCGCCCTGCCATACCGGACCTACGGTGTGGATCACGAACCTGGCCGGCAGGCGGTAGCCGCGCGTGAGCTTGGCCTGACCGGTGGCGCAGCCGTGTAGCGTGCGGCATTCGGCGAGCAGCTCGGGACCGGCGGCGCGGTGGATCGCGCCGTCCACGCCGCCGCCGCCGAGGAGCGAGTTGTTGGCGGCGTTGACGATGGCATCCACCTCCAGCGTGGTGATGTCGGCTTCGACCGCGATGAGCTTGTCGTGCATGGTGGGATTCTACCGTGCCCGGAAAAGGCAAGTCGTGCGCCGCCGCCGGCGGCGGCGCGCCAGGGTCTCGTGCGCCGTAGCGCGGCTTGTTGGATGACGCGAGCCGGTGCAGAATCGGAACGTCTGCCGCATTTCGCGGCCAGCGCCCGGCTCGAGACCGCGATGACTGCAATCCCGCAGCGCTATGTGCATCAGGACATCCTGCGCTTCTGGTTCGAAGAAATCCAGCCTTCGCAATGGTGGGCGAAGGACGACGCATTCGACCAGGCGATGCGCGCGAGATTCGCGGAAATCCATGCGCAGGCGACGCGCTGCGAATTGTTCGAATGGAGGACGGAGCCGCGGGGCAGGCTGGCGGAAGTCATCGTCCTCGACCAGTTCTCGCGCAACCTGTTCCGCGGCTCGCCCCTGGCCTTCGCCAGCGATCCGCTGGCCTTGGCCCTGGCGCAGGAGGCCATCGCCGCCGAAGCGGATGCGGCGTTGAGTCCGACAGAGCGCAGCTTTCTTTATCTGCCTTTCATGCACAGCGAGTCTCTCGCCATTCATGCGATCGCGATGGAGCTGTACCGCGAGAACGGCATCCAGGGCAATCTGGATTTCGAGCTCCGGCACCAGCAAATCATCGAGCGCTTCGGCCGCTATCCGCATCGAAACGCCATTCTGGGCAGGCCGTCCACGGACGAAGAAATCGAATTCCTGAAGCAGCCGGGTTCCGGCTTCTGAGCGTCTGGAAAATATCGTGGAGTCCACGCCGGCCGCATCAGCCGTTGCCCGGAGAACCGCGCCAGTTCTGCCTCTCCGGCCAGAGTGTCTTGCGGCGGCCGCCCGGTCTTTGCCAGGTTATTGCGCAGCGCGTAGACTGGCCGCGGTTGCAATTATGATCTGCCCGCGCAGAGCGCTAGACGCTGCGCAACGCCAGCGGAGGAAACATGCAAGCACGCAAAACCCGGGTCGTCGGCTCCTACTTGTCGCCCTATGTGCGCAAAGTGCTGGTCTGCCTGGACCTCAAGGGCGTCGCCTACGAGATCGACCCCATCGTGCCGTTCTACGGCAACGACGAGTTTGCGCGGCTGAGCCCGGTGCGGCGCATCCCGGTCCTGATAGACGATGCGGTCACCCTGGCCGACTCCTCCGTGATCTGCGAGTACCTGGACGAGCGCTATCCCGAGCCGGCCTGGTTTCCGCAGGGGGCGGCGCTGCGCGCCCGCGCGCGCTGGCTGGAGGAGTTTGCCGACACGCGCATGGGCGAGGTGTTCATCTGGCACCTGTTCAACCAGCTCGTGATCCGCCGCTTCGTCTGGGGCGAGACGCCGGACGAGCAGGTGCTGAAGAAAGCGCGCGAAGAGGAGATCCCGCAGGTGCTCGACTATCTGGAGGGTGAATTGCCGGCGCAGGGATTTTTGTTCGGCACCATCTCGGCGGCGGACGTCGCACTCGCCGCGTTTTTCCGCAATGCGACCTTCGCGCGCTACGCGATCGACGCCGCGCGCTGGCCCAGGACCGCCGCCTTCGTCGCGCGCGCCCTGGCGCACGCGAGCTTCGTCAAGCTGCGGCCGTTCGAAGAGCTGCTGCTGAAGACCCCGATTGCGAATCACCGCGACGCGCTCAAGAACGCCGGCGCCCCGATCAGCGCGGAGACTTTAGGCACGCCAACTGCGCGCCGCGGACTGCTGACGATATGAGGGGAGCGAGGCGCAGCGCCGCCGGGCGTTGGTCGAAGGAAGGATAGAATGCAGGCTGCGGAAAGATTTCAAACAGCATTTATCGCGCGTTGCCCGGCGGATCGACACTCCCGGCGCTCGCCGGATTTGCAACCAGGAAGGTAGGCAACATGATCGAAGACAGAATCGAAGTCAACATCGCCGGGGGGCTCGACATCGCGCTGCCGCCCATGGCCAGCGTGCGGCAGAAGTTCACCACCACCCGCATCGACGACATCGACGCCGCCATCGCGCGCGAATTCGAGCGGCCGGAGATACGCGCGAGCATCAAGCGCGGCGCGCGCATCGCCGTCGGCTGCGGCAGCCGCGGCGTGGCCAATTATGCGCACATCGCGCGTGCCGTGATCGCGCAGATCAAAGCCCTCGGCGGCGATCCTTTCGTCTTCCCCGCCATGGGGAGCCACGGCGCCGCCACCGCCGAGGGACAGCGCGTGGTGTTGGAAGGCGCCGGCATCACCGAGGCCTTCGTCGGCGCACCGATACGCGCCTCCATGGACACGATCGAGGCGGGGCGCATGGCCGACGGCACGCCGGTCTATGCGGACGCCATCGCCGCTGCCGCGGATGGGATCGTGCTGATCAACCGGATCAAGCCGCACACGACGTTTCGCGGCGCGATCGAAAGCGGCATCACCAAGATGTTGACGATAGGCATGGGCAAGATCAAGGGCGCGGCGCAACTGCACACCCACGGCATGGACCGGTTTCCCACGGTGCTGCCCGAGGCGGCGGACGTGGTCATGGGGCGCCTGCCGTTCCTGTTCGGCGTCGCCGCGGTGGAGAACGCCCACGACGACACGGCCCTGATCGAATGCATCCCCGCGGCGCGCCTGCATGCGCGCGAACCCGAGCTGCTGGTAATGGCCAAGGACAAGATGGCGCGCCTGTTCTTCGACGAGATCGACGTGCTGGTGATCGACGAAATGGGCAAGGAGATCAGCGGCACCGGCTTCGACCCCAACGTCACCGGGCGCAACAAGCGCTTCGTCGACTGGCCCGGCGGGCCGGTCGTCAAGAAGATCGCGGTGCTCGGCCTGACCGAACGCACCCACGGCAACGCAACGGGAATCGGCTCGGCCGACGTCATCACCATGCGGCTGTTTCGTGACATCGACATCGGCCCGACCTACGCCAACTGCATCACCTCGACCTTCCTCGACAGCGCCGCCATTCCGATGATCATGAACACCGACCGCGAGGCGGTGCAGCTCGCGGTGAAAACGGTCCTGCGCGTCAAGCCGGCCGACGCCCGCGTCGTGCATATCCGCAACACGCTCGAGCTGCAGCGCATCCGCGTCTCCGCGCCGCTGCTCGCAGAAGTGCGCCGCCAGCCGGAGCGTTTCGAAATCCTGGGCGAGCCTGAGCCGTGGGTGTTCGGGGCGGATGGCGGCCTGGCGAAGGTTGATGCGGGACACTGAGTTTCGGCGGTCTACGTTAAGTTCGGCGCCAGTCCACGACGGATCGTCGATTGGAGTATTCTTCGCACTATGAAGATAGCCACCGGAAAAGTTGTCGGGGGTAAAGTCGTAGTCGAGGGTGTAACCCTCGAAGAGGGCGCGTCGGTGACCGTTTTGGCCAAAGATGACGACGGCGCCTTTACCCTGTCCGCTGAGGAGGAGGCCGAACTGCTTCTTTCTATCGCCGAGGCCGATCGTGGAGAGACCGATTCCGCCGAAGAGGTGCTTGCAAGGCTCGCCCGCCGTCGCCACTGAGAGACCGTGGAAGTTCGGGTAACAAGGCGAGCGCGAGCACACATTGATCGCGCTGCACTGTGGTGGGACGAGAATCGCCCTCTTGCTCCGGAGGCCTTCGACGAAGAACTTGCGGAGGCGTTTTCGCTTCTTAGCGCTGAACCCGGCATTGGCGCACCAGCATTGAATGTTCGCGCGCGCGGCGTAAGGCGAGTGCATCTCGCGCGAATTCACTACTATCTTTACTATCGTGTCCGCGGTAGCCGAGTCGAAGTATTAGCGCTCTGGCACACCAGCCGCGGCACCGGTCCCTTTCTCAAACCGTAGATTGTGGCGCGACCAACGTCAAGAAGATGAGCAAAGACGACAAACGTATCACACGAGGTCGCTTCGCGGGTAAGAAGATCACGTTCGCGTCGACGGAACGAATCGAGGAGTTCACACAACTGGCCTCCGATTTCATGGGGCAGGTTTTCGATTTTCTGCCGGGTGAGTACTTGATTAGCGACGAATCTGATTTGCTCGATTTCACGGAGATGGGCTCGTCCGATACTTCTGAAATATGGAAACAAATTACAGAGATCTACGGCATCTCGCCGACTGACGTTGAGTCTGAGCGGCTCGTGAACATATTCATGGAGATTACCCGACGCAGAAATCTACAGTGACGCCGAAAACCATTACGGGTCAAATTTCAATTCGTCCCCGACCTGTTAGTATTCCAACCCCGGCGATACTGGACTCGGATGTCAGTGGGACGATGTCTTGTTCGAGCAAATCGAGCGCCGCATCGATGGCGCGCTTGAAATCCGCACCAAGCCCGGCACGCTCCTTCTCGTACCATGCCGCCGCGAAGCTATCCGGCTCTTGCCAGCCGTGCCCCCGGCGCGGGCCGAACGCGCTTTTGCGCAGACTTCCTGCTCTTCGGCGTGACCGCCGCACGCGCGCTCTTGGCGACCACAGCCAGGCGCAAGCCTGACACCCCAAGTATTTTGCTCAGGCTGCGCAGTTCCGGATTGCCGTTTTCCGAAAGCGTGCGATAGAGCTGCTGCCGGTTCAGCCCCGTAAGATCGGCGATCCTCGCTACCCCACCACTCGCTTCCGTGACATTGCGCAGCGCCTGCAGGAACGCCCCCGGATCGTCTTCCGCAACCGCCGCGTTCAGATAGGCCGCGGCTGTCGCCGGGTCCTGCAGCTGTTGCAGCAGGTAGTCTTTAGCGGGTACGGCCGGCGGCACGTTTTCTTTCTTCATGGTCTTTCCAGTATTCTTTGGCTCGCTTGATGTCCGCCCTCTGCGTTCGCTTGTCGCCGCCACACAGAAGCAGCACGACTTGCTTCCCCGAGAACCCGTAATACACCCGGTATCCCGCTCCAGTGTCAATGCGCAATTCCCACACGCCTTCACCAATGGGCGCGCAATCCCCGAATAATCCCCGCTCCAGCCGATCGATCCGCAGCTGGACGGCCGCAAAGGCGACCGGGTTTCTGACAGTGTCCAGCCACTCCCGATACGGAATGCGTTTGTCGCTCGTCTGGTAATGAAAAACCGTGAGAACGGCATTCATGTTCGATTGTCGTTTATAGACGACATTGCGTCAAGTTCTTTCCGTGGAGTTGGGCGCAGCGACAGCGTGACCTCTTCCGTTGGTGCCTATACCGAGTGAACGTGGAGTCGCCTGTCCCGGTTGACGCGATTGAGGAATCAAAGGCTTAAGCGTAGTCTGTCGGTGTTCGGCCCCACTATCGGGGTCTTACAACACCCCATTTAGGGGTGTCTACTTCTTGTTAGCTGACACAAAACCCATCGACCGTGGACCTAATCACAGTAATCTTGAGCGCGTTTGGTGGTGCAGCCGTAGCCTTGGCTGCAGCAGCATGGTTGTTTCGGCAATGGCTAAAGCAGCAGTTCGCGAAGGAGCTAGAGAACCACAAGACACAGCTTGCGCAGAGGTCAGAGATTCTAAAAACCGAACTCTCCATATACGCGCACGAACAGAACGTTGGTTTTACACGTATCGACGCACAACGTTCAGAGGCGATCTTGTCCTTATGGGCCATTCTCGGGGACTGGCACGACATTTTTCTTGATCTCACAGCCCCCAATCAACGTCTTGAGCAAGATCCAGTGCGTGCCATCCAGCGGTATCAAGAATGGGCACGCAACCTCATGACCCTTTCAGACAAGCTCTCAATTGAAGTGCGGAACCGAGCAATCTTTTTTCAGCAGGTTTCGTACGAGCCAATAGCAAAATATGGCATGGCGGTATCTGAAATTACCAACGACTTCTATGCCGCGACCTTTGAGGGTGTCGACCTTGCAACGGTCAAAGATCCAAAGGCCCTTCTTGCAACCGTGCAGCGCGAGCGTGAACGCCTGCGCGACACTGCCAAGGGCAAGGTCGGCGATCTTCGCGGCGCCCTTGTTCATGAATTCAGAATTCTTATGAAAGCGGAGAAGGCGTCAGCTAACCCCTTAATGCAGCCGACCGGCAAGAAGCCACCGGCGGCTGATTAAGAACGTGTGCGCCGGGCATGGCGCGTTACATAGTCGGTGAAAGTCCGATTGCCAGGTTTTCGCAGAGCCGAAGGCAAGGAGAAGGGCAAGGGCGTTGCCGCGAGGCGGGGTCTGAAGGAAGTCCAATCCGAAACTGTGGGACGATGAACAAAAACCGGATATGAGGCGTGGTGCATCCGGGGCGAGCGGGCACGTGACCGCGAAGCCCTCCATCTGCGGCTGGGATGCACTTTGTAAATTCGGCGTCTATGCAGGGAAGGTAACGTGTCTTACCCCGGGAGATCTGCTGGTTGTTGGCAATAGTGAGGACTCCAACGCCAACTGGGCAAGGCGCAAGCCGAGCCGAACGATCAGCAGAAGTCAGCAAAGGGCATAGTAGGCGGTGCCCCCGCCGAAGGCCTGAACGATGAAAGACGAGGGAACTTTGACGAAGAGAGACGGGAACGCATCTGACCACCTGCGCGAGCAGGCTGCGGATAATCCGCAGGATGAACTCGCCGCTGGATTGTCAGGACAACCCGAGTCGATTCAACCCGAAGCGTTGCTGGCCCAAGTGCTGGAGCGGGCCAATCTGCAACGTGCATTAAAGCAAGTGCGCCGGAACAAAGGCGCGCCGGGCATCGACGGCATGACAGTCGATGAACTGCCAAAGTACCTCCAAGACCACTGGCTGGAGATAGGCGCGCAACTGGAGGCGGGCAAATACCAGCCGCAGCCGGTCAAGCGTGTGGAGATTCCAAAGCCAGATGGGAAGACCCGTCCCTTGGGCATTCCCACGGTGTTGGACCGTTTCATTCAGCAAGCCATCGCGCAAGTCATATCGGCGCAATGGGAACCGCATTTTCACCACCACAGTTACGGATTTCGTCCGCGGCGCTCGGCGCATCAAGCCGTGCGTGAAGTGCAGGCGAACATCCGCGCCGGCTACGGCTGGGTGGTGGACACGGACCTGCAATCCTTCTTCGATCAAGTCAATCACGACCGGCTGATGGCGCGGCTTAAAACCCGCTGCTCGGATGCCGCACTGTTGCGACTGGTCAATCGGTACCTGAAGGCGGGCGTGAACGTGGCGGGGACCGTTGAAGCTACCACGATGGGCGTGCCGCAAGGTGGGCCGCTCTCGCCGGTATTGGCGAACGTGGTACTGGATGAATTGGATTGGGAACTGGACCGGCGCGGCCACCGCTTCGCCCGCTATGCCGATGACTGCAATATTCTGGTCAAAAGCAAACGAGCGGGAGAGCGGGTGATGGCAAGCGTGACACGCTACGTCAGCCACACACTGAGACTCACAGTGAATCGGCTGAAAAGCGCGGTGGATCGGCCCATGAACCGCAAGTTCCTGGGTTTCACGGTCAGCCGTACCGGGGCCAAGCTCAAGGTGGCCGACAAGGCCATCGAGAAGCTCAAGGTCCGGGTGCGGGAACTGACCCGTCGTACACGAGGCACCAGCATTGGCGCTGTCGTTGCGGAGCTAAGACAAACCCTGCTTGGTTGGAAAGCGTACTTCGGCATCACCGAGGTGCTGAGTCCTCTGCGCGACATCGACAAATGGATACGACGCAAGTTACGCTGCTATCTCTGGAAACAATGGGGGCCATCGGGCTATCGGCAACTGCGCAAGCGCGGCGTGTCGGTCCGCGAAGCGTGGAATACCAGCAAGTCGGCTCATGGCCCGTGGCGGTTGTCGAAGACACCAGCACTGGCGCTCGCGCTACCATTGCGCTTCTTCACCAATTTTGGACTACCGAATCTTGCAGCACGGTAGGAATTCAATTCATCGAACCGCCGGATACGTGACCCGTACGTCCGGTGGTGTGGGAGGGGGAAGCCGAGAGGCTTTCTCCTATCCCGATTAAGGCTCATGTTCCGTCGCATACTCATCACTGCAGCGATACTCGGTGCCGTTGCTGCAATCGCGCTGTGGGGTACGAAACGAATACCGGGCGGTGACGATGCGGATGTGGCTAATGCCGTTGGTCGCTCAATCGCTACGGGGTACGCTAAGTTCGAGGATCGTGGGCAAGCGGATCGCACGCATCGTGGCCAAATCTACTACTCGAAACCCGGTGCGCGCGGCAACCCGAAAATAGTCCTTTATGAGGTCACCTCTGCCCAAGACACAGCGGCAATCGAAGCACTCGCTCAGCAAGCCCTTTCGACAACCGCCGGAGCCAACAGCGTGACACTGGAGTTCTATGAACGACAAAACTGGAATGGCGATCCCGGTGGCGGCGGGTCGCGAGGTCCAGAGAAGCTCCTGAAGCGGCTCACTTTCAAGAAGCAAGGTAAGGTATGAATGTCACTAACGAGAGCCCTAACCCTGTGTTGGTGCCGACGGGCCAGAAGCGCCGCGTCTCATCAACCGCCGTGCGGGCCCGCGGCACAACACCACGTTATGTTTCATAGGTCAACCTATGCGCATCCGCTCTGCTAGCGAAGCCTTCGAAGAATTTCGCCGAGATGATCCTCTCCGCGACTTCTTTACCCGGTGGGATCATGTCACCCCAGATGAACTCACCGCCTTGGCGAGCGCCCTGGATGGCGCAACGCGGGAGGAAGATATTCAGCAGTTCCTTCAGATGAATCCACGGTTCTTGATCCAACATCTCGGTGGCGGCCATGGGCGCTGGGTTCTTCCAAAGCAGAAGTTGGGAGCTGAACACGTTACAGACTTTCTAATCGCTGAGAGGCACTCGTTCGGCTTCGAGTGGCAAGCAGTGGAGTTAGAAAGTCCGTTACGCCCTATGTTCAACAAAAACGGTGATCCGTCCCAATACCTTAATCACGCTCTCCGTCAAATCACAGACTGGCGAGTTTGGCTGAAATCCAATCAAGCATATGCATCGCGCCCAAGGACAGACAGCGGTCTTGGGCTCACGGACATCGATACAAACGTCAAAGGCCTGATCCTTATCGGTAGGCGTGCCGCAATTGATCCTGAGACAAGTGCTCGACGGAGACAATTGGTCCAAGACCTAAACATTGAAATTCATTCGTTCGACTTTCTCCTCCAATCTCTCGAAGGCCGTTTGGTGTCTCTCAAGAAAATGCCTGAGCAGAAGGTGAGCGAATGAAACATAACTACTCATTGGTGCGGACGCTTGTCGGCGCCGCACAATTCGGACGTTGGACCTCACTATGAAGGCTATCGTCCGCTTACTTCTACTTGCAATTGCTTTGGTGTGTTCCCCCGCGTTTGCTGCAGAAGGGCGCTTCTCCGATGCAAACTCACTTGGGCGTTGGATTACGTATTACTACTCGAATCCGGAACCTCACCGGGTCGCCGAAGCGATCCGCGCTGCGAGTTCCCAAGGATTCATGAAGAACGGCCAAAAGGCTCCGCCCTTCATCGGGTTCATCGCCGGGGTAGTGTCCAAGAATCCATCAATGGCTCAGTCTCTTGCCGAACAGCTCACATCCTTGCCGGAAGTTGACCAACCAGTGCTGATCTTGGGTGTCTGGTACTCGACATATCCCGAAGCGAAGCCGCTCTTGGAACGGCTCACGAAATCCATGCCGAAACACAAGGAGATGATTGACCACCTGTTGGCCAATGGTCGCCCGACTCTGCTGGAACTACCGTTGGAGCAAGGGCCCTGGGTGCTTGACGCACTTTGGGGAAATTTTATGGCGACCGGTGATGACGCCCCGGTCGCCAGAATCATTTCTGCCCTGCCGTGGATCAACGTCCGTGGCGATGTTTCCCGTCTCTTGGTTGGTGGCGCTGCAAGGTGGTCGCTCATTTCAAACGCCATCCAGCACAAGCCGGTAATGACAACCTGCCGAAAGGCGCTGACATCTCAGCCGAAAGAGGTAACCGACGTTCTGCGTGAGGTGATTGCCGAAGCCGAAAAAGACATGAAGGAAGGCAAGGCGCGGTGAGGTCCAACCCATCAATCCACCGGACGCTGCGCGATGAAGCCGCGCCGCGCCGGTGATTTCAAACGTTGAAGCTGTAGAAAAAGTCTTCTCTGTCGTCCTCGTTCTCCGTGTTCGCGCGTTACTCAATGACAACGCCCCGAATGGAGAACAAGAAAATGGCGCGCTTCA